>Ga0335082_10008286_pt1 | contig 11286 bp, 10 predicted proteins | sample Lox_Sample_41_FD_206718 | JGI IMG/M metagenome (GOLD analysis project Ga0335082, IMG submission 206718) | Soil microbial communities from Loxahatchee National Wildlife Refuge, Florida, United States - Lox_Sample_4.1 | ecosystem: Environmental > Terrestrial > Soil > Wetlands | place: USA... | reverse complement strand
TCCTCGAGGGATGCCTCCTCGAGGAAAGCGCTTTGAGAGAGCCTTCGTAGTCCAGCGCTGAATGTGGCGCGAATCGTGCTTCGAGCCGTCCCAGTTCAATGAGGGAGGGGACGTGGGTTGGCCTCGAAGGATGTTCGAACCCGACGAAATCTACTTCGTCACCGTCCGATGTTTGCAGGGCAGGCTCTTTCTCCGTCCGTCCGAACGGACGAATCAAGTCCTCGGTGGCGTACTGGCGAGGGCAGTCCGGCTCACGGGCGTGGAACTATTTGCGTTCGCCTTTGCTTCAAACCACGTTCACCTCTTGCTGCGAGCACCTCGCGCGAACCTCCCCCGTTTCATGCAGCACCTCCTGTCCAACATCTCGAAGAAGATCGGTGCGATCATTGGATGGAGAGGCGCATTCTGGGAGCGGCGCTACTCGTCCGAGCCCGTGCTCGATCATGAGGCGCTCCTCGATCGCATCCGGTACATCCTTGCCCACGGGGTCAAGGAGGGACTGGTGAGAATGTGCCGTGAGTGGCCCGGACTGAGCTCGCTGCCCATGATGCTTGATGGCGTGTCGCGCGAGTTTCGCTGGTACAGCTGGAGCGATCGTTGGAAGCACCGCTCGAACATGAGACCCTGTTCTCGCTTCGATCATCGGTGCTCGAAGGCGGAATCGCTCGCGTTGACTCCTGTCCCCCTTCCGGCGTTCCAAGACGGGCGAACGCGGGGTCAACTGCTTGAACGGATGGTCAAGGCGATCGAAGAGGCCGCCAGGAAAGCTCACCCAAGGGTGCTCGGGCGCGCGGCGGTGCTGGCCCAACGACCTCAGCACCGGCCAGAACGTCCCGATCGTTCGCCACGGCCCATATGCCATGCGGGAGCCTTGGCGCTGTTGAAAGAGTACCGCGCAAGGTACCGCGCCTTCGTCTCCTGGTTCGTCAAAGCGTCGCTCCGCTGGCGGTCCGGCGACTTCAGCGTGCCGTTCCCAGCGCGCGCGAGCCGACCAATCGTTGCGCTCGACGCCTGAAGTCAGAAGTCATCAGACAAAGTACGGTCTTCCCGGGAAAAACACTGGCCTTGCAGCGGTCTGCCCGGGCGCCGCCCTTAGGGACGCCTGACCCCTGCTAGCTGCGGGGTTTGCACACACTCCGAAGTGGGCGGCTATCCCGACGCACCGAGGCTTGTCCCAAACGAGGTGTCTGATACCTCGACGTGGATACCTCGACGTGGGTCCCAAACGAGGTGTCCAAACGAAGTGTCTGATACCTCGACGGGGATACCTCGACGGGTGATACCTCGACGGGTCATGGCTTCACGACCGGGAGCTCGATGAAGCTCGCTTGACCGGGGGCGTGGAAGACGCGCTGGGTCGCTTTCCGGTAGTCGGCTGGCTTGGCCCAGAAGATGTTGTCCACGAAGGTTTGGGGGTTTCGGTCGTAGAGCGGGAACCAGCTCGATTGGACCTGCACCATCAGCCGGTGACCGGGAAGGAAGACGTGGTTCGCCGTGGGGAGCTCCCAGCGGTAGAGGACCGCCTTGCCCGCCGGGAGAGGAGCGGGGCGGTCGACCCGCTCGCGGTAGCGCCCGCGCAGGATGTCCGCCGAGATCATCAGCTGGTATCCCCCCATCTCCGGCTGATCGAACACCTCATCGGGATAGACGTCGATCAGCTTCACCACCCAGTCCGAGTCGGTGCCGCTGGTCGAGGCGATCAGGTTCACCACCGGGAAGCCGGCGATCTTCAGCGCATCCCGGAGCGGCTCGGAGACGAAGCTGACCACGTCGGTGCGCCCGGAGGCTTCGCGCTGATCGCTCACCAGCCAGGGCTTCCAGTGCTTCTCGTCGCTCAGCACCGGCCGCGCCCGGTAGGGCACCGGCTTCTCCGGATCGGAGACCCACTCGTCGAATGCCGCATCCGACCTCGAAGGCGCGCTGAAGGACGCCCGGTGCCCGGCGCCGAGAAAGAGCGGGGTGGGCGAGACCTTGCAGCCGCCGTCGCACCCGGCAGGCCAGGCGGGGAGCCGTCTCCAGACGTTGGTCCCCGTCTCGAAGGCGGTGACCGGAGCGATCTGCGGAGGCGGCAGACCCTCCTTGAGGTACCGGTCCAGGAAGGGCCGGAGCACCTCCTGCCGGAACCAGAGCGCGGTGTCCGAGGCGAACAGAATCGGCCCGAGTGAGGTCCCGTCGTCGATCTGCTGGCCGTGGTACCAGGGGCCGATCACCAGGAACACCCGGTCGTTCGCCGGGTCCTGCTTCTCCAGCGCGGCATACACCGCCGGCGCGCCGTAGATGTCCTCCTGGTCCCAGAGCCCGTGCACCACCAGCACCGGGATCTTGAGCTGCCGAGCGCCGAGCAACCGGTCCATCGCCTGGTCCTGCCAGAATGCGTCGTAGGCCGGATGCTCGACCAGCTTGCGCCAGAAACCGAGCTGCTCCATCCCTCGCCGACGTCCGATCTCCCCGGCCGAGCCGATGAGGTAGTTCTCGTAGTCGTCGTGGTGAGAGAAGGGGTACTTGATCTCCGAGCGGCGGTCCGCCTCCTGCTCGTAGACGTAGGGCAGCGTCGGCGCGAGCCGGAACGCGCCGTGGTGGAACCAGTCATCACCTGTCCACCCATCCACCATCGGGTTCATCGGCACGGCCACCTTCAGCGCCGGGTGCGGATCCACCAGGCCCATCAGCGGGGTGAACCCGTCGTAGGAGATCCCGAGGATGCCCACCCGTCCGTTGGACTCGGGCACGTTCTTCACCAGCCAGTCGATGGTGTCCCAGGTGTCCGTGGCGTGGTCCACGTCGGTGGGGTTCCACTTCCCCCGGAGCGGGCGGTTCATCACGTAGTCGCCCTCGGAGCGGTGCTTGCCTCGCACGTCCTGGATCACCCGGATGTAGCCTCCCTCGACGATGACGTCGGTGGCGTTGTCGTACCCCTCCAGCAGGGGCCCCAGGTGCACCGAGCCTCTCTTCCGCGTCATGGCGTACGCGTCGTACGGGGTGCGGGTCAGCAGCATCGGCGCGCCCCTCGCCCCCTTGGGCAGGAGAATGACGGTGAAGAGCCTCGTTCCGTCGCGCATGGGGATCATGACCTCACGCCGCTCGTGATCGAGGTCGACCATGGACGGGGTGAACTTGGCGGGCATCTCGGACAGCGGAGAGACCGGCTTTCGGGGCTCGTCCGGGGCCGCGGCGGCGAGCAGGAACGCGGAGAGGAGTGCGATCATCCCCGCATCCTGCCAGCCGAGGCGCGAGTTACCCCGAGAATCCTGGTTGGTCAGGGAAGCAGTCGCATCGCGGTCGGCGGCTCGAACAGGGCCTTCCGCTTCGTGGCGATCGCCGTTCGCATCGAGACGCTGCGCTGCGCCGGGGAGAGCTCGTTCAGCAGCTTCTCCGCGCGGGCGAGCGTCACCCGGGCCGCGTGGGCGTCCCCCACCCGCGCCTCGGCCTCGGCCTTGACCAGCAGGATCTGCAGGCTGCGCGGTCCGTAGACCAGCGCCGCGGCGCGCCGCGATTCCTCGAGGGCATGCCAGGGGTCCCGCATCGCCAGGTAGGCCACCGCCAGGCGCGCCGGCGGGTTGTAGTCCCGGGGAAAGTCGCGCGCGCTCTGCTGGAGGACGGGGATGGCCCGCTCCGGCTCGCCCAGGGCGAGGTAGGCCGAGAGCCGCGGTGCGTCGAACACCGCGCGCCCCTCCGGCGTGGCCGCCCGCCCCGCCTGGGTCTCGAGAAAGGCCGTCCAGCGGAGGGCCGTCTGGTGCGCACCGGCGAGGTCGCCTCGCGCGCGCCGGGCCCCCTCCTCGGTCTCGAAGAGGCTGGAGCGGTCGTCGGCCATGAGGACGACCGACGGATCGCGGGCCAGCGTGGACACCATCCCCTCGAAGGCCTCGAGCGCCACCCGGCGCCGGCGATCCTCCTCCGGGAGATCCAGCGCACACGACAGGCCGGTGGCGACCAGCGTGGCCAGCGCCGTCCCCGGCGCCACCCGCCCCAGCTCCGCGCGCGCGAGCTCGACGCAGCCCGCCGGATCACCGTCCTGCGACAGCCGCAGCACCAGAGCCTCCACCGCCTGCCCGTGATCCAGCGACCGTGGCTGGGTCGCGCCGAGCGCATCGCGCAGCTCCCGGGTGGCCTCGGTGCGGTCACCCCGCGCGTCGGCCGCGGCCGCCCGGGCGAGCGCCGCCTGCCCCGGCGTGTCCGGCGCCCCGGGGGTCAGGGCCAGCGCCGTGGAGCGGAGCCGGGCGGAGAGCTCGACGGCGGTGAAGCTGCCCATCCAGCGACGGACCGCCTGCCCGGTGCGCGGATCGATGACGAGCAACGTCGGGAGGGCCTCCACCGGGAACTGCTCGACGAAGGCGCGGTTCACCGGCTTCTCGGTGTCCACCTCGAGCCAGACGTACCGGCCGGCCACGGAGGAGAGCACCCCGTCGGGGAAGACGTAGGACTTCATGCTCTCGCAGCTGTGGCACCACGGCGCCGAGGCGTCGACGAAGAGCGGCTTGCCCTCCGCGCGGGCACGGGCCAGCGCGCCATCGAAGTCGTCCGTCAGGAAGCGGATCCCGCTCCCCGGCTCTCCGGACGCCTCACCCGTTCGATGCGCGCACCCGGCGAGGACGATGCAGAGGAGGGCGAGCGGGAGGCGGCGCTGCGCCGGGTCGATGCTGACGCGGCGCCGGGAGCTCACTCGTTCCCGACCGGTCCGGAGGTGCGGCCGGGCCCGGCGGTCCCTCCCTGGGGGGTGGGGTTCATCCCCGGGGGCATCCCGCTCGGCACCATCTGCTGATCGATCTGGGGCATGGGAGGGATGCGCGAGTTGGAGAGGGTGAAGCGCGTCGCGACGTCGGCGAGGACGAAGAACATCAGCACCAGGAGGAAGAGGAAGGAGACCACGAAGACGATCCGGTTGATCCCCTCCGCATGCCAGAGGTGCATGAAGAACAGCACCACCAGCGTCACCTTCACGACGGCGATGCAGATCGCCGCAGCCATGTGGAGGTTGCCGCTCATCGGGATCTGCGAGACCCCGAAGGTGGTCCCGGTCAGGGCGCAGAGCGCGAACCAGTTCAGGATCAGCCTGCCCGGACCGAGCTCGTGCTTGTCGTGTGCGGCGGCGGGTGCGGTGGTCGAGGCCATCGTTCAGACCAGGTAGAGCAGCGGGTAGAGGAAGATCCACACCAGGTCCACCAGGTGCCAGTAGAGCCCGGCGTTCTCGACCGGCGAGTAGTAGGCGGCGGAGAACTCCTTGCGCCAGCAGCGCACCGCCACCCAGATGAGCAGGCTCATCCCCACGACGACGTGCAGCGCGTGCAGGCCGGTGGCGAAGAAGTAGACCACGTAGAAGACGGGCCCACCGGGATGGGTGATCTCCGCGAAGCGGAAGAACTTCCCCGGGAGCGCTCCCTCCACGAACTTCTCGTGGTACTCGATGGCCTTGATGCAGAGGAAGCCTCCGCCCATCAGCACCGAGGCCATCAGCAGCCAGAACGCGTTCCGGTTCTTCCCGTGCTCGGCGTTGTAGTGCGCGAGCGCCACGGTGAGGCTGGAGGTGAGGAGGAGGAAGGTGTTCAGCGTTCCCAGGAAGAGGCTGAGGTGCCGGGACGCCTGGTCGAAGGCCTCGGGGAAGTAGCTCCGGAAGGTGAAGTAGCCGGTGAAGATGCCCGCGAAGAGCAGCACCTCCGTCCCGAGGAAGAGCCACATCCCGAAGCGCAGGGCGGCCTGGTGGTTCTCCGGCGTGTCGTAGTGGTGCGGGAGCGGGGGCGGCTCGAGCCAGCCCTGCGGGGTCATCTTCCGCGCGGTCGCGCTAGCTTCCATGGCCCACCTTGGCGAGCTCCTCCGGGATGTCCGAGTACTCGTGAGGCCCGCGGGTGAAGACCGGGACCTTGTCGAAGTTCTCGGTGGGTGGCGGCGACGGCACGTCCCACTCGTATCCCCGGCTCCCCCAGGGGTTTCGGCCGGCCACCTCGCCATAGCGCAGCGCGATGGCCAGGTAGATGGCGATGATCACGAAGCCGAAGGCGAGCAGCGACGCCCCTGCGGTGGAGGCGACGTTCAGGGCGGTGAAGCGCTCGGGGTACTCGTAGTACCGGCGGGGCATTCCCGCGTTCCCCAGCAGGAACTGGGGAATGAAGGTGGCGTTGAAGCCGAGGACGATGAGGCCCGCGGCGAGCAGCGCCCAGTTCTCGGGGTACTTCCTCCCGAACATCTTCGGGAACCAGTAGTGGAGCGCGGTCAGGAACGCCATGATCACCGCCCCCACCATGATGAAGTGGAAGTGGGCGACCACGAAGTAAGTGTCCTGCCAGTGCACGTCGAGCGAGACGGTGGCCAGGGCAACGCCGGTCATCCCGCCGAAGACCAGGAAGAACAGGAACCCGCAGATGTAGGCGAACGGCGCGGTGAAGGCGATGGACCCCTTGTAGAGGGTGCCTACCCAGTTGAAGACCTTGATGGCGGTGAACACGCCCACCAGCATGGAGATGGCGCCGAACGCGCCGGCGTCGAACGCGCTCTGGCCCGAGGTGAAGAGATGGTGGCCCCAGGCGAAGAAGCCCACGAAGGCGATGCCCAGTGAGCTCATGGCGATCATCTTGTACCCGAAGATGTTCTTCCGGGCGTACGCGCAGATCGCCTCGCTGATCACCCCCATCGCCGGCAGCACCATGATGTAGACGGCCGGGTGGCTGTAGAACCAGAAGAGGTGCTGGAAGAGGATCGGATCGCCGCCTCGCGCCGGGTCGAAGAAGCCGAAGCCGAAGGTGTGCTCGGCCGCCACCAGCAAGGCGGTCAGGCCGATCACCGGGGTGGCCAGCACCTGGATGATGCTGGTCGCGTAGATGGCCCAGACGAAGAGGGGCATCTTGAACCAGGTCACGCCCGGAGCCCGCAGGGTGTGGATGGTGACGATGAAGTTCAGCCCGGTGAGGATGGAGCTGAAGCCGATGACGAAGACCCCGATGAGCACCGGCGCGATGTTGGTGCTGGTGGTGGTGCTGTAGGGCGCGTAGAAGGTCCAGCCGGTGTCCGCGCCCCCGGTGATCAGCCCCCAGAGCATCAGGCTCGACCCGGCCAGGTAGACGTACCACGAGGTCAGGTTCCACTTGGGAAAGGCCACGTCCTTCGCGCCGAGCATGATCGGGAGGAAGAAGTTCCCGAACACTCCGGGGATGGCCGGGATCATGAACATGAAGATCATGACCAGCCCGTGGAGGGTGAACATCCGGTTGTAGGTCAGGGCCTCGATGATCGTCGGCCCGGGCGTCAGCAGCTCGAGCCGGATCACCATGGCGAAGATCCCGCCCAGGAACAGGGCGATCAGCACCGAGACCAGGTAGAGGATCGCGATCCGCTTGTGGTCGTGGGTCAGCAGCCAGGAGCGGACGGTGGTCCCGTCGTCGAGGTAGCTCTTCTCGGGGAAGACCGCGGCCCCGGCGGCCGTGGCGCTGGTGACGGAAGCGCTCATTCCTCTCCTCCGGTGGCCTGCTGCGTCCGGTCGGACCGGAGGCTCTTGATGTACTCCACCAGCGCGGCGGCCTCGGGCCCGCTGATCTTGCCCTGGTAGTTGGGCATCAGGGGCTGGTAGCCGGCGACGATCTTCACGTTGGGCTCCATCATCGACTCGGTGAGGTAGGCCTCGTCGGCGATGATCTCCCGCCCGTCGGCCAGCCTGGTGGGTTGCTGGTAGAGGTCCACCCAGCTCGGCCCCGTGGCCGACTCGGTGCCGCTGACGTTGTGGCAGCGGAGGCAACCCTGGGCCACCGCCACCTGCTTGCCCCACTGCGCGAGGCTGCCCTGGATGCTGACCTGGCTCTCGTCGGCCAGCACGTCGGCGCGGGCGACCAGGCCGCGCTGCTGCTCCTTGATCCACTCGTCGAAGGCCTCGGGGGCCATCACCACGACCTCACCCCACATCTTGCTGTGCTGGGCGCCGCAGTACTCGGTGCAGAGGATCTGGTAGCGCCCCGGCTTGGTGGCGGTGAACCAGGTCTCGGTGTACCGCCCGGGCTGGGCGTCCATCTTCACCCGGAAGGCGGGGATGAACACCGAGTGGATGACGTCGCGCGAGGTGATCAGCAACCGCACCGGTCGGTTGGCCGGGACGTGCAGCACGCCCACCGAGCTCGGCCCGTCGGGATAGGCGAACTTCCACATCCACTGCTTGCCCATCACGTAGACGTCCATCGCGTCCGGAGGCGGCGAGGAGAGCTTGACGAAGTCCCGGAAGCCGATGGCGAACCACGCCAGGAAGAAGGCGAGGGGCACGCTGACCGCCAGGACCTCGAAGATCGCGGTCGGAGCGACGAAGGGAGTGGTCTGGTCCTCGCTCCTGCGGCGGTACTTCCAGAAGAAGCCGAGGGCCACCAGGCCCACGGCGGCGCTGGACACCATCGTGACGATGATCACGAAGTAGTGAAGGTGGTCCACGTCCTGGGCGAAGGTCGAGGCCTGCTCGGGCAGGAAGAGCATGCGCCTGAGGAGTTCGTTCATGCCGTCGCACCCCGCCGCTTCTTCAGCTTCAAGTCATACCTCCAAAGCACCGTCAGCAGGACCGCCAGCGCGGCGAAGACCAGGACTGCCCCCAGCCGGACGAATGCCAGCGCGTAGGGCCGGTAGCTGCGGGTGGCAGGGTCGTACTTGAAGCAGGTGAGCAGCACGCGGTCGAAGGCCGTGCCCACCTTGCCCTTGCCCGCCTCGACCAGGGCCAGCTTCATGTTCTGCGCCGGGTAGTCGACCCCGTACAGGTACCGCGAGAGCCGGCCGTCCTCGGTGAGCACGAAGGCGACCGAGACGTGGGCGAACTGCTTGGTCGCCGCGTCGTAGCGGTACCCGAACCCGGTGGCCTTCGCCAGGGCCTGGATCTCCGGCTCGGCCGCGGTGGCGAAGCGCCAGTCCGGCGTGGTGGGGGAGATGCCCAGGGCCTGCATGTGCCCCCGCTTGTGCTCCGCGGCGTCGCGGGGCGTCTCCCGGGGGTCGATGCTCACCACCACCGTCCGGTAGTCCCGGCCCGGCTTCATCCCCGAGTCGCGCAGCGTCCGGGTCAGGCTGGAGAGGGTCAGGCTGCAGAGCTGCGGGCAACGGTAGTAGACCAGGGCGAGGACCACCGGCGTTCCCCGGTGCAGCTCGTCGGAGAGGCGGAAGGGCTGTCCCTCCGAGTCGATCAGCCGCCCGTCCTCGGGAACGCGGTCTCCCAGCCGCTCCAGCACGTCCACGCCCTGCAGCGGGGCGGGAACGGGAGCGTCCGCCGCCGCGGGGAGCGGGAGCACGGCGAGCGCGGCCAGGAGCACCAGCCCCGCCGGGTGCAGGCTCCGGGTCACTTCTGCTCGCCGCCCTTCTTGTCCTGCTGGCCGAGGTACATCTTCATCGCCTCGTCGATCGGGATGTGGGCCACGCCGGCCTCGCGGTCCACCCAGCCGTAGCTCCGCAGACGCTCGATCTGCTGCAGGCGCTTCTGCGCCGCCCGCTGGTCGAGGGCGAAGACCCGCTGGTTGACGATGCCCACCTCGTACTGGTCCACCTGCTTCGGGAGCGGCGGCGGACCGGCCGGCTGCATCTCGGCCCGGGTGGAGTTGAGGATGTACGTCGACCAGACCGTGGCCACGGCGAAGATGAGGATCGAGCCGATGCCCACGCCGAGGATCATCGGCCAGTTCATCTTCTGCTGTTCCTGGGCCACCTCGGTGGTCCCCTGCCCGGCGGTGCTCATGCCTGCGAATACCTCAGCGAGTCGGCCAGATAGGGGTCCTTGACCGGAAGGGTGAAGTACCCCGCCGCCCGCCAGCGAGCGAAGGCCACCGCCACGCCGCCCACCCCGAGCATCGAGGTCAGCAGCGTCCAGTGGACGAAGAAGCCCTGCGGGTGCAGCGCGGGCATCACCAGCCAGGTGAGATCGATCCAGTGCACGACCAGGATCCAGATCGCGACGAAGGCCAGCCCTCGCGGATTGAACTTCAGGCTGCGCGAGAGGAGGGTGAAGAAGGGGATGACGAAGTGGGTGACGATCAGCAGGACCCCCACGCTCTGCCAGCCCCCCCGCATCCGCACCACGTACCAGGCCGCTTCCTCGGGGATGTTGGCGATCCAGATCAACATGAACTGGCTGAAGGCGATGTAGGTCCAGAAGGCGATGAAGGCCAGCATCAGCTTCCCCAGGTTGTGGGTGTGATGCCGGGTGACCAGCCCACCGAACTGCCGGCTCTCGTTCCGGGTCCAGACGGTGATGACCGTCAGCAGGGCGATGCAGGCGACGAAGCTTCCGGCGAAGTAGTAGGCGCCGAAGATGGTCGAGTACCAGAACGGGTCCACCGACATCAGCCAGTCGAAGGCGGCGAAGGTGATCGACAGGCCGAGGAACGGCAGCGCCCCCGAGCCGTAGCGCCGCATCCGCCGGGTGGGCTCGAGCCCGCCCACCTCGTCCTGGCGGAGCGACCAGCCCCGGAGCAGCTGGTTCACCACCACCCAGATCAGGAAGTAGATCACCGCCCGGATCAGGAAGCCGGGGACGTTCAGCCAGAGAGCCTTGTGGGTGAGCAGCTCCAGCTGCTCGTGGCTCATCTTCCTCGAGGGGTGGACCCAGGGAAACAGCTGGGGCATCCCCAGGGCGATGGGGATGAAGAGGACGATGAAGACGGGGATCGCCGCGGCGATGGACTCGAACGCCCGGCGGAACACGGTCATCCATCGCGCCGCGGAGGCGTGGAAGATGGCGTTCCAGATGCTGGCGGTGACGGCGATCCCCACCCAGTAGGCGAAGGCCACCAGGTATCCGGCCAGCACCAGCGGCCGGTCCTGCCCCTCGACCGCATAGCCGATGGCGGTGAGCACCAGGCCCACCGCTCCCAGCGCCAGGGCGACGGTGAAGGTGCGCCCCCCGGTCGGGAGCCGGTCCTGGGTGATGCTGCTGGGCGCTACCTCGACCATGTCTGCCCCTCCCGGAGGCGGCGCTGCACGTCGGCCGGCAACGAGCTCACCGGCGCGTTCTGGCTCAGCTGGAGCGCCTGCACGTAGGCCACCACCGCCCACCGCTCGTCGGTGGGAATCTCCCCGGAGAAGGACGGCATCAGCCCGTAGCCCTGGGTGATGGCCTGGTAGAAGAACCCCGCCGGGCGGAACCCCAGCGCCACCAGCGAAGGCGGAAGGCGGGTGGCCATGTTGTCCGCCACCATGCTGTCCCCGTTCCCCACCAGGCCATGGCAGTTCGAGCAGACGATCTCGTACCGGTGGCGGCCACGGGCGAGGAGCTCGGGCGTGACCGGGATGGGGATCCGGGTGACCAGCCTGCCGTCCACCATGCCGGTGGTGATGCCGGGCGAGCCG
>Ga0335082_10008285_pt1 | contig 11286 bp, 8 predicted proteins | sample Lox_Sample_41_FD_206718 | JGI IMG/M metagenome (GOLD analysis project Ga0335082, IMG submission 206718) | Soil microbial communities from Loxahatchee National Wildlife Refuge, Florida, United States - Lox_Sample_4.1 | ecosystem: Environmental > Terrestrial > Soil > Wetlands | place: USA: Florida... | reverse complement strand
TCGTCGGTGCTGATCACGGTGCCGCCACCCTCAGCAAGCTCCGTCGTCATGTCGGTCTTCACCGCAGGAGGCATGAGTTCGATGACCTCCACTCCAGTTCCTTCCAATTGGAACCGCAACGACTGGGTGTAGGAATGGATCGCGGCCTTGGTAGCGGAGTAGATTGGCGCTGCTGGCAACGGCACAAAGGCAAGCCCGGAGGACACGTTGATCACCGTGCCCTTATTGGCCCTGAGAATATCGATGAACGCGGAAGTCGTGGTAATTACGCCGCCTACGTTGATATTCACCTCCGCCATCAAGCCGTCGAACTCTGCCGCCGGTGCCGTAAGGTTTTTGTAGAGCATGATCCCCGCATTGTTCATCACCACGTCGAGTTTGGGGAAATCTGATTTCACGCGCGCCGCAAGGGCGGCGATCTGCACCGGATCCGCGACATCGCTCTGGACCGTGTGCAGCTTGGGATACTTCGCCTTGACCTGATTAAGCACAGCCTGGCGCCGACCAGTGACGATGACTTCATTACCGAGTTCGAGGAACTTGAGGGCGAAAGCCAGGCCGATGCCGGCTGAGCCTCCCGTGATTAGGATCGTGCGACCAGTGAGTTTCATAAGAGTCCTTTCATATTGCATATAGGATTATGCCTATAATCCCAACGATGCAAAAAAAATCAAAAACTGTGCAAAAGATGATCTCTCATATCGGCCAGCACCTTCTGCCTGTCGCCAGGGTCGGTAAGGATGCGGGCTACAGACACGGCACCGACCATCGCAGTAAAAATGAGGACGAAGTTCCGCTCCCGCTCTGCTGCCGTCCGTCCCGGCATGAACTCCACCCACCGGTCCGCGCGATCTTTGATCAAGCCAGAAATTCGTTTTCTAACCCCGAGTTTGGTGCGAGCCATCTCAGGCGCTAAAGCTGCAACCGGACACCCGGAATCGGGATGATCACAGTGCTCGGGTGAAAGGTACAACCGAACCAGCGCTTTCCACCTGTCCTCGCACGGTAGGTTTTGCAGGGAAGAATAGATCTTCTCGCTCGATTCCGAGAAAGCTTCCGCAATTGAGTCGGCGAGAAGCTCATCCTTGCTCCGAAAGTGCTTGTAAAAGCCGCCAACAGTGAGACCCGATGCCTTCATAACGCTTGCGACGCCGGGACCGATCAACCCCTCAGCGCGAAGCTTGCGGGCAGCATTTCGCACGATACGATCGCGGGTCCGCGTCTTGTGTTCCGGTCGGTAACGCATATTAGATTATTGGATTATATACATAATCTACGGATTCAAGATGTTTTAGTGTGGCGGTAAGCAGCGCCGGCCATGCGCTCTCGAGTCGGTTCCGAGTAAATCGTCGGCAATACAGAATTTGAGATTTGCTTTAGGACGGCACACCGCAAAGGGGCTGTCAGAAAAGTAGAGACCAATTGACTCTGCCCGTCAGGTCGGAGCCAAGCTATCACACCGTAGACGTGCCGATGTAGTTGGGCATTTCCAATCACAAACCAGCGTGCTTATACGTTTCGCCCTCTACTACAGCGGCTCTCACCAATCACAACGAACCGCCCAAAAGAGGAACCCATACATGAACTCTCTCCGGAACATTCCGCTGTTTTCTTCCGGAAGGATTGTCGCCACACCTGGCGCGCTCTCATTGCTGGAAGAAGTCAAAAAGTCACCCTCTAAATTCCTCTCGAGACATCTGCGCGGAGACTGGGGTGAGCTGTGCGAAGAGGACAAGACTGAAAATGAGCTGAGCCTCAAGCACGGTTTCCGCCTGCTGAGCAGCTATCCCGTTACCGAGACCGACACCCTCTGGATCATCACCGAAGCCGACCGCTCGGTGACCACACTGCTCCTTCCGTCCGAGTACTGACCCGTTTTCATCGGGCAACCTACCAATTCGCCGCAATCGAAACCCGCTGCGGAATTCCAAAAGAAATGAGGATGGCCATGAGAATTCGTGTGTCTACCAAAGCCAACCTGTACGACCAACGGAAACAAGAGCATGTGGAACGGGGCTACCGAATTGAAGATGAGCGGCCGATTCCTGTGAATGGGTTTTGCTCGTTCGTCGCAGTGCGCGAGGAATCACGCTCCGATTCAGTGGACGAATTGGTTGCGCAGGCACTGGGAGGCAGGACGCGATGAGACCCCATGGAAAGACCAAGCTGGGATTTTTCCCATTGCCCGTCTCGGAAGCCAAGCGCCTGAGGAAGTGTCTGGTTGGTTATGAGTTCTCTGCAATCGATCCATGTGTGGGAGATGGAGTGGCATTCGTGCACCTACTTGATGGGATGCAAGCACACCGATACGGAATTGAAATCGACGCGTATCGAACGGAACAGGCCCGAAGTCTGAACATCGAAACAGTGCAAGCCAGCGCCTTCGACGTGCGCAGTCCGGCAGAGGCTCTTTCTCTCTTGTACCTCAATCCTCCCTATGATCTCGAAGCCGGCGCTACCAATAACCAGCGACTGGAACAGGTTTTCCTGGAGCATACCTACCGCTGGCTGAAACCGAGCGGAGTGCTGGTGTTCGTCATTCCTCAGCCTCAGTTACGAGTGTGCGCCCGAATCCTGAGTGAGCACTTCGCTGACTTGTCGGTCTACAGGCTTACGGAACCTGCCAGCGTGCAGTACAAACAGATTGCTGTTCTGGGAGTCCGGCGACGGCGGCACCACCAGGTCAGGGACTCGCAGTTGCTTGAGTCTGTCCGATGGCTCGAACAGTTGGCGATCAAGTCCGACCTTGAGCCTCTGTGTGAGGTTCCATCCGTTCGCTATGAAGTCCCCACTTCAGGCCCAGTCACGATCGTCCACACCGGAATTCCACTGGATGAAGTTGAAGACCTGTTGCTGGAGTCCGCAGCCTATCGTCAGGCAAGTCGGATCCTTCTCCCGAAACAGCAGGATGTCCGAGGCAGACCACTCACGCCTTTACATGGAGGCCACGTTGGATTGCTTTGTACCGCAGGAATGCTCAACGGAGGCTTTGGCGAAGGTGAGAATCGGCATATTGCTCACTGGAGATCCGTCAAGTTCACCGACCATTGGGAGGAAGAGGAAGAAGATGGCACCAAGATCCTGCACGACCGGGAACGGTTCTCACATGAACTGACGCTGGTCTTTGCCAATGGAAGAACCCAGATCCTCACTCACGAAAAGAAGGAGTCCGAATGAAGAATGCACACCTTCGCTTCGGATGGCTGACCTATGTGAAGAGCACAGAGAAGACAACCACCAGCATCAAGCTGCACCTCGATCGTTTTATCGGCGAAGTGTTGCCCGACCCGCCTCGGCAGGCAAAGGCGCACTTCATCTCGGTGATTGGCGGCGACACTCAGATATCGGCCATCAGCGCGGCCATATCCATGACCGACCGGTTCATGGTTGAAGGGCCGGAGGTGCAACCGGTCCGTGTGTGTCTGGAGCGAAACGCGCAGTGCTTCAAGAGTTCCATACAAGTCCCCGGACGCAAGAAGCCGCTGCGTCACCTGATCGGGATGTCGGAGGAATTCGCCTCGGGGAACATGTCGTCGAGTTCCGGAAGAACGCTGTTGGCAGGCTCGGATAAAGACTTTGTCTGGGCTTCGATTGCCCAGATTTACGGAATTCCAGGAGTCCCTGAGTGGGCCGACTGGTTTCGAGAAGAACTCACAAATCATCATGCACTTTTTCAAGTCCTCGGCATCGGGTGTGATCCGGTGACGGTCAAGGGGACAAAAGAGCAGTTCCTCGACTGGCTGAGCTGGGGCGTTGAGAGTGGAGCAATTTCGTTCCCAGTAGAGGCGGGTTCAATCCGGTGGCCCAGCCTCAGCCTCCCCAGGATATTCCTTCCGAATCCCTGCTCTTCGTAGGCCTGGATGGTGCCGACCTGTCGGCGCCACTGCCGGTGTTTCGGCAGGTCTGAACGGAGTCGCGATAGTCGCCGAATCGGCGTCCGCTCCTCTTCCTGTTGGTTTCCCCTTTCGTTTCAATTCCTTCCAATCATGCCTTCCACTACCGAGGATCTATGCCAGAACTATCCACGATCTATGACTACATGCGCGCCAACGCTGGTTTACTCGGGGCGCGCATTCTCGAAAAGTTCCCGGCGCTGCATCAGTTCGAGGATCCAATCTCACCGCGTGTAGAAGGCTTGCTGCGAAGGCCTTTTCCCGCGCAAGCCATCGCGATCATGGGCCTCGCCAAACGCTGGCGGGAGGCTCGAACCGCAATGGTGGTTGCCGAATGCGGCACCGGAAAGACGTTGATCTCGCTGGGCGGTGTGCATGTCCACAGTCAAGGGAAACCATTCACTACGCTGGCCATGGTGCCTCCACACCTAGTCGAAAAGTGGGCGCGAGAAGCATTTCTCACGTTGCCAGGAGTGCGAGTGTTCCTGATCGATGATCTCCGCAACGGTGGAGCCGAGAACAAGGCGCATGGAGTGAACGAAGTCCGACTACGGCAGGGCCGCATCGTGCGCGAAGGCTTCCAGACCGGTCTCAGCGAACTGCGCTTACGAAGGTCCTCGACGACTCCCCGGCAGCGCTGGCTGTCATTGTGTGGACGTCCATCCTTGTTCATTGTTGGCCGCGAGCGGGCAAAGCTCGGATACTTCTGGCGTCACGCGTACCGGGTGCCGCGTTCCGGTCCCTATCTCGGTTGCGTCGTCAATTCCGATACGGGCAGGCCCGTCATCGTAGATGAGAACCGACTGACAGTTGCCGATTTTGAAAAGGTCAAAATCGCAGAGACGGTCGAATCCAGAAGCGATAAACCATGCCGGCCTATGCATAGCGCGCTCTGGCAGGCTGATTCCCAAAAGATCCGGCGCATGGCGCCCATCGAGTTCATCGGGCGCTACATGCCCGGCTGGTTCGATTACGCCATCTGCGACGAAATCCATCAACTGGCCGGTGACACCGCGCAAGGCAATGCGCTGGGAACTTTGGCCTCGTGTACCGATCGGATTGTGGGACTAACTGGAACGCTTCTCGGCGGATATGCCGACGACTTGTTCAACACCCTGTTCCGACTAGAAGCCGCAAGGATGAAAGAGCACGGCTATGAATGGGGGACCACGGGGCGTAGTTCCTTCACTCAAGATTACGGCGTCCTCGAAACGATCACCAGAGTAGAGCCGTCCGACAACCGCTGTTCGAAATCCAAGACGACCAGTACCGTGCGCCGGAAACCGGGAGCGTCGCCTCTGCTCTTCGGCGAATTCCTGATGCAGCTCTGCGCGTTCGTCTTCCTGGAGGACATCTCCGGAGAACTGCCACCCTACGAAGAGAGCTATCTCAGCGTACCGATGGACCCGCTCATGATGGCTGCCTATCGGGAGCTGGAAGATGCCATCCGCAAAGCCCTGAAGGAGCACCGCGGGAACCGGTCGGTGTTAAGCACGATGCTGAACACCTTGCTGCTCTATCCAGACCATCCCTATGGACTTGGGACCTTGTATGGCGCGGAGTTCGATCCCGAACTGAAGCGCAATGTTCGGTTTGTCATTGCGGAGACTCAAGACCTGCCAGAAGAACAGCTTTATTCCAAAGAAAGGAAGCTGATCGACGAAATCAAGAAAGAACTCTCCGAAGGAAGACGCTGTCAGGTGTTTGCGGTGTACACACAGAAGCACGACGTCACGGCACGTTTGCAGCGGATCTTGATCAACGAAGGAATTCGCACAGCTGTGCTCAAGGCAAGTGTCGACACATCCAAGCGGGAAGCCTGGTATGCACGGCAGATTAAGGAAGGCGTGCAGGTTGTCATCTCGCATCCAAAACTCGTCGAGACCGGTCTCGATCTCCTCGATTTTCCAACCATCATCTTCTACGAATCGGGATATTCATTGCACACCTTGCGGCAAGCCAGCCGGCGTTCGTGGCGCATCGGACAGAGGCGACCTGTTCGGGTGAAGTTTCTCTGCTATGAGGGCACAATGCAGACCGCATGTCTTCGCCTGATGGGCAAGAAGCTCCTCGTGGCACTCACTATGGAGGGCAAGTTCGCTGGTGAAGGGCTCCAGAATATCGACCAGGACGACGACATGTTGTCGGCAATGGCGCGAGAACTCGTCGAAAGAAATGGGATTGGAGAAACTGCTGATTCAGTTTGGAAGGCCCTCAGTGTCGAACACCAGAAGCTGTTCCCGGCGGCGGCGCTTCGCGCAACCGATGACGAGTCCTTAGCCGAGGCTTCGACAACATCGCTCGCGGACGAGGAAAGTCCTGCTGGTCTTATCCAGGAGGCCATCGGCGGCGAGTCCGTCCTGATCTTTGGCCAGCGGCCGGGGGCGCTCGGCAGAAGGCCGCGTGGCAGGCCGGTCGTTCCCGAACAAGCGTCGCTGTTTGGTTGAGCCGGTTAGCTGTCGTTTATCCCCTATTTTCCACCCACTCAGAAATCACAAATCAATCCAACAAGGAGGAAGCAGTATGTCCGAAACAAGTACGCTGATTGGCTATAGCGGCCGAACCATTGGCCGCGAAGAACTGGTGCTGGTGCCCACACCGCCAGCTACCGAAACGCACCGCCCGATCCCCCACCACGAGATCGTGCAGTCACTGATCGAAACTCTCGGGTTTCGCCATATCGGGGTTGTCCACGATGAGTACGCCGTGTCGCCCGATGGCATGAAGATGTTCGGCGTTCTCGATCTTGCAACCGAAATGGAGGGCTGCCGGTTCTCCATCGGTCTTCGAAATTCCCATGACAAGAGCATGCGTCTGGCCATGACCTGTGGCTATCGAGTATTCGTGTGCTCGAACATGGCATTCAGCGGAGATTTTACGCCGGTGCTTGCCAAACACTCGAAGTCGTTCTCTCTGATCGACTGCATCTCAGTGGGGGTTGACCGGATGCAGCGAAACTTCGAGCCGATGCGCAAGCAGGTGGAAGTCTGGCAGCGAAGCGAGTTGACCGACGTTAGGGCCAAGGTCGTGATCTACGAGGCTTTCGTCGAGGGCAGACTCGAAGCTCCAAAGCATCTTGCGCGCACTGTGCATGACCTCTACTTCGAACCGAAATACGAGGAGTTTGAACCGCGAACGATCTGGAGTCTCTCCAACGCGTTCACGTCGGCGTTCAAGGAACTGGATCCCATCCCGCAGTTCAGGGCAACAGCGAAGCTCGGAGAGTTTCTTGAGGCCCGCTTCTCGCAAGCTTCTTGAGGAAGCATGGCGGTGCCGGCCGGACCGCCGGTCCTTTTATTACTCTCTCTGCGTGCAGTCGTGCTTGGAGGCCGCCGCTCCTTACCCCCGCTGAGTTCCCATAGGTCCGTTCATGGTCAGTCTCCGGATGGCCGACGATGCGCCCGAAATCGCTATCTGCCGCTCTGACGATCCGATTGCCCACCTTGATTGACTAATCCGCATCTACGGATGCCAGTAGCTAATGCGAAATTGGCAGTCTGGCGGGATAGCCCGACCGTAGAAGCCGTTTTCAAGGACCTTTGCTTGGCGCGGGCTGGGACGCTGCCGCTGCCTGGGATAAGACATAGGCTTGAATCGACTGCACCTGGTCAGGTTTCAGTACGTCTTTGAACGAAGGCATGCCGCCGTATTCGAGATCGCCGCCCCGAACGATGGACTGGAATTGGCGATGTGTTTCCGCGGTGGCATAGCGCAGGTCGGGGACGCTGGATCCTGAGACAGCGCCCACTCCGTGGCAGTAGATGCAGTAGCGCAGGAATAGAATTCCGCCTTCGCGGATCGCAGCGTCGCTGGCGTTTATATGGACCGCGGGCGACGGCGGGCCGGTATGTCCGAAGGGCGGAACTTCCAGCTTCGCGTTGGCGCCAAGAGAAAAAGTCAGTACACGGCCAAAGCCCCGCTTGACCGGGCCGCTGCCTGGCAGGTTGACCAGTCCCGCGGCTCCTCCCCAGCCGACCATCAGCGTCACGTACTGAACTCCATCGCGAAGGTAGGTGACTGGCGGGGCCATAATGCCTGTGCCCGCATCGAACTCCCAAAGCTTCTTGCCATCGGTGGCGCGGTAGGCACAGAAGACTCCGTCTGACCTGCCTTGAAAGACCAGGTTGCCCCCGGTCGCCAGCACACCGCCACTTTCCACCAGGGGAAGATCGGCACGCCATGCTTCATGCTGTTCGACCGGGTTCCAGGCGATTAGATGGCCGGTCATGGGCGGAGAGGTGAGTGCTTTTTTTCTGACTGGTCCATCGTAGGCGGAATCCTCACCGCGATTCCAAAGTGTGGGGTTCGACTTCCAGTTTTTGTTTGGAGCAGTAATGAAGACCGAATTTTCTCTTGCCGGAATGTAGACCAGGCCAGTGGCGGGATGAAACGCCATGGGGTACCAGTTGTGTCCACCGCCGGGCGAAGGGGATACCAGTACGGCCTGCCAGCCATCGTGAGCGCTCGGCGATTCCTGTGGTCGCCCGGTTTCAGAATTGATACCGGTGGCCCAAGTGACGCCATTGACGAACGCTTTTGCAGAGATGAACTGGCCGGTCTGGCGATCGAGCACGTAGAAGAACCCGTTCTTCGAAGCCTGCATGATGACCTTGCGCGTACTGCCGCCGATCGGCAAATCCGCGAGCATCAAAGGTTGCGTGGCGTCGTAGTCCCAGTTATCTCCGGGCGTGACCTGATAGTGCCAAACCAGCTGGCCGTCGCTAGCGCGTAACGCCAGAATGGAAGCGAGATACAAGTTGTCTCCGCCACCGGGGCTGCGGAGATCGCGGAACCAGGCGATTCCATTTCCGGTTCCGGCGTACACCAGATCCAGGTCAGGGTCGTAGACGATGGAGTCCCACGGCGTACCACCGCCGCCTGCAATCCACCAGGGGCCATGCCAGGTTTTCGCGGCGTCTTCCATGGCCTTGGACTCGAAACCTTTGGCAGGGTCGCCGGGAACGGTAAAGGTGCGCCAGAGCAGCTTGCCGGTCTCGGCTTCGTAAGCGGAGATATAACCGCGCACACCAAATTCTGACCCGGCGTTGCCGATGAGGACTTTTCCTTTGGCGATTCGTGGCGCGCCCGTAATCGCGTAGGGCTTGGATTGGTCCACGGTGACGACATCCCAAACTGGTTTGCCGGATTTGGCGTCGAGGGCGATCAGTCTCCCGTCGAGGGTTCCGAGATAGACTCTCTCGTTGTAAAGGGCTACTCCGCGATTGACGACGTCGCAACAGATAGTGCGAACGCGTGCACGCGGCACCTGTGGATCGAACTTCCAAAGAATCGCGCCCGTTCTTGCGTCCAGTGCGTATGCGACGCTCCACTCTCCGGTCGTATAGATCACGCCATTCGAGACCAGTGGTGTTGCTTCCAGGCCTCGCGTCGTGCCGAGCTCGCGATCCCACAGCAACCCGAGCTGGCCGATATTCTGCTCGTTGATCTGGCTCAAAGGGCTGAAGCGTTGCTCGTCGTTGGTCCTTCCATACATTGTCCAATCGGTGCCTACGCCGGCCCCCGAGGTGGGCGGGGATTTCTTACAGGCTCCCATTGATAAAACGAGTAACACCATAGATAACGACGACACGCTCAGGCCAATTTTCATGAGATCTCCGTAAGTCAAAATCTCATCTCGGTTCAAAAACGGCACTGATCATATACCCATCCCGCTGTTTCGCCGATAGTCTGAGACTGGCCGCATTTACATGCGGAGCCAGCCTCTGAACACCTTTCACCGGTCAGATGACGGGCTAATCGGCAGTAATCCGTCCTGGACGAAGGAACGAAGACTGACCACCTGAGAATTTGCTGGTCAAGCGTCGGCGAGGTCACGCTGGCTGCGGATTCAATCTGTCAACCGTGTGCTTGCTCTGACACCTTTAAGTTGAACGAGGTAGGTCCAAGAGGGCCATGAAGTCGGCTTCTGGGAAATCGAATACTCAGAGGACCCCAATCTGGAAACATTGTCCCCGGCGCGTTTACGCCGGTACTCGCCAAACACTCGAAATCGTTTTCGCTGATCGACTGCGTTTCGGTCGGAGTGGACCGGATGCAGAGAAATTTCGAGCCCATGCGAAAGCAGGTGGAGGCGTGGCAGAGGAGCGAACTGACCGACGTCACAGCGAAAGTCGTCATCTACGAAGCATTCGTTGAAGGCAGACTCGAAGCGCCGAAACACCTGGCCCGAACGGTGCACGACCTCTACTTCGAGCCCAAGTACGAGGAATTCCGTTCGCGGACAATCTGGAGTCTTTCGAACGCATTCACATCGGCGTTGAAGGAACTCGACCCAATTCCTCAATTCAAGGCAACGGCGAAGCTGGGAGAGTTCCTGGAGACCCGCTTCTCGCAATCGTTCTGACCACCTGAGCGGTTCCGGCCGGGCCGCTCCTTGTTGAAACACCACAGTGCCTGACGTGCCGGAAATAGACGTTGCCGGCTATCTTTCTTCCACATTTGCACTGTCGGACAATCAGCGCGTGCTTCTGTGCGCGCGGGACCGCTTTGCCTTCGGCGTCTTCAGAAATGCCGTACTCACCCATCAGCCATTTCCTGGTTGCCGGATCCATCAGAGACAGATTGATTTCGTTTCCGTGCTTTCGGCAGAAGTCCTCGAACGATCTGTCGGTGACAAATGTATCCAAGAGCCTGAGCTTTCCTTCGGAGATGAGTCTCCGAATGTCATCTTGTGTGACTCCCAGGGTCCTGGCCGCTCGGTTCCAAGAATACGCAGCCTCGTCGGCGACGGCCGCTCTAGGCCTGCGACCATGGGAATCATCACCAGTCGGGTACTTCTTTTCATACAACTGAGCCAAGGAACTGCCGGTGATTCGCGGATCACGAACTCGCAACATGCCGCTCGCAACGAGGTACCGGAGTCGAGCACGACTCACGCGCAGCAACCTTCGCAATCCACGCTGCGACCATCCGTCTTTAACCCGAGCGCTCATCCCGAGGGCCCCAAGACGGAAGCGCACAGCACGCACCGAGCGGCCGAGACGTTCGGCAATTTTCGTGACGGGTTCGTAGCCAGCCAAGTCCAGGAGTGTTTCGTCGTCCTCTTTCAACCATGGCCGAGAGAATGGCCGATGAAAAGATCCGTTACTATCGGCGTTCTTCAAGTCTTGCTCTGTGGAAGGAATTGCCAGTGCCGGCGTTCGCCGCAACTGCCGTATGCGCCTCCAGCAGTCGCCGCGCTTCCATCCCGGCACCAGTTCGAGGATTTTGTTGATTGCGTCGTGCTTCTTCTGAGGACCGAGTTTGATGCCGGCGACCAGAAGTTGATCTATAGCCGGCTGCAGGCGAGGGTTGACTGCGGCTTGGCTTCTAACGTGCTCGACAACGCCCGACATATACAGAACCGGGCAGCCAGCCAGAGAGCGGTCACAGG
>Ga0335082_10008283_pt1 | contig 11287 bp, 10 predicted proteins | sample Lox_Sample_41_FD_206718 | JGI IMG/M metagenome (GOLD analysis project Ga0335082, IMG submission 206718) | Soil microbial communities from Loxahatchee National Wildlife Refuge, Florida, United States - Lox_Sample_4.1 | ecosystem: Environmental > Terrestrial > Soil > Wetlands | place: USA... | reverse complement strand
TGCCGCCCAGATCGGCGTTCTGGCACTGGCAACCCACGCCCGACGAGACGATCCCGTTCGACATCGCGGGCGCGAACAAGATCCTGGATGACGCCGGCTACGTCGATACGAACGGCGACGGCGTCCGGGAGATGCCGGGGGGTGGCAAACCGCTCGACTTCCGGCTGGACATCGAATCGGAGGACTCGAGCCGGGTCCGCGCCGCCCGCTACATCGCCGGCTACCTCAAGCAGATCGGCATCCAGGTGACCACCCAGGCCGACTCGTACCAGAAGACGCTCGCGTTCTGGACCGCGAACGACTTCGACATGTACATGTGGGGCTGGGGTCCCGATCCGGACCCGAGCTTCATCCTGTCGGTGTTCACGACCGACCAGTGCGAGATCTGGAGCGACGCCTGCTGGAGCAACAAGAAGTACGACCAGCTGTACGAGGAACAGAAGGCGGCGACCGATCTGGATGCGCGCCAGAAGATCGTGTTCCAGATGCAGCAGCTCCTCTATAAGGAGAACCCGGAGATCGTCACGTACTACGACGACACGCTGGAGGCCTACCGGAGCGACCGGTGGACCGGGTTCCGGCTGTCCCCGGACCCCAACGGGTACCTGCTGAACCAGTACACGACCTACTCGGCCATCACGATGCACCCGTTGAGCGCCGGCCAGGCGAACGCGGGGAGCGGCGGCATCTCGACCGGCGTGTGGGGCGCCGTCCTGCTGGGCATCGCGGCGATCATCGTGATCGTAGTGCTGGTGCGCCGGCGGAAGCCGGACGAGGAACGCGCCTAGCGGAGGGAGCGGAACGACCCGGTGGGAGGTCGAGCGTACGTCCTGGGCAAGGTGTTCCAGGCGTTCCTCACGCTCGTCCTGATCCTCATCTTCAACTTCTTCCTGTTCCGGATCATCCCGGCCGACCCGGTGAAACTCCTCGTGCGCTCCTCCGGGCACAACATGACCGAGGCGCAACAGGACCGCCTGCGGCACGACCTCGGGCTGGATCTCCCGGTCTTCCCCGGGCAGTTCATCGCGTACCTAAAGGACACGAGCAGGCTCAACCTCGGACAGTCGCTGTTCGTGAGCCCCGGTGAGTCGGTCTCGAGCGTGTTCTTCCGGAACCTGTGGCCGACGCTGCTGCTGGTGGGGACGAGCACGATCGCGTCGACGGCGCTCGGCATCTGGATGGGGATCTACGGCGGCTGGCGGCGCGGCGGGTTCGGCGACGTCTCGTTCATGGGGAGCTCGCTCGTCCTCTACGCGATCCCCGAGTTCGTGCTCGGCATCCTGTTCCTCCTGCTGTTCGGCACCGCGTTGGGATGGTTCCCGACCGGGGGGTTCCAATCCGCGACGGGCGACTACACGGGCCTCGCGCATGTCACGGACGTCCTGAACCACATGTTCCTGCCGTGGCTCACGCTCACGCTGGCCTACGTCGGAGAGTTCTACCTGATCATGCGATCGTCGCTGCTGGACGTGCTCGGCGAGGACTACATCACGCTCGCACGGGCGAAGGGCCTGCGGGAGAAGGTGGTCCTGAACAAGCACGCGGTGCGCAACGCGCTGCTGCCGACCGTCACCCTGATCGCGCTGTCGTTCGCGTTCGTGCTGGGCGGTGCGATCACCGTCGAGACGGTCTTCTCCTACCCGGGCGTCGGCTATCTGGAGCTCGAAGCGATCCGGAGCAAGGACTTCCCGCTCCTGGAGGGCCTGTTCCTGTTCTTCGCCGCCGCGGTGATCGTGGCGAACCTCGTCGCCGACCTGCTCTACGGCTACCTCGATCCGCGCGTGAGGACGGCCTGATGGCACGGACGAAGGCGGCGGCCGCCGCCGCCGAGCAGGAAATCCTTGGGGGATCTCTCGACGCCAAGGACCTCGATCCGAAGAACCCGCGGAAGATCCGCCGCGCGCGCCGCCGCCAGGCGATGGGCCGGTTCTGGAAGCAGTACCGGCGGAGCGTGATGGGGATGCTCGGCCTGGTCATCCTGATCTTCTTCATCGGGATGGCCCTGTTCGCGATCTTCTTCGCGAACCCCGCGGCGACCGATCCGACGCTCACGAAGGGTCCCGTCCTGGCGCCGCCGAGCCGCGCGTACCCGCTCGGCACCGACGACACCGGCATCTCGGTGCTGAGCCTCGTGATCGCGGGTTCGAAGACGTCGCTGCTCGTCGGGCTCGCGGCCACCGTGATCTCGATGACGGTCGGGGCGTTCATCGGCATCGTCGCCGGCTATCGGGCGGGACTCACGGACGTGTCGTTGATGCGGGTCACCGACATGTTCTTGGTGATCCCCTGGCTCGCGCTCGCGATCGTCCTGGCGTCGATCTTCGGGCAGTCGCTGTTCATCATCATCTGCATCATCGGCTTCACGTCCTGGCCGGGCACGGCCCGGCTCGTCCGCGCCCAGGTCCTGTCGGTGAAGGAGCACCAGTACGTCGAGCGGGGACGCGGGCTCGGCGCGAGCGACTGGTACGTCGTGACGCGGCACGTCCTGCCGAACGTCATGCCCGTGATCCTCGCGAACACGATCCTGACGGTCGCGATCGCGATCCTTTCCGAGTCGGCGCTGTCGTTCCTGGGCCTCGGCGACCCGTTCAACATCACGTGGGGCACGATCATCGAGTTCGCGTTCGAGGCGGGCGCGACGTCGATCGGAGCATGGTGGTGGCTGCTGGCGCCCAGCATGTGCATCGTCCTGGTCGTGCTCGGCTTCACGCTGTGCGGGTTCGCGTTCGACGAGATCATCAACCCGAGGCTGCGCGAGCGATGAGCGTCCTGTCGGTCCGCGATCTCACGGTGTCCTACTCGACGAAGGGCGGGCCTGTCCCGGCCGTCCGCGGCGTCTCCTTCGACATCGAGAAGGGAGAGGTGCTCGGGCTCGCCGGCGAGTCCGGCTGCGGGAAGTCGACGATCGCCGGCGCGATCCTTCGGCTGCATTCCCCGGCGACGAAGATCGAGGGGCAGATGCTCCTGAACGATCAGGACATCCTGGAGCTCACGCCCGGGAAGCTCCGGGCGGTGCGCTGGACCGGCGCGTCGATCATCTTCCAGGGAGCCCTGCACGCCCTGAACCCGGTGCGGAAGATCGGCGACCAGATCGCCGAGGCGATCACCGTGCACAACATGGCCGGCGAGAAGGAGGCCTACGTGCTGGCCGGCGCACTGCTGGAGCAGGTGGGCCTGCCGCCGCGGCGGATCGACGACTTCCCGCACGAGCTGTCCGGGGGCCAGAAGCAACGGGTCATGATCGCGATGGCGCTCGCGTGCAGCCCGACGCTCGTGATCGCCGACGAGCCGACGACGGCCCTCGACGTGATGGTGCAGGCGCAGGTCCTGCAGCTGCTCCGGTCCCTCCAGCACGACCTCGGTCTGGCGATGTTGTTCATCACACACGACCTGTCCGTCCTCGTCGAGGTCTCCGACCGGCTCGCGATCATGTACGCGGGTCTGATCGTGGAGGAGGGAAAGGCCGAGGAGGTCTTCCACTCGCCGACGCATCCCTACACGAAGGCCCTCGCCGCCGCGTTCCCCGAGATCGGCGACACCCGGTTCCGGGGCAAGCCGAGCGGACTGGGGGGCGACCCGCCCGACCCCCAGCACATCCCGCCGGGCTGCCCCTTCCATCCTCGATGCGCCGAGGCCGTCGACGCGTGCAGCACGGCGGAGCTCCGCTTGTGGGACGCCGGCCCGGCGCGGCGCGCCGCCTGCATCCACGTCTCGGGTGCGCCCGCGTTCCAAGGGACGACGACGTGAGCGAACAGGGGTCCGTCCCCGCGACGACCACCGAGATGGGTCCGCCCGTGATCGAGGTCGAGCACCTCGAGGTGAACTTCAAGGGGCGCGTCGGCTTCATCGCCGGGATGATGGGCAGGAAGGGCGTGGACGCCAAGGCGGTCGACGACGTCAGCTTCACCCTGTACGAAGGCGAGGTGCTCGCGGTCGCCGGCGAGTCCGGGTGCGGCAAGACGACGACCGCACGCGCGATCATGGGCTTGATCGAACCCAACGCGGGAGAGATCCGGTACCGGGGCGACCGGCTGGCCCACGGCTCGAAGGAACTGCGCCCGTACCGACGGAACGTCCAGATGGTGTTCCAGGACCCGACGGCATCCCTCAACCCGCGTCAGACGATCTACGAGATCGTCGCCGAGGGCCTCCGCATCCACCGCATCCACGAGGGCCCGGACAAGGAGGGCGAGGACAAGCTGGTGGCGCGGGCACTGTCGCGGGCGGGGCTGCGGCCCCCCGAGCGCTTCTTCCTCCTGTACCCGCACGAGCTCTCCGGCGGCCAGCGCCAGCGGGTCGTGATCGCGGGCGCCCTCGTGCTCGACCCGACCGTGATCGTCGCCGACGAGCCGGTCTCGAACCTCGACGCATCGGTCCGCGGCGAGATCCTGGCGCTGCTGCTGAGGCTTCGCGACGAGCTACGGATCTCGATCATGATCGTCACCCACGACCTCGGCTTGGCCTGGACCGTGGCCGACCGGGTCGCGGTGATGTACCTCGGGCGCATCGTCGAGATCGGGCCAACCGAGGAGGTCCTGCAGCGCCCCCGCCACCCCTACACGAGAGCCCTCCTGGACGTGGTGCCGGAGGCGGGCGGGGCCTCGAAGGTGATCCTCCGGGGCGAGCCGCCGGATCCGACGCGGATCCCGGGCGGGTGCCGGTTCCATCCCCGGTGTCCGGTCGTGGCCTCCGGCCGGGCCGAGGAGCTGGGCATCCTCGAGCGGTGCCGCACGAACGACCTCATGGCGTCGGAAGCGGCGACGGGACACGACGCCGCGTGCTACCTCGTGGGTCTGGGCGAACAGCCCTAGAACGCGTCCAAGCCCTGCACCGCGGGTTCCTCGCGCAGGGGCTCCGCAACCTCGTCGGGCTGCGGTTCGCCCTCCTCGTCGTCGCCCTTCAGGACGCCGAGGATGGCGGCCATCTCCGCATCGCCGACCGGCGCGTCTGCCTTGGCATCGTGGCCCCGCGCCGACGCCAGCAGCGAGCGGAGGTTGGACTCGGCCATCTCGGCACGTGCCTCCAGCTCGCGCGTGCGGTCGGCGAGTCCTCGAGCCCACCGCTCCGCGTCATCGCGCGCGGCTCGAGCCTCCCGGGTCTCCTCCCGGAGCTGGCGCGACTCCGCCCGCAGCTGCGCGTTCTCCCGGCCGAGGTCTACGAGCTTGTCGGCGACCGCCCGACCCAGATCCGAGTATCCCGGTCCATCCATCTCGGCCATCCCGGCCGAGGAAGCGATCGAACGGCGCCGGCCCGGCTTGCCGGCGCGCGGCTTGCGCGGCCGCCGGCCGAGCGCCTCCTTCTCGCCGGCATCGACCGGGCGTGGATCGAGCAACCGGTACGAGCCATTGGCCGGTTCGAGACGGCGTCGCGCGATCAAGGCGCGGACGGCGCGCGCGGTGGACAGGGCGTCGGGAAGCCCGAGCGCACGCCCGATCTCGGCCGGCGTTTCGTCGAGCACATCCCCGATGGCGACGCGATCGGCGACGGCAGCCAGGAACGCGTTCGCGCGCTGGAGACTTTCGTCGTTCATGTTCCTTCATCATGCCGATTGCCAGGTTGATTGGCCAGTTGCACTTCAGCGCGTCCCACAGTGCTCCGTTAGGCTGCGCCCATGTCCGAACGTGGACCGGCCGACGCTCGCTGGCGGCGGGATCTGGCGGCGTGGACGATCCCCGACCCCATCCTGGCGGCCGCGCCGGAGCCTCCCTACGCCTTCCCCGCGGAGCTCTTCCGGAGGCGAGCCGAGCGCGCCGCAGCCGGGGCACATCCCACCCCCACCACCGATCGCGCCGCCGAGGCGCTCGGGAGCGGCGGATCGGTCCTCGACGTCGGCTGCGGGAGCGGCGCGACCTCCCTGCCGCTCGCGCGGCTCGCCACGCGGATCACGGGGGTCGATGAGAGCGAGGAGATGCTGGCGTCGTTCGCCGCCGCGGCCCGCGGCGCTGGCGTGGCCACGTCGACGGTCCGAGGCACGTGGCCGGACGTGGCGCCGGAGGTGGATGCCGCCGACGTCGTCGTGTGCGGTCACGTGCTGTACAACGTCGCGGACCCCGGATCGTTCGCCGTCGCGCTGGACGCCCATGCGCGGCGCCGCGTCGTGCTGGAACTGACCGAACACCACCCATGGGCCTGGATGCGCGACCTCTGGCTCCGCTTCCACGACCTCGAGCGGCCGGAGGGACCGTCGGCGGAGGACGCGGCCGCGGTGCTCACGGAGGCGGGTTTCGATCCGATGCGCTCCGACCGTCTGTCACGCCCGGGTGGAGGCGGTGGCTTCGCGGAGCGCGGCGACGCCGTCGCCGTCGTCCGACGGCGGCTCTGTCTGCCCGCGGAGCGCGACCCCGAGATCGAGGAAGCTTTGGGCGAACGGCTGGTCCGCGACGCCGACGGCCTGTGGTCCGCCGGCCCGGAGCGTCACGTCACGGTGACGCTGTGGTGGGACCGGACGGGGTGATCGGCGCCGGTTCGCACAACAAGCACGTCGCCCACGCCCGCATCACCGACCGGTACATCCCAAGATCGTGGTCCGACACCGATGTCGTCCGGGTGCCGGTGGCGCTGGTGCCCTGGACCGTCAGCCGGAGCACGGGGAGCGCCGCGGCGAACCCGGCCAGGTCGACGGAGCCGGCCGGCCTCGTCCCTTCCCCCGCGCGGAACACGAGCACCATCGCGCCGTCGCCGAAGTGGCCGGTGATGTCCACCGGGATCAGGCGGGCCTCGACCTGCGCGGTCGTGAACGGGCAGGTCACGGAGCCCTCGAGCGACGCCGTGCCGGTCCCGAGGACCGTGCCGTCGGGGGTCGCCCGGAGGGGTGCGTCCAAGGTCCACGTCCCGCGGCACGTCCCGCCGACGTGGAGGACGTGCGCGGCTACGGTCGACGTGTGAAGCAGCCAGTGGTCGACGGTCGGCGTCGGCGACGCGCTCGGCGCCGCCCCTCCGTCATCGACACCGGGCGGGAACGGGTTGCTGTGCGCCGCCACGATCGCACCGGCGGAGACAGCCACGACGAACGCGCCGACCCAGACCGCAGCCTTGCGCCAGCCGTGCACGGCCGGAGCCTACCGGCCGCGTCGACGGACGTAGTCGCGCAACACGAAGTCCCCGACCTGCCGATCGTCCATGAGGAACACGCGGCCGCGGGTACGTTCGGCCAGTCGCTCCATGAATCGCGCGAGCCCGTCGGACTCCTCGAGCATGAAGATGTTCAGCGTCACGCCGCTGCGGGTCAGCCGGACCGCCTCGGCGAGGGTGCGACGGATCGTCTCCGCCTCCGGCGGCCACGCGAAGTACGCGTGCTCGCCCTCGAGGTGCGCCGTCGGCTCGCCGTCGGTCACCATGATCACCTGCCGCATCGCGCGGGGGTGCTGGGCCAGCAGCCGACCGGCGAGCAGGAACGCGTGTTGCATGTTCGTGCCGTACGTGCGCTCGAACCCGGGCGCCGCGAGGTCCTCGGGCTTCAGGCGACGCGCGTAGTCGCTGAACCCGATCAGGTAGAGGGTGTCGTGCGGATAGCGGCCCTCGATCAGCGCGTGCAGGGCCAGCGCCATCTTCTTCGCGTGCACCAGGTGGCCGCGCAGCGGCATCGAGAACGAGAGGTCCAGGAGCAGCGCCGTCGCCGTCTCGGTCCGCTCCTCGGCCTCGATCAGCTCGAAGTCCTCCGGGTCGAGCCGCACCCCGGCGTCGCCGCGCGCGCCGCCTCGCGTGACCGCGTTGAACACCGTGCGCTGCACCGCGATCGTTCCGTGGTCGCCGAAGCGCCACGGCCGGGTCTGGCCGGTCGGCTCCGCCAGGCCGCCGGGGTCGCGCGCCTCATGCGTGCCCTCACGATCGCGCGTCAGGCGCTCGAAGACGCGGGTCAAGGCGCGCTCGCCCATCTTCTTCGCGCCGCGGGGCGTCACCTCGAGCCGGCCGCCGGTGCGTTGGACCAGGCCGGCGTCCTCCAGCATCTTCTCGATCTGCTTCAGGCGGCGGAGATCCTGCACCGACGGCTCACCGAGCGTGCGGCGGAGCGCCTCCTCATCGACGTCCTCGAGCGCGGCGCCCGGATACGCGCCTTCGAGGGACCGGTCGAGCTCCTCGTAGTCATGCATCCGCTCCAGCGCGTCGACGGTCGCGGACATCGGCATCGCATCCTCGCCCTCGCCCCACTCGCCCTCGCCCCAGCCGGCGTCGGGGAACATCCCCTGGAGGTTCGCGCCGAGACGGTCCATCTCGAATGCCAGATCCATGTCCTGCATCACCTGGTCGACCAGGCCCTGGAGCTCCTCGCGTTGCTCGGGCGACAGCGACGCGAGCAGCCGCGACATCGCCGCCATCCGGCGCGCCATCTGCTCCAGCAGCTCCTCGAGCGTCCTCGGATGCTCCGGGAACAGGTCGCCGTAGCGCTGCATGAAGTCCTCGAACGTCGGCTGCGTGTCCTCGCCGCGGGCCCGTGCTTCGAGCAACCCGTTCAGCTCGGACAGCATGTCCTTGAACCGAGCCATCTGCTCCGGCGTCACGTCGCGCATCCCCTGGGCGAGCTGCCGGAAGTACGAGCCGAGCACCTGTTCCTTGACGTGCTCGAGGAGCTCGTCGAACAGCCGCTGCGCCTCGGGGTCCATGAACCGGTACCCCTTCAGCTCGCCGATCTGTCCTGGCACGTCCGGCGGCAGCGCATCGAGGAAGGTCTCGCGCATCCTGGCGTCGTCGCTCGGCTCGAACGACAACCGCGAGCGTTCGCGATCCACGATCTCGTCGAGCCGTTCCTTCAACTCCTCCAACGGACCCGCCAGGTTGAGACGCTCCTGTTCCTGGTCCCTCCGTTGCTGCAGGCGACGGCGCAGCGCATCCAGCCCGGAGAACCGGCCCTGCATCCCACGGCGCATCAGGCGCCGCAGGGCCGCCTCGGGCGAGTCGCCCATCAGGATGTCGTCGGAGAGCTCCTCGAGCAGGTCCGAGGCCGGCACGTCGTCCGCGAACGGATCCTGCGTCCCGTCCCAGCGCGAATACCGGAAGCTCGCCACCCCACCAGCCTAGGCGCTGCGGCCGCGAGCGCGGCCCGATGATGCCGGCTCACGCCAGGCCGAGGCCGGTCATCAACGCCCGTCCGGCGAGGCCGAAGCAGACGAACGCGGCCCCCGCGAACACGACCCACGGATGCGAGAGCCGCCCACCTCCGTCGCCGGGAAGTTCGCGCGCCATGGAGTGCGCGATCGCGAAGATCACGATCGGCCCGAAGCCGTACACGTAGTGCAACCACGTGTCCGGCCGGTACCCGAGCAGCAGCAGGATAAGACCGAGCACCGCCTGGACCCCGGCGATCACCTGCGCGACGACGAGCCAGGTCCAGAAGCGCGGGCCGGGATCGCGCCGCGTGATCAGCGCGACGAGGCCCCACACCCACCCGACCGTGAAGACGCCGACCACGGCGAACCCGACGTACTCGTGGACCTCCGGCATCGGCGCGGGAGTCTACGAGGCATCGGGACCCGCGTAGCGCGCGACGCCGTCCTCCTCGTCCTTGTTCAGCCGACGCGATAGGTGCAGTCCTTCGAGCGCGAACTCCAACGCGCTCGCGGCGACGCCCGGGCTCTCTTCGCGGACCCCGAGCCGCTCGAGCAGCTTCGCGAGACCCGGCAGGTCGCCGAACGTCGCCAACAGCTCCGACGCGGGCGTCAGCTCGGACGTGTCCACGGCGAACGCCGGATCGTCGAAGCGCCCGAGGACGCCGGTGAAGTCGAAGCCCGAGAGCCGGCGGCGGAAGACGTCGAGCTCAGCCTGCCGCATCGCGCGGGTCAGGATGTCGTGCTCGCGTCCCTCCTCCACCGTGTCGAACTCGACACGGCCCTCGGAGGAGCGGAGCACGGCCGGCAGGTCGACGACGCGGGGCACGGCCTCAGGCTCGTGGGTCCGGGCGGCCCGCCGCACCGCGGCGGCCCGAAGCGTCTCCACGTTCCCGATCGAATACCGGACGCTGATGCCGCTGCGGTGGTTCACGTGCGGCGAGCGGCGCAGCTCCTGCGTGAGCGATGCCACGATCTCCTTCATGAAGACCGGGACCCGGACCGGGACCGCGCCGGCCTCGGCGCGCGCCTCCTGGTCCATGATGCGGATCTCCTCGGCGGGCGTCTCCGGGTAGTGCGTGCGGACCTGCGTGCCGAACCGGTCCTTGAGCGGCGAGACGATCCGCCCTCGATGCGTGTAGTCGTCCGGGTTCGCCGTGACCACCAGCAGGATGTCGAGCGGCAGGCGGATCCGGTAGCCGCGGATCTGCACGTCGCGCTCCTCCAGGATGTTGAACAGCGACACCTGGATCCGCTCGGGAAGATCGGGCAGCTCGTTGATCGCCACGATGCCGCGATGGGTCCGCGGGATCATGCCGTAGTGGATCGTGAGCTCGTCCGCCAGGTAGCGGCCCTCTGCTACGCGGATGGGATCCACATCGCCGATCAGGTCGGCGACGCTCGTGTCCGGTGTGGCCAGCTTCTCGCTGTAGCGCTCGTCGCGGCCGACCCAGACGATCGGCACCGCGTCACCATCGGAGGCGACCAGGTCGCGGCACCGCGCACAGATCGGCCGGAAGGGATGGTCGTTCACCTCGCAGCCCTCGATCACCGGCATCGAATCGTCAAGCAGGTTGACCACCGCGCGCACGAGGCGTGTCTTCGCCTGGCCGCGTTCGCCGAGCAGGATCAGGTCGTGGCCGGCGAGGATCCCGCGCTCCAGGCCCGGCAGGACCGTGTCCTGGAAGCCCAGGATGCCGGGGAACAACTCCTCGCCGCGTTCGAGTTTCGCCAGCAGGTTCGCGCGGAGCTCCTCCTTCACGGAGCGGTCCTCGTAGCCGGTGGCGCGCAGCTCGCCGATCGTGGTCGCCGTCGTCATGCAACGAGGGTACGCGCCCGCGCGGATAACACCCCGCCGCGTCGTGACCCGCTGCTAGGGTCGCCGCATGAGCGCGGACGGCGGGATCCTCGCGGGGCTGAACGACGCCCAGCGGGCGGCCGCCCACGCGGTCCGGGGACCGGTGGCGATCCTCGCCGGAGCCGGGACCGGGAAGACCACGACGATCACGCATCGCATCGCGAACCAGGTGGCCACGGGCACGTTCGAGGCGCGGCAGATCCTGGCGGTCACCTTCACGGACAAGGCCGCGCGCCAGCTGAAGGAGCGCCTGGCCCTCCTCGGCGCTGAGGGCGTCGAGGCCCGCACCTTCCACGCCGCGGCGCTGTCGCAGCTCTCTCGCCTCTGGGAGCGGCACACCGGCGAGCGGCTCCCGGCGATCCTCGAGTCCAAGGCGCCCCTGATCGCC
>Ga0335082_10008281_pt1 | contig 11289 bp, 7 predicted proteins | sample Lox_Sample_41_FD_206718 | JGI IMG/M metagenome (GOLD analysis project Ga0335082, IMG submission 206718) | Soil microbial communities from Loxahatchee National Wildlife Refuge, Florida, United States - Lox_Sample_4.1 | ecosystem: Environmental > Terrestrial > Soil > Wetlands | place: USA: Florida... | reverse complement strand
TTTATAACTGCGCCGAGGTCTGTCAGAACCAGATGGAGATGCATGCTGCCGTAGCGGAATACGACGCCGTCCGCGATCGCATGACGGTGCATGCTTCAACGCAGGTGCCCTACTACGTGCACCTGATGCTCTCACAAATCCTCGGAATGGAAATGTCGCGCATCCGCGTGGTCAAGCCGCACGTTGGCGGCGGCTTTGGCTGCCGGACCGAGACGCTGAATATTGAATTGATCGCGGCACTCCTAGCGCGCAAATGCAACGGCACCGTGCGGCTTGTGACGACGCGCGAGGAGACGTTTATCACCCATCGCGGCCGCCCGGAAACCGACATCGGCCTCAAGATCGGCATGCGCAAGGATGGTCGCATAACCGCGGTCGAATGTGACTGCGACCAGCGTGGTGGCGCGCATTCCGGCTACGGCGTGGTGACGATCCTTTACGCAGGCTCAATGCTGTATGCGATCTACGACCTGCACAATGTCAAATATGTCGGCCGGCGCGTACTGACCAATACGCCACCGTGTGGCGCGTTCCGCGGCCACGGCACGGTGGATATTCGTTTTGCGTTCGAAAGCCTGATCGACGAAATGGCGGCAGAGCTTGGCCTCGATCCATTCGCAGTGCGCCGCGCCAACCTGCTTTCTGCGCCCACGTTTACCGATAACGATTTGATGGTGAATTCCTACGGCCTGCCCCAATGCCTGGACTGGGTGGAGAAAGAAAGTGATTGGGCCAATCGTAAGCCCAAATTGCCAAAGGGCAAAAGCTTGAGCAAAGGCCTCGGCATGGCTTGCTCTCACTACATCTCCGGCGCGTCCAAGCCAGTGAACTGGACCGGCGAGCCTCATGCCACCGTAAAGATCAAACTCGATTTCGACGGCTCGATCGTGGTGCTATCGGGGGCCGCCGATATCGGGCAAGGCTCTACGACAATCCTCGCGCAAACGGTCGCAGAGGTACTGGGTCTCGACCTGTCGCGCGTGCGCGTAGTCACCGGCGACAGTGAAGTGGTGCCGAAGGACAACGGCTCTTACTCCTCGCGCGTCACATTTATGGTGGGCAATGCGGCGATCGATGCCGCCCGCAACCTCAAGGGCCTGCTGACCGCCGCTGCCGCCCGCAAGCTGGAAGCACGGCCTGAGGATATCGAATGTCTGGGCGAGCTATACCGCGCGGGCGCGCAGGACAAAGGTGCAACCTTCGACGAAGTCGTGACCGAGGCGTTGAAAGACTCGGGCACCATCACCGTAACCGGCAACTACTCGACCATTCCGGAATCGCACGGCGGTAAAAAATATCGCGGCTCCGCCATCGGCGGCACCATGGGCTACAGTTACTCGGCGCAAGTCGTAGAAGTCACCGTCGACGAGGAAACCGGCGTCGTCACCGTCGACAAAGTCTGGGTCGCCCATGATTGCGGCAAGGCGCTCAATCGTCTGACAGTCGAAGGCCAGGTGCAGGGTTCGGTCTGGATGGGCATGGGGCAGGCGATGAGCGAGGAAGCGGCCTATCACGAGGGCCTGATGGTGACGGCCAATATGCTCGATTACCGCGTGCCGACCATCCAGGATTCTCCGCCTATAGAAGTCGGCATTGTCGAGAGCAACGATCCGTACGGGCCGTTCGGCGCCAAGGAAGCCGGCGAAGGATCGCTCGCCGCTTTTCTGCCGGCGCTGACCAATGCCATAGCGGACGCCGTCGGCATTCGTTTCAACAATCTGCCGGTAACGCCCGACCGTGTGTTCGAGGCAATCGAGAAGCGCCGTCGCATGCTCGACAAAACCTCAAAGAAAAACGGTGGCGACTGATGGATGCCCTTCCCGAATTCAGCGTCATCACGCCGACAACGCTCGACGAAGCGATCGCGGCGCGTGCAGCGCATCCTGGCGGCAGGCCGCTCGGGGGCGGCACTGATCTCGTCGTGAATATCCGGCGGGGCATCGTAGCGCCACCTGTGCTCATCGATATGAATCGCGTCGCGGGACTTTCCGCCGTCAAAGCAGACGCCAACGCTCTTGAAATCGGCGCTTCGGTCACGTTGACGCAGCTTGCCGAACACCCCGATGTGGGAAAGCACTATCCGGTGGTGGCGCAGGCGGCATCGCACATAGCGGGCCCGACTCACCGCAACATGGGTACGGTCGGCGGCAACCTTTGCCTCGACACGCGCTGCATTTATTACAACCAAAGCGAATGGTGGCGCGCCGCCAACAATCATTGCCTGAAGACCACCGGCAACATTTGCCATGTGGCGCCGAAAAGCCGCGGCGTCTGTTTCGCGACCTTCTCCGGCGACCTCGCGCCCGCCTTGCTGACGCTGCATTCAGAGGTCGACATCGCTGGCCCGCAGGGCCGTCGCACCATTCCGCTTGAACAGCTCTATATAGGCTTCGCCCGCCAGGACGTGCCGGTCACCGAAACGCAGGGCGACGGCAAGTTCTATCTCTCGCTGCGGCCGGGCGAAATTGTCACTGCCGTCCGCGCGAAGAACACGCCAGGGCTGCGCTCGGCCTACGACAAGATCCGCATCCGCCGGTCGATCGAATACCCGGTGGCCGGCGTCGCGGTCGCCCTCAGGCGTGACGGCAGCAAGCTCGCCGAGCTGCATATCGCGTTCACCGGGACCAACCCGCGGCCGGTGTTGCTTGCAGGCACGGCCGATCTCTGTGGGGGTGGTCTCGACGAACGTGTGCTCAAAGGACTCGATGCGCTGGTTCGCGACCAAATCATGCCGATGAAGACTACCTTCACTCCCGGTCACTATCGGCGGCGGGTGGCCGGCGTGCTGGCGCGACGATTGCTGTCACGACTGTTTGACAGCTAAGAGCGGGGGCCGGCGTGCTGGACGAAATTACTGAACGCAGGGCCTACAACGCAGCGACCGATTTCGTCGACGCGAACGTGGCGCGCGGGCTCGGGAAGAAAGTCGCATTCGTCGACCCCGACCGATCGCTCACCTATGGTGAATTGCAGGCTCGCACTATCAGTCTGGCGAATGCACTGCGGACATTGGGCGTGGAGCACGAGCACCGCGTCGCTTTACTCTTGAACGATACGGTCGACTATCCGGTGGCATTCTGGGGTGCAATCCGCTCCGGCGCAGTCGCCGTTCCGCTCAATACGTATCTCACCGTCCCGCAATACGCATATATCCTCGCTGACTGCCGCGCGACGGCCCTGATTGTAGCGGCGCCGCTAGTACAAAAAATCTGGCCAATCATCAAAAAGCTTCCGCGACTGAAAGCGGTTATTCTTGTCGGCCAGATTGAAGAAGAGACAGCGGGATTGCCCGACCGCGAGTTGTATTTGTTCGAGGATATTATTGCCAACGCGGATCCAAAACCTTTCACCGCTGAAACCGTTTCTGATGAAGTCGCGTTCTGGCTATACACCTCGGGTTCGACTGGTGACCCTAAGGGCGTCAAACATGTCCATTCCAATTTGATGGCGACCGCCAGGCTGTTCGGGCGGGGCGTGCTTGGCATCAGCGAGAACGATGTCGTCCATTCGGCGTCCAAGCTGTTCTTCGCCTACGGGCTCGGCAACGCCATGACGTTTCCGCTGTCGGTCGGCGCGACCGCCGCGCTCTGGCCGCACCGGCCGTCGCCGGAGGGTGTGTTCGAGATGATGCGCAAGCATCGGCCGACCATCTTCTACGGCGTGCCCTCGCTTTACACTGCGCTGCTCGCGGACAAGGATATCTGCAAAGGCGCGGGCTCCGACCGGCTGCGCCTCTGCGTGTCGGCGGGCGAAGCGCTGCCCGCGCATATCGGCGAGCACTGGCGCGACACTGTCGGCGTCGACGTGCTCGACGGCATCGGCTCGACCGAACTGCTGCAGACCTTCCTGTCCAACCGGCCGGGCGACATCCGCTACGGCTCCACCGGCAAGCCAGTGCCCGGCTACGAAACCAAGATCGTCGACGAGAACGGGCGCGAGCTCGGTGTGGACGAGATCGGCGAACTGATCGTGCGCGGACCGTCGGCCGGCGAAGGTTACTGGAATCAGCGCGCCAAGAGCCGCCACACCTTCTGCGGCGAGTGGACTTACACCGGGGACAAATACCGGCGCGACAAGGACGGCTACTACTATTACTGCGGGCGCACCGACGACATGTTCAAGGTGTCAGGCATGTGGGTATCGCCATTCGACGTAGAAGCGGCGCTGACCTCGCACGAAGCCGTGCTCGAGGCCGCCGTCATCGGCAAGGAGGACGCCGACGGCCTGATCAAGCCGAAGGCGTTCATCGTACTCAAGAACGGCTTCGCCGCCGATGACGGCCTGTTCGAGAAGCTGAAGAGTCACGTCAAGGAAAAGGCGGGGCCGTGGAAGTTCCCACGCTGGATCGAGCTGCGCAGCGATCTCCCGCGCACCGCGACCGGCAAGATTCAACGATATAAACTCCGCGAAGAGGACCTGCAAACGACAGGCCGATAGGCTCCAGGTCTTACGCGATCTTCACGTATTCGAAATCGCCCGGTTTGTTGTCGATGCCGACCTTCGGCGGCGCGATCCAGCTCGCGAACTTGGCGGGCTCGAATTGGGGCTGCATCAGACTCTCGATGAAATCCTTGTCCGCCGCCGACGGCAAATAGTCGGTCCTGCGGTGTGTCCACTCGGCGGGCGAGAGGATATTGCCGTCGACATCGGCGTTCGTGCGCGAGAACTCGCCGATGTGACGATGAAACGCCACGTGCGGCAGCTTGATCTGAAACGGGATGCCGATCTGCTCGATTACTTTATTCCATCGCGCGACGCCATTGTTGCAGTCCGCCACGTAGTCGTCGCGCAGCCGCATATTAAGCGCCGACAGCGCCGGCGAATCCTCGTTCTGGACCTTGCCGTCGATCAGGCGCAGCACGGGATAGGTATTGCTCTCCAATTGGTGGTCATCGTCGAGCCGGTGCTCGCGGTAACGGCCCTTCAGGCCGGCGTGGAAAGCATTCGCCGCGTTGGTCGAGATTTCGTTGCCGAACAGGTCGAGCGTCAGCGAAAAGTGCAGGTTCGCCTTTTTCTGGATGGCCGGCAGGTCAATAACGCCGAGCTTGCGCACTTTCTCGATGTCATACGGGTCGCTGATGCCGGCTTCCTTCATGGCCTCGCAGGTACGCTGGATGACGCGGGTAACGCCGGTCTCGCCCACGAACATGTGGTGGGCCTCTTCGGTCAGCATGAAGCGGCAGGTTCGCGAGAGCGGATCGAAGCCCGATTGCGCCAGCGCCTCAAGCTGCATCTTGCCGTCGCGATCGGTGAAAAATGTGAACATAAAGAACGACAGCCAGTCCGGCGTTTTCTCGTTGAAGGCGCCAAGCATGCGCGGCGTGTCGGGGTCACCGGAGCGGCGCTGAAGCAGGGCTTCCGCCTCCTCGCGGCCGTCGGTGCCGAAATATTTCTGCAACAGATAAACCATCGCCCACAGATGACGGCCCTCTTCCACGTTGACCTGGAACAGGTTCCGCATGTCATAGAGCGAGGGCGCGGTCTTGCCGAGATGGCGCTGCTGCTCGACCGAAGCAGGCTCGGTGTCGCCCTGGATCACCACCAGCCGGCGCAGCATGGCACGATATTCGCCCGGCACTTCCTGCCAGGCATCCTCGCCCTTGTGCGTGCCGAAGGGAATCTTTCGGCCCTCCTGTTGCGGCGCCAGCAGCACGCCCCAGCGGTATTCCGGCATGCGCACGTAGTCGAACTTGGCCCAGCCCTTCGGGTCGACGCTGACCGCAGTGCGCAGATAGACCAGTGATTTCTGAAAGCCTTCCGGCCCCATGTCATTCCACCAGTTGATGTAACCGGGGTGCCATTTTTCCAACGCGCGCTTGACGCGCACATCCTGGCCAAGCGCGACGTTGTTGGGGATCAAGCCGTCATAATCGACCTGAGCGATGTTCATGGCTACACCCTCTCCTTATTGAATGTCGGCGAGACACCGCTGCCGTAGAGCTTGAGCGCGCCCTGCTCGCCGATCGCATTCGGCCGCTGGAAGATCCAGTTCTGCCAGGCGGTCAAGCGTCCGAAAATCTTGGTTTCCATGGTCTCCGGACCCGCAAAGCGGAGGTTTGCTTCCATGCCGGTCATGGCATCGGGCGAGAAGCTGGTGCGCTCTTCCAGCATGACGCGCAGCTCGTCGTCCCAGTCGAAGCCCTCGTAAGAGGCGGTGACGAGACCCAATTCGGCCGCCTCCTCGCCTTCGATGGCCATGCCGATCTTTGCCTTTACGCGGCCAATTGTGTCGGGCTCGCCGAGGAAACGCGTTTCCAGCCGTGTGAGGCCATTGCCCATTGGGTAAAAGCCGAAATTCGCCTGCCCCAGCGTGATCGCCGCGGCTTCACGGTTATCGCCCTCGCGCGTACCGATCAGCATGAGCGAGCGATCGGCAGCGAAGGCAAGCTCCGCCAGCGTGCCGGCGAAACATGAGCCCGGCTCGATCAGTGCGATAAAGCTCTTCGGCGTGACATCCACGCGCTTCAGCACGCGCTTCAAATAGTGACGGATCTCGCGCATCAGCCAGTCGCCATTGGCTTTCGCAAGAAAATCGTCGTGCGCGAGCACAGCCTGCGCATTTCCGTCGGTGCGGAACAGTACAACGCCGACAGCGGCCTCGTTTGCCCGCAAATGCAAAATGGCGTCTTCAAGTTCGCGAGCCACCGTAAGCGGCCAGAACTTGGCACCGAGCGCGTGCGCCGCTTCAACAGAGGCCGGCACGCTTTGCGATGGCCCGCGCACGGTGACGGTCGCGAGCCCACGCGTGCGGTTGATCTCGATATCGACATGCGAATAGGACACGTGGTCGCCCTCGATTCTGCGCTCGATCGGCGTCAGCGCGATGCCTTTGGCGTTCTTCGGCCGGTCCGAGCGCGCGGCGATTTCATGTGCGCGTGCAGCCACCGTGTCCTTCCATTTCGAATTGGGCACCACCTCATCCACCAACCGCCATTCGACCGCCTTTGCGCCGCGGACGCCTTCCTCGATCGAACAGAACACGTCGGCGCGGTCGCGCCGCACCTTGCGCTTGTCGGTGACGCGCGTAAGGCCACCGGTGCCCGGCAGCACTGCCAGCAGAGGCGTCTCCGGCAGCGCCACCGCCGAGCGGCGATCGTCGACCAGCATGATGTGATCGGCGGCGAGCGCCAGTTCGTAGCCGCCGCCGGCGGCATTGCCATTGATGGCGCATACATAAATCTGCTTCGAATTCGCCGAGGCGTCCTCGATGGCGAGTCGCGTCTCGTTGGTGAACTTGCAGAAGTTCACTTTGGCGCCGTGCGTAGATTTGCCGAGCATGCGGATATTGGCGCCGGCGCAGAATACGTTGTCCTTGCCGGATTTGATGACGACGCAGCGCACCTCGGGATGCTCGAAGCGCAGCCGCTGCACCGCGTCGTTCAATTCGATATCGACGCCGAGGTCATAGGAGTTGAGCTTGAGCTCGTAGCCGTCGAACAGGCCGCCGGCCTGATCGACATCCATGATCAGGTAGGCCACCTCGCCATCATGCTCGATGCGCCAGTGGCGATAGCGCGAGGGGTCTGTCTGAAAATCAATGGCTTGCATGGCATCAACCGACCGTCGCCCTGTTTCCTCTATGCATTATTTTGCACACAACTAACACCTATGCGACGCTGCGACAACCGAATCCCGCTGCCATCGGTTCCCAGCACGGTGTTGCCTAGCATTATATTGCATGTTAGCGGGTAAGCATGAAGAGCGCTCGTGCCAAACCTGCTGCCGAACGCGACACCGATGCCTATCTGCGCCGACTTGGCGAGCGCGTCCGTATGCTGCGCAATCAGCGCGGCATGACACGCAAGGCGCTGGCCCGCCACGCCAAGGTATCCGAGCGCTACCTCGCGCAGCTCGAGGCCGGGCTGGGAAATGGCTCGATCATCCTGCTGCGACGAATCTCGCGCGCCATTGGCCTGCCGGTCACGCAGCTGGTGCATGAAGGCGCCGAGCCCACGCTCGATATGGTGTTGCTGTCCCAGTTCCTCGAGCGGCTGCCGCCCTCAGCGCTCGCGGAAGCGCGCAATATGCTGCTCAAGAATTTCAGCGAGCCGTCGGACGATGCGCGCCGCCGGCGCATTGCACTCATTGGATTGCGCGGCGGTGGCAAATCCACCGTGGGCAAATTGCTGGCTGAACAGCTCGGGGTTTCCTTTATCGAGCTTGATCGCGAAATCGAAAAGCGCAGTGGCACCACCTTGAGCGCGATTTTCGACATGTTCGGCCAGGAGACCTTCCGCCGTGCCGAACGCGAAGCGCTCGACGAGGTCCTGCGCAAGCATTCAAGCTTTGTGGTCGCCACCAGCGGCAGCATCGTCACCGAGCCGGGTACGCTGGAATTGCTTCTTGCCTCCTGCTTCACGGTGTGGGTGCGCGCCGAGCCCGCGGAGCACATGAACCGCGTGATGGCACAAGGCGACATGCGCCCCATGGCAAACAGCACCCGGGCGATGGACGACCTGGTCTCGATCCTGCGTAGCCGCGAACCGCTTTATGCCAAGGCGGAAGTCGCCCTTTCGACCAGCGGAAAAACCCCCGCGCAGGCACTGGCGGAACTGTTGCGTCTCATCGAAGTTCCCGCTACTCGCATGAGCCGCAAATTGGCGTGAGACCCGCAAGAAAAGGCCGGCCCCGGCCGGGACGACAAGGACGAGAAGTATGAGCGAAACGATCAAGACCGATGTTCTGATTATCGGGGCGGGGCCAGTCGGCCTGTTCGCCGTTTTCGAGCTCGGCCTGCTCGATATCAAGACTCACCTCGTCGATATCCTCGACAAGGTCGGGGGTCAGTGCGCGGAGCTTTATCCCGAGAAGCCGATCTACGACATTCCCGGTATCCCATTTATCACCGGCCATGGTCTTACAGATGCGCTGATGCAGCAGATCAAGCCCTTTCACCCTACCTTTCATCTCGGCGAGATGGTGACGACCCTGGAAAAGATCGGCCAGCCGGGCTTCCGACTGCGTACCGACGCCGGCAAGACGTTTGAGGCCAAATGTGTCGTGATCGCAGCCGGCGGCGGCTCGTTCCAGCCCAAGCGGCCGCCGATCCAGGGCATCGAGCCTTACGAGGAAAAATCGGTATTCTACGCTGTGCGCAAAATGGATGCCTTCCGCGGCAAACAGCTGCTCGTCGTCGGTGGCGGTGACAGCGCACTCGACTGGACGCTGAATTTGCAGCCGATCGCCAAGCGTTTGACACTTGTCCACCGGCGCGACGAATTTCGGGGGGCTCCAGACAGCGTGAACAAGATGCGCGCGCTTGTCGCTGCGGGCGGCATGGATCTTAAAATCGGTCAGGTGACTGCTTTGGAAGGCAACGACGGCCGGCTCGCCGCGTGCTCCATCAAAGGCAATGACGGCACCGTTGCACGTATTGAAATCGATGCCATGCTGCCGTTCTTCGGCCTCACCATGAAGCTCGGTCCAGTCGCGGATTGGGGCATCAAGATGGATGACGAGCTCATCCCGGTCGACACCGCCGCTTTCGAGACCAATATCCCCGGCCTGTTCGCGGTCGGCGACATCAACACCTATGCGGGCAAGCTCAAGCTGATTTTGTCGGGCTTCCACGAAGTCGCCTTGATGGCGCAGAAAGCGCACCGGTACGTCTATCCGGAGAAAAAGCTGGTGTTCCAGTACACGACCTCGTCGACCAGCCTGCAGAAGAAACTGGGCGTCGCGTAAGCCTCAAGAAGCCATGCCGAAAATCACCTACATCGAACACGACGGAACACGCCACACCGTCGAAGCCGAGCTTGGCTCGACAGTGATGGAAACGGCCTTGCGGAATGATGTCGCCAGCATTGTCGCGGAATGCGGCGGCAGCTGCACCTGCGCCACCTGCCTTGTCCACGTTGACGAGGCGTGGAGCGCCATCGTCGGACCGCCGTCGAGCGAAGAGGAAGAAATGCTCGACTCGGCCTTTGAGGTGAAGCCGACATCGCGGCTCTCATGCCAGATCAAGGTGACGGAAGCCCTTGATGGCTTGGTCGTGTACACGCCTGCCTACCAGGGCCGTTGAGCAACCGCGTTATGGGTAAAATCTCGTTGTGCCAGCCCAAACCATACAAAGGCGGCTTGCGCCGCAAAGCGCTTTCAAGCCCGACTACCAAGCATGTGTTGTTGCAGATTTTTGACAGCCGCCCAGCCACCCATGCGGAAAGTCTGTTTTGTCCTATACAGGCCGCGCTAACTTGAGAAAAATCCCTGATATTGCAACCGCTTGGGGCTCGTGTGACCATATCGTCACACCCTCTGGATTTGCGATCCGCCGTGCAATGACACCGATTTGCGGCGCGCCCACGTCTCTATATTCTCGTTAGTCAGTAAATTGGGGGGCTTCCTGATGCGTCGCTTGTCAGTTGCATTGTTTGCTGCCGTTTCCAACAAGGCACTTTTGCGATCGCGGGGGCGCGACTCCCTCACGGCCGGAAGCCTCAACCACCGCGATGGTGACGGCTAGGGCCAAGATTGTCAGGGCGAGTCTGAATTACAAATTCCATTAGTGGTTCAACGGGTTTTCGGATCAGTGAAATGCAAAAAGAGATCAAAGTAGCGATTGCCGGCGTCGGCAATTGCGCCAGTTCGTTGGTGCAGGGCGTCGAGTACTACCGCAATCGCCAGGGCGCCGCACTCGAAGGCATCATGCGCCCCTCCATTGGCGGCTACAATTGCAGCGATGTCGAGTTTGTCGCTGCCTTTGACGTAGATCGACGCAAGGTCGGCCACCCGCTGGAGGAGGCGATCTTCGCAAAACCAAACTGCACCCGTATCTTTCAAAGCGCCCTGCCGGTATCGAACGTCATCGTTCAGGCTGGCCCCGTGCTCGACGGGGTTGCGCCACATATGGCCGATTATCCTGACGATGCGGCCTTCCGTTCCGCCGACCTTGAGCCGACCGATGTCGCCGCTGCGCTGCGCGCGTCGGGTGCCGAAGTTCTGGTGTGTTACCTGCCGGTCGGTTCCGAGCAGGCCGTAAAGCATTACGCACAAGCTTGCCTCGATGCCCGCGTTGCCATGATCAATTGCGTTCCTGTGTTCCTTGCCTCCGACCCCGTCTGGGCGCAGAAATTTCGGGATGCCGGCGTCCCGATCGTCGGGGACGACATCAAAAGTCAAGTCGGAGCCACCATCGTACACCGGGCACTGGCGCGGCTGTTCGCCGACCGCGGCGTTGGCCTCGATAGAACCTATCAACTCAATACGGGCGGCAATACCGACTTCCTCAATATGCTGGAGCGGAGTCGTTTGAAGTCGAAAAAGATATCCAAAACTGAATACGTCCAAACG
>Ga0335082_10008280_pt1 | contig 11289 bp, 19 predicted proteins | sample Lox_Sample_41_FD_206718 | JGI IMG/M metagenome (GOLD analysis project Ga0335082, IMG submission 206718) | Soil microbial communities from Loxahatchee National Wildlife Refuge, Florida, United States - Lox_Sample_4.1 | ecosystem: Environmental > Terrestrial > Soil > Wetlands | place: USA... | reverse complement strand
TGCCGCCGACGAATGCGCCTGGGTGGGCCTCGCGCACTCGCTCGGCGACAGGTCGAGTGCGCTCGAAGATGCACGATGCGTAGACGCGGTCATGGCGGTCCATCATCTCTGGCTCCACGGACGCAACGGTCGGCGCATGCCGCAGCTCGACGTCGTCGCCCAGTGCGCGATGGTGCGCCGCGACGCGCATCAGGGCGACGTTCGGCAGCTTGCCGTCCAAGTGGAGTAGCAGGATCTTCACGGATCACTCGCGCGCAGCATTGGGAGTGTCATTTTGCGGCCGGCAAGAGCCGGACCTTCGGCGGAAGCTCAGGTCGATCGCGCTCAACGACCTCTCCCACCATCTCGTCAAGTCGCTTGAACGCGGCAAGCAACCCCTCGGCGCCAGGCACGGAGAGCAGTTGAATGTCGCCGTAAGGTACGCCGGTAAGACGAGCCAGCTCGTGGATGAGGTCCGCTTTCGTAATCTGGCTGCGCCCGCAGTGCCGACATCGACCCTGTTTCATCGAAAGACCTCCGCGCGCAGATCCGGGTGTGTCATCGACGGGCCGTCAGTGGTACTCAGGCAGGAAAGCTAGCTGGGTTTCCCGACCGGGCAGCGTGACCATGAGATGAATCGCAAGCATCTCCTCTGGAGGCGGTACTTCCCAGTCGTGAACGCAGAGCGGCCTTCCCGTGTCGAGGCAAAGCAACTGGCGTCCACCTAGCTTCTGCGCCATGAGCCGCGGTCGCTCGCGGTTACAGATCAGGTATCGTCGTCCTGAATCGGCACCGACCGATATAAAGGCTCCCGTGTTCCTGTAGTCGGCGACCTGGTCCTCGGTCAGGAACGTCTCGAGGACACGCGAGGCCCGCACGTCTGCCTCAGGGAAGTCTGGCATCGGACAGCCAGCGACCGGCTGCGCCACGGTGACGGCTTTAGCTTTGGTCTCCGCGGCCTCTGGCTTTGGGGCTTCGGGCGTCTCGTCCGATGCATCCCGATATGGACGACCCTTGAGCTCCTGAATCGATCCCTCCATGATCCGGATCGCCATCAGTTCTTTGCGGTAGGGGCGCATCGCCTTGAACAAGACGGCCTGGACCTTCTCGATAGGCGCATCGAGCGTGACAACTACACCATCGCGCGAGGCGTACTTGGCATCGGTCAACGGCTCAAACTCGTCCGCGGACGCCCACGGGCGCCACGACTGCAGCGCCCGGGAGCGGAGCTGCACCATTGCCTGGCGCTCCGTCGATGTCAGGTCGTACGCATGCAATCGCGTCCGGTTCGACGGAATCGCCTCCATGCGAATGTCCCCGAAGAAACTCGGCATGTACCAGATCATCGGCCTGACCATTTCGTTTCTCCATTTCGCTTAGGATCTTGCGGATCCGGTCTTGAACTTCCTTGTGAGGCATCTCGCGTTCGACCTCGACGAGGTGGCGCAGTTCGCCCGCTTCACGTTCACGCTGCTGCGCATGTATCGCAGCGCCGAGCGGACCTTCTACGCCGAGAGCAAGGCCGAGCAGTCGATTCTGCTCGTGCGGGTCATCTTGACGACCGAAGATCCCTGCGCCCGCCACCACTGCCCCATTGTCGACGACAATACCGCCGCGACGCTGACGAGGCGGCGGCATCGCGACGTATGGCTGCGCGAGACCTCCGCCGATATTGAAGTTGTTGGCGTATAAGCCATCATTCGGAGCGGGGTTCTCGAGCGCTTCAAAGTCCTCGACGGTCTTCGCCCTCATGCGGAGCAGTCCCTTGCCAATCGCGCACAACTCCGTGACGCGACTGAAGCGACACGCCTCCTCCGAGCGGAGAGTCTCCGTGATGGCGCGCGACACGGCCGCAATGGCGTCCTCAAGCGCGGCCTGGGCGGGCGGGGTCTGTTCGTTGTCCATCATCGCCTCCTCTCTTCGCATTTGCAGTTGTCTAATCGTCGCCATGTTCGCGCTCCCAGAACTTGCGTGCCAACGCGATCAGTGTCGCGTCGGACAGCGCGGTCGGGTCCTTGCCAACGAACTTGGCGAACTCCACAAGCTCCGCGATGCGAGGGTCTACCTCGACCTTAATCACCCGCTCTTCGATGTACTTCTTCACCATGATCGCCTCGCGCGCATTTCCAAAAGTCTACTCCCCCGGATTGCAGAGATCGCAGCACACATGCCGCTCGCCGACAGATCCGGCGAGGTTGCACGAGTGCCATACGTGAAAACCGCGACGCGTCGCTTCCGCTGCGAACAGTCGAGTCCTGTACGAACTGGGAAAGTCCATCGTCTCGGACGCTTCGCAAGGCTGACCGCCGAAGGACCTCGCCAAGCTCTCAAGCTCGTGGGTCCACGGCTGGGCGGGTGCCATCCAGTTGTTCGATGCAGTCGGGCGCGTCACTTGCTGGCGTACTCCGGATGCTCCGCGACGATCGCGGCGCGCCGTCGAGCCATATAACCCGGGTGGGCGATGCGGTCGCCCCACCACGACTCGCAAGGCGCGGCCTCGAAGCGGTCGTAATCGCTCATGGTAACAAGCTCCGGATGCTCGGCGACCCAAAGACCGCCGCCCTTTGAGTCGGGCTCATCCTCGGCTCGCTTGCGCCAGTAGTCCTTGGAAGCCTGACACTGCGCGGTCTTCTTCGCGGCCCAGTCTTCGGCCTCTTCCTTGAGATAGGTACCAGAGCACATGACGAAGCCGTCAGCGACGCGCCGAACAACGTAGGGTTGCTCGCGGTACCGAGCCGCATGCCAGCAGTCTTGGCAGAGAGCCTTGCCGCGATGGTCGCAGCAGACCTCATCGCTCTTGCACTCAACACACGGGCCGTCGATCGGGTCGTAGTTCACGGTCTCCTTCTCCTTCCTTCAGGAACACGTCACCACGGGCCCGTCGCTGGAGTCCGAGCAAGTCATCGTGAGCCCAGCGCCGCAGGTCAAGGGCGCGTTCGCGAAGAGGCACGTGCAGTCGTAGGTGCTAGCGCACTGGCAGGCGGCAGGCGTGGCGATCGTCGTCGACAGCGAGCCATAGGGGAACCAGACGCAGACTTGCGACGGCGTCGACGCTCCCGCGCCCCCGGGGCAGGCGTTCGAGCCGTGCGGGTAGGGCGTGCATCCGGCATCGTCGACGGGGGCCTCGTCGCCTGCGTCGCTGACCGCCACGACATCCGACGCGCCCGAGGCGTCCGGCAGCGGGTCCCTTTCAGAACCCCCCACCCGGGCGTCCCCGGTCGGATTTCCACTGTCGGACGCCTCCGACGCGTCGGACGCGCTCGCGTCGAGCGCCGCGACCTCGTCGCCGGCGTCGCCTTCGGGCACCTTCACCCCAAACGAACCCCCGCACCCCACGAGGAGCACCGCAAGGCAAGCGAAACCGCGCGCGTCATGCATAGTCATTGGACGTAGATTGACACGAGACGCTTCATGGTGCACAACGAAAAGCGATGAAGGCGAAAACGAAGACGTCCGCGGCAGAGACCTCTCGTCAGTACGCGGTGCGTCTGCCGCCGGAGCTCGTGGAGCGGATCGAGGCGCACCGAAGGCGCCTCGACAAGCATCGCCCGCAGGGAGCCGAGGGGATGACCTTTGGCGCAGCTCTGCGAAACCTCGTCATCGAAGGGTTGCGGGTCCATGGCGAGTTCGTGGCCGAGCCGCGGCGAGGCTGAACGCGTGCGCTGGGTACACGCTCAAGCGGCGCCGGCGTTGCGGGCCGAGGCTTGCAGTCTGCCAGAGGACGCGGACCGGATGCGCTTCTCCTGCGGCTGCGAGATCTGCGAGCGCTGGACGCATCACCTTTGCGAAACGTGCTGGCGGCGGATCGAGCCGAAGAGGGAACCTGTTCGTCTTCGCAACGAACGCAAGGCGCCTTGCTGCAGCTGTAGAGAGCTGACCTCCTCCGGCATCTACCGGCGCGGGGTCCCGGACGAGTTCACATGTGGAGGGAGTCATGGCCGATAGGCGGGAGATCGTGAAGCGGCGCGAGGCGTCGCTGGAGTTGGCCCACGACGAAGGTGAGGCGTCGGCATGGCTCGCCACGAACGGCGATCCCTTGCGCACGAAGGACTACCTCGTCGGCGCCCTTCAGCGTCGCTGGGAGCGCATGCGGCTCGAGGATCTGGACCTCAAGGCCTACGCCTACGAAGAGGACCTCGAGCGAGCGCTGGCGGAGTGCGTGGCCGATACGGCGGCGCGCGACGCGTGGGTGGAAGGGCGCTACGCTCAGATTCTCGCGGCGCTCTCGCCCAAGGCCGAGCCGAAGACGGAGGCGTTTGACGCGATCGAGGCAGCGGCGGCGCTGGGGTCCTGCGCGCTGCCCATGGGCCGGTATCAGCTTGCCGCGGGCACCACGTGTCGGATTCGGACCACGTCGCAAGGGTACTTCCTGGCGAAGCGCTTTCGGATCTTATCGCCGGAGCTTGGCGCGCCGTGCGTCAAGTGCAGCCACGAGGCGCCGCACGCGGAGGAGTTCGTGGTGCGGAGCGTCCTCGTGGGCTGCGAGTCTCTCTTGGGAACCGCCAAGGGCATGTCGCTACGGGACCTCGAGGCGATCGAGTTCAAGGCGACGGCGGCGCCCGGCATCGAGATCACGGTTGACGTCGAACGGCTCGACATCGGCGACCGGTATCGTTCGCTCTCGGTCGTGGCCACGGTCATCGGCGAGTACGTGCCGCGGCGGGCCAGTTTCGACATCGGCTGACCCGATGGCGACCGAGATTGTTCTTGTACACGTGCTGCCGTGCACGCCCTCGCAGTACTGGGAGCTCTGCGTGCTCGACGCGGAGTATGGGCGGCAGCTCTTCGTCGACGCGCTGGGCTTTCGTCGGTACGACGTGGTGCGCCAGTCGGACGCGGTGCACACGGTCGACCGCGAGGTGCTCGCCGAGCCGAACCCTGCCGGCGTCCCGGCGATCGCGCGCGCGGGCTTGGCCTACCGCGAGCTCGGCCGGCTCGACCGGACGAGGAGCGAGTACGTGTTCATGACGTCGCATCCGGGGGCGGCGTCGGTGAAGACCTTGGGTCGGATCGTGTGTCGGCCGAGCGGCGAGGTGCGGTGCGAGCGGCGGGTGGAGATGCAGATCAAGGTGGGGATCCCGGTCGTGGGGCCGATGCTTGAGGGGCGCATCGCCAGGAACGCGAGGAAAGCATACGACATGTCGGCGGCGTTCACGGCGGCGTGGGTGGGGGCGAGGAGAGCATGAGCGCATACGAGACGTGGCGAAAGGGGCTCCCCTCGGAGCGGGACTTCTGGGCGGACGTGATCCGTACGGGCGGCCGGTGGCCGGAGGACTGGAAGGCGCGGCTCGACCCAGGCGCGGAGTTGCAGCCGCACCTGCAGGCGTTGCTGCGCTCCTCGCCGGCATGGGGCACTCCGATGGAGAAGGCGTACTTGCTCGACGTGGGCGCCGGCCCGGCGACGATCCTGGGCAAGGTATGGCGTGGCGGTCCGGCGCTGGACATCACGGCGATCGACGTCCTGGCGGATGCCTACAACGAGCTGCTCGCCGAGGCGGGCGTGGCGCCTCCCGTCCGCACCGAGCCGGGCCGTGCGGAGACGCTGCTATCCCGCTTCCTGCCGGGGATGTTCGACCTCGTGTACGCGCGAAACGCGCTCGACCATGCGTACGACCCGCACGGAGCGATCCGGGCGATGTTGCAGCTGGCGGCCAAGGGCGCGCCGGTGCGGCTCGAGCACGTCTCTCGCGTGGCCACGAAGGAAGGCCGGGCGGGTCTTCATCAGTGGGATTTCTACGAAGAGGGCGGGGACTTCTGGATCGACCGCTTGAACCTTTCGGCCGAGCTCCGGAAGGAAGGCGTCGACGTCGAGGCGAAGACGGAGGGGGGCAAAGACAGCGGGTGGTGCATGGTCACGATGCGGAGGAGAGCATGAGCATGGACGAGAAGAAGGCGGCGGAGATCATCAATCGGGCAGTGCAGGCGATCGGGGCGGTGCTGGAGAAGGAGCCGGCCTTGTCTGACTGTTTCGTGGCGATCGGCATCGAGGCGGAGGGCAAGATGTACGCGGGGAGCGTCGGGAGGGGACGTGTCCCGCTCGTCATCTTTCAGGGGGTCCGTTCCCTCCCGAACCTCGCCTAACCTCTCGCGTCGCCGTTGATTCCGGGGGCGGGTCCGCGTACGCTTCCCCCATGAACCCCTGGTTGATTGGCGGCGGCGCGGCCGTCCTTCTGGCTCTGTTGGCCTCCTCGTCGTCGGGCGGGGTGCCCGGGCAGGACGCGATGCTGTTCGTTCACTACCAGTGGGTGACGGTGCTTCCGACCTACACGGGGCCGGGCGGCGACCTCGCCAACCCTCTGGCGTCGCAGTTGCCGCCTCCTCCGGGGGTGCAGTCGCCGGGCAAGTGGATCCCGTTTCCGAGCGGCTACTACGTGCCGGGGACGACGAATCCATTGCTGGACGCGCAGCTCGTGGGGCCGTCGTCGGGGACGCCGGTGAAGACGCCGACGCAGATGTGGGGGCCTCAGCTGGGGCTACCGATCGCGCAGGGCGTGACGGTGTGGGCGTGGCTGCCGCTGATCGGTCTCGACTCGCGCGGCCAGGCGAACATCACGAAGATCAACGGCTACTGGGTGACGGTGGCGCGGTGGTCGTGGCACCCGGTGCAGCCCTCGGCGACCGCGCCCTTGGGCAACGGCTACGCGTTCGCGGTGCAAGCGCAGAAGCCGAACCCTCCTCCGGGGGAGACGGCGCAGAGCGGCTTCTGGCAGATGGTGCGGCCGGCCTACGCGGTCTGGCTGACGCCGACCAACCAGATGGCTCCGGGCGTCGTCGGCGCCGACGTGCCGTTTACGCCGGGCGTTCCCATCTCGCCCTCGCAGGGGTTCCCCTCGAGCGCGTACACGCCAGGGAGCGGTCTGCCGGCGCCCTCGCCCTCGCCGCTGACGGTGACGCCTCCGGCTCAGGCCTTCTCCGGCGTCACGCCTGGCGGCTGAGCGGGGCCGTGGCGTCGTCCTCGGCGCTTCTTCTGCCGAGCGCCGAGGCGCTCCGGCGGGGCTATTTGCGGGGTGCCGAGCATCGCGCAGAGGCGAACGAAGCGGTCGAGGTGAACCTGGACCCATGGGAGATCGCGGCGTGGCGGAAGCACCGCTACGACAAGCGGCCCGACGGGACGATGCGCTTTCGCGGAACGCCCGACCAGAAGGCCTTGGCGTTCCGGGAGTGGCTCGAGGCGCACGAGCGGGAGGCGACGCACGAGCGCGCCGCGGCGGCGGAGAAGAAGACCAAGAAGGAGATCAAGGCACGCGAGGCGCGGGCGGGCGTGGCGGTGCCGTGCAAGACGCCCTACCGGTTTCGGACGAAGGCGGCGTGTAAGTCGCTCCCTCCGAACCGCCAGCCGAAGTGGACGCGGTCGAGCCTCTTGTCCAAGCCGGGACGCCACGTCGAGGTGCCGTGCGATCCTCCGAACCGTCCGCGGGTCAAGGAGCTCTGCGAGCCGAGCAAGAGCCGCTGGGGCAAGGCGTGGACCTCTCCGGTCTCTGACGAGCCCGAGCACGCCTTCGCGGGGCTGCTATGACTCGCTTTTCACTCGGCGATCGTGTCCGGGCGCGTCACTCGCTTTTCCTCACGGGATTGCGCGTGGCCCAGGGCGATGCGGGGACCGTCGAGACTTACTTGCCGCGTCCTCGTGGCGCTCCCAAACGCTACTTCGTCAAGTGGTCGAATGGCGAGCGCGGCTGGGTCGATGTCGAAAACCTGACGCTCGTGCCCAGGCAAGGAACGCTGCTCGGGTGAGCCCGGCGCTGATTTCCTATCTGACGCGGAGCGGGGCGTTCGAGGCGGCCTTGGCGGTCAGTCATCGTCCGATGCCTCCGGCCGAGCGGGACCGCTGGGAGGCGGAGCTCGAGCGCTTGCGGGCCGAGGTGCCCGAAATCGAGCGGCCGGGGCCGCGGGTCTTCGACCGGACGCCCGCGACGGCGGTGCGGGCGCTAGCGGAGCTCCTCAAGCCGGCTAAGCGCTGCTGAGCCCCTTGTAGCGAAACCACGCCGAGTGCACGGTGGACCCGAAATACTGCCGCGCGTAGATGGGCCCGTCGTAGGGCGCCGGCGGGGTGCCGCAGTAGTGCTCCGGGATGAACGCCTTGGCGGGGTGGATGACGAGCTCGGGGTGGAGCTTGGCGAGACGGGTGAAGACCTCGGGACCGACGGAGCGCCAGGCGGGGAGGCGCTCCCATCCCTCTTCGCCGGAGCGGCGCTCGATTTCGTCCAGCACGTCGAACACGAGGCGCCCGTAGGGCTCCGAGGCGATCGTGCCGGTGGCGATGGTGCCGGGGACATGGGTTTCGTGCTCCCACGCGGCGAAGCACGCGGCATCGAGAAAGCTGTCGGGGATGGGGTGGAGGGCTTCGGAGTCGGCGTCGACGCAGAGTCCCCCGACCTCGTGGAGGATCTCGAGGCGCATCACGTCGGCCTTGCCGTTCCATTCGGACATGCGGTCGATGACCTTCTGCAGGCGCCACGGTTGGCCGGGGCGAAACTCGTGCTCGCTCGTCCAGAGGCGATACTCCCAGCCAAGCGGCTCGTAGAGCTGGCGCCACGAGTCGAGGAGGCGCTGCGGAGCGGGACGCGGACCTATCCAGATCTGGTGTAGCCTCTTGGGGATGCGGGTCGCGGTCATCATTCCATGCTACCGCCAGGCGCACTTTCTGGGGGAGGCGATCGGATCGGTTCGCGCGCAGGTGGGGCTGCACGACGTCGAGGTGGCGGTGACGGTGGTGGCGGGGAGCGCCGACGACGCGCGCGCGGCGCGGGCCTTGGGGCTGGCGCCGATCGTGGTGGAGCCGCGGGGCTTGGCGGACGCTCGCAACTGCGGCATCGAGGCCAACCCGCACGCCGACGCGATCCTGCCGCTCGACGCCGACGACCAGCTTGACCCGCGGGCGATCGCGGAGATGGTCTCGCACGTGCCGGCGCGGCGCTCCTTGTACATCGTGAGCTCGGACCTGCAGGAGTTTGGCGATCGCACGGCGTACTGGCGCTTGCCTCCGCTCGACAACGCGAGCGAGCAAAATCCGCTGACGTGCGCGTCGCTCTTCTCGAGGAAGCTCTGGGAAGAGGTGGGGGGCTACGACCCGACGACGATCCGCATGGAGGACTGGGACTTCTGGCTGCACGGCCTCGCCAGGGATCCGGCGGTGGTGCAGATCCGCTTGCCGCTCTTGCGCTACCGCGTGCATGCGGCGTCGATCACGCAGAGCGGCCAAGGGATGGACGCGGTATGGCGGGCGCTGATCTTCCTGCGGCACCCGAGGCGCTACTCGCGGGCGCGTCTCGAGGAGTCGAGGCGGATCGTGGCTATGGCGCCGGCGCGCGTGCACGAACAGATCGCCCAGCGCGCGGCGTGGTTCCCTTCGCGGCCTTCGGTGCTCTGACCATGGCAAACTGCCTCATCACCAAGGACCAGAAGCGGCTCGCCGAGTGGCACCGGGAGATCTTCGGCTGGAGCGAGGACATTCTTCCTTGGGAGGAAGAGATCTCGAAGACGCTGCCGTTCACGGCGCGGTGGGTCACGGTCGGGGCGTACCGCGGGCGGAGCATGCTTTTTCTCGCCGATTGCTTGCAGCGGCAGGGCAAGACGGCGGCGAGGGTGATCGGGATCGACGCGGCGGTGTTCGAGGTGGACTCGCCGCTCGAGTGGACGCGGGCGCGAAACACGGTTCACAAGGAGTGGGGCAATGGGCCTCGCGTGCAGGTGGAGCTTCGCGTGGCGTGGAGCCCGGAGGCGGCCGAGGACTTCCCCGACGGTTGGGCGGACGGGGTCTTCATCGACGGGAGCCACACCGAGGAGGGGGCCGAGGCCGACATCATCGTATGGCGCCGCAAGGTGCGCCCGGGCGGGATCTTGGCGGGGCACGACTACAAAGAGGGTGAGTTCGGGGTCAAGGCGGCGGTCGATCGCTTGCTGCCGGGGTTCGAGCGGGTGCCGGACTCGTCGCTCTGGGTCTATCGCTGCTGACGAGATAGATTGACAGCGTCATGCGGCGTGATATCACGTCATGCATGAAGCGACTACGCGGCAGCGCATTGCCGGCGTGCCCTTCCAGGCGTGCCTTGGCCAGGCAGGGCAGGGCTGGGTATGGCCAGGCTTTGCATGGCAAGTCTAGGCGAGGCTTGGCGAGTCGAGGCCTGGCGCGGCGCGGCATGGCATGTCCGGGCCTGTCCTGGCGTGGCAAGGCTCGCCCGTGCGAGGCGAGGCTCGGCAAGGCTTGGCGGTTCTGAACAAGGAAAGGAACAGGGATGATGATTCTCGTGGAGACATGGATTGAGGGGACGATGGCGCTTCTTCAGCATCGGATGGCGGACGGCGCGCTCGACCGGGGCAAAACCCGTACGAACGTCGCGGACGCGGCGGACGATCCGAGGAACGAAGCGGAGGCGGGCGTCTATCGGATGCCGGGCAAGGGAGAGCGACAGATCGCGGTGCCGGGGGCGGCGATCGCGCGGCTCATCCGAGAGGCGGGCGGGTCGCACAAGATCAAGGGGTCGAGGAAGGCGGTCAAGTACTTGGTTCCGGCGGCGGTGATCGTGGTCGACGACATGTGCGGCCTTTACCTGCACGATCGGAAGACGCCGATCGTGGACTTCGAGGTGGACTCGCGGCCGGTGACGATCCCAGCGACCAAGGGGCGGGTGATGCGGCACCGGGCGAGGTTCAACGAGTGGGCGGTGAAGGTCTCGCTTCGGATCAACGAAAAGATCATGGCGGAGCAGCTTGTCCGTCAGCTCTTGACCGAGGGGGGCGAGCAGATCGGGATCGGGGACTTCCGGCCGGAGAAAGGCGGGCCGTTCGGAACGTTCGGGATGGTGTCGTGGGAGACGGTGTCGCCGTCGCTTCCGACGAAGACGCCGGCGCGCGCGCGAAACGGCGCCGCGGAGGCGGCGAAGGCCTGAGAGGTTGTGGCAAGGTATGGCATGGCAAGTCTGGGCTGGGCAGACCAGGGCAAGGCCATGCGGGGCTCGGCAAGGCAAGGCCTTGCAATGCGGGGCAGGGCATGGCTTGGCAAGCCGCGGCACGGCTGGGTGAGGCGGAGCTAGGCGCGGCAAGGCCCAGCTGGGCTGGGCTAGGCTTGGCCATGCACGTCGGGGCCTGGCACGGCAAGGCACGGAGGTTGACAGATGAGAATCGCAATCGCCCATTCATTCTGGTCAGAACCTCGCCGGGCGACGCTCGATCGTCTCTTGTGGCAGCTGGGCGCCAAGGAGAGAAAGCCGCCCGTCGAGGTGGACGTGTTCAAGTCGGAGGAGCCCGAGCACGCCTCGGTCTGGTGGATGCGGATCCTTCGCTGGGCGGCGGCACTCGAGGACGACGCGG
>Ga0335082_10008277_pt1 | contig 11291 bp, 5 predicted proteins | sample Lox_Sample_41_FD_206718 | JGI IMG/M metagenome (GOLD analysis project Ga0335082, IMG submission 206718) | Soil microbial communities from Loxahatchee National Wildlife Refuge, Florida, United States - Lox_Sample_4.1 | ecosystem: Environmental > Terrestrial > Soil > Wetlands | place: USA: Florida... | reverse complement strand
TCACGTGCCATCGACGGGCATAGTCAATTACAGGAAGGTGGCCGAAACCATGGCGCAGGTGATCGAAAAACAGGGCGGCCTGGTCTGCCTCAATACACACGCCGCGTCCATCTCGGAAGGGGATCAGGGCGTCGTGATCGAAAGCGACACTGTCACCTATCATTCAAAATATCTGGTCAATTGCGCGGGCCTGCAGAGCGACCGGGTGGCCAGACTGGCCGGGATGAAAACCGCGATGCGAATCGTCCCCTTTCGAGGGGAATATTTCGAGTTAAAGTCTGAGAAGCGATATCTCGTCAGGAATCTGATTTATCCCGTGCCGAATCCTGACTTTCCCTTCCTGGGCGTGCATTTTACCCGCACGATTGACGGGAGGATACTGGCGGGGCCCAACGCGGTGCTGGGGTTGATGAGAGAGGGCTATAAAAAGACCGACATCAACCTCAGGGATCTTGCCGACGTGGTCACCTATCCGGCGTTCTGGCGCTTTGTCGGGAAGAACATGCGCGAGGGGATGAAGGAGATGGTCCGTTCATTCAGCAAGGCCGCATTCGTGCGCACGCTGCAAAAGCTGATACCGGACATTCAGGAAGACGATCTCGTCCCCGCGGTCGCCGGGGTGAGGGCCCAGGCGCTGAAGAGCAACGGCCGATTGATGGATGACTTTGAGATCGTGCGGGGACCGAAATCGATGCACGTGTGCAACGCCCCGTCGCCGGCGGCGACGGCATCCATTCAGATCGGCAACGCCGTGGCCGAGCAGATCGCCTGGTAGGGACGACAGCCCATGACACATGATAATCGGACATCGGGATGCTCCCCGGCGGGAACATGTGGCACGCCTCGACCAGGGCATCCACACATCGATTACACACGACTCCAGAGGGATCACCATGCAGATCACTGACAATCGGTTCTTAATTACGGGCGGCGCCGGGTTAATGGGATCACACATTACCGATCGGCTGCTGGAAAAAGGCGCATCCGAGATCATCCTGTTGGATAATTTTGTGCGTGGAAGCCTCCACAACATCGAAAAGGCGCTGGAGGACGAGCGGGTCAGACTCGTCAAGGGTGATATTCGGGATCTCGATTTGCTCAGGGAACTCTCCACGGATGTCGATGGGGTGTTTCATATGGCCGCCTTGAGAATTACCGCCTGCGCCGAAAACACCAGCGAAGCGATGGATGTGATGCTGGTCGGGACCCATAATGTGATTCAAACGGCCGTCGAAAAGAAGGTCGGCAAGCTGGTCTACGCGTCGTCGGCGTCGGTGTATGGACTGGCCGACGTCTTTCCGACCAGTGAGAGTCATCACGCCTTCAACAACCGGACGTTGTACGGAACCGCCAAGATGGCCGGCGAAGGCATGGCGCGCTCTTTTGCCGACATGTACGGCCTCAAATACACCGCGTTACGGTACTTTAATGTCTACGGGCCGCGGATGGACATCCATGGAAAATATACGGAAGTGCTCATCCGGTGGCTGGAAAAAGTCGGCGCCGGGGAATCTCCGGTGATTTTCGGTGATGGCTTGCAGACCATGGACCTCGTCTATATCGACGATGTGACGGATGCCAATATTATGGCAATGGAATCCGAAATCACGGACGAGGTGTTCAATGTCGCGAGTGGGACGGAGACCAGCCTGCTGGAACTGCTTCAGATAGTGCTCAAAGTCACCGGATCACACCTCAAGCCCGTCTTCATGCCGGCTCGATCCGTGAACCCGGTGCCAAGACGGCTGGCCGACACGCAGAAGGCGGAAAACCTCCTCGGATTCAAAGCCAAGGTGACCCTGGAGGAAGGGGTCAGGCGTTTGATCGCCTGGCGCAACGAAATCCTGACCCGCAAGACCGCGGCGTCGTAAGGAACCGGTTCGGTCGGACACAATCTGGGGCACAAGGCCATGCAGGTGAAAAAAGCCGTCTTTCCGGTAGCCGGACTGGGCACGCGATTTCTCCCAGCCACGAAATCCTCGCCCAAGGAAATGTTGCCGCTCATCGACAAACCTCTCGTCCACTATGTCGTGGAGGAGGCGGTGGCGTCCGGGATCGAGCAGATCCTCTTTGTGACCGGCCGCGGAAAACATGCCCTTGAGGATTATTTCGATATTTCCTTCGAACTGGAATCGCTCCTCTACTCCAAAGGGAAAACGGCCGAGCTGGCCCAGGTGCGAAGAATCGCGGAGATGGTCAAGATTTTTTACGTCCGCCAGAAACAGGCGCTGGGCCTGGGACACGCCATCCTGTGTGCCAGGGAATTTGTGGGGGCCGAGCCGTTCGCCGTCCTCCTCGGTGACGACATCATCGATGGAGACCGGCCGTGTCTCGCGCAACTGCTCGAGTTGCACCGCCAATATCAGGGGACGGTGCTCGCTCTGGAGCAGGTGCCCATGGAAAAAATCTCCGCCTACGGCTGCGTCAAGACGAATCCGATCGATGAAAAAACTCATGCCATCATGGATGTGGTGGAGAAACCGGGGCAGGATGAGGCCCCGTCCGACCTGGCCATCATCGGCCGGTACATTCTGACCCCCCGCATTTTTCCGATTCTGGAGGAACTTGAGCCGGGCAAGGGCAATGAGATCCAGTTGACCGACGGGCTCCGCAGACTGTTGATGGAAGAGGACGTCTATGGCTGCCGTTTCGAAGGGACCCGTCATGACTGCGGCGACAAAATCGGATTCCTCAAGGCCACCGTGGACATGGCATTGAAGCGGAAGGAGTTCAACGGCGAATTTGAGGCCTTCCTGAAGGAACGCGTGCAGGGATGCAATCACGCCGTCACGCTCGGGTGAGAGATCGATGATTCCAATCGCCAAACCATATCTCGGCGAAGAGGAGGCCGCGGCCGCTCGAGAGGTCATTCTGTCCGGTTGGCTGACGCAAGGGCCGAAGGTCAAACAATTTGAGGACGTCTTCGCGGCGTACGTGGGGGCCCGCTTCGCCTGCGCCGTGTCCAGCTGCACGACGGCCCTGCATCTTGCCTTGCTGGCCGTCGGCGTCAAACCGGGGGATGTCGTGATTACGGCGAGCCATTCGTTCATCGCCACGGCGAATGCCGTCAGGTATTGTTCCGCCGAACCGGTGTTCGTCGATATCGATCCGCGGACCTACAATATGTCGCCGGCAAGTCTCGAGCACTGTTTGCGCGAATCGTGCGAGAGACGGGACGGGGCGCTCTATTATCGGAACGTATCGACACTCGCCGTTGGTGAGTCACCCTTGAGGAACTTCATCCAGGGAACACAATCAACGGACGGACGCCCGCTCGGCCGGGTCGCCGCGGTCATGCCGGTGCATCAAATGGGGATGCCGTGCGATATGAACTCGATCCTGGCGCTGGCCGGCACGTTTCATCTCCCCGTGGTGGAAGACGCCGCCTGCGCGATTGGGAGCGAGGTCAAGCTGAATGACCGATGGGAGAAAATCGGCAGACCCCACGGCAACATCGCCTGCTTCTCATTCCATCCCAGAAAAATCGTGGCGACCGGAGACGGGGGCATGCTGACAACGGGCGATCCCGAATACGACAAAACGTTCCGTCTGTTGCGACAGCACGCCATGAGTATCCCGGATACGGTCAGGCACAACGCGCGAACGGTTGTGTTCGAAGAATACACCACGACCGGATTCAATTACCGGATGACCGACGTGCAGGCGGCGATCGGCATCGAACAGATGAAGCGATTGCCCGGATTTTTGGAAGAACGACGGAAGCTGGCCGACCTGTACCGGCGTGAATTGCAACAGATCCCGTGGCTGGAACCGCCCCACCAGCCCGACGACTGCCTGGGAAATTTTCAAAGCTATCCCGTCAGAGTCCTGGACCGGTCCCGGACGAACCGTGACGAACTGATGCAACAGCTGCTCGACGCGGGGATTTCCACCCGCCGCGGGATCATGAACGCGCATCAAGAACAGCCCTACCTGGGCCAATGGTCGCTCCCGGACTCTGAACGGGCAAGAGACTCCGTGATACTTCTGCCGCTCTACGCAGGGATGACGGAAGCGGAAGTCGAAACAGTGATCACGCGGATTAAACATGCCTAAAAAGCTGCTCATCTTTCCGTTTGGCGGTAACGCACAGGAATCCCTCATGTCCATTCTGGCGATCAACCGGATACAACAGGAATGGGAGATCATGGGGTTCATCGACGACAATGATGCTCTTCAGGGCAAAGAGTATCTGGGCTTCAAGGTGTTGGGCGGGCGGGAGTTGCTAAAAGTGCACAAAGATGCGTGTGTGCTTGCGGTGCCCGGCAGTCCTCAGAGTTACCTGAAGCGCAGGGAGATCATCGAACAGTTACCGGTAGACCACTCGCGCTTTGCCACGATCGTTCATCCGTCTGTCGTGAGAGCGCCCGATTCGCTCATTGGGCACAATACGCTCCTCATGCCCCATGTGGTGATCAGCTGTGGAGTCCGGATCGGAAATCATTGCATCATTCTGCCCAATACCGTCATCTCCCATGATGCCCGCGTCAATGATTACTGTTGCATCGGATCGAATGTGTCGATCTCCGGCGCGGTCAACATCGGGCCTGAATGTTATATCGGGTCAGGTGTCAGCATACGGGAGCAGATCAGGATCGGACAACGAACACTAATTGGATTGGGCTCAAATGTCGTCTCCGATGTTGAACCGGAGACTGTGGCCATGGGAAATCCGGCCAAAACAACGATGACAAAAAACATCGCTACCGAAACCAAGCTGAAAGCAACTCCTGTGACAAGCGGGCTCTCCAAAAACCCAATGCCGCTCCGCAAGAGAAGTGGCGGATAAGCGTCCCACTATTAATCACATGGAACGAGCATCCCTAAAAGCGAAGGCGCTGTTACAGACGGTTCATTTGACACCATTAAAGATTGGGCATGATCGCCTAACCAATTAAAAATGTTAGAGTTTAAATTACAATTTTCGTGTACAAGCCGCCTCGATCAAGAAAAATTGCAAGAAAAGTTGACGGTCCATTGAATGAGACAAATACGTAAAGTTTTCCCTCTAAAATATCCAACGAATGAATATGTGATTTTAATCTTATTTATCAATGAGTTAATTTCTCCTATCCAGAACAGTCATATAAGCGGATACAAAACAAATTTTTGGACCAGATATTGCACTTGAATATTGATTTATCACATCAACATCAATTGGGGGTTGAATCATAAAAGTCATGAAAAATCAATTAGATAATAAGTTTTTGCTGGTGCTGGCCGTCTTCTCAGTCCTGGGTATTTCATCGATGATTTCGCCACAGGATGCCATAAGTTCGTGCGCTTCCCCGGCAAATCAGATCGAAGCAGAGAACTGCCTGCCCGGTACACCCGATAATGTCTGGGACTTGGCCACTCCCGATGCCGGCGACCTCAGCATCCAGGGATTTGCCACCGATATCAGCGTGAATGTCGGCGACACGGTCCACTTTAAAATCAATACGAACGCCACGAACTACACCATCGATATTTACCGGATGGGCTATTATGGCGGGAATGGGGCTCGATTGGTCACGAGGATCAGCCCATCCGTGCCGCTTCCTCAGACCCAGCCGGCCTGCATCACCCAGACGGCGACCGGACTGACCGATTGCGGCAATTGGGCGGAATCGGCCTCATGGACGGTGCCTGCCAATTCGACGTCGGGGATCTATTTCGCAAAACTCACCCGGACCGATACGGGGGGCGCCAGTCACATTGTTTTCATCGTGCGAAATGATGCCAGCCACTCGGCGATCCTGTTTCAAGCCTCCGACGCGACATGGCAGGCGTATAACACCTTTTCACAGAATTTCTATGGTTGCAACGGAGCGTTCAATATCAACTGTCGGGCGTACAAGGTCAGCTACAACCGCCCCTTCTATACACGGACCTTCGAACCTCAAACCTGGGTGTTTGACGCCGAGTATCCAATGGTCCGATGGCTGGAAGCCAACGGGTATGATGTGACCTATTTTACCGACACAGACAGCGATCGCAACGGTGCGTTGATTCGCAATCACAAAATCTGGATGTCAAACGGTCACGACGAATATTGGTCTGGCAATCAGCGAGCCAACGTTGAAGCGGCACGGGCTGCCGGCGTGAATCTGGCCTTCTTCAGCGGGAATGCCGGCTACTGGAAGACGCGCTGGGAAAACAGCATCGACGGCAACAACATCCCCTTCCGCACGCTGGTCTGCTACAAGGAGACATACGCCAATGCCGTTATCGACCCCGCGGATCCCCCAACCTGGACCGGCACCTGGCGCGACCCGCGCTTTAGCCCTCCAGCCGATGGCGGCAGACCGGAAAATGCGCTCAATGGCACGCTGAGTCGGATTGTTGGGGCTTACGAGGGAACAATGACGGTTCCCCAAGCGGACGGCAGGATGCGCTTCTGGCGCAATACAAGCATCGCGACAATGAGCCCAGGATCAACCGCAACCCTGGCTCCAGGCAGCCTCGGCGAAGAGTTGGATGATGACGAGGATAACGGATTTCGGCCGGCCGGGCTCTTTCACCTTTCAACCACGACCGCCAACACAACCGACAGTTTTCTACTCGACTACGGCACGCTGACAGGTCCGGGCACCATCGTTCATCATCTGACACTGTATCGCGCTCCGAGCGGCTCATTGGTGTTCTCCGCAGGAACGTATCGGTGGGCCTGGGGGCTGGACAGCGAACATGATCTGTACAATCTGGGGTCGACGACGAATATCAACATGCAGCAGGCCACGATCAATCTCTTCGCCGACATGGGAGTCCAGCCGGCCACGCTGCAGCCGGGACTGTTCGCGGCGGTCGCCTCGACCGATTCCGTCACCCCGAGTTCGGCCATCACCGCTCCATCCGCGGGTTCCTCCTTTTCCATTTCGGTCGGCTCCACCATCACCGTCACCGGCACCGCATCTGATGGCGGCGGAGGCGTGGTGGCAGGAGTGGAGGTTTCGACCGACAGCGGAGCCACGTGGCATCCGGCCACGGGCCGCGAGAGTTGGAGTTATACATGGGAACCACGGGTCGCAGGTAACTTTTTCATCCAGAGCCGGGCCGTTGATGACAGTGGCAATTTGGAAACGCCTTCCTCAGGCATTCCCATCACGATTCTTGAATGCACGATCAATTGCACGCTGTGGCCCAGCACGGCAGCGCCGACAGTGGCGGACGCCGGACCAGACGGATCGGTAGAGTTAGGCGTGAAGTTCCAGGCCGAGTCGGACGGGTACGTTTCCGGAATCCGGTTTTATAAAGCCGGCGCCAATACCGGTACCCATGTCGGCCATCTTTGGACGAGCGCCGGTGCTCTCCTGGCAACTGCCACCTTTACCAACGAAACCGCCGCAGGCTGGCAGCAAGTAAACTTTTCAGTGCCGGTCGCCGTCACCGCTGATACGGTCTACATCGCTTCATACCATGCCAACGGGGGGCACTATAGCGCAGATAAGAACTATTTCACGACGACGGGGGTAAACAGTCCCCCACTGCAGGCCCTGGCCAACGGCGTCTCCGGAGGCAATGGTGTCTATGCCTACGGATCAACAAGCAGTTTTCCCAATCAGTCTTATGCCTCGTCCAATTACTGGGTCGACGTCCTGTACAATTCGGGTTCTCCACCGGCGCTGACTTCGATCAACGTAACTCCAGTCAATGCGACGATGCCCACTGGCACCACGCAACAATTCACCGCCACCGGAACCTATTCTGACGGTGGCACACAGAATCTAACCGGTCAAGTAACCTGGAGCTCCTCGAACACGAACGTGGCCACGATCAATAACACTGGACTGGCCACCATGGGTATTCCCGGCAACACTGTAATCTCCGCGTCGTTAAACGGCGTCATCGGCAACGCCAGCTTGATTGTACAAATGACGCCATTGACGATTTCGACATCTTCACTGCCAAGTGGCACATTGAATTCTCCTTATAACGCCTCAATGGCTGCCAGCGGCGGAGTGCCACCTTATTCTTGGTCGGTCGCGAGCGGCTCCCTTCCTGCGGGATTGTCATTTAACAACGGGACAGGAGCAATATCAGGAGCGCCGACAGCAACAGGAACCTTCAATTTCACCGTCGAGGTGTCCGATTCCAATTTTCAGACAGCCACGAAAATCCTGAGCATATTCATCGGCCAAGCTGCTGAATTCACCATCTGGCCGAATACGGCTACTCCGGGGTTGGTCGACGGTGGTCCAGACAATTCGGAGGAACTTGGCGTGAAGTTCAGGACCGACTACAACGGATATATCAAAGGGATCCGGTTCTACAAGGCGACCGCCAACACCGGCACTCATGTCGGCAATCTCTGGACGAGCACGGGCACGCTGCTCGCAACCGCCGCCTTTACCAACGAAACCGCTTCAGGCTGGCAGCAGGTAAATTTCTCCACTCCGGTGGCCGTCACCGCCAACACGGTCTACATCGCCTCCTATCATACCAATGTCGGCCATGACAGCGATGACCTGAACTACTTCGCCAATCAGGGGGTCGATACCACACCCTTGCATGCCTTAGCCAACGGGATTTCGGGTGTTAATGGAGTCTACTCCTACGGGTCAGCCAGTAGCTTTCCTACCCTGGGATGGCACAGCTCCAATTTCTGGGTCGATGTAGTGTTTAACCTTGCGCCCCCTGCGGTGCTGACATCGATTGCAGTGTCTCCGAGCAATGCAACAATTTCTACCGGAATCTTTCAACAATACACCGCCACCGGCGCCTATTCAGACGGCAGCACGCAAAATCTGACAAACCAGGTGACGTGGACTTCATCGAACACCAACGTGGCTACCATCAACAATGCGGGATTGGTAATTGCGGTCAATCCCGGCAGCACATCGATTTCCGCAACGATCAATGGTATTTCCGGCAGTACGAATTTGACCGTACCGATCAGTCCATTGATCGTGACAACATCGACTTTGCCGAGCGGAAAGTTGAACTCTTCTTTTTCTGCCATGTTACAGGCCAGTGGTGGAACAACTCCATATTCCTGGTCGATTACAAGTGGCTCATTGCCACCCGGATTGTCCCTTAACAGTGGAGTCGGGCTAATTTCCGGTACACCCACCACGACTGGAACCTTCAGTTTCACAGTTCTAGCGACAGACTCGAGTAATCCCCCCCAGACCAGTACCAAAAACTTCATAGTCATTGTCAGTGCCACAACCGGATTCACCCTCTGGCCGGGTACGACGGTGCCGACGCTGGTGGACGCAGGGCCGGATAATTCGGTGGAGCTGGGTGTGAAGTTCAAGTCGGATTTGAACGGCTACATCACCGGGATCCGCTTCTATAAAGCCGGCACCAACACCGGCACCCATGTCGGCAATCTCTGGACGAGCACGGGCACACTGCTCGCAACTGCCACCTTCGCCAACGAAACCGCTTCGGGCTGGCAGCAGGTGAACTTCTCCACCCCCGTGGCTATCACCGCCAACACGGTCTACGTCGTCTCCTATCACGCCAATGCAGGGCATTACAGTGCGGATAAGAACTATTTTGCGACCACGGGAGTGGACAGCCCCCCGCTCCATGCCCTGGCCAACGGCGTCTCCGGGGGAGACGGGGTCTACGCCTACGGCTCGACCAGCAGTTTCCCCAGCAAGACGTATGCCTCAACCAATTACTGGGTCGATGCCGTATTCAATTCAGTGTTGATGTCGATTTCAGTGACGCCGATCGACCAGATAATCACAATGGGTGCCACACAACAGTACGCCGCCACCGGAACCTATTCAGACGGCAGCACCCAGGATTTGACCAGCCAGGTGACGTGGGCCTCTTCGAACAATACGGCCACAATCAATGGCGCTGGACTGGCCACAGCAACCAATTCCGGCAGCGCGATCATCTCCGCGTCGTTCAATAGCATCAGCGGGTCTACAACGTTAAACGTTCAGCCGGTGCCCCTGCTCATCACAACAACATCGCTGCCCAGTGGCACGGTGAATGTCTCATATTCGTTCGTAGTGGTGGCCAATGGGGGCACTCCACCGTATGCCTGGTCGATCACCAGCGGCGCATTACCGTCCGGTCTGACCCTCGATACGACAACCGGCATCATTTCCGGAATGCCGAGCAGTTCTGGGACCTTCAATTTCTCTGTTCAAGTGATCGATTCAGGCAGCCCCGTACAAACCGCCACACAGGCGCTGACGATTGCCGTCGTCAACTCCAACTACACACTCTGGCCGGGCACGACGGTGCCGACGCTGGTGGACGCCGGGCCGGATAATTCGGTGGAGCTGGGCGTGAAGTTCAAGTCGGATTTGAACGGCTACATCACCGGGATCCGCTTCTATAAAGCCGGCACCAACACCGGCACCCATGTCGGCAATCTCTGGACGAGCACGGGCACGCTGCTGGCCACCGCCACCTTCACCAACGAAACCGCATCGGGCTGGCAGCAGGTGAATTTCTCCACCCCCGTGGCCATCACCGCCAACACGGTCTACGTCGTCTCCTATCATGCCAATGCGGGACACTACAGTGCAGACAAAAACTATTTCGCAACCAAAGGAATGGACAGCCCCCCGCTCCATGCCCTGGCCAACGGCGTCTCCGGGGGAGACGGGGTCTACGCCTACGGCTCGACCAGCAGTTTCCCCAGCAAGACGTACCTCTCAACCAATTACTGGGTCGATGTCGTATTTAGTCCATAAGATTTCCCGAGTATCGTGATGAAATGCATCGCTTTTTGTGATGTCAGTAGACCCATCAATTCATTTATTTTCAAATCAGTCAGCAATTAGAACAGACGCAAAGAGCGATGTCAGTATGAGCATTGACACAGTAGGTACGACCCCATACTTATCAACACCATCCCTTAGTCTCATTATTAAAGATCTTATTCATGAAACACGATCATGGAAAAAGATAAATGCATGCCCGGCGTGTTCTTCTCACTCACTGATTCGATTCAGAAATATCAGAGGGATTCTTTATAGCCGCTGCCGTGTATGCGGTTTTAGGTTTGCAAATCCGGTTATTCCAGACGACGTCATTGATGCGTTCTATAACAGCTCGTTCTATTCTAACTATAGAATATTTGAAGAGCGTCGCATAACACGTGACCAATATTTCAGTCTCAGCATTGGTATTGAGACGATGTCACATGTTGCGTCCTGGTTAGGCGATGATAAAACAATCACAATACTTGATTATGGCTGTGGTCCCGGGACATTCTTAGCTGTGTTACGAGACAAGTTCGGATTTAGAAACGTCGAAGGGATAGAAATAAACAGAGATAGTATCCGTATCGCAAAAAGTCAATATCGTCTAAATATTGTCTCCTCCCCCAACGAACT
>Ga0335082_10008276_pt1 | contig 11291 bp, 13 predicted proteins | sample Lox_Sample_41_FD_206718 | JGI IMG/M metagenome (GOLD analysis project Ga0335082, IMG submission 206718) | Soil microbial communities from Loxahatchee National Wildlife Refuge, Florida, United States - Lox_Sample_4.1 | ecosystem: Environmental > Terrestrial > Soil > Wetlands | place: USA... | reverse complement strand
TCTCCGTGACGGGCTCTGCGTGGATCTGGTTATTTGCAGTCTCCGATCCCAATTCAAAATGGGGACAAGTGGTCGGCAATATCGTCTCGGAATGGACCCAGATCTTTGGAATGGTCCTGCTCACCAAGCGGTTGCTGGAATCTCATTCAAAAGAGAGCCGCTGACAGGCTCGCTGCGAAGGAGACGAAGACGAAAGGAGAAGTGAAATACGAAGGGTCTACGGGAGACTAGGAACCAAGGGCGGCAAGCTGCTACTCCTCCACCAGCCAGTCCATCGCCTCTTCTCTCGTCTTGAACGCAGGGAAATCGCGCTGCGAGAAGCTCTTGAAATTCTCGTAAAAGACATGCGGCAGATTTCCCGTCCCCACCCAGGCCGACTTCTTCACGTATGGACGGTCGAGGACCAGCACCTCTTTGGCCCGCGACGCCACCTTCTTGTCGATATGAGTTCCTGTGAAATCCGCGAGAGTAAGCAGTGATCCGGGTGCGTGCCGCTTTACCGATGCCAGAACAAGATCGAGCAGCACAAGCATTTCTTTGCCGCCGCAATGGCTGAAATCGATCAGGAGAATGGCGTGCCCTTGGTGCTCGACGAATCGCACGCGCTCTCCCGTTATCCCACTTACCGTGTCGTCGAGGTTCATGCGAGCAATCCCTCCACCACGCCGTAAGCCCCGTCCAGAGCCGCATCCAGCGCGGACGCATCTTTCCCCCCTGCTTCCGCCAGATCGGGCCGACCTCCGCCCTTTCCGCCAACCTTCTGCGCCACCGGCCCGATCACTTTTCCCGCTTGCACGCGCGATGTGAGATCCTTCGTTACTCCCACAATCAACGCCACATTCCCATCGGAAGCCGATCCCAGCACCACCACGCCCGACCCAAGCTTGTCGCGCAGTTGATCGACCAGCGTCCGCAACTGCGCCCGCTCCAGATTATCGACGCGGTACGCCAACACTCTCACGCCCTTGACTTCTTTCACCTTTTCCCCAATGTTGGCCGTTGAAGACGAAGCCGACTTCATTCGTGCCTGATCCAGTTCCCGGGTCAGGCGCTTGATCTCAGAGTCTTTTTTGTCGAGTTCTGCTTTCAACGCGTCTGCGGGAGAGAAAGAAACGTCACTCTCGGGCAGTGAATCAGAAGTGGGTGCCGCATCCTTTCGCGCTTTTTGCGAAAGGGTGGGCGACACGAAGGCCGACACGACGTGTTCGAGTTCGTGGTCTTTTCTGAAGTGATGGAGTGATCCCTCTCCCGTGATCGCCTCGACGCGCCGCACACCCGACGACACGCTACCTTCCTTGAGAATTTTGATCAAGCCGATCTCGCCAGTTGCGCCAGTGTGAGTGCCGCCACAGAGTTCGGTCGAGAAGTCGCCGATCTTGATGACCCGCACCTTATCGCCATACTTCTCGCCGAACAGCGCCATGGCGTGATACTCGTTCACGGCAACGTCGATCGGGACATCGGCAATCGTCTCGACCTTTCGATTGCGGAGGACTTCCTTGTTGATGATGTCTTCGATGTCCTGCAATTCTTCGTCCGCGACAGCCGTGAAGTGCGAGAAGTCGAACCGCAGGTGGCCGGGCGAGACCAGCGACCCGGCCTGCTTCACGTGCTTGCCCAGTACCTCGCGCAAGCCGGCATGCAGCAGGTGCGTGGCAGTGTGGTTGCGCATGGTGGCTTCGCGGATGTCGGTGTTTACCACCGCGTCGACCTTGTCGCCCACTCGAATCGGAGACTTCGCGAACACCTGGTGGGCCCGCACACCTTGGATGGGGTAATAGCAGCCCTTTACGTCTGCAACGATGGTGTTGTGGTCATCGGAGTAGAACCATCCACGATCGCCGACCTGCCCGCCGGCCTCGGCGTAAAACGGCGTGTGATCGAGAATGATTTCGCCTTCGTAGCCGGCTTCAAGTTGCTTCACCCCCTGCCCGTTGTGGATGATGGCAAGAACCTCGCAGCCTTCGGAACGCGTCTGCTTGTAGCCTTCGAACTCAGATTTTGGAAGTTGCTGGTAGGCGGGATTCGCCGTCTGCTTCGCCGCGCCTTTCCAGGAGGCTCGAGCGCGAGACTTCTGCTCCTCCATGGCGTGATCGAAGCCGGCACGATCAAAAACGATGCCCTGATCGCGCGCTGCATCCTGCATGAAATCCAGAGGCATGCCAAACGTGTCGTAGAGTTTGAATGCATCCTCGCCAGCGAGTTTCTCCGGAGAATTCTTCAACAGGGCTTCGAGTTTTTCGAGGCCCACATCCATGGTGTGCGCGAATCGAGTCTCCTCCACTTGCACTGCTTTCGACACTCGCTCCGCCGTCTCATTCAACTCCGGAAACGCATCATTCATCAAATTGCGGACGGCGAACACCATCTGGTAAAGAAACGGCCTGGTCTGCCCCAGCAGCCGCCCATGGGTGATTGCACGACGAATGATCTTGCGGAGCACATACCCGCGGCCTTCGTTGGACGGCAGCACGCCGTCAGAGATCAGAAAGGCTGCGGCGCGGGAATGGTCCGCGATGACTCGCAACGATGCCGCCGACTTTGTGTTCGCTTCTTTGTCCAGCTCTTTTTTGAGCGACGTTCCAGTCAATTCTGCGGCCCGCTTGATCAGCGGCGTAAACAGATCCGTCTCGTAGTTCGAAACCACCCCCTGCAACACCGCCGCCACGCGTTCCAGTCCCATCCCCGTATCAATGGACGGCTTCGGCAGCGGCGTCAGCTTGCCCGACGCGTCGCGGTCAAACTGCATGAACACCAGATTCCAAATCTCCACATAACGTCCGCATTCGCATCCGAACTGGCAGTTGGTATGGCCCTGGTCCGACGCATGCGCACCAATGTCGTAGTGAATCTCGCTGCAGGGGCCACATGGGCCGGTATCGCCCATCTGCCAGAAGTTGTCCTTCATTCCCATCTCGAAGATGCGGCTCTTTGGCACGCCCTGCGCGGCCCAGAGGTCGTGGGCCTCGCTGTCCCGATCGACGCCGTTCTCGCCCTTAAAGATCGTGACGTACAACTTATCTTTGGAAATCCCGAACCAATTCGGCGAGGTAATCAACTCCCAGGCGTAGGCCACAGCATCCTTCTTGAAGTAATCGCCGAACGAAAAATTTCCCAGCATCTCGAAAAATGTGTGATGGCGGTTGGTGAAGCCTACGTTTTCCAGATCGTTATGCTTGCCGCCCGCGCGCACACACTTCTGCGAGGTCGCGGCGCGCGAGTAGTCGCGCTTCTCGAGGCCTAGAAACACGTCCTTGAACTGGTTCATTCCCGCGTTGGTAAACAGCAGCGTAGGATCGTTGGCCGGGACGAGCGACGACGAGTGCACTTCCTTGTGTCCCTTTTCGACAAAGAAGTCCAGAAATTTCCTGCGAATCTGCGATCCAGTAAGCATGAAAACTAATTCTAAATGATGTGCCGAGGCTACCCGCGATGGATGAGCAAAGGGCACAGAGCCGGGGTTTCCCCTGCGATCCTCTGTGCCCTCTGTGGTGAATGTGAGCTTTGTCCTATTTCACGGCGTCGGCAGTCTTGTCTGCTCCCTTCTTCACGTCGTGGCCCACGCCCTTTGCGCCTTTCTTGAGCACGCTGCCGGTCTTGGTCGCAGCCTTTTCCGTATCTTTCCCAGCGGTCTTGGTGCCCTTTTCAGCGTCCTTGGTTGCCGTCTTCGCGCCCTTTTCCGTACCCTTGGCGGCCGTCTTCGTAGCATGACCGGTCTTCACTGCCGCCGCTTTGGTATCCTTACCGGCAGTTTTTGCGCCCTTTTCGGTGTCCTTCGCGGCGGTCTTTACGCCCTTCTCAGTGTTCTTCGTGGCCGTCTTCGTGGTGTCTTTCACTTCTGTGCCGGTTGACTTCTTGTCGCCACTGCTGGTGTCCTGCCCGAGGGCAAGAGGAGCCGCGCAGAGCAAAGTGCTCGCGAGAATTGCTGCCCACCTGGTTTTCATGGGAACCTCCTGGATGTTGCGGGGTTTGTTGTGCAGTATGGAACAAAATCAGCTGTCACCGCAAATGGGCGACGCCAGAAGAGCTCATTCACTCCTGTTCGCTCTCCAGCGCGGTGAGGGTCTCGTCGTCCACATCCCACTTCTTCAAGATCGTGAAGATCGTCTTCGACGCAAAGCCCGCGCGCAGCAGTTGCCGGAAGATGCGCGCCGTTTCCTTCTGATCTTTCGGCTTGGCCGTTCGTTTTTTCCTCAGGTAATCACGCGCCTGCTTTTCCTCGTTCACTTCGTCATAGGCATCCCCAACGGCCTTGTCGATCACCGACGCGTGCACTCCGCGCGTCTTCAATTCGGTGATCACTCGCATGCGGCCGACTTTCTGATTATCACGGCGCATGGACGAATAGTAAGCGGCATACTTCGAATCGTTCAGATATCCCTGATCTTTGAGGCGCCGGATCACTAGCTCAACCAGTGTCTCGGCGTATTCTGACTCTGGATCCTCGACGCGAGCCCGCATCAACCGCTTCAACTCGGCCACCGTGCGCATGCGGCGAGCGAGCGCCCCCACCGCATAGTCGTACATCTCTTGTTCGGTGTAAGTCTTGCGCTTGGGCCGCGAGAACGCCATATGTGTAAACGATAGCGCAACCGATTCCGAGACGCGAGTTATTGGTCGGCTGCATACGTCGGATGCTTTGCCGGTGCACGTCTGCGTGCATCGCTCGAAATCTTTCGCAACCACCGGAGTTCCGTCCTAATTTGCTGGATCGTCAGGCTGACCATCCAGACCGCCTCGTGAAAACGGTGGCCAACTTCTGCGCGGACGGCGCGGAGTGTCGCCACTTCCCGCGCTAACTCCTGCTCCAGAAACTGTTCGCGACGCCGGACTTGCTCCTCGAAGACTCCCGGCCGGGCTTGCCATGAGAGCGCAATCCAAGTTAGGAACGGCGGACGATCACGCCGCGAAGTCCACTCCTCGCGTTCCAGTGCATCTGCGAGCGCACTTCGTCCGGTTGCGGTGGTTGAGAAGACGCTGCGCTCCGGGCCCGCTGCGGGTTCTTCGCTGCCGGTGCCTTTGATGAATCTCAGCCCCTCCAGTTTTTCCAGCGAGTAGTAGACCTGCGGGCGCGATATGCCAGCCCAGTCTCGCACCTGCCGCCGCTCGAGCTCCAGGTTTGCCTGGTATCCGTGCATTGGTCGCTCTGCCAGCAGGCTCAGCAACACCAGGTCTGGGGCGGTCAGTTCGCGTTTCTTAGCTCTGGGCATCCTGCGCCTTCCGCCGCCGGCTCCAGTACCACCACTGGCATTGTTCGACGGGAAGACGCGGGTTTTGCGCCTGGGCCACCGCAGCCCGAAAAACGTCGAGACAACAGATGTCCTGCGACTGTCTGGTGACCTCACACAGCTTCTCGTAAAGCCTCTCAGGATTGCGGCGCGACAACTGCACCACACTGTGAACTCCAAGCAACTTGAAATCGCGGACCATGGCTGGTCCCACTGATACAAGGTCTTCCAAACAGCGTTCTTTGGTTGGCATAAAAGCTCCTTGACACGGCGAAGAGAATCTAGTAGATTCCGCTAGTCTAAATTAGACTACATCGCTTTGGCAAGAGGAAAAATCCATGCGCATCGCAACTTTCGTTCTGACCATTGCGGTTCTGCTGTTCACATTGCCTTCGACAACGTCGAGGGCAGAGGAGAAGACCAAACCTATGACTGTGAAGAAAATCACTCCAGTGCTGTTTGTCGAGGATGTCAGCCCTTGCGTGAAGTTCTGGGTGGAGCGCTTTGGTTTCGAGAAAACAGCCGAAGTGCCTGATGGCGACAAACTCGCATTCGCCATGCTTCAGAAGGGCAACGTTGAGCTGATGTACCAGAGCTACGCCAGCGCCGATAAAGACGTCGAAACGGCAATCTCACAGGCCGTCCGAAAAGGGCCCACGTTTCTGTACGTGGAAGTCGACAACCTTGATGAGACCATCGATGCAGTGAAGGGACGCGAGGTCTACATGCCGAAGCGCAAAACTTTCTACGGATCAACGGAAATCGGCATCAAAGACCCGGCTGGCCATTATGTGACCTTCGCGGAGTTTGCGGCGCAACCGCAGCACTAGAAGAGAAGCGTCGGCGGACGAAAGAAAGGGCGCGATCGATGATCGCGCCCAACTCTGAAACGTTGAAACCTGAAGCCTTGAGTTATCGCCCTCCAAAACCCGTCGTCTGCATCGACTGCCGCGAAATGTCGGCGGTCGAAGCGATACCCTGCATACGCAGCTTGAAGTCATCGGCGTTGGAAGCGTTTTCAAGAGCCGTTTCATAGTTGACCAATCCAGCCTGGAACAGATCCCAGAGAGACTGGTCGAAGGTCTGCATGCCGTATTGCGAGGTGCCGGCCGAGATGGCGTCGCGAATCGAGCGCGTCTTTTCGGGTACCAGGACGCACTCGCGAATAAACGCGGTATTAATCATGACTTCAACGGCGGGCACGCGGCCTTCCGCATCGCAACGCCTAACGAGGCGCTGGCTGACGATGGCGCGCAGCACAGCTGCGAGTTGCATACGAATCTGCTTTTGCTCCGGCGGCGGGAAGATCGAGATCACGCGGTTGATGGTTTCGACAGCGTCCAAAGTATGCAACGTCGAAAAGACCATGTGGCCGGTTTCGGCGGCGTGCAGCGCCGTCTGAATCGTTTCCAGGTCTCGCATTTCGCCCACCAGGATCACGTCCGGATCCTGACGGAGAGAAGCGCGGAGCGCCGCGCCGAAAGACGGTGTGTCCACGCCTACTTCGCGCTGGTTGACGTATCCTTTTTTGTCGCGGTGCAGGAATTCGATAGGGTCTTCGATGGTGACGATGTGTTCGGCACGCGAGGAGTTCACGCGGTCGACCATGGCAGCGAGGGTCGTCGACTTACCGGAACCAGTCACGCCCGTTACGAGCACAAGGCCCCGGGGCATGTCGCAAATCTGTTCGACCACCTTCGGTAGGAACAACTCATCGAGCGCACGAATCTTGGTGGGAATGACACGAAGGACAAGTCCGACGTTGCCACGTTGCTGGAAAATGTTCACACGGAAGCGCCCGAGGCCGGCAACGCCGTACGCCATATCGATTTCCGTGGTCTCTTTGAATTTCTGCTTTTGGCGCGCCGACATCATGCTGAAGGCCATGTTCAGCATGTCTTCCGCGCTGATACGGGGTTGGTCGGTCAACGGCCCCAGTTCTCCGTCAACGCGCAGGTGGGGATAGTTTCCCACCTTCAAATGCAAGTCGCTGGCTTTGCGTTCGGTCGCGATCCGTAGCAGGTCGTCAATATTCATGCGGAGTTCTTCCCATCGAAGCCACAGTCGAAGGCCTCAGAGTGGACGCTCTCCAGCATCATCGCCCGAATCGTCACCTGACCCAAGATGACCTAGGTAATGGCGGCAAACTGGCGTTGGGACACAGCCTTAAGTGTTGAGGGCAGAAACATTCGCGGGGCGGAGTCCGGCGATCTAGCTGATCGACTTATTTGCGAACTGCCGCAGTCCAACGACGAGGAGAAGAACGTCAAAAAACACTAACGCCCCAACAACCGCCCAAACTGGCAGATGCTGCGTAGCCTGCGGCACCAGGGAGGCCCGCATCCCCTCGCTTGCATAGACGAGCGGATTGACCAGGACAGCCCACTTCAGGACGGGGAACTTCTGTAGGGCGCTCCAAGGATAGTATGTGCACCCGAAAAAGATCATCGGGGTGATGACCATGCTAAACATCAACCCGATGTGCTGCTGGTTCATGCTGCAACCCAGCGCCAAGCCGCCGCAAGCGGAAAAACCGCCGACCAGAAGAATGATCACGGCAAAGATCAGTGGGTCTTGAACAGAGATCTCGATCGGCCGCAATATCAGCCACCCCAGCGGAAGCACGACCAAGCCCGCCACCAAAGCCTGCAGCAATCCGGCGATCACCTTCTCGATTGCGATCCAATTCATGCTGATCGGAGCCAACAGCCGGTCTTCGATTTCCCGCGTCCACTGGAATTCTGCAATCAGCGGCATCGCCACCGCCCAGATACCTGTGAACGTCATGCTGATGGCCATAATCCCCGGCAACAGCAGTCCCTTATACTGCGGCTGCATATACCCGCTTCCGACCATCACGCGCCCGAAGATAAAGACGAACAGCAGCGGCTGCAGGAACGTCTGAAAAAAGAGTTGAATCGCGTTCCGCCGCGCCACGTGCGCATCCCGCGCCAGCATTGCTCCGAAGGCTTTCCAGTTCAATCGCGCAAACTCCTTCCGGTATGGTGGAGGAACAGATTTTCAAGACTAGGCTCGGAGATGTGGACGTCGAGCAGTTCCGCGCCAGAATTCGCAGCCAGGGAGGCGATTCCGGGGATCAGTGATCCGCCGTGATCGCCGTAGACATCCGCCCCCATACTGTCAGTGGCTTTTACCTCGCGCACTCCGGCCAGCGACCTCAACCGCTCCAGCAAGTCCGCAGTCTGATTTCCGAACCGCAACCGCAGCAGGTATCCACCCGGAATCGAAGCCTTCAGTTCCTTCGGCGTGCCCAGAGCGATCACGTGTCCATGGTCCACGATTGCGACGCGTTGGCACAGGGCATCGGCTTCTTCCATGTTGTGCGTGGTGAGAAGGACGGTTTTCCCGGACTGGTGATACTCACGGATGATCTCCCAGAGCAGAATGCGTGTTTGGGGGTCGAGTCCCGCGCTGGGCTCATCGAGGAACAGCACCTGCGGGTCGTGCATCATGGCGCGCGCGATAGAAAGCCGCTGCATCATGCCGCCCGAAAATCCGCGCGTCATCTGGTGTGCACGCTCCGTCAGCTTGAACTTTTCGAGGAGACCGTCGGCCCGCTCGGTACGCGCCTTCGATCCCATTCCGAAGTAGGCGCCGTGGAAGAGCAGAATCTCTCGCGCGGTCAGGGAGAAATCGAGATTCGGGCGCTGCGGCACCACCCCGATCAGGCGTTTCACTTCCGCCTGCTGCTGCCACACATCATGGTCGCCGATCCATGCCTGCCCCGAGGTCGGCCTTACGCGCGTCGTCAGCACACCGATCGTAGTCGACTTGCCTGCGCCATTTGGTCCGAGGAGCCCAAAGATTTCTCCAGCATGGATTTCTAAGGAGATACCATCCACAGCCAGAATCTGCGTCTTGGGCGCTTTGGCTCCCTTGGCATCGCCGCGCATGACGATTCCGGTCGCAGCCATTGGAGGCGGCGAGTTAAACGTTTTGCGCAGATCTAGTGTGCGAACACCAACACCCATGCAGAAAAATCCCCCGGATGAGCAGCAAAGATTCTTGGAAGTATAGCGCAGTGACTGAGGCGAAAACGGGTCTGTCCCAGACTGCGTTAACAAGGGAATATCCGTCTTCCTCACCGGTTGGTTACGGTTTCGAAGCCACAAAATAAGAAGGCCGCCCAAGGAGCATGGGCGGCTTTCGTCCGCTGATATCCGCAAGCTATGCGGCGGTCGCTTCGGGGGTAGCCGGCACAAACGGCTCGTCGTAGCTGCCACCGTAGATCGAAGGCACCTTCGATCCCATGGGGCGCAGGTAGGTCGACAATTCGCCGCGGTGATGAATGCTGTGATTGTTGAGGAATCCCAGGTAGAGCGCTGCGGGCAGGTTGAACACGCCGAAGAACTCGACGGGCGTCAGCAATTGCTCGGGCGTCATCTGCTCGATGCGAGCCAATCCGCGTTTAACGTTCTCGTCATACCAGGCCACCACTTCGGCCGAGGTCTGCGGCTTGTTCTCGGGCGTTTCCATGTTAAATCTCAGGTCAGCGATTCCATCGAGGAATTGAATGTCGCTGTTGGCGATGTGCCAGGCAAGTTCTTTGGCGGTGCGGGCATTGGGATCTGGGCGAAAGTCGGATTTGTCATCGGGAACGGCGGCGATGACTCGTTTTGTGCATTCCGCTTCGCGCGCGATGCCGTCGAGCATCATGGCGCGATAGGCGACGATGAAATCGGGAGTGAGTCCTTGGGACATAGAGCTTCTCCTTCGTGACGGATGTTTTGTTTCTTCGGGCTGAGAAAGCCGAAAGGGGCGACGGTCGTTAGAAAACGCCGCGCCCCTGGCTCGAATTGACGGACGAATTATACTCCGACCGGTTGTTTGCTGCGCACTGGGACCGGAGTGAGCCAGCCATGGCGGTCGCTTTTCTCCCCCCGCACGATGGCGTAGAACTCTTTCTGCAGCACCTTCGTGATCGGCCCCATCGTACCCTTGCCCACTTTGATCTTGTCGACCGAGCGGATGGGCGTCACCTCGGCCGCGGTTCCAGTGAAGAAGACTTCGTCGGCGATGTACAGCATCTCGCGTGGAATCATCTGCTCGACGATGGCGACATTCAGGTCGCGGGCAATCTGCAGCACGGAGTCGCGCGTAATGCCGGGCAGGACGGAGTTGCCCAGCGGGGCGGTGATCAGCTTTTCGCGGTGGATGATAAACAGGTTTTCGCCCGAGCCCTCGCTGACGAATCCGTTCTTGTCGAGCGCGATACCTTCGACGTAGCCATTCGCGATGGCTTCCATCTTGATGAGTTGCGAATTCATGTAGTTCGCGCCGGCCTTTGCCATAGCGGGCAGGGTGTTGGGTGCAAGGCGCGTCCAGGAAGAGACACACACGTCGACGCCATCGCCGTCACCACTCAGATATTTTCCCCACGGATAGTTGCAGATGTAGACCTCCACCGGGCAGTTCAGTGGGTTGACTCCTGCGTCGCCGTATCCGCGGAACACGACCGGGCGGATGTAGCAGGGCCATGCTCCATTGTGGCCGACCGTCTCGAGCATGCCGCGGACGAGTTCGTCGCGCGTGAAAGGAAGGTCCATGCGATAGACCTTGGCCGAATCAACCAGGCGCTGCATGTGTTCGACAGCGCGGAAAATCGCGGGACCGCTGGGCAGATCGTAGCAGCGGATGCCTTCGAAGACCGAGGAGCCGTAGTGGACGACGTGAGACATCACGTGCAAAGTTGCGTCGTCCCAGTTTATGAGCTTGCCATTGTGCCAAATCTTGTCGGTCTTCTGAATGGGCATTGAAACTCCTTGTCGCAATATTATAACTGAGCGTTTTTGAGGCTTCGGGTGACCAAAGTCGGCAGATTTCCACTGTGAGGCCCGGCACGACTCGTGTGGGAGACAGCCACCCCGGTAATCCGATGGCCGCTCATTCTTGGCCCACCAAGGCTGGCAGGCTCGCTTCGCATCGCTGGGCGGACCAAATGAATCCGCCCCTACATGAATATCGGTCGTTCGCGTCGCCGGGGCTATCGAATGCGGCTGGCAGTCGTTATTTGCCGCTGCCGCTCAAGGTGACGGTATGTGA
>Ga0335082_10008274_pt1 | contig 11292 bp, 7 predicted proteins | sample Lox_Sample_41_FD_206718 | JGI IMG/M metagenome (GOLD analysis project Ga0335082, IMG submission 206718) | Soil microbial communities from Loxahatchee National Wildlife Refuge, Florida, United States - Lox_Sample_4.1 | ecosystem: Environmental > Terrestrial > Soil > Wetlands | place: USA: Florida... | reverse complement strand
GCGCGAGCCGCCGGTGCCGCCGCCGGTGACCAGTTGATCGCTGTCGCCTTGGAGGAGGCGGATGCGCTCGAAGGGGACACCGAGTTTCTCGGTCAGCACCTGCGCAAAAGCCGATGCGTGGCCCTGACCGTAGTCGAGCGTGCCGGTAACGATAGTGACGGTACCGTCGGCGCCAAAGCGGATCGCCGCCTGTTCGGTCGTCATTGCCGCTGTGGTTTCGACGTAGCAGGCGACGCCCAAGCCGCGCAGCTTTCCTTCGCGCTTGCTCGCGCGTTTGCGCTGCTTGAAGCCTTTGACGTCGGCGCGCGCCAGCGTCTCCTTGAACAGGCCGGGAAAATCGCCGCAGTCGTAGACCATGCCGGACGAGGTCTTGAACGGCATCTCCCGCGCCTTGATGAAATTGCGCCGGCGCAATTCGAAGCGGTCGATGCCTATCTGAGCGGCTGCGTAGTCCATGGTGCGCTCCATGCTGAGCGCGCCTTCGGGGCGGCCGGCGCCGCGATACGCCGAGACATGATTGGTATTGGTGAACACGCACTGCGTCGCCACTTCGAGCAGTGGCGTGCGGTACATGCTGATGATGTTCTTGGTGACGTTGAGCGTCGGCAGCAGCGGGCCGAAGGCTGCGCAATAGCCGCCGAGATTGCCGTAGCCCGTGAGACGGATCGCCTGGATCAGCCCGTCTTGGTCGAAGGCGACTTCGATCGTCATGTCGTAATCGCGGCCGTGATGGTCGGACATGAAGCTGCCGGAGCGCTCGTCGGTCCATTTCACTGGACGGTTGAGCACGCGCGCGCCGTGCAGGATGCAGACATATTCCGGATAGACCGCCGCCTTCATGCCGAACGAGCCGCCGACATTGCCGGTGACGACGCGCACTTTCTCCGCCGGCACGTTGAGAACGTCGCGCAGCATATTCTTGAGGCCGAACACGCCCTGGCTGCACGAATAGATCGTCCATTTGCCGGCCGATGCGTCGAATTCGCCGATCGCCGAACGCGGCTCGATCGCGTTGACGACGAGGCGCTGGTTGATGAGCGGCAACTTCACGACATGCGCGGCTTTGGCGAAGGCCTCGGCGACTTTTTCGGTGTCGCCGTGGTGATAGTCGAGCGCAATATTGCCCGGCACGCCGTCCCAGACCTGCGGCGCGCCTGGTTTGGCCGCGTCGCGTGCGCTGACCACCGCTGGCAGCGGCTCGATGTCGAGCGCCACTGCTTCGGCGGCATCCTTGGCTTGCGCGACCGTTTCCGCGATTACGCAGGCGACCGGGTCGCCGACGTAGCGCACCTTGTCGCCGGCGAGCGCCGGCCGCGGGGTGTAGCGGATTGGCGAGCCGTCGCGGCTCTTGAGCGGCAGGTTACATTTGAGCCCGCCATAGCCGGCGAGGTCGGCGGCGGTCAGTACCCCGAGCACGCCCGGCATGGCCTTCGCCGCCGCCGTATCGATATTGTGGATCACCCCATGGGCGACACTGCTGCGCACCATCACCGCATAGGCCTGGCCCGGCCGGTTGATGTCGTCGGTGTAGCGGCCACCGCCGCGCACCAGGGTCGGGTCCTCGCTGCGCCGCACCGGCTGGCCGATGCCGAATTTCGTCAGTGTGAGGGTGTTTTCGGTGGTCTGATCGTCCATGCGGGGCTTGTTCGGGTGAAACCGGGGGTCACACTCAGATAGAGCAGCGTCATCGGTCCGACAAGAACGGCCTTTGGGCACGAGGGTTGCGTGAAGCGTGGGCGCTGTTACACTTTTCGCGATCTGAGGGAACATTTCGCCGCACCTTGAGCGCTGGGAGGCGGCCGGGGGCGGCAGGAAGGCTTAAAACGATGAGCGGCGAGGCCGGGGACGCCCCGGGCCTCGGCCCCGTTGTGAATCGGGCACCGCCGACGCGGGCTCGGTGGGGTCGGCGGTCGCCTGGACGGATGGATGGTGGCCTGGGCAGCGATCGCGGTGGCCCGAGCTACGCCGCGCTCGATCTCGGCACCAACAATTGCCGTCTGCTGGTCGCGCGCCCGACCGGCAATGGCTTCCGCGTGGTCGACGCATTCTCCCGCATCATCCGGCTCGGCGAGGGTGTCACTGCCTCGCGTCGCATCAGCGAGCCGGCGATCGAGCGCGCGATCGACGCGCTGACGATTTGCCGCAACAAGATGAGGAACAAGGGCGTCACCCGCGCCCGGCTGATCGCGACCGAAGCCTGTCGTTCGGCGGAAAACGGCGAGGACTTCCGCGCGCGTGTCGCGCACGATGTCGGCCTCGAGCTCGAAGTGATCGATCGCGAGACCGAAGCACGCCTCGCCGCCACCGGCTGCACCACGCTGATCGATCCGCAGGCCGAAGGCGCCGTGTTGTTCGACATCGGCGGCGGCTCCTCGGAACTGGTACGGCTCGACCGCCCGCGGCAAAGTCGCGGCGGCCCGCCGCTGCCGCAGATCCGCGGCTGGATTTCGCTGCCGCACGGCGTGGTGACGCTGGCAGAGCGCTACGGCGGGGTTACCGTCTCGGCGGCAACTTACGCGGCGATGGTGGATGACGTATCGGCCATGATCGCACCATTCGCGCGCGAACATGCCAATGCCGGCCTGCGAGGGGTTCATATGCTCGGCACCTCCGGCACGGTGACAACAATTGCCGGAGTGCATCTCAATCTGCAGCGCTACGACCGCAACCGCGTCGACGGCTGCTGGATGACCGCGGAACAAATCACCGCGGTGATCGAGAAATTACTTGCCATGAGCTACCAGGAGCGCGCCGCCAGCCCGTGCATCGGCCCCGAGCGCGCCGATCTGGTGCTGGCCGGCTGCGCCATTCTCGAAGCGATCCGCCGCGCCTTCCCATGCCCGCGTCTGCGCGTCGCCGATCGGGGTCTGCGCGAAGGCATGCTGGTGCAGATGATGCGCGAAGACGGTGTTTGGCAGTGAGGCGTTGCTTTAGCGATCGTCCAGATCGCAGGCCGGTTTTTTCACGGTGCTCGGCACGGACGGACAAAGCCCTTCGTCGCGCTCCGTCATATCCCGCGTGAGCCGGGGGGCGAGTATCCTGAAACAATCCTCCGCCACGGCGCTGTCGCAGAGGAACTGCGGCGCGGGCTCGCGTGTGAGGTAGGTCGGCGAGAAAGCCGAGGAGGGCCACGGGGCGTCGTCCGCCCGAGCCGCCAAAGGGCTCGCGAGAAGGACCAGCAAGATTGCAAAGGATCGCATGGCGACCGTCCCCAAAACCGGATAGTGCTTGGAATTGCGGCGTAAAGAGGATGCGGGCATGGCGGATCGGCCGCGGCAGCTAAGGGTCAGGGTGAAGGACGGGCGCAAGTCGGCGTCCTCGCGGCGCTGGCTCGAACGGCAGCTCAACGACCCTTACGTCGCGCGCGCCAAGCGCGAGGGCTTTCGCTCGCGCGCCGCCTATAAGCTCTTGGAGATCGACGACAAGGCGCACATCCTGAGGAAAGGCGCGCGGGTGATCGATCTTGGCGCGGCGCCCGGCGGCTGGAGCCAGGTGGCGGCCAAGCGCGTTGGCGCGCCAACACAGGGCCGGGTGGTCGCCATCGATCTGCTGGCGATCGAGCCTGTCGCGGGTGTCGAGTTCGCCCAGATCGACTTTCTCGACCCGACCGCTCCGGACACGTTGAAGGCCATGCTCGGCGGACCGGCCGATGTGGTGCTCTCCGACATGGCGGCAAACGCGACCGGCCACGCCAAGACCGATCACCTCAAGATCATGGCGCTGGTCGAAGCGGCGGCGGAATTTGCCCGCGAGGTGCTCAAGCCAGGCGGTTCCTTTCTGGCCAAGGTGCTCCAGGGCGGCACCGAAGCGGGGCTGCTCGCCGTGCTCAAGCGCAACTTCAAAAGCGTCAAGCACGTCAAGCCGGCGGCCAGCCGGTCGGACTCCGCGGAGCTCTATCTCCTGGCGACGGGTTACCGCCCTTCGTCCTGATGCCAGGAGCCCTGCGGCCAGACGTCGGTGAACAGAAGGCCGCGTTGCTGCGGCGCATAGCCGCGGCGCGCTTCTTCCTCGTAATAGGCCCGGCGGCGCGCCTGCTCGATGCGTGAAGTACGGCGGCGTTCGGCCTCGCGCAGCGCACGGCCGCTGCGATGGCGCTCGACCTTTTCATGCGGGGCGGGGGCCGCTTCGACGGCCTTAGGCTCGGGCGCAACAGCCGGTTGCTCTTTCTTCTCTTGCGGGGTCACGGCGGCTTGCTTGACCTGATCGGCCTGCCGTGCCGCCGCCTTGGCGGCGGCTTCCGCTTCAAGTTTCTTCTGCTCGACGAGTTTCTGCGCTTCCTGCTGCTTCTGCTGTTCGGCGAGCTTCTGCTCTTCCAGCTTCTTCTCGGCCAGTTGCTGCTCGCGTTTCTTTTGCTCGGCGAGTTTCTGCGCTTCGATCTTCTTCTGCTCCGCCAGCCGTTGCTTCTCTTGTTGCTTCTTCATGTCGGCGAGTTCTTGCTCGCGTTTCTGTTGTGCGGCAAACTTCTGCGCTTCGAGTCTCTTTTGCTCTGCCTGCTTTAATTCTTCCTGCTGCTTCTTCAGTTCGGCAAGCTTTTGCTCTTCCAGCTTTTTCTGTTCGGCGAGGCGCTGCTCTTCCCGTTTCTTTGCCCGCTCGGCAAGGTCGGCGGCCTCGCGTTTGGCGAGCTCGACGGCTTCTTCTTGCTTCTTCTGTTCTTCTGCGAGCTTCTTTTTGCGCTCCTCGGCGAGACGAAGCTCGTCTTTTGTCTTCTGCTCGGCGGTGGCTTCCTCTTGCTTCTTCTTTTCCTCGGCGGCGGCATGCGCCAGCGCTTCGCGCGCCGCGGTGGCGCTGGCGTCGCGGGCGATCGCCTTGTTGTAGTCGTCCATCGCCTTGGCGTGCTGACCCTGCTGCTCGTAGGCGAAGCCGCGCTGGTAGTACGCTTGCGCGTTTTTGGGGTCGAGTTGGATGACGCGATCAAGATCGGCAATCGCCTGATCGAATTTGTTGGCGCGGATCAACGCCGCGGCGCGGGCGCCGAGCGCAACCACGTTATTCGGATCGCGCTTGAGCGCAGCCTCGTAGTCGGCCATGGCGGCGGCGGTCTCGCCGCGCCCCTGCTTGATCTGCGCGCGCTCGACCAAGCTTGCGACATCGTCGGGCGCGCGCGTCAGCACAGCGTTGAGGTCGGCAAGGGCGAGATCGGTATCGCCCTTGGCCTGGTAGATCGCGGCGCGCGCTCGATAGAGCGCGACGTCGTTCGCACCCAGCGCGATGGCGCGACTGAGATCGGGCAGCGCATGGTCGTTGTCGGATTTAGCCAGATAGACCTTGGCGCGTTCGGCAAAGGCCAGCTGGCTTTTGGCGTCGCGCTTGACCGCCTGGTCGAGATCGGCCAGCGCCCGATCATATTGCTTCTTGCGTGCATAAGCGGCGCCGCGCAAGGCAAAGCCGGCGGCGCTGTCGCTGTTGGACTTAAGGACAGCCTCGGCGTCGCGCAGCGCGCCGTCGGCGTCTCCATCCTTGAGATGCAGCGTGCCGCGCAATTCGATGAAGTCGGCTTTCGGCGACAGCTTGATGGCGCGGCCGATATCGGCCAAGGCGCGCTTGCGGTCGCCTTTCTGGTCGTAGGCATGCGCGCGCAAGGCGTAGGTCGCGGCGCGATTCTGATCGGCGGCGATGGCGCGGTCATAGGCCGCAATCGCCTTGTCGAAATCGTCCTTCATCGTCCAGATCGCGGCCTGCGCGGTGTAGGCGGCGACGTCTTTCGGGTCGAGCCGCGCGGCTTCCGCGTAATCGGCGAGCGCGCCGTCGAAGTCGCCACTGTCCTGCTTGGCGTGCGCCCGAGTCATATAATTGGCCGCGCTGGCGTCGAGCTTTAGGGCGTGGTCGAAATCGGCGAGCGCGTGCGTGTAGTCGCGCTGGCGCAGATAGAGCTGGCCGCGGCCGCTGTAGAGGCGGGCGCTGTCGGCGCCGAGTTCGATTGCTGTCTTATAATCTTCCAGCGCGCCATCGACGTAACCGAGATCGCGCCGCACCGTGGCGCGGTTGATGTAGGGCGCCGCCGCCTTGGGATCGAGCTTGATCGCCATGTCGTAGTCGGCGATCGCTTGCCCGTAATTGCCGCGCGCGTACCAGGCGTTGCCGCGATTCTGATAGGCCGGCGCAAAATCGGGCGCCAGCGTGATCGCCTGGTTGAGGTCGGCGATGGCGTGGGCAATGTCGCCGCGATCGAGATAGGCAAGTCCGCGCAGATCGTAGGCGACGCCCTCCTGTTTGCCCTTGAGGCGGCCGGACTCGATCATCCTGGAGCAGGCTGCGATACGCTGTTCCGCCATGCTTTCGTTCTGGTCGGCGCACAGCTTTGCTTCGCGCGATTGCGCCCTGGCACCGCCGAACGGCAGAACGGCAATCATCGCCGCAAGAGATGCGGCCGCGAATAGCCGGGCCGGGCGGGTCACCTGCATGAACTTTCCCCACTAGAATCCAGCCGCGCCGAAAATACGAGACCGGCCAACAGCTTGTCCACGTGATAGGGGCAAACCATTAATTTGTAGCGAATAGGTGACCCTTTCAAGCCCGGTTGTCCGGCGTTTCCGAAGCCGGCGCGCGATCGGTCATTTCCGCTCCGGCGTCGGGCGAAAGCCGCAGGAAAATCAATACCGAAAGCGCCGAAATCGCGGCGACGGCGAGAAACGCCGGCGGAAAATCGCTCGCCTGCAACGCGCCGCCGCCCTTGAAATGCACCGTCAGTTCCACGACCGAGGCGCCGAGCGCGACTCCGCTCGACACTGCCAGTTGCTGGGCGACGCTGACCAGCGCCGTTGCCCGGCTGACCCGGTGAGCTTCCACGTCGGCATAGGCCATGGTGTTGATGCTGGTGAATTGCAGCGAGCGAAAGAAGCCGCCGACGAACAATAGCAGCACGATCAACAGCACCGGCGTGGTCTGGGTGAAGCCGGCGCAGACTGCGAGGAATGCAGAGCTGATCAGGGCATTGGTCACCAGAATCGTGCGGAAGCCGAAGCGGCGAAGGATGGTTGTTGTCGCCCATTTCATGCCCATGGCGCCGAGCGCCGTGGCAAACGTAATCATGCCGGATTGAAACGGCGTCATGCCGAAGCCGACCTGCAGCATCAGCGGCAAGAGGAACGGCAGCGCGCCGAGGCCGAGCCGGAAGATGAAGCCGCCGGTGACGCTGGCAAAGAAGGTCGAGATGCGGAACAGCGTCAGGTCGAGCGCGGGATTTTCGGTGCGCCGCGCGTGGATGAGATAAGCGGCGATGAAGCAGGCGCCGCCAACGATCAACGCTGCGACCACCGTCCAGGGCAGAAAATTGAGGCCGAGCACCGACAGCCCGAAAGCGACGCCGGCGATACCGAGGCCGGCGAGCGCCATGCCGAAGATGTCAAACCGTTCGCGCTTTTCGGCGCGCAGGTCCTCGATGTAGCGGGTGGCGAGCACGATGCCGAGAAGCCCGATCGGTACGTTGATGATGAATATCCAATGCCAGGTCGCATAGGTGGTGATGAAGCCGCCGACCGGCGGGCCGAGCACCGGCCCGATCAGCGCCGGGGTCGTGACCCAGGCCATGGCACCGATCAGTTCGCGCCGGCTGATCGAACGCACCAGCACCATGCGGCCGACCGGCGTCATCATCGCGCCGCCCATGCCCTGGACGATGCGCGCGACGACGAAGTCGGTGAGCGAGCCGGACATGGCGCAGCCGATCGAGCCGATCACGAACACAGCGATGGCCGCGCGGAACACGGTGCGGGCGCCGAAGCGGTCGGCGGTCCAACCGCTCGCCGGAATGAAGATCGCCAGCGACAACAGGTAAGTCGTGATGGCGAGCTTGAGCGCCAACGGATTGGTGCCGATATCGGCTGCGATCGCCGGCAAGGCCGTGGCGATCACGGTCGAATCCAGGTTCTCCATGAACAGCGCGACCGCCACGATCAGCGGGACAATACGGTCGTGTCGCATGGGCATCCAGCGGGACAACCTGGGTTGGAAATCGTTGTCTTCAACCGCAATGCGGCGGCAGAACCAAGGCGTTTGGATTCATAACAGACATCCCGGAATCCCCTAGGAATCACGGCCCCGTCGTGCTATCGACCGGCGCCAACCCAAAAGCGGGCCGTGACGTCGGGCGAGGAACCCCCCTCGCAGCAGGCATTTTATCACCCTCCGGCAGCCGGCCTTATTGTCCTTTTCGGGTGAGACGGAGTTGGCGATGGCCGGACAAAACAACGGAAGCCCGCGCGAAGGGCTCACTTTCGACGACGTGCTGATCAGGCCCGGCCTGTCGGAGGTCTTGCCCGGCGACGTCGACATCCGCTCGCGCATCACCCCGTCGATCCCGGTCAATATCCCGATCATCGCTTCCGCCATGGACACCGTGACCGAGACGCAGATGGCGATCGCCATGGCGCAGGCCGGCGGCATCGGCGTCATCCACCGCAACCTCGAGCCGGAAGCGCAGGCCGCGCAGGTCCGTCAAGTCAAGAAATTCGAATCCGGCATGGTGGTGAATCCGCTCACCATCGAGCCGACGGCGACGCTGCAAGAGGCGCTCGACCTGATGAAGGAGAACCATATTTCCGGCATCCCGGTGGTCGAGCGCAAACGCAATCACGAGCCCGGCAAGCTGGTCGGCATCCTCACCAATCGCGATGTGCGCTTTGCCACCGATCCACGCCAGCGCGTGTCGGAGCTGATGACCAAGGACAAATTGGTCACCGTGCGCGAAGGCGTCGGTCAGGACGAAGCCAAGCGCCTTCTGCATCAGCACCGCATCGAAAAACTCCTCGTGGTCGACGGCCAATACCGCTGCGTCGGGCTGATCACCGTCAAGGACATCGAAAAGGCGGTGGCCAATCCGAACGCCTGCAAAGATGAGCAGGGACGCCTGCGCGTTGCCGCTGCCACTACGGTCGGCGACAAGGGTTTCGCCCGCACCGAGGCGCTGATCGCGGCCGGCGTCGATCTGGTCGTGGTCGACACCGCGCACGGCCATTCGCGTCTGGTGCTGCAAGCGGTCAACCGCATCAAGAAACTCTCGAACGCGGTACAGGTCGTCGCCGGCAACGTCGCCACGACCGAAGGCGCCAAGGCGCTGATCGATTCCGGCGCCGACGCCATCAAGGTCGGCATCGGCCCCGGCTCGATCTGCACCACGCGCATCGTCGCCGGCGTCGGCGTGCCGCAGCTCACCGCCATCATGGATTCGGTCGAGGCGGCGAAGAAGGCCGGCGTCCCGGTCATCGCCGACGGCGGCATCAAATATTCCGGCGATCTCGCCAAGGCGCTCGCCGCCGGCGCCGACGTCGCCATGGTTGGCTCGCTGCTTGCGGGCACCGACGAGACGCCGGGCGAGGTGTTTCTCTATCAGGGCCGCTCCTACAAGAGCTATCGCGGCATGGGTTCGGTCGGCGCCATGGCGCGTGGCTCGGCCGACCGCTACTTCCAGCAGGACATCAAGGACGCGCTCAAGCTGGTGCCGGAGGGCGTCGAAGGCCAGGTCGGCTATAAGGGCCCGGTCGCCAACGTGCTGCACCAGCTCGCCGGCGGCCTGCGCGCCGCCATGGGCTATGTCGGGGCGAAGACGCTTGCCGAATTCCACAAGCGCGCCGAATTCATGCGTATCTCGGGTGCAGGGCTGCGCGAAAGCCACGTGCACGACGTGACGATCACGCGCGAGAGCCCGAATTATCCGGGCGGCGGCTGAGCATCGATGTCGATCCAATTCGTTCTGCTGCCGCTGTTCGTTCAGGTTGCGCTGACTTTCGGTTTATTGTTCTGGATGGGCAGCGCCCGCGTGGCCGCGATCCGCAGCGGCCAGGCAAAGATTTCGGCGACCGCGCTCGGACAGCCGAACTGGCCGGTGAAGGTGCAGCAGATCGCCAACGCCTATCACAACCAGTTTCAGTTGCCGGCGCTGTTCTATCTGCTCACGGTGCTGGAGATTTTGACGCACCACGCCGACATTACATTCGTTGTGCTGTCTTGGCTGTTCGTGGCGACGCGGCTGGCGCACGTGTTCATCCACACCGGCAGCAATTATGTGCCGCGGCGTTTCTACGCTTTTCTGGCGGGCGCCATCGTCCTGTTGATCACGTGGTTGATTTTCATCGCCCGCGTCTTGTTGGCCTTGCCATGACGCCGGCTGCAAGACTTGCCGCCGCCATCGAGGTGTTCGGAAATCTGGAGAGCGAGCGCCGGCCGGCGGCCGATGCCCTCAAGTCCTGGGGCCAGGCGCACCGCTTCGCCGGCTCGGGCGACCGCGCGGCCATCGCCGGCCTCGTCTACGACGCGCTGCGCCGGCGCGCCTCGAGCGCCTACCTGATGGGCGCCGATACGCCGCGCGCGATTTTGCTCGGCATGCTCGAGCGCGAGCGCGGGCTCGACAGCGATGCCGTTGCCGGACTGACGTCCGGCGAGAAGTACGCGCCGGAAGCGCTAAGCGGCGACGAGCGCAAGCGACTCGATGCCGCCGACATGGCGGGCGTGCCCGCCCACGTTCGCGGCGATTACCCCGAATGGCTGGAACCGCATTTCGCCCGCGCCTTCGGCGAGGCGCGGTCGGAAGAAGGCGCCGCATTGGCCTCGCGCGCGCCGCTCGACCTGCGCGTCAACACGCTCAAGGCCGACCGCGACAAGGCTGCGTCGTTGCTCGCCGATCTCAAGCCTGAGTCCACACGCTGGTCGCCTTGGGGCCTGCGCATTCACCTTGCCGCTGACGCCAAAAGCCCGGCCATTCACGCCGAACCCGCCTTTCTTAAGGGTCTCGTGGAAGTTCAAGATGAAGGCTCGCAGCTGGCTGCGCTGCTGTCCGCCGCCGAGCCGGGTGAGCAGGTGGTCGATCTGTGCGCCGGCGCCGGCGGCAAGACGCTGGCGCTGGCCGCGATGATGCAGAACAAGGGGCAGATCTTCGCCACCGACGACGACAAGCGGCGGCTGGCGCCGATCCACGACCGCCTCAAGCGCTCCGGCGCGCGCAACGTGCAGGTGCGCACGCCGAAATCGGTCGGCGGCGAGATTGCCGACTTGGCCGGGCGCTGCGACCTGGTGCTGATCGACGCGCCCTGCACCGGCACAGGCGCCTGGCGGCGCAACCCGGACGCCAAATGGCGCATGCGGCCCGGCGCGCTGGAGCAGCGGCAGAAGGAACAGGCGGATATCCTCGACCGCGCCGTGCCGCTGCTCAAACCCGGCGGGCGCGTCGCTTACGTCACCTGCTCCGTCCTCGACGAAGAGAATGGCGGCCAGGTGCGCGCGTTCCTGGCGCGCCACCCGGAGTTTTCCATTCAGCCGCCCGCCGAGGCGGTCAATATTTTAGGCGAAAGCGCGTTGCTG
>Ga0335082_10008273_pt1 | contig 11292 bp, 9 predicted proteins | sample Lox_Sample_41_FD_206718 | JGI IMG/M metagenome (GOLD analysis project Ga0335082, IMG submission 206718) | Soil microbial communities from Loxahatchee National Wildlife Refuge, Florida, United States - Lox_Sample_4.1 | ecosystem: Environmental > Terrestrial > Soil > Wetlands | place: USA: Florida... | reverse complement strand
GTCGCCGTCGATCCTGTCGCTCGAGGCGCTGCGCACCGCGACCGCCACGGCGAGCACCGCGAGAGCCTCCGCGCCGGCGGAGCGCATCGACGCCGTCACGATCTCCCGGGTCACAAGCGGGAGCCCGGTCCTCTACGTGCCGGACCGGGCCACCGGGCGCTGGGCGACGGCCATCGCCATTCGCACCAGCGCGCACAGCGTCCCCGGCGAAGCCGCCGACTGGCTCGCGATGGCGGCCGAGGCCCGCTTCGCCGGGCACGGTGCGCAGCGCACTTCGGCGCCCGGCACACCGCAGACGACGGGTGGCGCCCAGAGCTCGACGCCGGCGCCGGCCGCGTGGCCGGCCGGCTGGAAGCTCGGCTCCGCCGCGCAGGCAGGCTCCGGTTCCGCCGCGACGGGCGACCGGCATGACATCGCGCACACGGCAGCGCCGGCCGACGGGAGCATGCCGGCGCTCCCATCCGTCGCCGCGCCGAGCCGCGCCGGCGACGACGCGCCGTCCCCGGGTCCGCTGACCGCCGCCGCGACCGTGACGGCGGAAGCGGCGGGGGACGAGCCGCTCGGCGAGTGGGATGATGGCGCCGCGACGGCGGCTCGATCGAGCGACGCCACGCCGGTCGAAGCGCGGACCGCCGCCGCCTCGCGCGCAACGCGTCGGTCGCGGCCAGCGGACGCAGCAACCGACGGCCGGCGCCCGGTGGACGACCCGGCGGCGCGGGCCGACGCGGCGACCGGGCGCGGCGAGTCGGTCAAGGCGGCGCCCCAGACGGCGCCGGCGCGCCCGCGGCCTGCCGCCGCGACCCGGCGCACGGGCGAGCTCGGCACCCGCGCGACGCCGTGCGCCTCGGCCGGCGCGTCGCAACCCGCCTCCGCGAGCAGTGAGGCCCGCGCCGTTCCACCCGCCTCCGAGGCGCCGCGCGGCGCGACGTTCGCCGCTGGCGAGGCGCGGACGGAGCCCACGGCCGCCGTGCGCGCCGAGACCGGCGCACCCGCGATCGCGACCGACGGCGTCACCCTGCAGCTGCCCGATCCCGAGGGCGGCAACACGCGCATCCGCGTCGACGTCCGGGGCGACACCGTCCGCGCGCGGATCGTGCCGCAGCACCCCGAGCTCGCCGGGCGCCTCACGGCCGACGTGGACGACGTCCGCGCCGGTCTCGGACGTCAGGGCTTCAGCACGGCGACGGTATCCATCCGCACGCCGCCCGCCACGACCGGACGCGAGTCCGTCGCCGCGGCGAGCGACGGCACGAGCGTTTCTCCCGCAGGTCGGAGCACGGACGCGCCTCCCGACACGCGACAGTCCGGCCGCGACGCCGGCGACGGTTCCGCGAGGGATCCCGCGGACCGCCACGGCTCGCGTCCCCACCAACGCTCCGCCAGAGAGCGGGAAAGGTAGGCCCATGACGGCGATACCGCCGGTCGGAACGACGTCCGGATCGTCCGGATCCTCGTCCAGCTCCGCCACGAGCGCGGCAGGAGGCTCGCTCGGGGAGAACGACTTCCTCAAGATCCTGGTCTCCCAGCTGAAGAACCAGGATCCGCTGAATCCCATGGACGGGACGGCTTTCACGGCCCAGCTCGCCCAGTTCTCCAGTCTGGAGCAGTTGATCCAGATGAACGCCAAGCTGGACACGCAGAGCTCGGCGACCGGCCAGGCCACCGCCGCGTCGCAGACGGCGCTTGCGGCGTCGCTCATCGGCCGCACGGTCGAGGCGAGCGGCAACGAGGTGCAGGTCACGAGCGCGTCGACCGTCTCCATCACCGCCGACGTCGGCGGCACCGGAGGCACGGCCACCGTCAAGATCCTCGACTCGCAGGGCAACGTCATCGCGACGCAGGATCTCGGCACGGTCGGCGGCGGCATGCAGACGCTCAGCTGGAACAACGACGCCGGCGACTCGGCCAAGCTGGCTCCCGGCACCTACGCCTACACCCTCACCGTGACCGACAAGAGCGGCACCGCCGTAACGGTCACACCCTACATCACCGGCCAGGTTGATGGCGTGGACATGACGTCCAGCGGCATCACCCTGCGGATCGGCGCGCTCAGCGTTCCGCTGGGCTCCGTCGTCGCCATCGAGCCAGACCCGGCCACGACGGCCGTTTCGAGCTCCTCACTGTCCTCCCAGGAGCAACCCGCCCTATGATGCGCGCTCTCTCCGCAGGCGTCTCCGGCCTGCGCAACCACCTGATCGAGCTGGACGTGATCGGGAACAACATCGCGAACGTGGACACGGTGGCGTTCAAGGCTTCGCGCGTCACGTTCAAGGAAGCCTTCGCTCAGCTCCTCGCGGGCGCCGAGCGGCCGCCGGGTGACCAGGGCGGCATCAACCCGATCCAGGTCGGCCTCGGCGTCACGGTCGGCAGCATCGACCAGGACTTCTCCCAGGGCAACCTGCAGACGACGAGCCAGCAGACGGACCTCGCCATCCAGGGCGACGCGTTCTTCGCCGTGGGCAACGGGACCCAGACCTACTACACGCGCGCCGGCAACTTCCAGACCGACGCGGACGGCCGCCTGGTCGCGCCCAACAACGGCTTCGTCGTGCAGGGTCGGATGGCGGACCAGAACGGCGTGATTCCGAGCAACGCGGCGATCCAGGGCATCATCCTGCCTTTCGGCCAGAAGTCGCCGGCGAAGGCCACGACGTCGGTGTCTCTCTCGGGCAACCTCGACTCGCGGCAGGTGCCCTCCGGCACGATCCTCGAGACCACCGGCATGCTGCTCGCGACCGAGCAGGCGACCAGTAACGGCGGCGCCGGCTCCGACGTGAACGGCCTCTACGCGTCGGGCTCCGCGAACGGGCAGATCCTGGGCATGACGCCCAACAGCACCACGGTCACGATCTCCAACGGCGCCACGAGCGAGACCTACACCTACGTCACGACCGACACGGGCGTGGGTGACAAGGCGTTCCACTCGATCAAGGACCTGGTCGCCGAGATCAACAACGACTTCGGCGCCAACTCGGCCGCCCAGAACGCGAACGGCAGCATCACCTTCACCAACCGGACGGCCGGCGCCGTGGCTCTCACGGTGACCAGTACCAACTCGACGCTCGAGGAGGCGCTCTCGGCCCTGAACGGCAACCTGGCGGCCGCCGCGTCGAAGACCAGCGACCAGTTCAGCCACATCGCCACCGGCTCGGACCTGCTCGTGGACCTGCGCAACGGGTCGGGCGCCTCGCTGGGCCTCACGGCTGGCCAGTCGGTCCTGGTCGACGGCAACAAGGGCGGGACGGCGGTGGCCCAAGGCACGCTCGCCGTCACCGCGACCAGCAAGTACAGCGATCTGATGAGCGCCGTGCGCACCACGCTCGGCATCGTGAACCAGTCCGCCGCGGTCGCGAACGCCTCCTCGGGGGCGCTGACCATCAACGGTGACGGCGGCACGGCGAACGCGTTGAGCGGCGTGAACGTCCGCGTGGCGGCCGGCGCGGCGAACTTCAACGCCATCTTCGACAGCCAGCCCGGCAACTACAGCCTGATCCAGTCGGCAACCGACGTGACGCAGACCGCCTCCATCGGGGTCTACGACTCGATGGGGAACGCCCACACGGTGTCGGTCACGTTCACCAAGGACCCGACACAGCCCAACCGCTGGACCTGGGCGGCGACGGTGCCCCAGCCCGCGACGGTCACGGGCGGCGACACCGGCGCGGTCACGTTCGACAGCAACGGGCAGCTGGAGTCGTTCACCTACGACAACGGCAGCACCAGCTTCCAGTTCGACCCGAACACCGGGGCCTCGGCGCCGGTGGACATCAGGTTCAACGCCGGCACGCTCGGCAAGATCGACGGGCTCGCGCAGTTCGCGAGCGCCTCGACGGCCGTGGCGAGCGGGCAGGACGGCTACGCGATGGGCAACCTCCAGGACATCTCGATCGACAAGGAGGGCGTCATCACCGGCTCGTTCACCAACGGCGTCAACCAGAAGCTCGCCCAGATCGCGCTGGCGAGCTTCAACAACCCCACGGGCCTGCTGCGGCAGGGCGACAACATGTACGCCACGTCGGGCAACTCGGGGCAGGCGGTGATGGGCTATGCCGGCTCGAGCAACCAGTCGAGCATCACGGCCGGCGCGCTCGAGGGTTCCAACGTGGACCTCGGGCAGGAGTTCACGGACATGATCGTGGCGCAACGCGGCTTCGAGGCGAACGCCAAGATCATCACCACGTCGGACGAGATGCTCAGCGACCTGGTGAACCTGAAGCGCAGCTAGTCGGCGACCACGCGGGGGCGCGGCAGAAGCTGCCGCGTCCCCGCGACCGGCAACTCTCACCGCCCCCCGGCAACAGCTTCCCTGCCGCCGCCGCTCGCGCGCGCGCGCCCACCGCGGCGGCCCGCGCGCGTTGCCCGGAACCCCAGTCAGCACAACGCCTTCCGGGCTTCGGGACGGCCCGCCGCCCCGGCACTCGGATGGTACAACGCTTGCTCTTACGCTGTGGCGACGCCCTGGCGCCGCGCGCGGCGCAACACGGGGCACGTGAGGAGCCATGGGAACGACCGCAGCGCGCCAGGCCGCCGGGCCGGCGCCCGCAGCAGCAGCCGCAGCAGCAGCCGCAGCAGCACCTGAGCCGGCGGCACCGGCCGCCAGGCCGCGCTGGCTCGTGCCGGCCGTGATCGCGGCGACGGCCCTCGCTGGCGCGGCCGCCGCCAAGTTCGTGGTCGTGCCCCGGCTCGCGGCGCCAGCCCGCACCGCCGCCGCCCCCGCCAAGCCCACCGAGCGTGCGAAGCTGTTCCGCCTCGACGGCCTGGTGGTCAACCCGGCCGGCTCCCAGGGCACGCGCTTCCTGATGGCGACGGTCGTGGTGGAGACGCCGCACGACTCGCTCACGGCCCAGCTCGAGGCTCACGAGGTCGAGGCGCGCGACCGGGTCACGACGCAGCTCGGCGCCCAGTCGCTCGACCTGCTGGTCGCCGCCAACGCGCGCGACAGCGTGCGGCATCTGGTCGCCGGCGCGCTGGCCCCGCTGCTCCCGCCCGGCACCGTGCTGCACGTTTACCTTCCGCAGTTCGTCATCCAATGACCGCGGCGACCGGCGGCCTCTCCCAGCAGGACATCGATTCGCTGCTCCAGAACACGGCGGCCCCCGCCGCGCCGGCGGCGGCGCCGGCCGAGGTGCTCGCCTACGACTTCCGCCGCCCACGCCGCATCGCGAAGGAGCGGCTGCGGACGATCGAGAGCATCTACGGCCGCTTCGCCATCGCCGTCCAGGCGCTGTTCGCCTCGCGGCTGCGCGAGCCGGTGGACGTCACGATCGAGGGCGTGGAGCAGGCGCTGTTCTCCGAGTTCGTGCTCTCGCTGCCGAGCCCCTGCGCGGCGATCGTCTTCGAGCTGGGCGCCGCCGCCGGCGGACACGGTGTCCTCGACATCGGCAACGACTTCTCCCTGCACCTGGTGGACCGCCTGTTCGGCGGCCCCGGCGAGAGCGCCGACCTGCACCGCACGCTCACGGCCCTCGAGCAGATGGCGGTGACCAGCATCGTGGATCGGATCCTCGTGCTGTTCGCCGACGCTTGGCAGGACCACATCGCCTTCAAGCCCGCCCAGGCCGGGCTCGAGTCCGTGCCCGACGCGCTGCAGATCGCGCAGCGCGAGGAGCACGTGCTGGTCGCCACCTTCAACGTCCGAGCCGGCCAGCTCACGGCCACCCTGGTGCTGGGCCTGCCGCTGCGCGTGCTCGAGTCGTTCCTCACCGAGGGCCCAGCCAAGGCGTCGTCAGTCTCCGCCCGCCGCTCCGACGCGGTCAGCCACCGCGCCGAGATCGAGGCGACCGTGCGCGGCGCCCGCCTGCCCGTCGTCGTGCGCCTGCCGCTGTTCCTGCTCACCGCCCGCGAAGTCGCCGCGCTCGACGTGCGCCGCATCGTGATGACCGGCCGCCTGGTCGGCGAGCCGGTCGAGATTCACGTCTGCGGGCGGCGCCGCTTCCTCGGCCTGCCGGGCCGCACGCGCCAGGCGCTGGGCGTGCGCGTCACCGAGACCTTTGTCGACGCCCCCGACGACCCGGCTCGGGCGGCGCCGCGAGGACGCCTCCTGTGACAGACGCTCCCACCCCGACCGCGACCCCCGCTCCCGCGGACGCCACGTTCGGCGAGCTGGGCGCCGGCACGGCCGCCGCCGGCGCCGCCGCCTCCATCGACATGCTGTACGATCTCAGCCTGCCGGTGGCGATCGAGTTCGGCCGCACCCACATGACGGTGCAGGAAGTGCTGCAGCTCGGCCGCGGCTCCGTCATCCAGCTCGACCGGCTCGCCGGCGAGCCGATCGACATCTTCGTCAGCGACCGCAAGCTCGCGGAGGGCGAGGTGGTCGTGATCGGCGAGCATTTCGGCGTGCGCATCACCCGCCTGGTGGCGCCGCCCGCCTCCGCGGCGCACGCCTGAGCCGGCCGTGCTCGGCGTCCTCGCCTCGCTCGCGTTCACCATCGGCCTGCTGGTGCTCACGCTGCACCTGTTGCGCCGCTGGTCGCCGCGCGGCCACGGCGGGCGCGGCCCCGTGCCGCTCGAGGTGCTCCAGCGCCTGCCGCTCGGCGCGCGCCACGCGGTGCTGCTGCTCCGCGTCGGCGAGCGCGTGCTCGTGGTCTCGGCGGCGGACGGCGGCGCCCGGCTCCTGGCCGAGCTGGAGGGCGAGTCGCTGCGCGCCGCGCTGACCGGCGCGGCCACACCCGACCTCGCACCGCGCGGCGGCGTCCGCGCGCTGCTGCGCTGGCTGCCCGTCATGGCGCTGCTGGCGATCGGCGCCCCGCGCGCCCTGGCGGCGCAGACCCCCCCCCAGCGGCCCGCGATCGCCGCGCCGGCGGCGCCGGCCGCGCCCGCCGTGCCCCTACCCGACGCCCCGCACTTCCAGGTGAGCGTCGGTGAGGGAGCCAACAGGCTCGAGCTGTCGGGGCCGGTGGGCATCGTCGTGCTGATGGGCGTGCTCACGCTGCTGCCGATGCTGTTCTTGCTGATGACCAGTTTCACCCGCATCCTCGTGGTCCTGAACTTCCTGCGGATGGCGCTGGGCACCCAGACCGCGCCGCCCACCCAGCTCCTGATCGCGCTCGCCGTGCTGCTGTCGGGCGTCGTCATGACCCCGGTGCTCGACCAGGCGAACCGCGAGGCCCTCCAGCCATACCGCGAAGGCCGCCTCACCCAGGCCGAGGCGTACCATGCCGCCCTCGTGCCGTTCCGCCACTTCATGCTGGCCAACACGCGCGAGCAGAACCTGGAGGTGTTCACCGAGCTGTCGGGCGCCGACAGCGCCCGCTCGACCGACGACGTCCCCACGGTCACGCTCATGGCCGCCTTCGCCACCAGCGAGCTCACGACCGCCTTCCAGATCGGCTTCGTGATCTTCCTGCCGTTCATGGTCATCGATCTGATCGTCGCGTCGGTGCTGGTGAGCATGGGCATGTTCATGCTCCCGCCCGTGATGGTGTCGCTGCCTTTCAAGCTGCTGCTCTTCGTGCTGGCCGACGGCTGGACGCTGATCGTCCAGAACCTCGTCCTCAGCTTCCACCACTAGGGGCGCACGTGTCCGCCGCGATGGTGCTCGACCTGGTCCGCCACGCGCTGTTCGTGGCGCTGGTCGTCGCGGGACCACTGCTCGTGACCGAGCTCGTGGTGGGCGTGGTCGTGAGCGTCATCCAGGCGGTCACCTCGATCCAGGAGCAGACGCTCACCTTCGTGCCCAAGCTCGCGGCCGTCGCCCTGGTGCTGGTGCTCACCCTGCCGTGGGCGCTGCACCTGCTCGTGCAGTACCTCCAGCAGACACTCCGCAGCCTGCCGGCGGCCGTGCCGTGAGCCCGGGCTCGCCGTTCGACGCCCTGGCACCCTCCGGCTGGCCGACGTTCGCGCTGGTGCTCTCCCGCTGCCTCGGCCTGGCCGCGGCCGCGCCCGCCTGGTCCTCCGCGCTCGTGCCGGTGCGCGTGCGCGTCGCGCTCGGCGTGACGCTGGCGCTGCTGGTCGCGCCGCTGGTGCGCCACCCGGCGGCGCCCGACGTGACACTGGCGCAGCCGGTGGCGCTCGGCGCCGAGATGCTGATCGGCGTGGCCATCGGCCTCGTGGCCGCACTGCTGATGCACGGCGCCACGCTGGGCGGCGAGGTGATCTCAGTCCAGATGGGGCTGTCGATGTCCACCGTCATGGACCCGACCTCCGAGGCGAACGTCTCGCAGATCGCCCAGCTCACGACGCTGCTCGTGCTGGTGCTCTACCTCACCGTTCACGGGCCGCTGTTCCTGGTGCGTGGCCTGGGCGACTCGCTGGCGGTGATCCCACCGGGCTCGAGCGTCAGCCTCGAGGGCGCGGGCCGCCTGTTCCTCGCCCAGGCCGGCGTGGTCTTCGGTACCGCGGTCCGCATCGCGGCGCCGGTCATGGTCGCGCTGTTCCTGGCCAACGTCGCGCTCGCTATCCTGACCCGCGCCGTTCCGCAGATCAGCGCCTTCATGGTCGCCTTCCCGCTCACGGTCGGGCTCGGCCTGCTGGTGCTCGGCGCGTCGCTGCCGTTCCGCAGCGGGCTCGTGGCGCAGCTCGTCGGCCGGCTGCCGTCCGCGGTCGCCGACGCCGTCCAGGCGTTCACGCCCGTGGCGAGGTAGCCGTGGCCGAGCGCCCCAGCGCCCAGGAACGCACCGAAGCCGCGACCCCGCGGCGGCGCGAGGAGGCCCGGAGGCGCGGCGAGGTCGCGCGGAGCCGCGACCTCTCGGGCGCGGCGGTGCTCCTGGCCGGCGTCGCCGCGCTCGGGATGGCGGGTGGCACCGCGCTGGCCTCGTTCACGCGCGGGCTCCTGGCCGAGAGTGCGGGCTGGGTGGCGGCCCGGCCGCTCTCCGAGCAGGCCGCCTCGGACCTGCTGCGGTCGGTGGCCATGCAGACGCTCTCGGCGCTCGCCCCCTTCCTCGTCGGGATGGCGGCGGTGGTCCTGGTGGTGAACCTGGTCCAGGCGCGCGGCGTGTTCTCGCTCCAGCCCGTGGCGGTCAACTGGGCGCGGATGAATCCGGTGGCCGGCTTCGGCCGCCTGATGAGCCTGGAGTCGAGCTTCACGCTGGTGAAGTCGCTGCTCAAGCTGGCGGTCTTGGGCCTGGTGGCGTACCTGGCCATCGCCCGCCGCTGGTATCCGATTCTGGCGCTGAGCGACAGCGAGCCCCGGCAGATCCTCGCCGCGATGCGTTCGATGGCGCTCGGGCTCGCCGTCTACACCAGTCTGGGCTTCCTCGCGATCGCCGTGGTGGACTACCTGTTCCAGTTCCGGCAGCACGAGCAGAACCTGCGCATGACCCGGCAGGAGGTGATCCGGGAGTACCGCGAGACGGAGGGCGACCCGCTCATCAAGAGCCGGATCCGTGCCGTCGCCCGCGCGCTCAGCCGGCGCCAGATGCTGCGCCGGGTCGCGGAGGCGGACGTCGTGGTCACCAACCCGACGCACATCGCCGTCGCCCTGAAGTACGACCCGGCGGAGGGCGCGGCGCCGATCGTGCTGGCGATGGGCGCCCGCAAGCTCGCGTCGCGCATCCGCGAGCTGGCGCGCGCGGCCGGCGTGCCGCTGATCGAGAACCCGCCGCTCGCGCAGGCGCTGTACGCCACGGCGAAGGTGGGCGCGCCCATCCCGCCGGCTCTTTACCTCGCGGTCGCCGAGGTCCTCGCGTTCGTCTTCCGCCGCCAGCGGCTGCCGTACGGCCGGCCGCCGGCGTTCGCCGCGGGGGTGCCGCGGTGAGCGCGCACGGGCCCCGCCGGAGCGCCGCGTGACCGCTGCCGTGGCCCCCTCGCCCGTGCTGCGCGCGCTGCAGGGCGCCGAGGTCTGGCTCGCCTTCGGCGTCGTGACGATCGTGGCGCTGCTCGTGGTGCCGCTGCCGCCCGCGGCGCTCGACGTCCTGCTCGCCCTCAGCATCGCGCTCTCGGTCGTCGTGCTGCTGGTGACCCTCTCGACCGCCGAGCCGCTCCAGTTCAGCGTCTTCCCGAGCCTCCTGCTGCTGCTCACCCTGTTCCGGCTCGGGCTCAACGTGAGCAGCACACGGCTGATTTTGAGCATGGGCCAGGCCGGGCGGGTGATCGCGGCCTTCGGCAACGCGGTGATCGGCGGCAACTACGTCGTCGGGCTCGTGATCTTCCTCATCCTCGTGGTGATCAACTTCATGGTGATCACCAAAGGCGCGGGCCGCATCGCGGAGGTCGCGGCCCGCTTCACCCTCGACGCGATGCCCGGCCGCCAGATGAGCATCGACGCCGATCTCGGCGCCGGCCTGATCGACGAGGCGGAGGCGCGGCGCCGCCGCGAGGAGATCAATCGCCACGCCGACTTCTACGGCGCGATGGACGGCGCGGCCAAGTTCGTGCGGGGCGACGCGGTCGCGGGCCTGGTGATCACCGGCATCAACCTGGTCGGCGGGTTCGTCATCGGGATGACGCAGCGCGGCCTGAGCGCGTCGCAGGCGATCTCCACCTACGGCTCGCTCACCGTCGGGGACGGGCTCGTGACGCAGATCCCCGCCCTGATTGTCAGCACGTCGGCCGGCATCATCGTGACGTACGGCTCCACGGGCACCCAGGTGGCGCCCGCCCTGTTCGCGCAGCTGGGGCGCCACCCGCGCGCGCTGTGGATCGCCTGCGGCATTCTCGCGGCGATGGCCGTGGTGCCCGGCTTCCCGGCCCTGCCCTTCCTGCTCATGAGCGGCGGCGCCGGCACGGCAGGCTGGCTGGCGCAGCAGCGGGACGCCGCGCAGCGCGCTGCCGCGGCGCCCAAGCCCGCGGCCACGGCCCCGACCACGGCGCCGCTGCACGACCTGCTCGCGCTCGATCCGCTCGAGCTGGAAGTGGGCTACTCCCTGGTGCCGCTCGTGGACGAGGCGCAGCGCGGGGATCTGCTGCAGCGCATCGCGCTGGTGCGCAAGCAGATCGCGGTGGAGCTGGGCATCATCGTGCCGCCGATCCGCATCCGCGACAACATCCAGTTCCCCTCCACGGAGTACCGCGTGCGGCTGCGCGGCACCGAGGTCGCGCGCGGCGAGGTGATGCCGCGCTACCTCCTGGCGCTCGCGGGCGGCGCCAACCCCGAGCCGCTCGAGGGCATCCGGACCGCCGACCCGAGCTTCGGCATTCCCGCCGTCTGGATCGCGCCCGAGCGCCGCATCGAGGCGGAGGCCGCGGGCTACCGGGTGGTGGAGCCGCAGACCGTGCTCGCCACGCACCTGATGGAGACGATCCGCCGCCACGCCGCGGACCTGCTCGGCCGCCAGGAGACCAAGGAGCTGCTCGACGCGCTCAAGCAGCGCAACGCGGCGGTGGTGGACGACACCGTGCCCGCCAAGCTCT
>Ga0335082_10008271_pt1 | contig 11294 bp, 8 predicted proteins | sample Lox_Sample_41_FD_206718 | JGI IMG/M metagenome (GOLD analysis project Ga0335082, IMG submission 206718) | Soil microbial communities from Loxahatchee National Wildlife Refuge, Florida, United States - Lox_Sample_4.1 | ecosystem: Environmental > Terrestrial > Soil > Wetlands | place: USA: Florida... | reverse complement strand
AGTCCTGGAGCGCCGGCTCGCGCAGCCAGTCGGCGCTGCAGACGCCCACGGTGCTTCCACAGGCGATCTGGTTCGTAGGGCTGGTGCTCTTCGTCGCGGTCGGGATCGTGCTCTTCGTCCACGCGCTGCGCCTTGCAGCGCGGGGTGAGACGGGCGCCGTGGCAGCGGTGATCGGGACGCGCTCGGCGGAAGAGGACGTCGAAGCCGAGATCCACAGCCTCAAAGAGCGGCAGTCGCAAGGGTAGGGCGAGCTCGGCATGCTGCTCTGGGCGCTCGTCATCCTCATCGTCGTGCTCGGGCTTGCCGTGCCGGTGGCGGCCGGTCTCGGCGTGCTAGGCCTCGCGCTCTCGGAGCTCTACTCCAAGCTGCCGCTGACGCTCGCGATCGGCGAGATGAGCTGGGCGACGTCGAACAACTTCCTGCTGGTCGCGATCCCGTTCTTCGTCCTGCTCGGCGAGGTGCTGCTGCGCTCCGGCATGGCCGAGCGGATGTACAACGCGCTCGTGCTGTGGATGCCCTGGCTGCCCGGCGGGCTGATGCACTCGAACATCGCCGCCTGCGCGATGTTCGCCGCCACGTCGGGCTCGAGCGTTGCGACCGCCGCCACGATCGGCACCGTGGCAATGGACGAGATCCGCAAGCACGGCTACTCGGAGCGGCTCTTTCTCGGCACGATCGCCGCCGGCGGCACGCTCGGGATCCTGATCCCGCCGTCGATCAACCTGATCGTGTACGGCGTGCTGACGGACTCGTCGATTCCGAAGCTCTATCTGGCCGGCATCTTCCCCGGGCTGGTGCTTGCCGGCCTCTTCATGCTGACCGTGCTCGCCTTCTGCATCGCCCGGCCCGAGCTCGGTGGACGCCGGACCACGGCGACGTGGGAGATGCGAGTGAAGGCGCTGCCCGACCTCATCCCGCCGCTCGTGATCTTCATCGCCGTTATCGGCTCGATCTACGCGGGCTGGGCCACCGCCACCGAGTCGGCCGCGCTCGGCGTGCTCGCCGCCCTCGGGGTCGCCGCCTGGCATCGCCGGCTCAGCGTGCGCATGCTGCTCGACGCGTTCGAGGGCACCATGCGGACCACCGCGATGATCATGGCGATCCTGATCGCCGCCTATTTCCTCAACTTCGTGATCACGTCGATCGGCCTCACCGCGCAGGTCACAGCGTTCGTCACCGGGCTCGGGCTCACATCGACGCAGCTCCTCGTCGCCGTGATCGTGTTCTACCTGATTCTCGGCTGCTTCATGGAGACGCTGTCGATGATGGTCGCGACGGTGCCGATCGTCGCGCCGATCATGTTCAAGGCGGGCTACGACCCGATCTGGTTCGGCGTGCTGATCGTCGTGCTGATGGAGACGGCGATGATCACGCCGCCGGTCGGCATCAACCTCTACGTCGTGCAGGGCCTGCGCACGCGCGGGAAAATCGACGACGTCATCATCGGCGCGGCGCCGTTCGTCGCGACGATGATGGTGATGATCGCGGTCCTCTCGGTCTGGCCGGCGCTTGCGTTGTGGCTGCCGCAGCGGGCGGGGAACTGACCGCGGGGGCTAGGCGAACTCGATCACGATGTTGCCGCCGGCGTCGAGGCCCGCCTTGGCGCCCGGCGGAATGACGCAAGTCGCGTCGTACTCCTCGATGATGAGCGGCCCGACGCGTGCCAGGGCGAGGTCGGAGCGTCGGAGGATCGGCGTCTCGACCCAGCCGTGCTGCGCGCCGAACCAGGCCGGACGCGGCGGCGGCGGCTCGGGTTCGGGCCGGCTCGGGCGCACGCGCGCGGGGACGCCCGTGCCTTCGCCCAGACCCTGCCCGACGACCTGGATCGACACCAGCTCCACCGGCTCCTCGGGGCCTGCGCGGTGGCCGTAGGTCTTCTCGTGCTCCTCGCCGAACGCCTCCTCGAGATGCGCGACCATCTTCGCGTCGAGCCGTCCGTCGGGCACCGGCACCGTCAGCTCGTAGGTTTGCCCCTGGTAATGCAGCGCGGCCGAGCGCCGCAGCCGTGCCTGCGCACCGCGGAACCCCTCGATCGCGAGCTGGGTCATCGCCTGATCGGCCAGCGCGTCCCAGGCGCGCTGGATCTCCTCCAGATCGGCCTTGCGCAGGAGCCGCCGGAAAGTCCGCGAGAAGTGGTGCTCGACGTCGGCGTAGAGCAGCCCGAACGACGAGAAGAGCCCGGCGGAAGGAGGCACCACCACCCGGCTCATGCCGAGGGCGCCCGCCATCCCGCAGGCGAAGAGCGGGCCGTTGCCGCCGAACGCGAAGAGCGCGAACTCGCGCGGATCGCGTCCGCGCTCGGTCGACACCGCCTTGATCGCGCGGATCATGTTCGACGCCGCGATCTGGTGTGCGCCGTACGCGGCCTGCTCGGGCGACAGCTTGAGCGGTGCGGCAATCGTCTCGGTGAAGACCCGCCGCGCCTTCTCGGCGTTCAGCTTCAGCGCTCCGCCCACCAGGTGCGCGGGGTTGATGTAGCCGAGCAGGACGTTCGCGTCGGTGACGGTCGTCACCGTCCCGCCCTTGTCGTAGCAGACCGGGCCCGGCGACGCGCCCGCGCTCTCGGGGCCGATCTGCAGCGCCCCGCCTGCGTCGATCCAGACCAGCGATCCGCCGCCCGCGCCCACCTCGGCAAGGTCGATCGCGGGCACCTTCAGGGTGTAGCCCGCGCCCGTTAGCAGCCGGGAGCCGACCATGATGCCGGCGCCTACCGAGTACTCCGCGGCGCGCGTCACCGCGCCGTCCTCGACGATCGAGGCCTTGGCCGTCGTGCCGCCCATGTCGAAGGTGATGACCTTCGGCAGCGCCTTCGCGCGCGCGAGCGCCTGCGCGCCCACCACGCCGCCCGCGGGACCCGACTCGATGATGTTCATGGGGCGCTCCACGGCGGCGCCGTCGGTGGTGAGACCGCCGTTCGACTGCATGAGGAGCAGCCGCGCCGGGATGCCCGCCTCGTCGAGCCCCTTGCGCAGGGCGCGCAGGTAGCGCGCGACGATGGGCATGACGTAGGCGTTCACGACCGTCGTCGAGGTGCGCTCGTACTCCTTGATCTCGGGCAGCACCTCGCACGAGACGCTGAGCGGCAGGTCGGGCGCTTTCGCGCGGACGAGCGCCTTGATCGCGAGCTCGTGCGCCGGGTTGGTGAACGAGTTGAGCAGGCAGATCGCGATCGCCTCGACCTGCTCGGCGAGCAGCACGTCGACGGCTCGCTCGGCGTCCTTCCGGTCGAGCGGGCGCTCGATCCGGCCGCGGGCGTCGATGCGTTCGTCGACCACCTGGCGCAGATAGCGCTCGACGAGCGGTGCCGGCTTCGTCCAGCCGATGTCGTAGAGCCGGGGCATCCGCAGCGTCCGGATCTCGAGGACGTCGCGAAACCCACGGGAGGTGACGAGGCCGACGCGCGCGCCCTTGTGCTCGAGGATCGCGTTCGAGGCGACCGTCGTCCCGTGCCGGATCTCCTCGATCACCTTGCCGTCGAGCCCGGTCTCCCGGAACACCTCGGCAAGCCCGTCGACGATCGCCTCGGCGTAGTTGCCGACGCTCGAGCCGACCTTCTTCGTGTGGATCGTTCCATCTGAGCCGAGCAGCACGATATCGGTGAAGGTCCCGCCGACGTCGACGCCCACGCGATAGGTGATCATCGGTCCGCTCCCCCACCGGAGGAAGGGATCGGGTCGTGCCACTGCACCTTAGGCACCTCGCGCCAGCCGCGCGCCGCGCGGATCTCTTCGCGGCGCCGCTTCGTCGCCGCCTCGTCTACCGTCCAGCGGCGCACGTCGACCACCACCCCGTAGTCGGCGGCGGCCTTCTCGGGCGAGAGCAGCTCGTTCCGCACGTCCTTCAGCACGGCGGCGGCATCGCGCTCCAGCGGATCGCCCCAGCCGCCCGCGCCGGCGAGCACGTGGCGGAACACGTCGCCGCGCCGCACGGTCATGGTGAGCTTGCCGGGCAGGGAGCGATTCTCGGCGTCGGGGTTGAGATAGTTCTCCGACGGCTGCCCGGGGCTGCCGCCGTACAAGCCGAACGGCCGGTGGTCGCGGCGGTCGGAGCGCACCTGGAGCACGCCCTCGGTCTCGTTGAACCGGTAGTCGCGCTTGAACGGCACGCCGCCGCGATACTTGCCGGCGCCCGCCTTGTCGGGCACGAACTCGTAGGCGAGGAGCGAGATCGGGTGCTCGGCCTCGGTCACCTCGATCGAGTGCGAGGCCATGTTCGCGAACATGTGCGAGTTGCCGTCGAGCCCGTCGGCCCAGGGCCGGGCGCCCCACGCGCCGCAGGTGAAGTCCACGTAGACGAACGGCCTGCGATCGGCGTAATAGCCGCCGATCGAGATTCCGGTGTTGCCGCCGTCGCCCGCCGCCTTCACCCGGTCAGGCAGCATCATCGCGAGCGCGCCGAACATGCAGTCGGTCATGCGGAACCCGGTGAGGCCGCGCGCCGCGCACGCGGCCGGCAAGACGCCGTTGCCGACCGTGCCCGGCGGGCAGATCACCTCGATCGCGCGGAACACGCCCTCGTTGTTCGGGATGCCCGGCGGCAGGACCGAACGCACGCCGGTGTAGGAGGCGGCCTTGGTGAACGAGAGCGTGTTGTTGATCGCGCCCTTCACCTGCGGGTGAGTGCCGGTCCAGTCGACCACCATGTGGCCGCCGCGCTTGCGCAGGGTGACGAAGAGGCGGATCGGCTGGCCGTAATCGATGCCGTCGTCGTCGATCCAGTCCTCGAAGCTCCACTCGCCATCGGGCAGCTTCTCGAGCGCCGCGCGCGTCAGGCGCTCGGCGTAGTCGATGGTCTCCTTCATGTAGACCCGGGTCTGCTCGAGGCCGTATTTGCCGACGAGCTCGGCGAACTGCCGCTCGGCGATGTGGCAGGCCGCGAGCTGCGCGCGCAGGTCGCCGAACACCTGCACCGGGAGCCGGACGTTCTTCTCGATGATAGTCATGAGGGTCTTGTTGAGCTTCCCGGCCTCGTAGAACTTGAGCGGCGCGATGCGCAGGCCCTCGGCGTAGATTTCGGTGGAATCGGACGCGTTCGACCCGGCGACCCGCCCGCCGACGTCGGTGTGGTGGCACACCGTGCAGGCGAATGCGAGCCGCTTCCCCTCGTGATAGAGCGGCTTGAAGACGAAGATGTCGGGCAGGTGCATACCGCCGTCGAACGGGTCGTTCATGATGAAGACGTCGCCCGGCGCCATGTCGTCGCGGTAATGGCGCATGATCGATTCCATCGCCGTGGGCACCGAACCGAGGTGCCCCGGGAGCGTGAGGCCCTGTGCCACCAGCTTGCCCTCGGCGTCGGCGAAGCCCGTCGAGTAGTCCATGTTGTCCTTCAGCACGCCCGAGTAGGTGGTGCGGAAGACCGTGAGCGCCATCTCGTCGGCGATCGAGAACATGGCGTTCTTGAAGAGCTCGAAGGCGATCGGATCTTGGTCGGCGGTCATTCGCGTGGCGGCTCCTGCGAGAGCGGTCAGTATATGATGCGTCGGACCAAAGTGACGGGAAGCGGGGAGGGCGATCGGAGATGAGCGGCGCCGACGTCTATGGCGCGCTCGGCGTCAAGCGCAGGGTCAACGCCGCTGGGACGCTCACGCGGCTCGGCGGGTCGCTGATGGCACCCGAAGTGATCGAGGCCATGGCGGCGGCCGCCCGCTGGTCGGTGGATATCGGCGAGCTTCAGGCCGCGGCGAGCCGCACGATCGCGCGGATCACCGGCGCGGAGGGCGGGCTGGTGACGACCGGCGCCGCCGCGGCCCTCACCCTGGCGGCTGCGGCGAGCATGACGCGCTGGGACATCGGGCGGATGGCGGCGCTGCCGCACAGCGAGGGCTTTCCGAACGAGATCCTCCTGCCCCGAACGCATCGCACGGGCTACGCCCACGCGTTGCAGGCGGCAGGGGCGCGACTCGTCGATCTCGGCCACAACGACCGCGGAACCGGCGCCGGCGTGCGGGGAATCGAGCCGTGGGAGATCGAGGCCGCGATCACGCCGCGGACCGTCGCGTTCGCCTTCTCGGCGAACCCGTCCAACATCCAGGATCTGGCGGTCGTCGTGCCGGTGTGCAAGGCGCGCGGGCTGCCGGTGATCGTCGATGCCGCCGCGCAGCTTCCGCCCAAGGCGAACCTGCACCGCTTCATCGAGCTCGGCGCCGACCTCGTCGCCTTCTCGGGCGGCAAGGCGATCGGCGGGCCCCAGGCCTCGGGCATCCTCGCCGGCCGCCGCGATCTCGTCGGCGCGGCGCTCGTCCAGCAGCTCGACATGGACGTCGCGCCCGAAACGTGGACGCCGCCCGTTCTCGTCGATCGCGATGCCCTCAAGGGCGTGCCGCACCACGGCTTGGGCCGCGGCTTCAAGGCGGGAAAGGAAGAGATCGTGGGCCTGCTCGTCGCGCTGGAGCGCTTCGCCGCGACCGACGATGAAGCGGTGAATGCACAGCGCGAGACCCGCCTCGCGCGGATCGCCGTCCTGATCGGTGCATTCCCGGGTGTCGGTGCGCGGGTGCTAACGGCACGCGAGGCGGGGCGCGTGCCAGTGCTCGAGCTCGCGATCGACCCGTCCGTGGCGCGCGCGAGCGCGATCGAGCTAAGCGCGCGGCTGCAGCGCGGCGACCCGCCGGTGCACCTCTCGGAGCGGTTCGCGAGCCGGAACGTGCTGCTCGTCGACCCGCAGGCGCTCCAGCCGGAGGACGACGATGTGGTGGCCGGCGCGATCAGGCGCGTGTTGAGCGGCCCGTCGTCGTAGGACATCGACGACCTCGGGCGCTTCATGCGGGGATCGCCCTCCGTGCAGCGTCGCATGCATGAGCGCTACTCGAGCGTTTTCCGAAACCGCAGCACGCTCACCGTCATGAGCACGGCGGCAATCAGCGCGAGCGCGAGGAGCTCGGGCCATAGCACGTCGAGGCCCACTCCCTTCAGGAACGTCGCCCGGATGACCACCAGGTAGTAGCGCAGCGGGTTCACGTACGTCAGCCACTGCAGGACCTCGGGCATGCTCGCGATCGGGAAGCTGAACCCCGAGAGGATGAACAGCGGATTCAGGATGAAGAAGTTCGTGGCGAAGGCCTGCTGCTGGGTGCGGCAGACGGTGGAGATCAGCAGCCCGAGCGACAGCGCGCAGAGCAGGAAGATGCAGGTGCCGAAGAGCAGGATCAGCGGGTTGCCGACGAAGGGTACGCGGAACCAGAGAATCCCGACCGACGCGATGAGTGCGGCCTGGACGAGCCCGATCAGGAAGAACGGCACCGTCTTGCCGAGGATGAACTCGACGGGCCGAATCGGGGTGACCATGATCTGCTCCAGCGTGCCGATCTCGCGCTCCCGGACGATCGCGAACGCGCTGAGGTTCACGATGATGATCTGCAGCAGCGTGCCGATCAGCCCGGGAACGAAGAACCACCGACTGTTGAGTTCCTCGTTGTACCAGGGGCGCTGCTCGAGCACGATCTGAACCGGCCGCAGCGAGAGCCCGGCCGCGGTCCGGTGTTGCAGGTCGGCGACGTAATCCTGGGAGAACTGGGAGGCGATCTGATTCACGTAACCGAGGGCGACGAGAGCGGTGTTCGAGTTCGTCCCGTCGACCAAGACCTGCAGCGGCGCGACCTGCCCCTTGCGCAGCAGGCTCGCGAAGCCGGGCTGGATGACCAGGGCGACCGCCGCGTCGCCGCGGTCGATTGCCGCGTCGATGTCCGCCTGGGTGTGCGCGATCTTGACGGTGTCGAAGCGCCCGGTGAAGCCGAAGCGCGAGAGCAGGTCGCGGGATTCCTGGGTGTGATCGAGATCGAGCACCGCGGTCGAGACGTGGAAAACCTCGAAGGTCGCGGCGTATCCGAAGACGACCATTTGCACGATCGAGGGCACGAGCAGCCGGAAGAAAGCCCACCGGTCGCGCCGCAACTCGAGGAACTCCTTGCGCAGAAGATGGAGGATCCGCTCGAGCATCGGCGCTAGTCGAGCGTCTTCCGGAACGCCCGCGCCGCCAGGAACGCGATCGCCGCGGCGTAGACCGACAGGGCGGCCACGGGGAGCAGCAGGTCCGTCAGTCCGGACCCTTTCAGGAAAACGGACTTCAGGATCGTGACGTAGTAGCGGCCGTAGACGAGGTAGGTGATCGCGCGGATGACGGCGGGCATCTGGTCGATCGGGAAAGCGAACCCCGAAAGCAGCGTCGTGGGCAGCATGGTGAGCAGGAGGGCGATCTGGCTCGCGCCGACCTGGGAGCGGATCGCGACCGAGATCAGGTAGCCGATCCCGAGTATCACGACGAGAAAGAGCGAGGTGGTGAGGAACAGCGTGACGTAAGAGCCGCGGAACGGGACGTCGAACCAGGCGATCGCGAAGACGAGGCAGAAGGCGGCGTCGAGCAGCCCGATCGCGAAGTAGGGAACGAGCTTCCCGATCATGAGCTCCATCGGCTTCACCGGCGTGGACACGAGGAGCTCCATCGTGCCGCGCTCCCACTCGCGCGCGATCGTCAGCGAGGTCAGCTGGGCGCCGACGAGCGCCATGATCAGCGCGACCACGCCGGGGATGATGAAGTTCCTGCTCTCGAGCTGCTCGTTGAACCAGACCCGCGAGTCGACCGAGACCGACTGGGTCGGCTGCGCGCGGCCGTGAAGCTCCGCCCACTCGACCGCGACGTCGTTCGCGAACGTGCCGACGACGGCCTGGGCATAGCCGAGCGCGAGCGTCGCGGTGTTCTGATCGGTGGCGTCCACGATCGCCTGGACGGAGCTCGACCCCGCGGCGACCAGCATCGCGGAGAAGTCGGGCGGCACGACGATCGCGAGCTTGCAGGTGCCGTCGTCCACCGCCGCCTTGAGGGCGGCATAGCTGCCGACGACGCGCGTGATCTCGAAGTAGTGCGAGGCCTGGAAGCGCTTCATCAGTGCCTGGCTCCCCTGGCTGCCTTCGCGGTCGAAGGTGCACGTCGGGAGGTGGTCGACGTCCAGGTTCACGCCGTAGCCGAAGAGCAGCATCTGCATCGCCGGCATCAGCAGCGCGAGCATGAGGCTGCGCGGGTCGCGCCAGATCTGCAGGACCTCCTTGCGGGCGATCGCGGTGAGCCGTACGAGCTTCATTGCAGCGGCTGCGCAGCGGGCCGGTGCCCCGCCACCAGGTGGACGAAGACGTCCTCCAGCGTCGGCTCGATCCGCTCGATGCGGCGCACCTCGAGCCCGTGGCCGGCCGCGAACTGCGGCAGGTCCCGCAGGGCGGCGCGGCCACTATCGACGAGGACGTGCAGGGCGCTGCCGAACACCGCCACGTCGCGCACGCCAGGCGCCTCGGCGAGCGCCTCGAGCGCGGGTCCGAGCCGATCGCATTCCACGACGATGAGCTCGCCGCGGACTTTGCTGTGCCGCAGCTCGGCAGGCGCGCCGATCGCGACGAGCCGCCCGCGGTCGATCAGCGCGATGCGGTTGCAATACTCTGCCTCCTCCATGTAGTGCGTGGAGACGAGCACGCTCACGCCGTCGGCCGCGAGCCCCTGGATGAGATCCCAGAAGTGCCGCCGCGACTGCGGGTCGACGCCCGAAGTCGGCTCGTCGAGAAAGAGGATCGGCGGGCGGTGCAGGATCGCGCAACCGAGGGCGAGCCGCTGCTTCCAGCCGCCGGCGAGCGTCGAGACGAGCATATCGGCGCGACCCGCGAGGCCCGCCATCTCGATCGCGCTCCGGATCCGCGCGGGCAGCTCGCCGGGCGGAACCCGGTAGATCCCGCCGAAGAACTGCAGGTTCTCGGCAACGGTCAGGTCGGCGTAGAGCGAGAACTTCTGGGACATGTAGCCGAGGTGCTGGCGTACCCGGTCCGGCTCGCGGGCGACGTCGATGCCCGCCACCACCGCCCGCCCCGAAGTCGGGCCGAGCAGGCCGCAGAAGATGCGGATCACGGTCGACTTCCCGGCGCCATTCGGTCCGAGAAATCCCATGATCTCCCCGCGGCGGACGCTGAAGCTCACGTCGTCGACCGCGGTGAACGAGCCGAACCGCTTGACGAGGCGCTCGGCGAGAATCTGGGCATCCGCCGGGGGCGCGCTCAAGCAGGAGGCTCCTCGTTCTGGAGCAGCGCGATGAAGAGATCCTCCATGCTCGGCGGCTCGGTCGCGATGCGGCCGAAGGCGACTCCCGCCGCCTCTAGGGCCTCGCGCATCACCGGGATGCGACGGCGCGCATCGTCGACGACGGCATGGACGCCGTCGCCCACGATCCGCGCGCTCGACACGCCCTCGAGCGCGTGCAGGGCGTCGCGCGCGGCGTGCGTCGAATCGGTGGCGATCTCGACCACGGTGCCGGGCATGTGCCGCTTGAGGGCCCGAGGCGTATCGCAGTACATCATCCGGCCGCCATGCAGGAGCGCGAGCCGCGTGCAGCGTTCGGCCTCGTCGAGATAGGCGGTCGCGACCACGATTGTCACGCCCTCTTCGCGCAGCGAATAGAGGATCCGCCAGAAATCGCGCCGGGAGACCGGGTCGACCCCGGTCGTCGGCTCGTCCAGGAGCAGGATGCGGGGCGTGTGAATCAGCGAGCAGGTGAGGCCGAGCTTCTGCTTCATGCCCCCGGAAAGCTGCCCGGCGAGCCGCCCGCGGAACTCGGTCATGTCGGAGGCGGCGAGGAGGCGCGCGGTGCGCTCCTCGCGGACCTTGCGTGCGATGCCGAAGAGGTCGGCGCAGAAGCGGATGTTCTCGTCGACGGTGAGATCCTCGTACAGTCCGAAGCGCTGCGGCATGTAGCTCACGCGCTCCTTCACGGCCTCGGGATCCGCGCCGACGTCGATCCCGTCCACCGTCACCCGCCCGCCATCGGGGCTGAGCACGCCCGCAAGCATGCGCAGGGTCGTGGTCTTGCCGGCGCCGTCGGGCCCGACCAGACCGAACACCTCACCGGGCGCGACGCTGAAGCTCAAGCCGTCGATCGCGGTCACCCGGGGGAATCGCTTGGTGAGCCCGTCGACGCTGACGATCGACGGCGCACCGGCGCTCACGGCGCCCCCGGAGGCAGCGCCTCGAACCGCGCGTCGGCAGGCATGCCGGGGACGAGCTGGTGAGTCGGGTTGTCGATGTCGATGCGGATCCGGTAGACGAGCGTCACGCGCTCGGCGTGCGTCTCGACGCTCTTCGGCGTGAACTCGGCCTTGGAGGCGATCGACGACACGCGCCCCTGATACTTCGTCCCAGGGTAGGTGTCGGTCGTGACCACCGCGGCCTGGCCATGCCGGATCTTGCCGATGTCCGTTTCGTTGATGTACGCGCGCAGCCAGATGTGATCGAGGTCGGCGAGCGTGACCACCGGCGAGCCCGGC
>Ga0335082_10008270_pt1 | contig 11294 bp, 9 predicted proteins | sample Lox_Sample_41_FD_206718 | JGI IMG/M metagenome (GOLD analysis project Ga0335082, IMG submission 206718) | Soil microbial communities from Loxahatchee National Wildlife Refuge, Florida, United States - Lox_Sample_4.1 | ecosystem: Environmental > Terrestrial > Soil > Wetlands | place: USA: Florida... | reverse complement strand
CGTCAAGTGCACCGTGACGTTGTTCGGCAGACCGCTGACCGCGAGCGAGACGTTCTGCGCCGAGCCGGCCGTCGTCGCGGTGTTGATCGTCTCTTGCACGCTGCCACCCAACGTCGTCGCGACCGAAGGCTGCGTAACTCCGATCGAGAAGTCGTCGCCGAGTGGGCGTGTGGTGACGCAGTCGTTCGCGATGTTGCTCCACTGCTGCTGCACCGTGTAGATCGCGCCGTCGGAACCTGTGATGGTGTCTTCCTGCTGATTGCAGATGTCGCCGATCTCGCCGTTCGAACCCTGCGGGTCGTACCATCCGAGCGGCGGTCCGATCGATCCGGCCAAGCCGACTTCGGGATCGGTCACCGTCTCCACGAGCTCGTGCGATGCGGCCGACATCTCGTTCTGCGTCGGCGTGCCCGGCCCGGCTCCCACGAGGCAGCCGCCGACGTGCACGTCGGGATGCACGCCGTAATAGAGCTCGCCGACGCCCGGTGCGTTCGCGATCGTGTTGTGGTACGCGACGAATCCTCCATCGGAACATGACGTCATGAAGGAGAGCGAGATCGTGACCCCGGCGGGAAAGAAGATCGCGTAGTAGGTGTCGGGATTCCCCGCCGCGTCGTGCGTCGGGGGCGGCACGGCGCCGATCGCGATCTGGTGCGCGAGCTGCGCCTGGATCTCCTCGTCGCCGAGCGTTGTTTGATTTGTGGTCGGCGTGATCGTGAACTGGCCGTCGAACTGGCCGCGCCCGATCGTTTGGTTGGTACCGATACCGAAGCCGATCGTGTTGTACTCGCTCAGCCAGTCGAAGTAGGGCGAGTTGGTGATCTGGGAGAACATGCCGCTCAACGTGCCCGGTCCGGTTCCGGTGACGGCCGGGTCGTAGTTCCCGGTTCCCCACAGCACTTGCACCACATGCACGTTCGAGACGACGCGCCCGCCGTAGTAATTGAGGTGCGCGCCCGGGATGCCCGAAGTGTTGCGAAGGTGCGGCGTCACCATCGGATCGATCTGCGGCCCGCCCGGCGCGCGCACGAACGCCGCGGACGACGCCGGTCGCGTCGAAGAAGCTGATGCGGTGCTCGCGCCGACGCACGAAGCCGCGACGAGAAGTGCACTGAAACCGGCCGCAGTGGCCGCCCGAACCCACTGTTGACGCGCCATCGGGCGCTCCTCCCACTCGCCACCCCACGGCGTCCGTGCCCGCGGCGCTTTCCCCGAACCATCAGCGTACGTGCTCGCTCCGGGTTCGACCAGCGCGGACCTCGCTAGGGTGCCGCCGTGGAAGAGCACACCACGCGCAAGGCCAACACGAGCGACATCGACGCGCTGGCAACCACACTCACCCAGGCGTTCGACGACGACCCGTTGACGACGTGGCTGTTCCCCGACCCGACCGCCCGCCGCCGAAAGCTCCCAACGTTCTTCCGCGCGTTGTTCCGCGCCGCGCTGCCGTTCGGCGAGGTGTACACGACGGACGAGTCACGGTGCGCCGCAATCTGGAACCCCCCGGGCACGTTCCCGATGGGCTGGCGCAAGGACGCGCAGCTCGGATTCACCACCGCCCGACTCGTCGGCCCGCGCATCGTCTCGTGCTCGCGCGGCCTCATGTACTTCGCGAGCCATCATCCGAAGGAACCGCACTGGTATCTCCAGATGCTCGGCACGCAGCCCGAATGGCAGGGGAAGGGCGCGGGCTCGGCGATCCTCGCGCCAGTGCTCGAACGTTGCGACCGCGAAGGTGCACGCGCCTACCTCGAATCGTCGAAGGAACAGAACATCCCGTTCTACAAACGTCACGGCTTCGACGTGACGCAGGAGATCAACGTGCCGCGCGGTCCCACGGTGTGGGCCATGTGGCGCGATCCTCGAGAGCCGTGAATCCTGTCCGCAATGTCCGGCTCGGGACCCGGCGGCGGCGCACATGACGATCGGCCTCCCGACGGAACGCCTTCGGGCCCTGACGAGCCCGGGCGCGCGGCTACGACAATGGGTCGTAACGAGGGGGAGCCGCATGCTGCATCTCGACATGGGAGCGTGCCGCGACGTCGATCCGAGCATCATGTGCCCGGCGCCCGAGGACGAGCGGGCCGCGCGACGCGCTCGGGCCGTGTGCAGTCGGTGCGCCGTTCGCCTCGAGTGCCTCGCCCTCGCGTTGCGGACCGAGCATCTCGACGGGGTGTGGGGAGGATTGACCGCGTCGGAGCGGGCGCGCCACACCTCGACCACACGCGTTCGGTCCGCGCGTCGCTGACCGAACACGCGAAAGCGCCTGCCGTTGCTGCGCCACTCATCGCGAGGATGAGCGCAGAGCACAGCCAAACGAGCGCGAGAATTCGACGAGTTCGGTTACACGATGTGTCTCCCCCGAGGAATCCCTCCTGCGGGCAGATGCCTCGTCGGCTCAATGTCCGCGAAAGGTAAAGGAGTCGTTTCCCGGCCGACCAGCCGCGATGCCCCGAGACATCGCATCCCGCGCCGCGGCGGCGGGGTGCGCGATGGTACTCACGGTGAAGGAGAGCCCCGAGGAGCGGTTGTTGAAACGGGCGCGCTCGCCCGAGGACGCCGCGGCGCTCGCCAAGTTCGATGGTGTGATGAGCCTGCCGCTCGTCCTCGCGGCCGTGCTCCCGCTGATCATGGCGCCCGGCGACGAGCGCACCATTCTCGCCGCGGCAGTCAACATCGTGGCGTGGATCGTGTTCCTCGTCGATTTCATCATGCACGAGCGGCGACTGCGGTCGTATCTGTCGACGTGGCTCGGCCGCTTCGATCTCCTGGTCGTGATCCTGACCGCGCCGTGGTTCATCTTCTTCGGACCGAGCAACGCGGGCTTCGTGCAGGTGATCCGGCTCGCGCGCGTCGCCCGGTTGGTGATGGCCGGCACCGGCGCGCGGCGGTTGTTCGCACGGCTCGGACGGGTCGCCGTCGTCGCCGTCGCCGTCGTCGTGCTGGGCGCCGCGGTCGCGTATCACGCCGAGCACGCGACGAACCCTGGATTCGCGACGTTCGGTGACGCGCTGTGGTGGGGGATCGTGACGCTCACGACGGTCGGATACGGCGACATCGTGCCGAAGACGACGACCGGCCGCCTCGCGGGCGTCATGATCATGATGACGGGCGTCGGCGTGCTCGGCGTGCTGGCCGGTTCGCTCGCGAGCTTCTTCAGGATCGCCGGGCCGGACAAAGCGGAGGCACCGGGCGAGCCGAGCTCGGCGTCCGTCTCCGTCGCGACCGAAGTCGCGGCATTGCGCGAGCAAGTCGCGGAGCTCACCGATCAGATCTCGCGACTCGTTGCTCGGAACGACGGCACCACATGAGCGTCGACGAAGAGCTCCCCGACCTCTCCGATCCGAAGCAGCTCCGGAAGGCCTTCCGGCTCGACACCGCGCTCCCGTTGCGCGTCCGGGTCGGCAAGGGTGTGCGCGGCAGCGGCGAGTGGCCGCTCACCGAGGACGGCGAGTGGCGGGTCCTCGACACGCGGACCGAGGATTTGTCGGTCGGCGGCTTGCGCTTCCGGGCGCCGCGCGTGCTGACGCGTGGCGAGCCGGTCGCCGTCGAGTTCGAGCTCGGCGACCACCTGATCGAGTTGGAGGCGCGAGTCGCGCACGCGAAGGCCGATCAGTTCGGCGCGGGCATCGGCATCGAGTTCACGAACGCCGAGCGCAACGTGGCGAGCGCGTTGATCAGCCGCTTCCTCTTCGCGCTGGAGCGCGAACGGATCCCACGCGTGCTTGTGATGTACGCGGTGCGGTGCACGTCGACGAACAGCGACCAGGAGCTGCGGGGCGCGAGCGAGGAATGCTCGCGCTCGTTCGTCCAACTGCTTCTCGAGAAACCGGTCGAGCCCGGCCGGGCGGTGACGCTCGTCATGGCGATCGAACGGGCATCGATCCGGCTGTTCGGTCATGTCGTGAAATGCCGCCAGGCCCTCAACATGTGGCGGCTCAGTGTCGAGCTCGACGAACCGGTGCACAAACGGTGGGCCGACCTGGTTGTCGAACGGAAATCCGGCCTGCGCTGACGGCGAGCGAGCTCAGGTCGCGCGGTAGAGATGCCAGCGATCGGGGATGCCCTTGAGCTCGTGGGTCCCGCGATCCTCGAAGGTGATCTCGGACCCCGCCACGAGGTCGCGGACCGTGCGCGACGTGAGCACCTCACCCGGCCTGGCCAGTGCCGCGACGCCGCGCGCCGACATGCACGGCTATCCCCGCGTAGTCGTCGCCCCGAATCTCACACTCTCCGGTGTCTCGGGCCGCTCCAACACGCCGTCAGTGTGGCACGTCTCCGCGCCGCGTTCCCGTTGCGCCGGTATGTGGGCGGACGTGGCGCCAACGCTGGCGCGGCACGGGCGCGCTCTCCATCGGCGCGAGCGCGCCGGCATGCCAGGCCGCATACCGGCGCGCGAGCGGCGCGGCGGTCACACCGTGCGCGACGACACTCATTGCAACTGTGACCGTCAATGCGACGACGAGCGCGGAGGTGTGCGGCAGCGAGGCCTCTTCGATCACCACGACGCCGAACACGATCGACGCGAGCCCACGCGGTCCGAACCATCCGAGGAACAGCACGGTCGGCGGGCGCGCGCGCGAGCCGATCATCGCGATCGCAACGGGAACCATCCGAACGAGCGTGAGGCTCAACACCGCGTAGACGATGTCGTCGAGGCCGATGCTCGACCACGCCTCGGCCAGCACGACTGCGCCGAACACGATGAGCGTGACGCCGTTCAGCACCCCGCCGATCTCCTCCGAGAACGCGGCGTCGTTCGCACCCGGACGCGCGAGTCGGCCGAAGAGCAAACCGCCGACGAACGCGGCGATGAACCCGCTCCCACCCAACTGGTCGGCGATGCCGAACGCCGCGACCGCGCCGACGACGGGCACGACCTGCACCCAGTGGCCTTCGATCCACCCGCGCGCGCGTCCCACCCGCAACGCGACGGCCGCGACCACCGCCGCGACCACACCGCCGAAGATGCCCCAGCCGATCGCCTCGACGACGAGCCGCGCCGCGTGCGCGCTGCTCAGCGCCCCGGAATCGGTCTGGGCGATCGCGAGCGCGATCGCGAGCAGCGGCACACACAGACCGTCGTTGAGGCCGCTCTCGACGTTCAATCCCTGACGGATGCGCGACGGCAGCTCCTCGTCGGTCACGACCGCCTGGCCGAGCACGGCGTCGGTCGGCGCGAGCACGATCGCGAGAACGATCGCCTCGATCCACGTCACGTTCGGGAACACGACAGCTCCGACGGCGGCGCCGGCGGCGATCGTGAGCGGTAGACCGATGCCGAGCAGACGCGCCGGCACCGAATACTCACGCCGGAGCGCGGGGAGGTCGATGCGCGACGCGTCGGAGAACAGCACGACCACGAGCGTGGTCTCGGCGAGCGCGCTGACCGTGTGACGACTCGCCTCGAGGTTCAGCCAGCCCAACCCCTCGGCGCCGAACACGAAGCCCGCACCGACGAACACGATCGGTGCGGTGATCGAGGTGCCGCTCAGGCGCCGCGAGAACGTCGCGTACACCAGGAAGATCGCGGCGACGATGACAAGGCTGGTGCCGTCCACCGCGGCATGCTCTCACGATTGCGCGGCGCAGTGCGGCCTGCTCGACTAGCTCCCGCCGCCGGTGCGCTCGAACATCGCGAGGATCTGAAACTGCTTGGTCGGGTCGAGCGACTGGAAGCGCGCGATTGCTTCGTCGGGCGTCTTCACGTCGGCGAAGCCTGCGAGCGGGGTGTCGGACTTGGCGAGGTTCTCCCGGTCCGCGGGCGTGAGCTGCTGGAAGAACGCGAGTGCTTCGTCGACGCTCTCCAGCTTGTTGATCCGCTTGATCAGATCGTCTTGTGAATGGTCGACGCGGCTCGGCATGAGCGACGTTGGGAACGCGGCGACAACGGCGAGCACGTCGTCGATCCGCTGCGCCATCTCGTCAACGGATTCGAACGGTGCGTTGCCAAAACCCGTGAACAGGTACTCGTACACCCGGAAGATCCAGTCTTCGCGCGCCGAGATCAGCCGGCGCATGTCGGGTGTGATCTCGACTTCCGGAAGGCCGGGCGCCATCAATACGAGGAAGCGCTCGTCGAATGCGGCGTCGCCCGTCGGATGCTCCGGAATGTGCGAGACCGACGGCCGGAACGTGCGGGGTTGCACGCACACGAGCGAGATGAGCGCCGGGATCTCGACCGCGCACACCGAAATCCACTTCAAACCATGCACGCCGGGCAGCCCGGGCTGAACATTCGTCACCGCGTTGGCGACGATCACCTTGCGGCCGTCGCGGTCGGCGCGGAAGATGTCGTGTGGGTGCGCTCGGTACGTCGACGAGATGCCCATCACGCGCGGGCTATGGCCGTCGAAGACGTGAGTGGTCTCGCTCATCGCGTCGATCATGTCGGAGGCAAATTCCGAGGCCGCCGCCGGCTGCCATCCTCGCCCGATGGCCGCGGACGCGAACTGCGATTCCTCGACGATCGGGGCGGCCGGCGCGGACTCGTCGTGCTGTCGCCGAAAGAGTGGCATGGGTCCTCCTTGTGCCTGCCCGAACAGTAGACCGACTCTTCGAGGTCGAGTGAGGGACCAGACGCTGCCGAGCGAGTGATCGAAGGTCATCACGGGCGCGGGGATCGGCAGCGGCGGCACGGTCTGACCGTGCGGATTGACACGCGGGGACGACGCGGGCGGGGCGGCTGGGTAAGTCGGCCGGGCCGTGGTGAACGGCGTTCCGGTCAGTTCGTGTGATGGGTAAGGGTCAGAAGGTCGGGTCGGGGCTCACGCCGATGCCGCCGGCCTCGTTGCTGGCATACGCCGCGAGCGCGAAGCGCAACACGTCGACTGCTTCCTCCGCGCTCCACAACAGCGGCCCGTCACCGGTGCGCAGAAAATTCAACCAGTGCCGGCCCGACGCGCGGAAGCTGCTGGCCCAATCGTCGTCGAGCGCGTGCCAAGCGCGCAGCTCGCCGTCGCGGTACACCTCGAGGCTCGGCTGTTGAATGCCGCGCCCGGTGCAACGGTTGACGCGCGCGAACCCTTTGCTTCCGGTGACTTCCCACCGTTCGTCGTTCGTGTAGTAGTCGGACCGGAGGTAGAGATCGGGCGCGAGCGTGATGTCCCAAACACCGCGCACGCCGTTGGTGTGCTCCCACACGAGCGTGCTCGGCGCGTCGACCGCGATCCCGGGCACGATCTCGGTGCGCCCGATCCACGCGCGCACCTCCGCGACCGGACCGAACAGCCACAGTGCCGTGCTCAGCTTGTGCCAGCCGTCGTCGAACACGAGGATCCCGTGGCCGCGCGCCATCTCGTCGAAACGCCAGCCCCACGCGCTGACCGGCACGTCCCAGCCGCCGCGGGTGCTGCCGACCATCTTCATGTGGTAGCCACACACGTCGCCGAGCTCGCCCGACTCGACGATGCCCTTCAGCTGTTGCAGTGGTTCGTAGAACACGTAGTTCTCCATCACCCGCAACACGCGACCGTTGCGCTGCGCGGCGGCGATCATTGCGTCGGCTTCGTCGAGCGTGTTGCACATCGGCTTTTGGAGGTTCACGTGCCACCCGGCGTCGAGCATCTCGACGATGCCCGCCGGACGTAGGTTTGCGGGCAACAGCGCCTCGACCGCGTCGACCTCGATTCCGCTCGCGACGAGCTCGGCCGTGGACGCGAACGCCTCGGCGTTCGGAAAGGCCGCCGCCCGTTCGTGGCGTCGCTCCGGGCTCGGATCGATGAGCGCGACGACCTCGACGTCGGGATTGTCGACGTACGCGAGCGCGTTCAGATCGAAGATGCGACCGAGCCCCGCGATTGCGGCACGGACCGGCTTCTGATGGGGAACGAAGGACTCGATGTGCACACGCGCAACGTATCGTCCACAACCCGCAGCGGCCGAGTCTGGCCGGGAGCGCGGCCGGCACGGCAAGATGCCCGCCGTGCTCCCCGACGACATCGCCTGGTGGCCGACGACGAAACAGGCCGCGGCGATCCGCGCGCGTGAGTTCTCGGCGCAGGACTTGCTCGCGCTGTATATCGCGCGCATCGAGCGATTGAACCCGATGATCAACGCGGTCGTCACACTCGATCTCGATCGGGCGGCACGAGACGCGACGGTCGTCGACGAGCGGATCAGTCGTGGCGAGACGGTCGGTCCGCTTTCCGGCATTCCAATGACGATCAAGGACGCGATCGCGGTCGGAGGCGTGCGCAGCACGGGCGGCGCCGTCGAACTGCGCGATCACGTCCCTGGGGAAGACGCGCCCGCGGTTGCATCGCTACGCGCCGCCGGCGCGGTCATCGTCGGCAAGACCAACGTGCCGCGTTGGTGCAACGCCGAGACCGAAACCCACAACGAGCTCTTCGGCACGACGAACAACCCGTGGGATCGCGGCCGCAGTGTCGGCGGTTCATCGGGGGGTTCGGCCGCGGCCGTCGCGGCGGGATTGAGCAGTTGCGACCTCGGTACCGACATCGGCGGCTCGGTGCGCATCCCGTCGCACTACTGCGGTACGTACGCGTTGAAGCCGAGCTTCGGCGTCGTCCCGCAGCTCGGTTACCTCAGCCACGTCGGTGCCGGTCGCGTCGGCGCCGACATGAACGTGTTCGGGCCGATCGCGCGCTCTGCCCGCGATCTCGCACTGCTCCTCGGCGTGCTCGCGGCCCCCGCGCCCGAAGATGCGCTCGCGTGGCGGGTCACGCTGCCGGCACCGCGCCGTTCGCGCCTCGCCGAGTACCGGATCGGCACGTGGTTCGACGAACCGGAGCTTCCGGTCGCGGCGGCGTATCGCGCCGTGCTCGAGCGCGCCGCGGAGGCGTTGCGCGCCGCGGGCGCGCGCGTCGACGCGTCGCATCCGAACGTCAGCTTCGCAAAACAGCGTGACCTCTGGATGGCGCTCGCCGGATCGGCCGCGTCGCCCAGCCTTCCGGCCGAGATACAGCAGGCAGCGAGCGGAACACATATGCAATGGCTCCGCAATCACGAACGCCGCGAAGAGCTGCGCGACGCCTGGCGCGCGTGGTTCGGCGAGTACGACGCCTTGCTGTGCCCGGTGGTTCTCGGGGTCGCGCCGTACCACGACCTCGAAGGGGATCCGTTCACCCGCACCGTCGACGTCGACGGCGTCGCACGCAACATCATGATGGACGTCCCGCAGTGGACGGGGATCATCAACGTCATCGGTTACCCGGCGTGCGCCGTTCCGATCGGCCGCACTGACGAAGGGTTGCCCGTCGGCATGCAGATCGTCACCTCGTACCTGCGCGATCGCGAGAGCATCGAGCTCGCGCGCCACATGGATCAGACCGTGGCGTGCTTCGAGCCACCGCCGCTCTGAGGAGGCCCCGGGCTTCCGGTTGCTTCGGCGCTGCTCCCGCGGCACGCTATGCGGTCGTATGGCCGTAACGAAGACGAGCACGTGTCGGCTCTGCACCGCGATGTGCCCGATCGTGGTGACGATCGAAGATGGGCGGGCCGTCGAGGTCCACGGCGACCGCGATGCTCCCCTGTTCGAGGGCTATACGTGCCCGAAGGGCCGCGCGCTTCCCGAGATCCACGCGAACCCGAAACGGTTGCTGCACAGCCTGCGCCGCCGTCCCGACGGAACCCACGAGCAGATCGGAAGTGCTGACGCCGTCGCGGAGATCGCCGAACGGCTGCGCGACGTCGTCGACCGCCACGGACCCAACGCGGTCGCGATCTACATCGGAACGTCGAGCGCCGCCTACCCCGCGATGGGCTCGATCGCGGCGGCGCTCCTGACCGCGCTCGGCAGCAAGATGATCTTCTCGGCCGCGTCGATCGACCAGCCCGGCACGCGCATCGGCGACGCGATGCACGGCCTGTGGCTCGGTGGCCGCACGCCCTTCGACGACACCGACGCGTTCCTCTTCGCCGGGACCAACCCGGTCATCTCGAAGCAGTTCCTCGCCGAGAACCCGGCGAAGCGCCTCGCGCGTGCCGTCGAGCGCGGCACGAAGGTCGTTGTCATCGATCCGCGACGGACGGAGACCGCGCGCTGGGCGCACGTCCATCTGCAGGTACGCCCCGGACAAGACGCCATCGTGATGGCCGGTCTGCTCCACATCATTCTGCGCGACGGGCTTGTCGACGACGAGTTCGTCCGCGATCACGTGACGGGCGTCGACGCGCTCCGCGCCGCCGTCGCGCCGTTCACGCCCGAGTTCGTCGCCCGACAGGCCGACATACCGATCGACGACCTCGTCGAGGCCGCGCGCACGCTCGGCACCGCGCGCCGGGGCGGCGCCGGCGGCGGCACCGGCATCAGCATGACGAGCTGCACCAGCGTGGTGTCGTACCTGATGCTGTGTCTCATGTCCGTGCGCGGTTGGTGGGCCCGCGAGGGTGATCGGATCGAGCGGCCGAATGTGCTGATGCCGCCCAATCACGCCAAGGCGCAGGCACGACGGCCCTACCGCGCGATCGGTTTCGGGCACAAGATGCGCGTGCGCGGTCTCGAGCAAACCAACGGCGGACTGCCGACTGCTGCGCTGGCCGACGAGATCCTGCTCCCGGGCGAGGGCCAGATCCGCGCGCTCCTCAACGTCGGCGGTAGCCCGATGATGGCGTGGCCCGACCAACGCAAGACCCATGAGGCATTGGAGTCACTCGACCTCTTCGTCACGACCGACGTGGAGTACTCGGCGACGGCACGCATGGCCGACTACGTCGTCGCGACCAAGATGACGTTCGAGACGCCGAGCATGACGCAGGTCACCGAGGTCATCAAGTACTTCCATCCCGGCTACGGCTTCCGCGCGCCGTACGCGCAGTACACGCCCGCGCTGATAAACCCGCCTGAAGGCGCGGACCTCATCGAGGACTGGCAGCTGTACTACCGCGTCGCGCAGCGCCTCGGGCTCTCGCTCAACGTCGTCAACGTCTTCGGCCGCATGGGCGCGCACCTCGAGGCGCCCATTCAAGTCACACCGCTCGACATGGAGCACGAGCCGACGACGGACGACCTCTACGAGATCATGTGTCGCGGCTCGCATATTTCGCTCGACGAGGTCAAGCGTTTCCCGCACGGTCACGTGTTCGAGGAACTGCTCGACATGCGCGTCGGCCCGGGCGACGCGGACTGCGACGACCGCCTCGACGTCGGCAACGCCGACATGCTCGCCGAGCTGGGTGAGATCGGCGACCGCGCGCAGACAATCGAGACCGACCGCGACCGACCGTTCCTGTTCGTGCCGCGCCGCGAGAACCGCGTCATCAACACGACGGGTCGCTCCCTTCCGGGGCTCATGCGCGGCCGCCATTACAACCCCGCGTTCATGCACCCCGAC
>Ga0335082_10008269_pt1 | contig 11294 bp, 11 predicted proteins | sample Lox_Sample_41_FD_206718 | JGI IMG/M metagenome (GOLD analysis project Ga0335082, IMG submission 206718) | Soil microbial communities from Loxahatchee National Wildlife Refuge, Florida, United States - Lox_Sample_4.1 | ecosystem: Environmental > Terrestrial > Soil > Wetlands | place: USA... | reverse complement strand
TCCCCGGTCTGCTCACGATCTCGGCCCTGGTGCTCACCTTGCAGACCGCCGTGGTGATCGTCACCGGCAGCATGCTCTTCTTCCTGCTCCAGTTCCCGCTGGCCAACCTGGGCCTGTGCGTGCTGTTCGCGCGGACCGCGCCCACCCGCAAGCCGCTGGTCGCCCAGCTGGCCGCCGAAGTCGTCGCGCTGCGCCAGCCGTCGGCCCATCATCCGGGGCTGCACCGGTTCTTCCAGGGCGCGACCTGGCTGTGGGCCGGCATCTTCTTCGTCACCACGGTGGGCCTGGCCGTGCTGATGACCACCGAGACGGTCAAGGTATTCCTGCTGCTCACGACCGCCGTGACCATCGGCGGCGTCGTCGCCGGCACGTTCCTTTCCGCGCTCTGGTTCGTCCGGGTGCTGCGCCGCTTCGGCCTGCGCGTCCGCTTCGCCCAGCCCTGACCCCGGGCTTCCTGCGCGGTCAGATCCAGCCGTGGCCGCCTACCTGGTACCACATGTGGCTCAGCCAGTCGTCGTAGGGGATGACGCTGCCCGCCAGGATCGGGTAGAAGTACCAGAACATGAGCAGCACGCAGAGCAGGTAGGCGCCCGCGATCCCGGCGCCCACCGAGCGGCGTAGCACGCCCGCGGCGGCGGGTCCGAGGATCAGGCCCAGGCAGAGCACGATGGACAAGATCAGGAACGGCTCGAACTCCAGCGCGTAGTAGTAGAACTTGGTCCTGGTCACCAGCGGGAACCACGGACCCCAGCCGGCCAGCACGCCGAGCAGCACCGCCCCGGCCCGCCAGTCCCGGTGCAGCAGCCACCAGCCCAGGCAGAACAGCAGGGCCAGCATCGACCCCCACCAGATCGCCGGCGTGCCCAGCGCCAGCACCTCTTGCTCCCACGCCACCTGGCCCTTGGGGCAGGCCTGGTAGGTCGCGGGGCCGGTGTAGCACTGCGCGTAGAAGGCGACCGGCCGGGTGACCAGCAGCCAGTCCCACGGCTGCGACTGGTACGGGTGCGAGGTGCTCAGGCCCAGGCCGAACCCGATCGCCTCCCTGTGGTACTCGAACAGCGAGTACAGCGCGGAGATCACCGGGGTGTGCACGCCATGGGCCTGGGCGTAGTCCCGGTAGTAGCCGGTGCTGGTGGCGAACCAGCCGCTCCAGCTGGCGAGGTAGACCGCCACCGGGACCACGATGAACGTCAGCGGCAGCCAGACGGTCTCGCGGAGCCCGCCACGGACGAACGACTTCAGCCCGGCGGCCCGGCGCGCGCCGATCTCCCAGGCCAGGAACAGCGCGGCGAAGCCGACGATGTACCAGGCGGCGTTCCACTTGGCGGCCACGGCCAGGCCGAGGAATACCCCGGCGGCCAGCTGCCACTTGCGCAGGCCAAGACGGGGGCCACCGGGGCGGCCTGGATGGCGCGCGACGAGTTCGGCCAGCCGGGCCCGGGAAACGTCCCGGTCGATCAGGATGCAGCCGAACGCGGCCAGCACGAAGAACATCAGGAAGATGTCCAGGATCCCGGTCCGGGATAGCACGAACTCCAGCCCGTCCAGCGACATCAGCAGCCCGGCGACGCAGCCGAGCAGCGTCGAGCGGGTCATCCGCCGGGCGATCCGGCAGATCAGCAGGATGGCCAGCGAGCCGAACACCGCGCTGGCGAACCGCCAGCCGAACGGGTTCAGCCCGAACAGCCACTCGCCCACCGCGATCAGCAGCTTGCCGACCTCGGGCTGGACCACGTACTCCCCGCACGCCGAGGTGTGGTCGCACGGCGCGAAGAAGTTCGTGTGCCCGGCCACGATCAGCGGATTGGCGATCTCGGGTTTGAGGAGCTTCAGCTCCACCCCGTGCTTGAGGATGCTCCAGGCGTCCTTGGCGTAGTACGTCTCGTCGAAGATCAGCGCCCGCGGTACCCGCAGCCGGTCGAACCGCAGGAACGTGCCGAACGCGGTGACCAGCAGCGGGCCCAGCCAGCCCCAGGGCCGGTCGTCCGGCATCGGCGCGGCCAGCCGCGCCCGGAGCACAGCAAGCCGGCCGGCCTCGTCTATGGCCGGCTCAACCGCTGCCGCCGTCACCCGGGTAATGGTACGCCGGCCTCCGGGGTCAGGGCTGCGGCGAGGGTTTGAGCTTGGCGATGCGGGCCAGCAGGCCGTTGACGAACGCGGGCGAGGCCTCGGTGGACAGATCCTGGGCCAGCAGGACGGCCTCGCTGATGGCCACGGCGTCGGGCACGTCGTCGGCCCAGAGCAGTTCGTAGACGCCGATGCGCAGCACGTTCCTGTCCACCGCGGGCATCCGGTCCAGGGTCCAGCCCTCGGCGTACTGCGAGATCAGCTCGTCGATCCTGGCCGTGTGCACGGCTACGCCCCGGACCAGGTCCGCGGCGTAGCCGGGAACCGGAGGACTGCCCAGCGTGATGCGCTCGGCGAGCAGGTCGAGCACACCGGTGCCGCGCTGTTCGGCCTCGAAGAGGATGTCCAGGGCCCGCTTGCGCGCCTTGCTACGAGCGGGTGGCATCAAGCACGGCCGAGGTACTGGCCGGTCCTCGTGTCAACCTTGATCTTCTCGCCGGTCGAGATGAACAGCGGCACCTGGATGGTCGCGCCGGTCTGGAGGGTGGCCGGCTTGGTGCCACCGGTGGAGCGGTCGCCCTGCACGCCAGGGTCGGTCTGGCTGATGGTGAGCTCGACCGCGGCCGGCAGGTCGACGTACAGCGGGGTGCCGTCGTTGAAGGCCACCGTGACGGTCTGCTCTTCGAGCAGGTAGTTCGCCGCGTCGCCGACCACGGACGCGGGTACCCGCGGCTGGTCGTAGTCGGTCATGTCCATGAAGACGAAGTCGCCGCCCTCGCGGTACAGGTACTGCATCTCGCGCCGGTCCACGTTGGCCACGTCCACCTTGACGCCTGCGTTGAAGGTCCGGTCGACGACCTTGCCGGACAGGATGTTCTTCAGCTTGGTGCGCACGAATGCGCCGCCCTTGCCCGGCTTGACGTGCTGGAACTCGACAACGGTCCAGAGTTGCCCGTCGAGGTTCAGCGCTATGCCGTTCTTCAGGTCATTCGTGGTGGCCACGTTCTGTCTCCAGGTCAAAGAACGAGAAGTTCTCTCGTCGTAGTCGTGAGGAGGCCCGTCCCGTCGGCCCCCACGACCAGGACGTCCTCTATCCGGACACCACCCCGGCCGGGCAGGTAGACACCTGGCTCGACGGTGACCGGAACCCGGTTTGCGAGTTTACCCGTTCTGCCGTACCCGATGGTCGGCGCTTCGTGCACCTCGAGCCCGACGCCGTGCCCAAGACCGTGCTGGAAGTGGTCGCCGTGCCCGGCATCGCGGATCAGGTCGCGGGCGGCCGCGTCCACGTCGCCGACGTCTGCGCCCGGCCGGGCGGCGTCCAGACCGGACCGCTGCGCGGCCGCGACCAGCTCGTAGATCTCCCGCTGCCAGCCGGCCGGCTCGCCCAATGCGACGGTGCGGGTCATGTCGGCGTGGTAGCCGCCGTACAGCGCGCCGAAATCCATCGTGATCAGGTCGCCGCGGCGCAGTGGCCGGTCGGTCGGCGCGTGGTGCGGGATCGCGCCGTTCGGGCCGCTGGCCACGATGGTGTCGAAAGCGGGCCGCTCGGCGCCAAGACCGACCATCCTCGCGTCCAGCGCCGCCGCCAGCCCGCGTTCGGTCATACCGGGTCTGATCAGCGAGAACACGTCGGCGATGGCCTGGCAGGAGATCCGGCAGGCGGTCCCGAGCAGCTCGATCTCGGACGGATCCTTGACCGCCCGCAGCTCCTCGATCTTTCGGCCGAACGGGATGAGTTTCACGCCCTCGGCTCTGGCCACGAGATCGGCGTGGCGTTCGACCGTCATCTCGTTCGCCTCGAACGCCACCGTGCCCAGGCCGCGGGCGGCCATTTCCGCGGCCAGCCGCGGCTCGATGAAGCGCTCGGTGATCAGCTCCAGGTCGGGGCAGTCCCGCTGCGCGGCCAGCGCATAGCGCGAGTCGGTCGCCAGCACCGCCGAGCCCTCGGCGGTCAGCAGCAGCGCGGCGTTGGAGCTGGCCAGGCCGGTGAGGTAGCGGACGTTGGGACCGGAAGTGACCAGCGCCGCATCGGCGCCGGCTTCGGCGATCTTCTCCTGCGCACACCTCCGCCGGGCGGCATGAATATCTGGCATGGGTTGACTCTACGCGTGTGAACGCGGCCTAATCCGCGAGGGCGCGGACCTGCTCGATGAGGCGGACCCGGGCCTCGAGGGTAGGCGCGAGCGGGGTGACGTTGAGGGTGGTCACCCCGGCCTCGCGGTAGGCGGCGATGCGTTCGGCCACGTAGGACTCCGGGCCGATCAGCGAGGTCCGCTCGACTAGTTCGGCGGGCACCAGGGCCTCGGCCTCGGCCTTGCGGCCGTCCAGGTAAGCGTCCTGGATGGCCTTGGCCTCGGTCTCGTAGCCAAGCCTGCGGGCCAGGTCGTTGTAGAAGTTGCGGCCGCGGGCCCCCATCCCGCCGATGTACAGGGCCAGCTGGGGCCGCCCAAGGTCGCGCAGCTGCGTGATGTCGCTGCCGTCGCCGATCGCCAGCGACGCGTGGGCGATCACGTCCAGCGGGCCGAGCGCGGGGTCGCGCTTGGCCGTGCCCTCGGCCACGGCACCGCCCCACACCTCGGCGGCCTTCTCCGGCAGGTAGAAGATGGGCATCCAGGATTCGGCCAGCTCGGCGGCGAGGGCCACGTTCTTCGGGCCGATGGCGGCCAGGGCGACCGGGATCCGCTCCCGGACCGGATGGTTGATCAGCTTGAGCGGCTTGCCCAGGCCGGTCCCCCCCTCCAGCGGCAGGTGATAGTACCGGCCCTGGTAGGACAGCCGCTCGCGGCGCCAGACCATCCGGCAGATCTCGATGACCTCGCGCGCCCGGCCGATCGGCGCGTCGTACGGCACCCCGTGCCAGCCCTCGATCACCTGTGGCCCGGACGCGCCCAGGCCCAGGGTGAACCGGCCGCCCGAGACGTAGTCCAGCCCGGCCGCGGTCATCGCGGTCAGCGCCGGCGTGCGCGAGTAGAGCTGGAAGATCCCCGAGGCGATCTGCACCCGCTCCGTCTTCGCCGCGATGAAACCGAGCTGGCTCACCGCGTCGAAGCTATACGCCTCGGGCACGAACACGATGTCGAGCCCGGCTCGCTCGTAGTCGGCCAGGTCCGTCACGGTCTCGGCGAACCCGCCCGCGTAGCTGAGAAACATCCCTATCCGCATAACCGGAGCGTAGCGGCTGAGCTGGCCAGGCTCCTAGCGGGGACCGGGCGGGCAACCCGGCCCGTTCGGCTAAATGGATATTTCGCGGTACGCCTGCCGCAGGAGTTCCTCGGACGGGTCGGCCAGGATCGAGGGGCGGGCCAGTCCGTCCAGCACCACGAGACGCAGGCGCGAGCCGCGGGCCTTCTTGTCCACGCCCATCGCCTCGCGCAGCGACGGCCACACCCCAGCCGGGTACGCCGTGGGCAGGCCGACGGCGCCCAGGATCTCCCGGTGCAGCTCGCAGGTATTTTCGTCCAGCCGGCCGGCCAGCCGGGCCAGCTCGGCGACGTACACCATGCCGATGGCCACCGCGTGGCCGTGCTTGAACCGGTACCCCTCCATCCGCTCGATGGCGTGGCCGAGCGTGTGGCCGTAGTTGAGGATCTCGCGGAGGCCGGTTTCGGTCAGGTCCTTCGACACCACCTCGGCCTTGACCGCGATGGCGCGCTCAAGCAGCTCGCGCGCGTGCGCGCCGTACGGGACCGCGGCACCCTCCGGGTCCGCCCGTACCAGGTCGAGGATGGCCGGGTCGGCGATGAATCCGGTCTTGATCACCTCGGCCAGCCCGCTGACGTAGTCCTCGCGCGGCAGCGTCTCCAGCGCGACCAGGTCGGCGAGCACGCCGGCCGGCGAGTGGAACGCGCCGACCAGGTTCTTGCCCTCGGGGATGTCGATGGCCGTCTTGCCGCCCACGGCGGCGTCGGCCATGCCGAGCAACGTGGTCGGGACCAGCACGACCCGGACGCCGCGCAGCCAGGTCGCGGCGACGAACCCGGCCAGGTCGGTGGCTGCTCCCCCGCCGATGCCGACCACGCAGTCGGACCGGGTCACGCCGTGCCGGGCCAGCCGGGACCACAGCCGGGCCGCGACGTCCGCCGTCTTGGCCGCCTCTCCGTCGGGCACCGGTTCGGCGTGCACGATCAGGCCTGCGGCGCGCAGCGCGCCACAGGCCGGGCGGGCGATCTCGCCGAGGCCCTCGGCGTGGATGACCACGACGGTGCGCGCGCCCTGCGGCACCAGGCCGGGCAGTTCGCCGAGGATGCCGACGCCCACGACGACCTGGTAGGGCGGCCCGCCGCCGGAAGGGGTGACGTTGATTCTCGTCGCGGTCATGGCGTCGTGATCTCGGCTGCGATCCGGTCCGCGAGCTCGCCCGGGTCCAGGTCGTCGGTGGGCACCGTGATGGCGGCGAGCCGCTGGTAGATCACGTCCCGCTCGTCGAGCATGGTGCGCAGCCTGCCGCGCGGGTTACCGGGGACCACCACCCGGGGCCGGTCCAGGCCGATCCGCCGGGCCACGGTGCTGAAATCGGCGGACAAGTAGAAAACCGGCAGGCCTTCGAGCATTGCCTGGATCCCGGTGTCGAGGACCGCACCGCTGCCGAGCGCCAGCACGCCACCGTGTTCCCGCAGCGCGGCGAGCGCGCTGGTGGCCGCGGAACGCTCGAGCTCGCGAAAGGCCTCCTCGCCGTTCTCGATGAAGATGTCGCCGACCGGCTTGCCCGCGGCCGCGCCTACTTCGGCGTCGGTGTCGCGGAAGTCCACTCCGAGCCGGTCCGCGAGCAGCGGCCCGACCGCGGATTTACCCGCCCCCGGCGGGCCGATCAGGACGACGAGGGGCCCCTTCGGGGTCACGAGATCACCAGGGCCTTGAGATAGGACTCGGCGTTGCGGCGCATCTCATCGGCCGAGTCGCCGCCGAACTTCTCCACCGCGGCCTCGGCCAGCACCAGGGCCGCCATCGCCTCGGCCACGACCCCCGCCGCCGGCACCGCGGTGGCGTCGCTGCGCTGGTTGATCGCCTTGGCCGGCTCACCGGTGCTGGTGTCGATGGTGTCCAGCGCGCGGGGCACGGTCGAGATGGGCTTCATCGCGACCCGCAGCCTGATCACCTCGCCGGTGCTCATCCCGCCCTCGATGCCGCCGGCCCGGTTGGTGCGCCGGGCGACGCCGGAGTCCGTGGTCTCGATCTCGTCATGGGCTACCGACCCGCGCCGGCCGGCGGTGGTGAAGCCATCGCCGACCTCGACGCCCTTGATGGCCTGGATGGACATCAGCGCCCCGGCCAGCCGGGCGTCCAGCCGCCGGTCCCAGTGGGTGAAGCTGCCCAGGCCGGGCGGCAGCCCGAAGGCCAGCACCTCGACCACGCCGCCCAGCGTGTCGCCTGTCTTCTTGGCGTCGTCGATCTCGGCCACCATGGCCTGGCTGGTCGCCGCGTCGAAGCAGCGCACCGGATCGGCGTCGATGGCGGCGGCGTCGCCCGGCTCCGGCGTCAGGCCCTCCTGCGCCCTGACCTGCCCGATCGCTACCACGTGGCTGAGGATCTCGACGCCAAGGACCTGGCTGAGCAGCCGCCTGGCTACCTCACCGAGCGCCACCCGCGCGGCCGTCTCCCGTGCGCTGGCCCGCTCCAGCACGGGCCGGGCGTCGGTGTGCCCGAACTTCTGCATCCCGGCCAGGTCGGCGTGGCCAGGCCGTGGCCTGGTCAGCGGGGCGTTCCTGGCTTGCCCGTCCAGCGCCGCCTGGTCCACCGGGTCGGGCGACATGACCGTCTCCCACTTCGGCCATTCCGTGTTCGCGATCCTGATCGCGACCGGGCCGCCGAGCGTGCGGCCGTGCCGGACGCCGCCGGTGAGCTCGACCTCGTCTCGCTCGAACGCCATCCGCGCGCCGCGACCGTAGCCGGCCCGCCTGCGGGCCAGCGCGGCGGCCACGTCCTCGGTGGTTATCTTCACCCCCGTGGGCACTCCGTCGCAGATCGCGACGAGCGCGCGCCCGTGCGACTCGCCTGCTGTCAGCCAGCGGAACATGGTCACGATCCTAGGGGGTCGCGGGTGACGCTGAACTCGACGCCGCGGCGCAGCCTGCCCGCCAGCCGGCCCGCGATGCTCTGGGCGACGTGGTTCACCGCGGGCTGCCAGTCACCGCCGGCCGGGCTGCCGGCCGACAGGTGCAGCCGGACGGCCAGATCCACCTGATGGCTGGGAGCCATGCTGACGCCGGCGATCACGGGTTCGGCGGCGATGGCCGCCTCGACCTCCGCGCGCACGTCCCTGTCCTCGTACGCGGCCGGGACCGGCTGCCCGGCGGCGAGCGCGGCCAGGCGTGTTCCCTCGACGGCGAGCGGCACCGGGCCGGCCACGTCGATGACCACCGCACAGCCGTCGGCGGCGGCTGCGCGCCAGACCCGGTCGGATTCGGCCGGGACCGGGCGGGCATTCGGGCGCCAGCGCGCCAGCGTGTCGAGGCCGGTGAAGGCGAGCATGGCGGGCCGCCCGTCCCGCCCGATCAGCGTGGGCAGCACCATCTCGCTGTTCTTGTCACCCTCGGTGGCCGTTGTAGCGGTATGGCCATCGGCCAGCACGGCGACCACCGGGACGAGCAGACGCGCGGCAGCCAGCGCGGTCAGCGCGTCCTGCTCACTGCCTTGCCCCGCGTAGTACGCGGCCAGGGCCGCCGTCACGTGCGGGTCGGCGGTGCCGTCGTCGTCGCGGAACTGCTGTCCGCCAGGGTTCAGATGCCCGGACACCCCACCGACCCTACGCCACGCATCGCCCCCGTCTGGTAACCACCCGGCTGGGGTTACATCACACAGTGATTTTATAACTGCATAAAGTAATGAATTCTCTGAATGAGACACTTTCCAGCCAATTACCGTCATGAAGTCGGCACAATCGGTGGGGCGGGGTATCCATCAGCATGCGCACGGAAGGAGCCTGGGTGACCCAGCCCGAGCGACTGACCGCGATCGCACCGGGCACGCCGATGTGGAAGGCTGTGCCGCCGCGCCTGGTCGGCCCTTACCTGACCGGACAGCGATCGGTGCTGGCCGGGTACGTGTACCGCGCTCAGGACGTCCGCTTCCACAACCCCGCCGAGGCCTACCTGGCCCTGAGCCTGGGGTGGGAGGACTCGGAGTTCACGCCGCACATGAGCGAGATCTACCTGGTGGCCTGGCTGGCCAGGGCGATCGACGGCTACCTGCCCGCTAGCGGCCACGGCGTCCCCGAGTTCTACATCGAGCCGATCGCGATACCCGTCGGGGCGGGCATGTGCAGGCTCGGCCCGGACGGTGATCAGCTCGTGGCCCGCTACGACGGGCTGGCCTGGCAGCGGATGGAGCCATAAGCCATGCGATACCGGCTGATGGCTACCTACTTCGGCGTTCCGTACCACGCCGGCCTCGGGCCAGACGGCAACGAGGCGACACTGTTCTCCCCGGGCCCGCCGCCGGACGAGCTCGGTTTCACCCCCGCGGGCGGGCACTGGCGCAAGCAGGTCAGCGCCACCGACCTGGGCGCGCTGTGGCAGTCGCGCCTGGTCGGCGAGTACCGTGGCGAGCCCTGCCTGGTCCTGGACGATCTCGGCGACCGGCTGCACATCGCCTACCAGGGCCGCGACTCGGCCCGGGCCAGGCAACTCGGTTACTGGGAGATCGACCGCGAGGTCTTCGAGGTCGTCGTGGCCCGGCAGGAGGTGACCGGCCTGACCGAGGAGCGAGTGGAATATCCCCTGGATGCGGCCATGTTCCCGGCGTCGAACCGGGATCCGGTAGCCCAGATGCGACCGGAGGCGCCGACCCGCGGCCCCGGCGGAGCGCAGGCAGCCGGCGGAGCGCAGGCAGCCGGCGGAGCGCCGTCCTCGGCCGCGGAGCGGACCAGCCCGCTGCGGGTGGTGACGTGGCCGGGACCGCAGCCGGCCCCGACCCCGGCCGCGACCCCGGCCGCCGAGCCGGGCGGGTACGCGACCTCCGGGCCGGACCGGCCGTCGAGCACCCCGGACCGGCCGTCGAGCACCCCGGACCGGATGGCCGCCTGGCACGGCTCGCCCGACGCCGAACCCTGGCCGGGACCACGGCCGGATTCGAGGATGGATCCCGGGAGTGATCCTCGGCTCGATCCCAGAAGCGACCCGCGACCGGACCCGCGGACCGACCCGCGGTCTCAGGCCAGACCTGACCCCAGGAATCCCCGTGATACCCGGGCGGATCCGCGGCCCGGTCCCGGGCCCAGGGGCGCGGCGCCGCCCGCTCCACCGTCCGTTCCGCCGGGCGGCCGGCGCGCCGGGCGACGTGACCGGGTACCTCAGTCTGTCTTCGCCGAACTCCTGAGCCTGGCCGCCATCCCGCATGCGGCCTACGCGGTCGACGAGGAGATACCGGGCGCGATGTGCCTGATCAAGGCCGACGGTGGTTTCGAGGTGTTCGGCCGGACCGACGACGCCCGGCTGGACGTGCGCTTCTTCGAAGACGAGGAGGCAGCCTATTTCTACCTGTTCGGCGTTCTGGCGGCCGAGGCGGTGCGTAGTGGCCGGTTGCGGCCGGGGCCGTCCAACGGGCACGTGAACGGGTCGCGCGGGCCCGGAGTGCCCGCGGGCCCGGCCACAGAAAACGTTTCGAAGTACTTACGGCGCAAGAAGTTACCCAAATCGGCACCCGGTGCAGTTATGGTTAATTAGCCGGCGGGGCTGACGGTCCCCCGCTCCCCAAGCAGCCCCGTCGGCCTCCTCTAGGGCGGGTCGCAATGGGATATGAGCACCAAATATAAATCCCGCTGCCATTACATGCCAGACGTTAAATACCTTCACTTCAGGCCCAGCAGTTGCAGCCGGACGTCGCCCGCACTGTTATCCCGTGCCCGGGTAGACCCGCGGTCCGGCGCCATCCCGGGGTTTCCGCCACTCCGGCGCCACCCGTACCGGACCAAATGACATGGCTGCCGCGTTTCATGCTGCTCCAGGTCAGTGCCGCTCAGCTGGCCGGCCCGCACGGGACACATGGGACGCAGGAATCGCGTCCGGCTCTATGACATCACGCCGTGCCGGAGTGTTACCGCATGGATGCCGCTGCCATGTCGCTGGAACCGCATACTACGCGGCAGCCATGCAGTATGAACGGGGCGGCGGGCGATCCTGCGGTCACGGGAGTCCGCCGGAAGCGTACGAACACCACAGGCCACAGCCAGGCCGCCGCCGCTCGCCAGTGATCAACTTAAGCAAAGCGCCGGTACCGTTTAGCGTGTG
>Ga0335082_10008265_pt1 | contig 11296 bp, 9 predicted proteins | sample Lox_Sample_41_FD_206718 | JGI IMG/M metagenome (GOLD analysis project Ga0335082, IMG submission 206718) | Soil microbial communities from Loxahatchee National Wildlife Refuge, Florida, United States - Lox_Sample_4.1 | ecosystem: Environmental > Terrestrial > Soil > Wetlands | place: USA: Florida... | reverse complement strand
GGGTCCGATCCATGGGGGCTCGGACGTTCATCGCCGGCATGGCTCTGGCGGGGACGGTCCTGTTCGTTTTGTCGTTCGCGCACTGGCAGACGAGCGATCCGGTGAAGTTCGCCTGCTATCTGATTGCAGCGCTTCTCGCGTCGTCGCTGAAGGTGGGATTACCCGGCATCGAAGGAACACTGTCGGTGAACTTCCTGTTCACCCTGCTGGGCATTCTGGAATTGAGTCTCCCGGAAACTCTGGTGATCGGACTGGCTAACACCCTGGCGCAGTCCTACTGGAAACCTGCGCGTCGAATCAAGCTCATTCAGTTAGTTTTCAATCTATCGCAGGTCGCGGTGTCGAGCGCGATCGCGTATGGCTCGTATCAGTTTGTGGTTCTCCACATTCTGAGAAAGCCCGGCCCACTCGCATTGCTGGTTGCCGCCATCGTGCACTTCGGATGCAACACAGCTGCAGCGTCGACCATCATCGGTCTCACTGAAGAAAAGCCAATTGCAAAGGTCTGGGGCGAGAGCCTCCTGTGGCTGTTCCCTTATTACATGGTCGGAGCGGCGGTCGCCGGACTGATTCACTTTCTGAATGCCCACATCGGATGGCAGTCGTCTCTTCTCGTGCTCCCACCGATTTACCTGCTGTATCGGTCATATCGTTTGTATCTCGGCAAATTGGACACCGAGAAGCGACATGCCGAACAGGTGTCGCAACTTCACTTGCGCACCATAGAAGCTCTGGCTCTCGCGATCGAAGCGAAGGACGAAACGACCGGGGAGCATCTGCAGCGCGTGCGCGTGTATGCCATGGAACTGGCCAAGGAACTCGGACTCAACGACGACGAAACCGAGGCGCTTCGAGCGGCTTCAGTGCTGCATGATATTGGGAAACTGGCGGTGCCGGAACACATCATCTCGAAGCCCGGGAAACTCACGCCGGAAGAATTCGAGAAGATGAAGATCCATCCGATTGTTGGAGCGGAGATTCTGGAGCAGGTTCACTTTCCGTATCCGGTTGTGCCGATTGTGCGGGCGCATCATGAAAAGTGGGACGGGAGCGGATATCCGAACGGACTCGCCGGAGAAGCGATCCCCGTCGGTGCTCGCATTCTGGCGGCGGTTGACTGTCTCGATGCGCTGGCTTCGGATCGGCAGTATCGCAAGGCCCTGCCATTGGACGAGGCTATGGCGAAGGTCGCGACCGAAGCGGGGAGCAGTTTCGATCCAAAGATCGTTGCTATCCTGCAGCGCCGTTACGTTGAACTGGAGAAACTGGCGAACGAGCAGCCGCTGCAGGCACCTCCGAAGCTGTCAACGGATATCAAAGTCGAGCGGGGATCGGCACCGGCCGCAGGATTTGCTGAGACTCGTGATTCTGATGTGGTTTCCGCGTCATGTCCCGATTTCGATGAACGACTGGGTCTCGCTCGCAAGCAGTCGCAGGAAATCGTCGACCTCATCCACAAGGCCGGTCCTTCGCTGCAACTGGAAGACATCTTCGCGTTGCTTTCAGTACGGTTGAAGGAATCGATTTCTCACGATGCCGTCGCGGTGTATTGTCCGACGGGCGACAATTTGATTGCGAAGTTCGCGGGCGGCGACAACGCCAGGCTTTTCTCGTCGCTGCGGATTCCCATGGGCGAAGGCCTCTCCGGCTGGGTCGCGCAGAATCATAAGGCGATTCTGAATGGCAATCCGTCAGTCGAACCCGGATATCTGAATGATCCGACCAAGTACAGCACCTTGCGCTCTGCTCTGGCAGTGCCGATCGAGGCGGATGCGAAAGTCGTTGCGGTGCAGGCCCTCTACCGCACGGGCCAGGACGCATTCAGCCGGGATGATCTTCGCATTTTGGAAGAAATCGCAGGCAGGCTGGGTGCGGCAATCGCCGAGGCCGCACGACCAAAAGCGTCAGGAGCGAGCGCGCGGTAGGAGAGTGTTCAGGTTTTTGCAACATGTCGTATCAGGGGGAACCGCCCCTACCGTTAACTAACGGGTTATCAGGCTTTTACTAGGGTAACTTTCCGTGATATAACCGCCCGTGAGCACAAAAGCGGGCTGCTGCCCGCCAGGAGCTTCGTTTTGACGACGTTGGCCTCATCGACAGACGACAATCAGGCAGGTCAACTCAGAGGAGGTACCGTGGGGGAAGAAGCACGGACCGGAAAAAGATTTCCGCTGGAATTGCCGATCAAGATTCACAAAGGCGAGACCGATGCCAATGGCATGACCGGGAATCTCAGCGCGGCGGGCGTGTATATCCGCGCTGATGCTTCCATGGAGATCGGTTCGCCCGTCGAATTTGAAATCACATTGCCGCCGGAGATGACGGGCGGTCAGGAAAACGTCACCATCCAGTGCAAGGGGCGCGTGGTGCGCGCGGATGAAACCGGCGAGGGCGGCGAAGGCCGCGGCGTGGCCTGCGTGATCGATTCATACGAGTTCGTCAGGAACTCATAACATTTTCGGGGAGCGCTGACAAACATGCTCAAACTGATTCTGGCCGATAACCAGGCGATCTTCCGGGCGGGCATCGCAAAGGTGCTCGCGGTCGAAGACGAGATGCGCATTGTGGCCCAGGCACAAACGCCTGAACAGATGTTCATGGCGCTCGACAAGTTCCGCGCCGCAGTGCTGGTGGTGGCAGCAGGCTTCCACAACGACTTTGCCGCAATCGTGCAAGCCGCCAACAAAGCCAAGACCCGCGTCATTGTTCTTGCCGACACCGGCGAGAGTGCGCAGAAGCACATGTCAAACGGCGCGCACGGCGTCGTCTATCGCAATGTGACCAGCGCCGCCCTTGTTGATTGTGTGCGCAAGGTGGCCCGCGGCGAGACTTGGGTACAGGACGTTGCCGTTCCCAGCGAGCTCACCGAAAACGATATGGTCGGATTGCGCGTGCGCGATCGTCTCACCGCCAAGGAACTGCGCATCGTCGCTCTGATTGTGCAGGGCTATAAGAACAAGGAGATTGCTTCTCAGCTCGGCACGACCGAGCAGGTGATCAAGAATTACCTGCGCAACGTGTACGACAAGATCGGAGTCTCGGACCGACTCGAGCTGGCTCTGTTCACGATTCACCACCGGATCTTGAACGAAGCCGCCGCAGCAACCACGGCGGGAGCGGTACCTCAGCCTCCGGCCGGCGTCGCGCCTTAAGCCTTCCAGGTCACATTAAAGGCCACCCGGTTTCGGGTGGCCTTTGTTCTTTTTCCTGCGGACACTACTCAGTCCGCAAAGCCTTCGCTGGATCGATCGAGGCCGCCCGTCGCGCTGGAATCAGACCCGCCAGCGACGCAGCCAGCGCCAGAGTCAGCACAGAGGTCACCAGCACCGCCGCATTGATTTCTTTGATCTCGTAGAGTTGAGATCCTACGAACCGGACGCACAGCCACAGGCGGCGCTTGGTCTTGCGATTGGAGTTCCCATCGCATGCCCTACGGGTGCCGGCAGTGTTCTGCGGCGTGAATCAACGTCCATAACCGGACAGCACATGCGGCTGTTATGCTGCTTACGCCAGAATCGTCACTCGATGGAAAGCATCTATGGCTGACATGGAATATCGACTGCTTGGCAAGTCCGGATTGAAAGTTCCCGTGCTGAGTTTCGGGACGGGCACATTCGGTGGTGGAACGGAGTTCTTCAAAGCCTGGGGATCGACCGATGTTGCCGAGGCCACGCGATTGGTCGACATCTGCCTCGATGCCGGCGTCAATCTCTTCGATACGGCGGACATCTACTCCAAGGGACTTTCCGAAAGCATCCTGGGGAAGGCTGTCGCTGGCCGGCGTGACAAAGTTCTCATCTCAACAAAAGCGACGTTCCGCATGGATGACGGTCCCAACGATCTGGGATCTTCGCGGCATCATTTGATCAGCGCGTGCGAGGCGAGCCTGCGGCGCCTGGGCACCGATTACATCGACATCTACCACCTGCACGGCTTTGACGCGCTGACGCCCGTCGAAGAGGTCCTTAGTACGCTCGACAATCTCGTCAAGTCTGGGAAGGTGCGCTACATTGCATGCTCAAATTTTTCCGGATGGCACCTAATGAAATCCCTCGCCGTCGCGGATCGCTACGGATGGGTTCGTTATACGGGTCATCAGGTGTACTACTCGCTCATCAACCGCGAGTACGAATGGGAACTGATGCCATTGGGGCTCGACCAAGGCGTGGGCGCGTTGGTGTGGAGTCCGCTGGGGTGGGGACGGCTCACCGGAAAGATCCGGCGCGGACAGCCGCTTCCGCAAGAGAGTCGACTGCACAAGACGGCGGAGCAAGGTCCACCGGTGGAGGATGAGCACCTGTACAAGATCGTTGATGCATTGGAAGCGGTCGCGAAGGAAACCGGAAAGAACGTGCCGCAGGTCGCGCTGAACTGGCTCTTGCAGCGCCCAACTATTTCCACTGTGATTTTCGGAGCAAGGAACGAGCAGCAATTGCGGCAGAATCTCGACTCGGCCGGATGGAGCCTGTCAGCCGAGCAGCTTGCCAAGCTGGATGCAGCGAGCGACGTGACGCCAATCTATCCGTATTGGCACCAGCGGCAGTTTGGGGAGAGGAATCCCACGCCAGTGCCGTTCGAAGAGAAATAAGTTCGGGGGCTTTGAGTGTAGCTTTCTATTTGCGGGCTGTTTTGCGCCTTTCGACGAAGGTCTCAGACTTCAGGCGCTGCAATTCGAGTTGCAGGCCCTTGCGAATGATCTCGCCGTTTCGTTCATGAGCATGCTTGAGCTGATCAAGAACCGTGCGGCCCGGCTCGGGCGGCGGCATGAATCGGACTGAGTTTGCCTCGTGCAACGCCTCATTCAGCAGCGGGTATTCATGCACAAGAAGGTCCTCAATCGTCGAGTCGTCCCAGGATTCTACATCGAGCGATCCCTCAACATTGGGAGACAGGCGAACAGCAAACGTTGAGAGCGGGCGAACGCTGGCAATTGTCTCGCCGCTCTCGAGTCCGAGTGAACTGGCCATTCCCCGGGCGCTGATTTCGTCCTCCGCTGCGGTGACAATGCAATCGCCGCTGGACAATCGCAGGACATACAACATAGGCGCCTCCGCACTGAAGCAAGGTGAGATGCTTAGGCCTCGGTACATGTTGCCGTCGCAACTTCGTACTGGGAATTAGCGGGGAAGATACGTCTGTTAATTTTCTCGATCTTAAGTCGCTATCCTATGTGAATGCAAAAAGAAAATGCACCTGAAAATAATCACGGGTGCATTCTGGGAAGAAATCAGGACGACGACTTCGGAGCGTTCGGTTAAGCGACTCGCAAAACTGACAGCGCCTTCAGCGTATTCTCTCTCCAACCGCCTTGGCTTGCGTGAAGAGGTACAGGTAGTCCGGGCCACCGGATTTCGAATCGGTTCCCGACATGTTGAAGCCGCCGAATGGATGAGCACCGACCATCGCCCCCGTGCACTTGCGATTGATGTACAAGTTGCCGACGTGGAATTCGCGAATGGCACGATCGATCTTGTCGCGCGAACTCGTGTAAACGGCGCCTGTCAAGCCGAACTCGGTGTCGTTCGCAATTTCAAGTGCGTGGTCGAAGCCGCGCGCCTTGATCACCGCGAGCACGGGTCCGAAGATTTCTTCCTGCTCGAGCTTTGATTTCGGTTGAATGTCAGCGATTACTGTGGGCTTGATGAAATAACCTTCGCCGGCTTCAGAGGCGCGTTCACCACCGGTGATGAGGCGTCCGTCCTTCTTGCCTTGCTCGATGTATCCGAGGATCGTCTTCATCGAGCCTTCATTGATCACCGCGCCCATGTTGGCGTTCTCAGCGGGATCGCCGATCTTGATTTGTTCGACGCGCGCTTTCAGGAGAGAAACGAATCTGTCGTAGATCCGTTCGTCGACAATGACGCGCGAGCAGGCGGAGCATTTCTGCCCCTGGAAGCCGAATGCAGCTTGCGCCGTGCCTTCGACCGCGGCATCGATGTCGGCGTCGGCATCGACGATCATCGCGTCTTTGCCACCCATCTCGAGAATGGTGCGCTTGATCCAGACCTGGCCGGGAGCTTGCGTTGCGGCGGCCTTGTTGATGTGGAGGCCGACTTCGCGCGACCCGGTGAACGCGATGTAACGTGTCTTAGGATGCGACACGATTGCGTCGCCGAAACTGGCTCCGGCACCGGGGCAGAAGTTTACGACGCCCTCAGGCATGCCGGCTTCTTCCAGGAGTTCGAGAAATTTCGCGGCGATCGTGGGTGAGTCGCTCGATGGCTTCAGAACAACGGTGTTGCCGCAAACGATGGAAGCGAGCGTCATCCCCGCCATGATGGCGCAAGGGAAATTCCACGGCGGAATCACGGCGCCTACGCCGAGCGGAATGTAGTGCAGAGTGTCGTGCTCACCAGGCAGTTGAATGGGCGTTTGTGCCTTGGCGAACCGCAGGGCTTCGCGTGCGTAGAACTCGCAGAAGTCGATGGTCTCGGAGATATCGGCGTCGGCCTCGGCCCAGTTCTTGGAGACTTCGAAGACAAGCCATGCCATGTATTCCATCTTGCGGGAGCGCATCAGGTCGCCGACGCGGAACAGCAAGCTTGCGCGCTCTTCGACGGTAGTACGGCTCCAGGATTCGAATGCCTTGAGCGCGGCGTTCATCGCCGGTTCAACGTGCTCTTTGCCGGCCTTTTGGTGGATGCCGACGACTTCGGAGGGCTTGGCGGGATTCAGGGACTTGATCTTGTCAGTGGTCTTGACGCGCTTGCCGCCGATGATGAGGTCGTACTCGCGGCCAAGCTGGCTGCGAACTTTGGCGATGGCAGCGCGCATGCGGCGCGCGTTTTCTTCGTTGCGGAAATCGAAAAAGGGCTCGGTAACAAACGCTCCGGAGTGCAGATTTGTGCGCGGCCGGACGGGTGCTTCTAGCGTTGCCATGGGGGAATTCCTTTCAAGAGGTATGTATGGGCTCTATGAACATCGATTAGTCTACACCCCTGGACGAAGCATGGCGTCAGACAGCGAGAAGCGCACGAAGGTCGGCATTGAAGAAGGAAACTGAATTTCTGCGAGATTCAGATGTGGAAGGTACGGTCCTCACAAAATATTTAAACATAAGGAGTTGCTAGAATCAGCTTACGTTTTAGTGCCGCAAAATATTGATATTAATGGACTTATTTTTAAAGTATTCAAAATAAATAGGTTACTTCTCAATTAGGGGATGCGCAGTTGAACGCCTTTGGCGATATTTGATTCTGGCATGCCTTCCCGCGAATTTACTCCCCGCGCTGTGTCGAGCTGTTAGACTCTTGCGCCATGTCGACTTTCATCTTGGTCCATGGCGCATGGCAGTGCGCGGGTACGTGGGATTTGCTGATCCCCTTGCTGCAACAGCACGGGCACAAAGTTGTGACGCCGACGCTTCGTGGGCTTGGCGCGGACCAGGCGCATCTGACATCTGATGTCACGCTCAGTCAACATGTCGAGGATGTTTCCCGGGCATTGACGACCGTCGAAGATAAAGCCGTGCTGGTCGGACACAGCTATGCGGGAATGGTCATCAGCGGGGCGGTGGAAGCGAGTCCATCCAACGTAGAGTCGCTGGTGTTTCTCGATGCTTTCATTCCGGAGGATGGGCAATGCGCACTGGACCTGCTGCCAGGAGAAATCCGCGATTTCTTCCGTAGTATCGCGCGCGAGAAAGGCAACGGATGGCGGCTACCGGGTGGAGAGGGTCAACTGGATCTGTGGGGATTGAAGCCGGGCAAGGCCCGGGATTTTGTGCGAGAAAGGTTATGCGATTTCAGTTTGCGGTGCTTTGAGGAGCGTCTTGCGCTTCACGAAAACCACAGAGCAAAGGTTCCGGCAACGTTTGTGAGCTGTGTCGCGGAGGGATACCCGGCGCGGCCCTTTTTTGAGCCGTTTGCTAAAAAGGCTCGCGCTTACGGATGGAAGGTCATTGAAGTGGATACCGGCCATGACTGCCATGTGGAGAGGCCTGGAGAAATTGCGGAGATCTTGATTGACGGAACGCGCCACTGAGACTCAAATCTTCAACCACCAAGGACACTAAGTCTCACTAAGGAAAATCCTTGGGATTTGTGGCGATCCGCACCTTTCCCTCGCGTGCTAGGATGCGGACAATCATTTTTCTTTGGGTCAAAGACTATGAGCAAACATGTCATTCAAAGCAAAAGCGGCGCGCCGCCGCAGGGGGCTTACTCTCAGGGATGGCGGGCGGGAGATTTCATATTTGTCACTGGGACGGGGCCGATTGATCCGGTCACGGGGAAACTCGTCGGCGAGGACATTGAAAGGCAAACCGAGCAGACGATCAGCAACATTGAGGCGATTCTTGAGGCTGAGGGCGCTACTCTTGCCGATGTTGTGAAATCGACTGTGCATCTGAGTGACACGAGTCTGTTTGCGCGGTACAACGCGGTATATGCGCGCCGCTTCGTGAAACCGTATCCGGTGCGAACTACCGTGGGGAGTGATCTGGGACATACTCCGGGGATGCTTGTCGAGATTGACTGCATCGCTTACCTCGAATCGCGCAAGGCTCGGCGGAACTCCCGGGCCGCTAAGAAGAAGGCACGATCCCGAAAATAACTTCTTTTCTCACCACAGAGGTCACAGGGGTTCACAGAGGATCACTGCCTGGCTCTGGCTGGTTGCAGCGGGCCTTCGTGTCCGCGGGCCGAAACCCTTTCTACTGATTCGATCCGGCCGTTCCGCACGATTAATGCTTCATCGAAATTGTTGACCGTGGGGCAGATGTGGCGGGGTAGCAGGTAGAGTATGTCGCCGATCTTCGGTGCGTTGAATCCCTCTTTCACCGCAAAGGGTAGATGCTCCTCGCTGGGGGATAGAGGTGTGAGCTCGGGATGTCCGGCCACGACGCAGGTTGGAACGCCAGCATCGGCTGAGACGGCTTTGTGTCCGGCGTCGCAGGTAACAATGCCGGGACGCGGGTGGCTGACGACCCGCGTTGCGACGAGCGCTGCGGGTGCGTATCCGTAGGATGGAAGCTGGGCGAGACTGGTGGCGTCGTTGTAGACAACGGTTCCGGGCGACACGCGATGGATGGCGTTGCGTGACTTGAATCCGTCGTACGAGAGGGAGCACGGGAAGGTTGGCGTTCCCGCAGTCACGATTTCTGAAACGTGCAAGCCTTCGCGCTGCAGGTCAGCAACCAGCTTCATTAGCTGATCGTAGCCGGCATGGGTTGCCGTGGTTTTCTCAGGCTCAGCGATGGCACCATATTGGCCGTCGTAGTAGTGGACGCCACGGAAATCGAGGCCTGCTTGCTTGATCGCGCGCGCTATGTCGAGCACACGCTGCAGGGAGTTCTGCTCGATGCCGGTGCGGTTCATGCCGGGATTGATATCGAGAAAGATTCCAATCCCTGTGCCGCGCCATTGCGGGAGTTGCTCTTCATGTTCCGAAAGGACTGAGATTGCGACTCGCGGGAACTGTTGCTTGATCTCAGACACGCGTCGGGCATTCATCCCCGTCATTGGATAAGCGACGAGGATATCGGCGGCGCCGTTCTGGCAAGCGTTCCATAGTTCAAGAGTGGTGGCGCATTTGAAGTTGGTGACGCCGCGATCGAGCAGCAAGCGGAGCGTGTAGTTCAGCTTGGCGGTCTTGATGTGCGCGCGCCAGCGGTCGGGATTGCCGCCGAGCAAGTTCAGAGTGGAAGCGATGTTGGCGGCGACAATGTCGGGATACACGACGAGCGCGGGAGTGAGCACGTCGTCTGTGTTGAGGAGACGGTGGCGCTCGTCCCACGGGAACGCGTTCAACATGAATTTAGTGGCGGTCATGCATGTTGATGATAGCGCGGGCGCTTGAAGATCGGCAGATCGAGAGCGCTGTGTCGAAAATCCCCACTTCTGGCAACATCGGCCAGAAGTGCGGCACCCTGCATGCAGGATCGACATGCATTGACCAACGTTGGAAGCGGATAGTAGTCTCGTGAAACCTTCGAATGGGCACGGATCCCACGACAACAGAGCGGCCTCATCTGGTACGAGGGCTGGGGCTTTGGGCTGCCAGCGCCGTCGTCATTGGAGACACGATTGGGACCGGAGTGTTTCTGGTGTCGAGCGACATGGCGCGCGCGGTGGGATCGGCGAAGCTGACGCTGCTGGCGTGGGTGCTGGCCGGATTTGTGGTACTGCTCGGGGCGTTTTGCTACGCCGAGTTGGGCGCAGCTTTCCCGAAAGCTGGCGGTCCGTATGTCTATCTGAGTCGTGGGCTGGGACCGTTGTGGGGATTTCTGTTTGGCTGGATGAGTTCGTTTCTTGACCGGCCGGTTGCCATGGCGGGACTCGGGGCCGGATTCATCAGGTTCCTTGGATTCTTTTTTCCCGCGGTCGCGACGCCGTGGTTCACGGGACACATCTGCCACGAGGAGTTCACGTTCACTGCAGCGCAGCCCCTAGCGGCGCTGGTGGTACTGGCGCTGACCGGAGTCAATTACTTCAGCGTGCGCATGAGTGGAGCGATCCAGGTTCTACTCACTTCTCTCAAGATGGGCACGATCGTTCTCATCGTGTTGGGGGGTCTGTTTCTAGCGCACGGAAGCGGCGTTGTTGCATCTGCCCCGGCAGCCGCGTTCGGCATAGGAACAATCGGAGCGCTGCTGACGGCGATGGTTCCGGCGATGTGGGCTTATAACGGTTTCAATGATCTCGGAGATCTGGGAGAAGAGATTACGCGGCCCGAGAAGAACATTCCGCGAGCGATCCTGCTGGGGCTGTTCAGCGTTGGAGTCCTATATCTGTCGGTGAATTTTGTTTACTTCCATGTGCTCCCTTTCTCGGCTGTGGCGGGATCGCAGCATATCGCGTCGGATGCAGTGCAGGCGTTTGCCGGGACGCGCGGGGCCATGTGGCTCACGGTGGCGATGGCGGTTTCAGCTTTGGGAGCGCTTCACGTCGTGATTCTGACAGGAGCACGGATTCCGTATGCGATGGCGCGCGATCGGGTGTTCTTTCAGTTTGCTACGCGAATTCATCCCTCATTCCACACGCCTAGCGGAGCACTGATTTTTCTGGGTTCGGTTGCCATTGTTCTGGCTCTCACTGGGACGTTCGAAGAACTGTATTCACTATTCGTTTTTGCGGTCTGGATCTTTTTCGCGTTGACGGCGCTCGCGCTATTGCAATTGAGACGTCGCGAACCGGAGCTGGTTCGTCCTTATCGGGCTTGGGGATACCCGTGGACACCACTCATTTTCTTCATCGTGGCAGTAGCACTCACAGTGAATCTGTGGCTGGTGAGGCCGGTGCGATCTTCGCTTGGGCTGGCAGTGATTCTGCTGGGGATTCCTTTTTATTACCGGTGG
>Ga0335082_10008263_pt1 | contig 11297 bp, 11 predicted proteins | sample Lox_Sample_41_FD_206718 | JGI IMG/M metagenome (GOLD analysis project Ga0335082, IMG submission 206718) | Soil microbial communities from Loxahatchee National Wildlife Refuge, Florida, United States - Lox_Sample_4.1 | ecosystem: Environmental > Terrestrial > Soil > Wetlands | place: USA... | reverse complement strand
GTGGACCCCGCCGCTGTTCGATGTGAGCACGCGAGACCCGCTCGCGAGCCAAACCGGAGCCTGGTCGCTCGAGCTGCCGGTGCTGACCGGCAACTGCACCGCGTGCGCCCTCTGCACGCTCTTCTGCCCTGAAGGGGCGTTGACGCGCAGCCACGGAGCGATGGTTGTCGACTATCTCCACTGCAAGGGCTGTGGCATCTGCGAAGTCGTCTGTCCGGTCCGCGACGCAATTGCGATGGAGGAGGTGCGCACATGAACACCTTGCTTCCGCACGGGCGCGTCGTCCTCACCGCAAACGAGGCGGCCGCCTACGGCGTGGTCCTCGCGCGGGCACGTGCGATCGGCTGCTACCCGATCACGCCGCAGACGCTGATCGTCGAGCGCCTTGCCGAACTCCTCGCCGGCCACGACGACGTCGAGTACGCGAACCTCGAGAGCGAGCACGCGATGTTCGGCTGGGTGATCGCGGCTGCGCGCGCCGGCGTCCGCACCTTCACGGCCACCTCGTCACAGGGTCTTCTCTACGCGCACGAGCAGCTGCACCGGGCCTCGCGCGAGCGTGTCCCGCTCGTCGTCGTCAACGTCAACCGCGCGGTGTTCGCCCCCTGGAGCATCGAACCCGACCTCGCCGACAGCATGAGCCAGCGCGACACCGGCTGGATCCAGCTCTATTGCTCGTCCGCCCAGGAAGTGCTCGACAGCCTCCTTTGCGCGTACCCGATCGCCGAGCGCGCGCTCCTGCCGGTGATGGTGTGCGCCGAGGGCTTCCTGCTCTCACACACCGCAGAGATCGTCGACATCCCGACACAGGTCGAGGTCGACGCCTTCGTCCCCGAGCTGCACCCGCCCGGCGACTGGCTGCTCGACCCGTCACGCCCACGCAGCTACTCGGCCCTGCCGCAGCCGCGCGACTACTACGCCTTCCAACGCCACGTCGCCGAGGCGATGGACGACGCGCGCGAGCTCATCGCTGCCACTGCGGCCGAGTTCACGTCGCGCTTCGGGCGTGAGAAGGTCGCCGCGCTCGAGCTGTTCGGCAACCCGGATGCCGACACGGCGCTGGTCACGATCGGCAGCATCGGGGACACGGCGCACGAGCTGGGCGACGACAACCTCGTCGTCCGCGTCCACGTCTACCGGCCGTTCCCGGCGGCTGAGCTGCGCGCCGCGCTCGCAAGCGCGGCGCGCGTGGTGGTAGTCGACCGCGCCCCCGCCTTCGGCTCGCTCGGACCGCTCGGCAGCGACGTCGGGGCTCTCGGCCTCGACGCCGAGGTGACCGGCGTGGTCTGCGGGCTCGGCGGCGCCGAGGTGACGCCGTCGACCCTGCGTTGGGCGCTCGCACAGTCGCCGCGTCGCGAACCCGTCTACGTGCCGGAGGGGGTGTGACGGTGGCCGCGTGGCTCGACGGGGTCGTCTCCGAGGAGTGCCACCTGCTCCCCGGCCACGCCGCCTGTGCCGGCTGTGCACCCGCGATCAACGTCCGGCACGTGCTCGGCGCCCTCACTGCCGCGAGGCCCGAGACGAAGATCGTGCTGGTCATCCCGGCCTCGTGCTGGACGATCATCGCCGGCGTCTATCCCGTCAGCGCGTTCGACGTCGCCGTCCACCTGACCCCGTTCGCCTCGGCTGCCGCCGAAGCGTCGGGGCTCAAGGCCGCAATGCGGCTACGCGGGCTCGACGACACGACGGTCGTCGTCTGGGGCGGCGACGGCGCCACGTCGGACATCGGCTTCTCGGGGGTCTCGGCCGCCGCCGAGCGCAACGAGGACTTCGTCTACGTCCTCAACGACAACGAGGCCTACATGAACACCGGCGTCCAGAAGTCCGGCGCGACGCCCGAGGGCGCCTGGACGACGACGACGCCGGCGAGCCACCCGAGGAGCGGACAGAAGAAGGAGATCGCCCGCATCGTCGCCGCGCACGGCGTGCCGTACGTCGCGACTCTGGCTGCCGGCACCGTGCCGATGCTGAGGGACTTCCGGAGGAAGGTCGCCCGCGCCGCCGAGATCGACGGTTTCCGCTTTCTCCACGTACTCGGCCCGTGTCCACCCGGCTGGCGCTTTCCGACCGCCCGGTCGACAGAGATCGCCCGGCTCGCGGTCGAGTCGCGCTCCTTCCCGCTGTGGGAGTGTGACCACGGCGTGTTCAGGGTCACTTACGAACCGAAGCACCCCGTCCCGGTGCGTGAGTACCTCGAGCCTCAAGGGCGCTTCAGCCACCTGGCGGAGGAGCAGATCGAGACGATCCAGGCGCACGTCGACGAGCGCTGGCGGAAGCTCCTCGCAACCTGAACGGCTCTAGCGCCCCTCGGAGTGCGCGCCGCCGCGACGGGCTTCGGCGAAGACGCCGGCGGCGAACTCCAGGTCCTCGGTCGTGTGTGCGGCGGACATCTGCGTCCGGATGCGGGCAGTGCCCTTCGGCACGACCGGGTACGAAAAGCTGACCGCGTAGACCCCGCCGTCGATCAGCCTGCCCGCAAACGCGCCGGCCTCGACCTCGTCGCCGATCATCACCGGCACGATCGGGTGGACACCCGGCAGCACGTCGAATCCGAGCTCGACAAGACACCCGCGGAACCAAGCAGTGTTCTCGCGGAGGCGGTCGCGTAGCTCGTGCGACGTCTCGATCAGCTCGAGCGCGCGGAGGCTCGCAGCGACGACCGGGGGAGCAAGGCTGTTCGAGAAGAGGTACGGACGAGCTCGCTGACGGAGAAGCTCGACGACCTCGCGGCGCCCCGAGACGTAGCCTCCGCTGGCGCCGCCGATCGCCTTGCCCAGCGTCCCCGTCACGATGTCGACCCGTTCGACGACGTCGTGGTGCTCGGGAGTCCCTCGACCGGCAGGGCCGACGACCCCGACTGCATGGGAGTCGTCGACCATGACGACTGCGTCATGCCGCTCGGCGAGCTCGCAGATCCGATCCAGTCGTGCGAGGTACCCGTCCATCGAGAAGACGCCGTCCGTGGCGACGAGCCGGTGTCGCGCCCCGACCGACTCGATCAGCCGCGCCTCGAGCTCGTCCATGTCGCCGTTCGCGTAACGAAGCCGGCGGGCCTTGCACAGCCGGATGCCGTCGATGATCGACGCGTGGTTCAGCTGGTCGGAGATCACGGTGTCGTTCTCGTCGAGTAACGCTTCGAAGAGGCCCCCGTTCGCATCGAAGCAGGAGCTGAAGAGAATCGTGTCTTCGGTACCAAGGAAGCTCGAGAGTCGCTCCTCGAGCTCTCGGTGCAGCACCTGGGTGCCGCAGATGAAGCGGACGGAAGCCATTCCGTATCCCCAGCGGTCGAGCGCTTCGCGTGCCGCCTCGACGATGGCCGGATGACTCGCAAGCCCCAGATAGTTGTTCGCGCAGAGGTTCAGCAGCTCGCCGCGCCCGGTCACGTCGACGTGAGCGCCCTGCGGTGTCGTGATCTCGAGCTCCGATTTGTAGAGACCGGCCTCGCGCACCTCCGCCAGCCTTCGGGCGAGATCGTCTCGCAACGTTCCGTACATCGAGGTCCTCCTCCGTTACGGCACTAGATCTCGGTCCAGTCGAGCACGACCTTGCCCGACTGGCCCGAATGGGCAGTCGCGAACGCCTCCTCGAAGTCGCGGTGTGAGAAGCGGTGGGTGATCACCGGCGTGACGTCGAGCCCGGATTCGAGCATGACCGACATCTGGTACCAGGTCTCGTACATCTCGCGACCGTAGATCCCCTTGACGGTCAGCATGTTGAAGATGACGGGGTCGAGATCGAGCGTGACCTCGCCTGAAGGGATACCGAGCAGCGCGATACGTCCGCCGTGTGCCATCGAGTCGATCATCGTTCGCAGCGCGCCCGGACTGCCGGACATCTCGAGGCCGATGTCGAAGCCCTCGGTCATCCCCAGCTCACCCTGAAGCTCCTTGAGATCGTGCTCGCGCGGATCGACCGCGAGCGTGGCGCCCAGCCGTTCCGCGAGCTCGAGGCGGTACGGGTTCGGCTCGACGACGACCACGTGGCGCGCCCCCGCGTGACGGACCACGGCCGTCGCCATGCACCCGATCGGCCCGGCCCCCGAGACGAGAACGTCTTCACCGAGCACGGGAAACGAGAGCGCCGTGTGCACGGCGTTGCCGAACGGGTCGAAGATCGCCGCCACGTCCTCGTCGACCCCTGGCCAGTGGTGCCAGATGTTCGTCATCGGCAGGGCCACGAACTCCGCGAATGCCCCGGGGCGCTGCACGCCGAGGCCGATCGAATGCGCGCAGAGATGGCGCCGACCTGCCATGCAGTTCCGACACCGCCCGCACACGACGTGTCCTTCGCCGCTGACACGGTCGCCGACCTGGAAGTCGCTGACGTTCGAGCCGAACTCGACGACTTCGCCGACGAACTCGTGGCCGATCACCATCGGCACCGGGATCGTCTTCTGCGCCCACGCGTCCCAGCTCTCGATGTGCAGATCGGTCCCGCAGATGCCGGTCTTGCGGACGCGGATCAGGACGTCGTTGATCCCGATCTCCGGGACCGGGACGTCTTCGAGCCAGATGCCCGGCTCGGCGCGAGCTTTGACGAGCGCGCGCATGCGAACGACACTCTAGGGACTGTCGGTGCAGGGCTCGCGTGCGCCCGGCATGCGCGACTGCTCCGACGAGCCACGTCGACACCGCCGACCAGGTCAACGGTCTCCATCCTCCTACCTGAGTAGGAGCCGAGATCATCGGCTCGTCTGAGCCCGAACGCTCCTTCCCGACGACGCTCGAACGACGCCTCCTTCCTAGCGTCGAGGCATGAACTCACGCCCGTTGTCCAAGGAGCTGGAAGGAGGGACGACCATGTCCCCTGCACCACAGAACAAGGGCCTCGCGGTCCGCATGGGCCGCTGGAGTGCCACCCACTGGAAGACCGCGGTCTTCGGCTGGCTCGGCTTCGTCGTCCTGGCCTTCGCGCTCGGCGGGGCCGTCGGCATGAAGAACGTCGACGCAGGAGCACCCGGTCCCGGCGAGTCGGGCCGGATGGACAAGATCCTCGACGACGGGTTCGAGCAGCCCGCCGGGGAGAACGTCCTGATCCAGAGCCGCACGGCTCGCGTCGCCGACCCGGCGTTCAGGGCCACGGTCGACGACGTGATCGCACGCGTCTCGAAGGTCCCGGCCGTTCGGCACGTTCGCCGTGTGGCGGTCGCGAGTGACGGTCACGCGGTTCTCGTCGGGTTCGACATCCGCGGCGACAAGGTGAAGGCGGTCGACAAGATCGAGCCGGTCCTCGACGGGGTCGCTGCGGCCAAGCGTGCCCATCCGGGCTTCTTCATCGGCGAGTTCGGCGATGCAAGCGCCCAGAAGGACGTCGAGAAGGCGTACGGCAACGACCTCGGCAAGGCGGGGCTGCTCTCGCTTCCGATCACCTTGATCATCCTCGTCCTCGCGTTCGGCGCGCTCGTGGCGGCAGGCATCCCGCTGCTGCTGGCGCTGACCGCCGTCTTCGCGACCTTCGGTCTGATCGCGCTGCCCAGCCATCTGGTGCCGGTCGCGTTCGAGGCGCCCGCAATGGTGCTGCTGATCGGGCTGGCGGTCGGCGTCGACTACTCGATGTTCTACGTCAGGCGCTGGCGCCAGGAGCGTGCCGCGGGCCGCGACGCGGAGGCGGCGCTCGAGGCCGCCGCCGCGACCTCGGGTCGCTCGGTGCTGATCTCCGGCCTCACCGTGATGACCGCGATGGCGGGCATGTTCCTCACGGGCGACCAGACCTTCGCATCGCTCGCGACCGCGACGATCCTCGTCGTCGCCGTCGCCGTTCTCGGCTCGCTGACGGTGCTCCCCGCGCTGCTCTCGCGGCTCGGCGACCGCGTCGACCGGCCGCGCGTCCCGCTGGTCGGGCGCCGACGGCCGGACGACGGCAAGGGCGGGATCTGGGGGCCGATCGTCGACCGTGTCCTGCGCCGGCCGGGCCTCTCGGCGGCGCTCGCAACCGGGCTGCTGCTACTGCTCGCGGCGCCGGCCCTTCAGCTGCACCTCGCGGCGCAGGGGGCCGAGTCGTTCCCGAAGTCGCTCGCCGTCATCAAGTCGTACGACCGGATGCAGCAGGCGTTTCCCGGCTCGGCGCTGCCGGCGAACGTCGTCGTCAAGGCGCCGAACGTCCACGCACCGACGGTGCAGACGGCGATCGCCCAGCTCGAGCGCCGGGCGCTGGCGAGCGGCCGCGCCTTCGAGCCGATCACGGTCGACGTGAACGAGCAGGGCACCGTTGCCAGCATCACCGTCCCGATCGCCGGGAACGGCACGAACGCCGAGTCGAACGCGGCCTTCCACCTGCTGCGCGACACGATCGTCCCCGAGACGGTGGGCGCCCTGCCGAAGGCCGAAGCCGGCGTGACCGGTCAGACGGCCGAGTGGCGGGACAGCGCGAACGAGCTCGAGTCGAACCTGCTGCCCGTGGTCGGGTTCGTCCTGCTCCTCGCGTTCGGTCTGATGCTGGTCGCGTTCCGCTCGATCGTGGTTGCGGCGAAGGCGGTGCTGCTCAACCTGCTGTCCGTCGCGGCCGCCTACGGCGTGCTGGTGCTCGTCTTCCAGCACGGATGGGGCTCGAGACTGCTCGGCGTCGGCTCCGCGAACGGGATCGAGGTCGTGGTACCGCTGCTCTTGTTCGTGATCCTGTTCGGTCTCTCGATGGACTACCACGTCTTCATCATCAGCCGCATCCGCGAGCTGTTCGATCGCGGAGAAACGATGGACGACGCGGTGTCGCACGGCATCAAGTCCACTGCGGGCGTCGTGACCAGCGCCGCGATCGTGATGGTCTTCGTGTTCGCGGTCTTCGCCACGCTCTCGATGCCGTTCTTCAAGCAGTTCGGCGTCGGGCTCGCGGCCGCGATTCTGATCGACGCCACGATCGTCCGTGGCGTGCTCCTGCCAGCGTCGATGAAGCTGCTCGGCAGGTGGAACTGGTACCTGCCTCGCTGGCTCGAGTGGCTCCCGAAGCTCGACCACGGAAGCGACGCGGCGCCCGCCGCGCCGAAGCTCGCAGCCACCAACTAGACCCGCGGCAAGAACGACGGCCCGGGGCGCCGCGCAGCGCCCCGGGCCGTCGTGTACCCCGACGTGCCCGCGTAACACGCCGTCAACGTCGCCCCGACTACGCTCGGCGCCGACGATGCGAGTCGCCTGGCTCCTCGTGACGGTGCCTGTGCTCGCCGCGTGTGGCGCCTCGTCGGCCGCGAAGACGAGCCCGTCGACAACGGTCGAGGCACCGGCGCGGCTGACGCAGAAGAGCTTCGTGGCGGAAGGCAACCTCGTGTGCCTCCGATCCGACCGGCGCGTCTACAAGCTCGGGACGCTCTCGCGCGACCCGACCGGGTGGGAGAAGGTCGCGAAGGCAGCGCGTGTCGCGATCGAGGAGATGGAGAAGCTACGGCCGCCGCTGGCCGACCAGCTGCGGTTCGACGACCTGCTGCTGCTCGCCCGGCGCCTGCAGGACGGCATCGTCCGCGTGCACACCGCGCTGATGGAGCACGACTTCAAGGATGCGCGGACGGATCAGGCCACCGCGACGCGCGTGAGCGGCGAGATCCACGCCCAGGCGCGCAGGCTCGGGCTCACGTTCTGCCAGCAGCTGCTGACGAACTGGCCGGCGTAGCGATCACCGTCGGCTCGGCGAGCGACGGGTAGCGGTCGGTCAGGAAGAGCAGATACGCGAACGTCTGCGCCTGGTAGCGCAGCGTGTAGGCGCTGAGGTCGCGAAAGCCCCGCGGGTAGCGCCCGACGGCGACCGCGACGAAGAACCCGAGGAACCCGACGATCTCGAGCACGTAGCCGAGCGCCACGGCGAGCACGTACGCGGGAATCACCCAGAGGATCCGAAGCGCCGTCTTCCAGCGCGCCTGCGGCGCCGGCGGCGCCACGGCGACGTCGATCGGGTACGAGCCCGCCCAGCCGCGGAACGACGGGAACGGGTCGGCGACGAGGAACGTGTACGCGTAGACGTGCGCCTGGTAGCGGACGAACCGGGCGAGCCACTCGTGCACTCGATCGGGCGAGCGGCCGCGGACGAGCGTGAGCAGCCAGTCGACGACGGCGACGAGCAGCGCGACGAGCGACCAGAACGAGAGGACGAACAGGTGCGGCAGGGCGAGCAACCAGCGCAGCGCGACGGTGAGCCGCCATCGCTTCAGATCGTCGTTCACGATCAGCCGGACCGGATGCGACCACTGCAGGCCCGCACCGGTGAACTCCGGAGGACGCTTCGCGAGGAACGCACCGACACCCTCGTGGAAGTCGTGGGTCTTCGTCAGCTCGGACTGAGTCCTTGCCTCCAGCTCGAGCTGCTCGTCGAACGTGTTCGTCTCGGCGGCGTCGAGCAGCCGCTTCGTCTCCCAGACCGCCCGCGTCGGCATCGCGGCGAACAGCTGGGCCACCTCCTGGGCCCGCGCGGGAAGCTCCTCCGCCGTGACCACCTCCGAGACGAGCCCCCACGAACGCGCCTCCTCGGGATCGAGGCGCCGGCCCGTCGTGAACCATTCGAAGGCGCGCGCCGCGCCGAGCAGCCGGCGGGCGAGCCAGGTTCCGCCCGAGTCCGGGACGAGCCCGATCGAGATGAACGCGGGCACGAAGGTCGCGGCGTCCGAGGCGATCCGCACGTCGCACGCGAGCGCGAGCGAGAGCCCGGCGCCGGCGGCAGGACCGTTGACCGCGGCGATGACCGGCTTCTCGAGCGCGCGGATCGCGAGGACGTTCCGGTGGTAGTTGCGGCGGAGGTTGTCGGCGACGTCGCGCGCCCCGGCGGAGAACTCCTGGAGGTCCTGGCCGACGCAGAAGCCGCGCCCGGCGCCCGTGATCACGACCGCACGGACGCCCGGATCCTCCGCGGCCTGGGCGAGCCCCGCATGGATCCCCTCGTGCACCGCACGATTGAGCGCGTTCAGCACGTCCGGCCGGTTGAGCGTGATCGTCAGGACGCTGTCGGTGCGTGTGAGCTCGACCGCCGGCACAACGTCAGGGACGATAAACCCCTCGCCCGTCGGCACCGGATGGCTGATCTAGAGTCGCGGAATGACCGATCTCTATGCGGCGTATCCGAACCTCGAGCTCGACCGGCCGGCGCCGGGAGTCCTGCGTCTCACGCTCCGCGCGCCGGGGCGGCTGAACGCGGTGAGTGGCGCGATGCACGGCGAGCTCGCGGGCGTGTGGCGGACGATCGGCGACGACGACGCGACGCGCGCAGTGATCGTGCGCGGAGCCGACGGCGCGTTCAGCGCGGGTGGCGATCTCGATCTGGTCGAGGAGATCGCGAGCGACGCAGACGCGAGACGGCGCGTCTTCCACGAGGCCCGCGACCTCGTCTACAACATCGTTGCCTGCCCGAAGCCGATCGTGTCGGCGATGACGGGCCCGGCGGTCGGCGCGGGCCTCGCCGTCGGACTGCTCGCCGACGTCTCGATCGCGACCCCGTCGGCGCGCATCGTCGACGGCCACACGAAGCTCGGCGTCGCGGCCGGCGACCACGCCGTGCTCGTGTGGCCGCTGCTCTGCGGCCTCGCGAAGGCGAAGTACCACCTGCTGCTCTGCGAGCCCCTCGACGGCGTCGAGGCGGAGCGCATCGGGCTCGTCTCGCTCTGCGTCCCGGAGGAGGAGCTCGAGGAGCGGGCGCTCGAGATCGCCGTGCGGCTCGCCCGCGGCGCACAGCCTGCAATCCGCCACACGAAGCTCGCGCTCAACAACTGGCTTCGCCTGGCGGGCCCGGCGTTCGACACGTCGCTCGCGCTCGAGTTCCTCGACCTCGCCGGGCCCGACGTCCGCGAGGGTGTCGCCGCCGTGCGCGAGAAGCGGCAGCCGGACTTCGGCTAAGCGCTGAGCGAGACGAACTCGATCGTCGGCCGCGGCAGACCCCGTTCGCGGGCATCGCGCGCGGTCGCCATGAACTCGTCGCTCTTCGTCGCCGCCTGGAACGCCTCGTCGTCCGCGAACTCCCACTCCGCGAGATAGCGATGCACGGGCTCGCCGCCCGGTGCGCCGAACACCTTCCCGTGCCTGAACGTCCCGCCGGGAACGCGCCGGCAAACCTCGGCGTGAGCGGCGTACTGCCCTGCATCGGGCTCCTCTCCGTAGAGTACGACGACTCTGACCACGTCCACCCCTTTCGTGCTCGAAGAGGAAGGAGCGTAACCGTGGCCGGCTCCGAGGGAGATCACCCGTTCGGGGCCTGGTAGCGGTGACCCCGCGGACGGTAGACCTCCGGCATGCCCCAGAAGCGTCACTTCTGCCGGAACTGCGGCATCGACCTTCCGGAGGAAGGTTGGTGCGACCGGTGCGCTCCGCTGAGGGATCTCCCTGCACAACCGCTTCCGCGAGGGCAGATGCAGAAGATCGGCGGCCTCGTGCTGATGGGGGACTCCCCGACGTGCCGGAGCACCTGCACGGCCGGGGGTTCTCCTACAGCCGAGAACTTCGTCCCACCGAGGCGCTGGTGCTGAAGGTCGCCCGTCGCAAGCTCGACATACCCGAGGACGGCTGGGTATCCATGCACGTCGATCGCACACCGGCGGATGAAGCGCGATGGACGTTCGCGCGGCTCGCATCCGAGGACGAAGAGCGGCCCGCGATGGTCGCCTTGCTGGTCTGCACCGACACGATGTCCGGCTGGCGCTACGACCTTCGCACCCCAACCTAGCCCTCGGTGTCACGCGCGGTGCCGGGCGCAGCGCAGACCTCGACCAGCGCCGACCTGCATCCGGTAGAACCCGCCTAGTCGCGCGGGTTCGCCCGTAGATCCGAACAGAAGCGAGGTGCTGGTCATGGCTGGATCTGTCGTACACGTCGAGCTGCCCTCGAGCGACGCCGATCGCGCTGCGGGCTTCTGGAACGGCCTGTTCGAGTGGGGCCTCGGCGCCTCCGCGATGGAGGGGTTCGACTACCGCATGGCGCAGATCGCCCCCGAGCAGGGCGTCGCGGTGTTCCCGTCACCGGACACCGCCGGCAAGGGAGCGATCGTCTATTTCTCGACCGACGACATCGACGCGTCGATCGCCACCGTCCGCGAGCTCGGCGGCACCGCCGACGACAAGCAGCCGGTGCCGACGCACGGCTGGTTCGCGGCCTGCAAGGACACCGAGGGCAACACGTTCAGCCTCTGGCAGAACGACGAGAACGCCGCGTAGTGTCCTCGGCCGCCGTCGCGCTCACCGTCCTCGCCGGCTTCGCCGGCTCGGTCCAGGTCGCGGTGATGGGACGCTTCGGCGGGCGGATCGGTGTCGTCGAGGCGCTCACGTTCGCGACGGCGGTCCAACTCCTGCTATCGCTGACGATCCTGCTCGTCGCACGATCCGGGCTCGGGGGGCTCGG
>Ga0335082_10008262_pt1 | contig 11297 bp, 10 predicted proteins | sample Lox_Sample_41_FD_206718 | JGI IMG/M metagenome (GOLD analysis project Ga0335082, IMG submission 206718) | Soil microbial communities from Loxahatchee National Wildlife Refuge, Florida, United States - Lox_Sample_4.1 | ecosystem: Environmental > Terrestrial > Soil > Wetlands | place: USA... | reverse complement strand
GAGGGCGACGACCGCCTCCTCGACCGAAATCGGGGCTCCGCAGGCCGGGCACTCGGTCGACCCGAAGAGGTACCGGATCCAGTTCGCGAGCTCCTCGTGCTTGGTGCTCGAGGCTTGGTCTGCGAGCCACCGGCCGACCGGCCGCAGCCGCTCGGAGGCTGCGGGCCTGATTGGGGTTCTCTTCGTGTGCGGTTTGTCGAGCCACTCCCCTGCCGCGGCGAAGAATCCGTACTTTCCGACCACCAAATGGAGCTGGGCCTTCCACCGGGGGCAAGCTCCGGGCAGCTCCCCGTCCGAGACTCCGTTCAGGTGTCGACCCCAGACGGATTCCTGCTCGAACGCTACTGCTGCTTCGAGCGTCAACCGGTAGAACTCGCGGAGCAAATCGGCGAACTCCCCGATGCGCTCGGGCCGCTTCATTCCGAACACGTCCCGGGACGCGACGATCGCCCCCGCCAGCATGATCGGCATCTCGCGCTGCCGGGGCTCCCACCTGGCGGCAAGATCGCGCAGATACGGGAGAGCCGCGTAGCTAGCTGAATAGACGGTGCCCTGATGGCAGATCCTCGACCACAGATCGTTCCACGACTCCGACCACCCATCCGGTCTGAGAATTTCGAGGATGTCGGGGATGTCCGTGGCCTCCCCGTACGCGTGCCCGAGGGCACTCCAGTCGGTCATCATTCGCATGGGACGCGCCCTCCGATGATCGTAATGCAGGCGACCTCGAGGCGCCCGCCCTCCTCGGGGTTCGGCCATGAGTCTCCGGAGGGGACGGCGCACGTTTTCGCGCCGTCCCCATGCCCATCGTCTCTTCAGCCTCCGTTGGGGGGCTTCGCCGGAGACGCAATGGGCGCCGACGGCTGCGAGCCCTGGGCCGGCGAGTCTGCGCCGGTCGCCGGCGTCGCCGTGATCGTGACCTTCGCGTTCGACTTGATGTCCTTCTTCTGCTTCTTGCTCTGCGTGTGCCGCATCGCGCGGGTCTGCTCGGCCTTCACGGCAGCGGCCGCCTTGACGGCGGGCGTGGTCGTGCGCGGCTTCGGCGGTTCCATGCCGTAGAGGCCGAGGGTGGTCGTGGCCTGCTCGCCGTTCTGGGCGAGGAGATACTGTCGGAGGAGCCGGTAGACGACGTTCGCGTTCTTCACGGACGCCTTCTTGACCTGCACCTTGCCCTGCCACGTCACCTTCGCCCCGTCCGCGTCGTCGATGTCCGTGACCGCCGAGGTGAACACGGCGCCGAGCGACGCGGGGGTGTACGCGACGCCGTTGATCGTCACGTTCCCCAGGTTGCCCTTCTGGATGCCCGCCACGACCGCGGTGAACCGCTGCCGGGTGGACGGCTTGTTGTTGGGATCCACGATTTCTTCTCGCTTTCGATCGACCTGGCGAGCGGCGTGATTTGCCGCCCCCTTCAACGAGTGAGTCGCTCGAGGCGGCGAAACTTACCGACGTTCGGGGGCGCGCCTTCGGCGCTCGCCAGCGCCCACTCCTCCCTCCCCGGCACCCACTCGGCCCTCGTCGGCACCCGGGCCTCGATCGCGGGCACCTGAGCGTCCGTTGGGCACGCCGGAGGCTCGCGAGGCGGCACACGAACGTTGAGGCTTGGCGGTTGGACGCAACTCGCGCGCGGGGCGTCCGATAGGGGGGCATGAGGAAGAACGAGGATGGGCGGACGAGGCTCGGGTACGGGCTCGTGAGCGTCGTGAGGCGGCCATCGACGAGCAAGGACTGGGTCGCGTCGAACGAGGTGCGGCGAGCGATCGACAGGTGCCTCCGAGGGGTCGGCGTGAGGCGGCAAGAGCTCGCCGATCTGCGGCAAGAGGTCGTCGCGGACCTGCTCGCATCGAACGAGAACCCTCCCACGGGCGACCGGCGCGAGGCTCTGGCGGTCGTGATCACCCAAAGGAGATTCGTCGACGGGCTCCGGAAGGAAGGGCGCCGGCGCGAGGAGAGCGAGGACGCGCGCGCGGTGGAGGGGCACGCGGACGGGTTCGCCCCGCGCCCGTACTGGAGCGACCCGACCGAGCTCCTGATGCTTCGAGACCAGCTCCGGGTGCTCGTGCGCTTCGGCAGGCTCAGCGAGCGCGAGCTCTCGATGCTCGCCGCGAAGGCCGCGGGCTTCTCGGACGAGGAAGTGGGCGCCCGGTTCGGGTGCACGAAGCGCACGGTCGCCAACGTGTGCTGCATGGCGCGGCGCACACTCCGGGCGGCCTGACTCACGACCCGAGCGGGCTCACGCGCGCGCTGTCAGTGTCGGGGACTGGTCTCCCACGTCGACGGCGGCGCGCCGCATGGTTCTCCGGGGGCCTCGACCTGCACGGTCACGTACTCGACCTTCAGGGTGGACCGGATCTTTTCGCCGAGCCGCTGCCCGAGCGTCGGATCGGTCGACTGGGTCTTCACGTGCACGGTCACGGCATCGTGGCCGGCCCCCAGGGTCCACACGTGCAGGTCGTGCACGGCGCTCACGCCGGGGAAGCCGGCCACGATCTCGCGGATCACGCCCACCGGGAGGTGCCGCGGCGCCGCCTCGAGGAGCACCAGCGTCGCGTCGTGCAGCAGCCGCAGGGAGCCGATGAGCAGGATGGCCGCGACGATGAAGCTGGCGATCGGGTCGGCCGACGCGGGGCCGCCGAAGCGGATGACGAGGGCCGCCACGAGCGCCGCGAGCGCCCCGAGGGTGTCGCCGATGAGGTGCAGCCAGGCGCCGCGCAGGTTCAGGGCGTGCCCTTTGCCGTGACCGTGATCATGACCGTGGTCGTGCTCATGGTCGTGGTCGTGGTCGTGGTCGTCGGGGTTGTCGGGATCGTGCGCGTGATCGTGGGAGTGGCCGATCGCGTCGTGGAGCAGCCACGCGCTCGCGCCGTTGACGAAGAGGGCCATCGTCGCGACGACGAGCATGATGGTCGCGCGCGGCGGAGTCTTCTCGTGCAGCGCCTCGATGCCCTCGATGACGATGCCCACGGTCGTCAGGAGGACCAACACCGCGCTGAAGATGGCGGCCACGGGCTCGGCGCGCCGCAGGCCGTACGTGAAGCGCGGCGTGGGCCGGCGCACCGCGAGGCGCATGGCGAAGAGACTCACCCCCAGTGCGAGCACGTCCATGAGCAGGTGCAGGGCGTCGGCCTGGAGCACGACGCTCTCGGCCACGAGGGCGCCCGCCAGCTCGAGCACGAAGAAGGCGCTGACCAGGGCCAGGACGGTCGCCAGGCGCCGGGCCTGCCGCGCCTCGCTCGGCGTGAAGGAGCCGTGCACGACGCTCGACGGGACGGGTGCCGCGTGCTCGTGCACGCGCTCAAACTAGCACGTAGTCGTCGGCCACCGCGGCGGGCTGCGAGTCGAGCGCGAGCATCGTCTCGTCGTCGCGCCGCACGGCCGTGATGTAGAGGCCGTGCAGGATCGAGGCGTAATCCGTGATGAGCGCGAGGAACTCGTCGCGCGGGAGGAAGAGCGTGACAGTCGGGTGCACGGCGATGACGTCGGCGTTCGCCTTGCGCCGCAGCACGAGGGCCACCTCGCCCACCGTGTCGCCCGGGACGAGGTTCGCGAGCACGACCGGCTCGCCCCCCTCGTGGGCGACGACGGCGACCTCGCCGGAGGCGACGAGATGCAGCCCCTGCGCCTCCTCGCCCTCGTTCACGAGCTTGTCGCCCTTCTCGAAGATGCGCGTCTCGAATCGCTCGACCAGCGTCGCGCGATCCGAGGAAGGCACCGAGACGAGCACCGGCGAGGTCTTCACGAGGTTCGCCACCATGCGCCGCCTGCAGTGCGCCGCGAGCTCGATGCCGACGATGGGGCGCCGACCCGCGACCTCCTCGAGCGAGTCGCGCTTGGCCTTGAGCAGGATCGACGGGAGCGTCGCCGTGACGCTCGCCGCACGCGGCGCGCGCGACAGGAGCGCCATCTCGCCGAAGAGGGCACCGCTCGCCAGGCGCGCGAGCATGATGGGCCCTTTCCCGTTCTCCTCGCCGGGCTTGCGCGACACCTCGAGCTCGCCGCGCACCACGATGTACGCCTCGGCGCCCTCGTCGCCCTCGTGGATGACCACCTGCCCCGCGGGCACCGTCATCATCTCGAAGCTGCCGAGCAGGTCGCGCAGCGCCTCCTTCGGCAGGGCGCTGAAGAGCGGGAGCGGCGCCACGAGCGTCAGCTCCGAGCCCGAAGCTTCCTCGTACGTGCTGGTGGCGGCGTGGAGGATCTGCGTCGCCTTGGACGTGAGCGCCGGCCCCGTGAGGAAGGAGCTGAGCGGCTGGAACCCCGCGAAGTGCGGGAGCGGTGGCGGCGGGTTCGCTTCCTCCTGGAGCCTGGGCGAGCCCTGACCGAACGCGGTCGCCACCTGATCGAGGTAGTCGTCGACGTTCTCGCCGAGCGCCCTCAGGTCGCCGATGGCCGCGACGGCGAGCGGCAAGTTGCCCGCGTCGATCGCGCGGCGTACCGCGAGGCCGAACCCCTCGATGGCCGCCTCCGTGCGCCCCATCTGCTCGAGCAGCCGGCAGGTGATGACGAGCGCGCTCGGGATCGACGGGTCCTTCTCGACCACCGCGGCCGCCCAGCGCAGCGCCGCCTCGGTCTCGTCCGCGAGCAGCAGCGCCAGCGCGCGGTCGATCGGCGAGTCGGTCGGCTTCTGGACGCCGGGGAGCTCCGGCGGGGCGGCGCGCATCTCGCCGCCCAGCTTACCAGAGCCCGCTCACTCCTCGTCTGGGGCCTTCTTCGTGCCTTCCGCCCGCTCCAGGAACTGGCTCATGGCCTCGGCCGTCGCGGCCACCAGGGGCAGCACGCGCGGGTAGTCCATGCGGGTGGGCCCGATGACGCCCACCGTGCCGGCCGCCTGCCCGTGCGCCGTGTACGCCGCCCCGACGATGGCGAGCTGGCCTCCCCCGAGATCACCCGCCTCCTGCCCGACGACGACGCGGCCGCCCTTGTTCTCGAGCGCCAGGTCGAGCAGCTTCACGAGCTGCTCGCGCGCATCGAGCGCGGTCACGAGGCGCCTCACGTCCGCGGCCTCGTTGAACTCCGGCTGCTGCAGCAGGCGCTCCTGGCCCTCGATCACCACGTCCGTCTCGCCACCCACGGCCTCGCTGACGGCGGCGCCCCCGAGCTCGAAGGCGCGCCTGCGCAGCTCGTCGGCCTGCACGCGCTCCGTGTGGAGGCGCCGGTGGAAGAGGTCCCGCAGATCGCCGAGGGAGCGGTCCTCCACGACGTCGTCGAGCAGGTTGTGGATCCGCTGCAGCTCCTGCTCGGTGACGGTCAACTCGAGGAAGCGGTTCTGCACCGTGCCGTTCTTCATCACGAGCACGGCGAGCACCTCGTCGGCGGACGTCCGGATGAAGCGCAGCTGCTTGAGCGTGAGCGTCTCGGCGCGCGGGGCGACGACGACGGCGGCGGTGCCCGTGAGCTCCGAGAGCAGCTTGCCCGTCTCGCGCATCACGTTCTGTCCGGGCGCCAGGGACGCGAACTTCTCGTGGATCGAGGCCTCCTCGTCCGTCGACAGCGAGCGCACCTGCATCAGCGCGTCGATGAAGAGGCGGAACGCGCGGTCGGTCGGAATGCGGCCGGCGCTCGTGTGCGGCTGGCTCAGGTACCCGAGCTCCTCGAGATCGGCGAGCACGTTGCGGATGCTCGCGGGCGACAGATCGAGGCCCGACTTCTTCGAGAGCGTGCGCGATCCCACGGGCTCACCGGTCGACACGTATTCCGTGACGCAGTGGTAGAGGACCTGGCGGGCACGGGCGTTCAGCTCCGGCATTGGGCCTTCCGAAGCTTAACACGCTAGATTGCCGGCTCATGCGCGGCCGTTTCGCGCCACTGACAGTCTCCCTGGTGCTGCCGCTGTCACTCCTGACGGCAGAGCCATCCGCGCGCGCGGGGTTCTTCGTGCCGCCCGCGATGCCGCCTGTCTGGGCCCTCGCCGGGCAGGCCGACACGGCTCCCGCGGTCCGTTACGGCGAGCTGGATCGTGCGGCCTGTCAGGCCGAGCTCGGGCGTCGCGGAATCGCGTTCACCCCGGTCGACGAAGCGCGCGGCGTGCTGGCGCCCGTGAGGCTCGACGGGCCCCTGCACGGCGTGACGTTCCGCACGGGGCTGCCCGCGTCGCAGCGCGCCAGCTCCCCGTGGGAGATCGTGGACTGCCGGCTCGCCCTGGCGCTCGACGACTTCGCCGAGCAGCTCGCGGCGCACGACGTCGTGACGGTCGTCCACCTCTCCATCTACCGACCGCCCTCGTCGCGCTGGCCCGACGGCAAGCTCGCGACGCGCCATCCCGGCGGACTGGCCATCGACGCGGCCACCTTCGTGAAGAAGGACGGCACGACGCTCGAGGTCCAGCGCGACTTCCACGGCCACATCGGCGCCAAGACCTGCGGGCCCGGCACCGGGCCCCACCCGGCGACGCCCGAGGCCAACGAGCTGCGCAGCATCCTCTGCGACGCTGCCGATGCCCGCCTCTTCAACGTGGTGCTGTCGCCCGACTACAACTGGCCGCACCGCAATCACTTCCACCTCGAGGTGGCGGCCGGCGTGAAGTGGTTTGTCGTGCACTGACGGAACCGGTAAGAAGCGCGCGTGACCGGTACCCCCAGGCAGCGGGAATTCTTCGGACACCCCGCGGGGCTCTACGTCCTGTTCCTGACGGAGATGTGGGAGCGCTTCTGCTTCTACGGGATGCGCGCGCTGCTCGTGCTCTACGTGGTCAAGCGCATCGCGACCCCGGAGGTCGCCGGGACGGTGCCCGGCTGGTTCGCCGTGAAGGGCGCGATCGAGCACGTCTTCGGCCCGCAGGACGAGCACCAGATCGCCGACCAGATCTACGGCCTCTACACGGCGTTCGTGTACCTCACGCCGCTCATCGGCGGCATCCTGGCCGACCGCTGGTTCGGCCAGCGCAAGATGGTGCTCTTCGGCGGCGTCGTGATGGCGATCGGCGAGTTCATGCTCATGCGCGAGTCGCTCTTCTTCCCGGCGCTCGTGACGATCACCATCGGCAGCGGCTTTCTCAAGTCGAACGTGTCGACGCAGGTCGGCGCGCTGTATCCGCCGGGTGACCCGCGGCGAGACCGCGCGTTCAACATCTTCTACGTGGGCATCAACCTCGGCGCGTGGCTCTCGCCGTTCATCTGCGGGACGCTCGGCGAGAAGGTCGGCTGGGCGTGGGGATTCGGCGCGGCAGGGGCCGGGCTGCTCTTCGGCGTGGCGATCTACCTCTGGGGGCAGAAGTACCTCGCGCCCGATCAGGTGATGCAGGCGCGCAGCGCGCGGGGCGCGAAGAAGAGCAAGCCGGCGCCCTTCACGCGCACCGAGTGGCTCAAGATCGGCGCGCTCGTGACGCTCTGCGCGCTCAACATCCCCTTCTGGGGCGTCTACGAGCAGCAGGGCAACTCGCTGCAGTTCTGGGCCGACGAGAGCACCAACCGCCACGTGCTCGCGTGGCTCGGCATCGGCTGGGAGATGCCCGCCTCGTGGTTCCAGTCCCTCAACCCGGGCTTCATCATGCTGTGCACGCCGTTCATCAACCGGCTCTGGTTGCGCCAGATGCGCAGCAAGACCGAGCCGACGAGCGTGACCAAGATGGCCATCGGCTGCTTCCTGCTCGGCGTGTCGTTCCTCGTCATGATCGGCGCGGCGCGCGTGGTGGACACGGGGCACATGGCGAGCTTCGGGTGGCTCGTGGGCTGCTCGTTCCTGCTGACGGTGGGCGAGATCTACCTGTCGCCGGTCGGGCTCTCGCTCGTGACCAAGATCAGCCCGCCGCGCATCGTGTCGATGATGATGGGCATGTGGTTTCTCTCGAGCTTCTTCGGCGACTACCTGTCGGGGTACCTGGCGACGTTCAAGGAGACCTGGTCGAGCACGAGCTTCTTCGCGATGCAGGCGGGGCTCTCGCTGGTCACGGGGGTCGCGATCGTCGCCATGTTCGTGCCGCTCAAGAAGGCAATCGGCGACGAGAACGCGCCGGATGCGGGAGGCAGCCTGCCGCCGGCGGCCGAAGCCAGCCCGGCGAGGGCCGCGTCAGACGCGTAGTCGCTCGAGCACGGCGCGCATGTCGTCGGGCATCGGCAGCTCCCAGCGCATCTCGCGCTCGGTCGCGGGATGCACGAACCCGAGCTCCGCGGCGTGCAGCATGAGCCGGGGCGCCTCGATGACGGGTCCCGCGTAGCCACGCACGTACACGCGCTCGCCGACGATCGGGTGGCCGCCCTCGCTCAGGTGGATGCGGATCTGGTGCGTCCGCCCCGTCTCGAGACGACAGCCGACCAGCGTCGCGCCCTCGAGCGCCTCGATGCGCTCGACGTGCGTGATGGCCTCGCGCGCGGAGGACGGGGGCGTCCCGCGCGCCGAGCCGCGGAGGCCGTCGCCTCGATCCTCCATGAGGAAGGAGCGGATGGTGCGCGCCCGGACGTCGCCGTGGGCGATCGCCAGATAGCGTCGATGCACGGTGTGATGCCGGAACTGCGAAGAGAGGCTCTGCTTCGCGAGCCAGCTGCGCGTGAAGACGACGAGGCCGCTCGTCTCCTTGTCGAGACGGTGCACGATCCCGAGCGCCGGTCGCCCGCGCCCGCGGGCGCCGGCCTTGTTCTCGAGCCATCCGCGCACACGAGCTTCGAGCGTGTCCACGTTGCTCTCCTCGTAGGGAACCGTGCTCACGCCGGCCGGCTTGCTCACGACGACGACGTGCGCGTCGGCGTGCACGATGTCCACGGGCGCCGCCGCGCGCGCCCCCTTTCGCGGCGCCCGCTCGTCCATGGCAACGCCGGCGCCGGCCGTCACGCGCGTCGTCGGGTCGCGCACCACCTCGCGTCCGACTCGCACCTTGCCTGCCTCGATCCACGCGCGCGCCTTGCCCCAGCTCACGCCCCAGAGCCCACGCACCGCGCGGTCGAGGGGGCCCGCGAGCTCGGCCGGTACGATCTTCTCGTTCGCGCCCACTTGCAGCCTCTTCCTACCCCCAATTACCTCTGAGGGTTTGAGGCTTTGCAGCGCGCGTCTCCTTGCTTGACACCGCGCGTCCCCGGTCCGCACAATCGGCTATCCCCGCGAATTCCGTGGGGCGGAGAAGGCACGTGCCCAAGACCCTGCTGGCCGTCGACGACAGCGCCACGATGCGCAAGGTTCTCGAGATCACCTTCGCCGGTGAGGACTTCCGCGTCCTGACGGCGGAGAGCTCGCAGAAGGCGCTGGCGCACATGAGCGAGGATCCGGTCGCGGTCGTGATCGACACGTCGCTGGACGGAGACGACCCCTACGCGCTCGCGAAGGAAGTGCGATCGCGCTCGGGCGCGGCGGTCATCATGATGATGGCGAGCCGCTACAACCCGTACGACGCGAACAAGGCGCGCGACGCGGGGGCCGACGACTTCATCGACAAGCCCTTCGACACGCAGGCGTTCATCGACAAGATGAAGAAGGCGCTCGGCGCACGCGAGGCCGGCAAGGGAGCTTCCGCCATGGCGCCCGCCGCGGCGGCTCCGGCGCCGCCGGCCCCGCCCCCTGCGCCCGCGTTCGGAGGGGGATCGCCGCGTCCGCCCATCGTGTCGCCGGTCGCGAGGCCCGCCATCAACGTGCAGCGCACGCACACGCTGTCCTTCGAGGGGGGCTCTCCGATCCCGCCGCCGGCCGGACCGGCGCACTCACCCGCGCCGCCGCCGGTGATCGCGTCGCCGCCGCTCTCGCGCACCGCGCCGAGCGGCATGCCGGCGTTCAATCCCCCGGTCGCGCCCCCGCCCGCCCCGGCTCCCGTCGCGCCGCCTCCGCGTGCGGCCGAACCCGCGCCCGTCGCGGCCGCGGTCAACGGACACCTGGCGAGCAAGCTCGGGGACCTCGGGCTCTCGCCCGCGCAGGCCGAGGCGGTGCTCGCGCTGTCGCGCGAGGTCGTCGAGCGCGTCGTGTGGGAGGTCGTCCCGCAGCTCGCCGAGACGATCATCAAGGAAGAGATTGCCCGGCTCACCAAGGAGTGAGCTCGGGGCCGCCTCGCCCGGCCCGTGCCATGCTCTCCCTGAAGCATGGCCGGCGACGATGACGCGCTGAAAGCTCTGGCGCGCGCGATTGCGCGGATCGAGGAGCTGCTCGACCGGCTGCCGCTCGACGTCGCCAAGGACCTGCGGGCGCGCGTGGCGACGCTGCGCACGGTGCTGCTCGACAAGCGCCCGCCGGCGCTCGTGCTCGTGGGGCGGCGCGGGGCGGGCAAGTCGTCGGTGGTCAACGCGCTCTTCGGCGCGAAGGTGGCCGAGCTCGGCCACGTCACGGCGCAGACGGGACGCGCACGCTGGTACCTCTACGAGCGCGGCGGTGGCTCCATGCGCGTGCTCGACACGCGCGGGATGCAGGAGGGCTCATCGCCCGCCGAGGGCGACCCCGCCGGGAGCGCGCTCGAGTCGGTCGCCGTCGAGCTGCGCGTGCAGCCGCCCGACGTCGTGGTCTTCGTGGCGAAGGCGACCGAGGTGGACGCGGCGATCGACGGCGACCTGGACGCCCTCGAGCGCGTCTACGACGAGATCCGCCGCACGCACCGGCTCGAGCCGCCGCTCGTGGCGGTCGTCACGCACGCCGACACGCTCGAGCCCAAGGCCACGCGCCTGCACGAGGAGGGCAAGGAGCCGCCCGAAGACGTCGAGGAGAAGAGGCGGCACGTGACGCTCGCGGAGCACGCGCTCTCGCGGAAGATCGATGCGCGCGACAAGCTGCGCCCGCGCCTCGTCGCGACGGTCGGCGTGTCCGCGTACATGTCGTGGCGCAACGACGGGTCCCTGCGCGCCGACGAGCGCTGGCGCATCGACGACCTCGCGACCACGCTGTTCCGCCACCTGCCGGACGCGAGCCACGCCGAGCTGGCCCGCGCGACGCAGGCGCGCGCAGTGCAGGAGGAGCTCGCGTCGAAGCTGACGAGCGCGACGGCGGCTCTCTGCGCCGGCATCGCCGCGGTTCCATTCGTCCCCGCTGCGGTGATTCCGCTGACGAGCCTGCAGGCCGGAATGGTCGCCGGCATCGCCTGGATCGGCGGCCGCTCGGTGGACAAGCGCGGAGCGACGGAGTTCATGGCGAGCCTGAGCGCCAACGTGGGCCTCGGCATCGGCCTGCGCATCGCCGCCCGTGCCCTGATGGACCTCGTGACGGGAGGAGCCGCCGCGGTGGTGTCCGCCACGTTCGCGTTCACGGGGACGATGGCGATCGGGGGGGCGGCGAAAGCCTATTACATCCGCGGGGTCTCGATGACCGAGGCCGCTCGCATATTTCGGCGAAAGCGCAAGGAGAAAGACGGCTCCCGCGACGTTTGACGGGCTGTCTGGGACGGCCGGATACTGGTT
>Ga0335082_10008261_pt1 | contig 11297 bp, 7 predicted proteins | sample Lox_Sample_41_FD_206718 | JGI IMG/M metagenome (GOLD analysis project Ga0335082, IMG submission 206718) | Soil microbial communities from Loxahatchee National Wildlife Refuge, Florida, United States - Lox_Sample_4.1 | ecosystem: Environmental > Terrestrial > Soil > Wetlands | place: USA: Florida... | reverse complement strand
TGGTCATGCGCCCGGCGGCCGTGTCCTCCTCGAAGGTCATCAGTTCGGCTACTTCGGCGCGTTCCTCCGGTTCCATCTCGGTCAGGATTTCCTCGGTGGCTTCGGGTGGCATGTCGAGGAGCACGTCGGCGGCGGCATCGGGATCCATCTCCTCCACAATGTCGGCGGCACGGTCGGAATCGAGCGAACTGAGGATCGAGACCTGGAGCTTGGGATCGATCTCCTCCAGGGTTTCGGCGGCAACTCCTTCGTCGAGGGTCTCGAACACCGCCTCGCGTTCGGCGGGAGCCAGCTCCTCAACGATGTCGGCTATATCAGCGGGGTGTAGCTTGGCCAGGCGGTCGAGCGAGATCTTCAGCTTGACGCGCCGCGCAGGGTCCACTTCGATAAGATCCACGAACTCCCACGGAATCAACCGCGGCGGTATGTTCGCCAGCAAGGCGCGCAGGGCCACGAGAGGGACCACGCCTTTCAACAGCCGGCGAATGGCGCCCCGCGCGCCAACGTCAACGGCGCCGACCTTGAGCACAACCCGTCCATGTCCGGTTTCCTCGTGGATGTCAACGTCATTGACGCGCACCACCTTGCGGCCGTTCACGTCAATGATCTGCTGGTCCAGCAGATCGCGGGCCAGGAGAAGCATGCCTTCGCCGCCGCTGTAAGGCAGCCAATCCGCAGCCGCGCTGCGGGCGCGCACGCCGCCGTTGATGGACTGCACTTCGTTGGTCACCAACAGCCGGTCGCCGCTGCGGGTCTTGACGATGAGGCTGAATATCTGGGCGGAATTGTCCTGCGGAACTACTGCCACTTCCCGCACCTTTCCCGCCGCAGCGCCGTTTTGGTCAATGACCGGTGCGCCCAGCAGTTCCGAGAGTGCGAGAGGAGGCATTGCAGTCAATATATCGGATGTACCGCCGGGTTTGTTCAGGAACTCGCGTTTGGCGCCTGGCAGTCAGGATTTGGTTTAATCAAGAATGAGCAGCTGCAAGTACGAATGCCAACGTAAAGCTAAGTGCTAAGTCCAAAGGGTTAAGTGTTAGGTCCTGAGTGCCATGAAAAATTTCCTGTGCGAGGCCATACTTTTCGACCTGGACGGAGTGCTGGTTGACTCCACGCCTTGCGTGACCCGGGTTTGGAGCGCATGGGCGCGGGAGCATGGGCTCGACGCTGACCAGGTCGTGCACATTGCGCATGGCCGGCGGACTATCGAGACGGTCCGCCGGGTTGCGCCGCACCTTGACGCGCAGCGGGAAACCGATCGCATCGAGCAAATGGAGATCAGTGATACCGACGGCCTGCGCGTGCTGCCGGGCGCAAGAGAGCTTCTGGCGCAATTGCCGAAGCGCTACAACATTGTGACTTCTGGGACGCGTCGCCTGGCTACGAAGCGGCTGCAAGTCGCTGGACTGCCGGTTCCAAAGGCCATGATCACAGCGGACGATGTCGTGCGCGGCAAACCTGCGCCTGACCCTTACCTCGCCGGCGCCCGCGCTTTCGGCTACACGCCGAAACACTGCCTGGTATGTGAAGACGCGCCCTCGGGCATCCGCTCTGCCAAGGCGGCGGAGATGCTGGCCATCGGCGTTTCGACCACATATCCAGCGTCAGAACTGACCGAAGCAGACGCGGTCGTTGGTTCGCTGCAGGAGGTGATTGTAAAGATAACCCCGGGAGGATTGACCATTGTGGTGGCTTGAGGTCGAAAAAATCCCTTCGTTGTTTCTCCAACTCATCTTGCGGGCGGTCCGTGCCCGTCAGGCGGCCCGTGCAACCTGCAGCTTTTCGATCATGCCCTCCACGATCGCGCAACGGCTGCGCAATTCAACCTTAAATTCGCGGTGACTGGCTTTATTGATCTCGTGCAGCAGGTGCTTGTGATGTTCCTGCAAGAGCTCCCGAAGCAGCCCTTCTTCCTTGTCGGTCAACCGGAGTTCCATGGCGGCCTCCGATAGTTTCAATGGCCTAAGATAATTGTATTCCCGTAAATCAAGGGGCAGCCATGTGGGTCGATGCCGAACGCGCAATCCGATTTGTATCCAATACAATCGAGCGGTGCGCCGGTTCCAGTTCTACTTCCTCGCCATGGTGATATGCGTCTCCGCCCTGCCGGCGCACGCCCAGGCCGAGGATCTCAGATTAGAGAAGGCGGTGGCCCAGGCCATGGCAGGCCAACGTGGCGCGGCCGTGATGCAGGACGTACGTTCGGGCCGCATCCTGGCGGCATACCGCATGGATGTTGCAGCGGCCCGGGTTGTTCACCCCGGCTCCAGCATCAAGCCGCTCACGCTGCTGGCGCTGCTGGAGGCGGGCAAGGTGGATGCCAACACTACGCTGATGTGCAAGCGGCCACTCACCATTGCGGGGCATCGACTCGACTGTTCTCATCCTGACACCAAAGGGCCGCTCGGCCCCACAACGGCACTTGCCTATTCCTGCAATTCCTTCTTCACGGAAGCTGCAGCGCGGCTTACCCCAGCGGAATTACGCGCCGGATTTGTACGGGCGGGCCTCAGTTCCGCCACAGGGCTCGCTCCACACGAGGTCTCCGGTGAAGTCGCGCTGGCTCACTCGCCGGAACAGCTTGAACTGCAAGCCATCGGCGAATGGGGCATCCGTGTGACGCCGCTGGAGCTGCTTCACGCCTATCGCGAGCTTGCCCTTCGGTCGCGCAGCGACAGCTCCGCTCCGATCCCGGCCATTCTCGCGGAAGGCCTGCGGGCGTCGGTGTCATACGGCATGGCGCAGGCCGCTCAACCCCATGCTCCGATGAAGGTCGCGGGCAAGACCGGCACAGCGCGTTCCGACGAAGGCCCATGGCAACACGGCTGGTTTGCCGGCTACGCACCCGCAGAAAATCCCGAGATCGCGCTCGTCGTCTTTGTGGAGAACGGGCACGGCAGCGACGCAGCCAAGCTAGCCAGCAGGATCTTCGCCGCCTTTTCCGAGGAACGTGACAATCAGTCTGTTAAGGTCGTTGGAGGACGGCGTTGATGAAGCGATTATCAGCATGCCTGGCCGTCTTCCTTCTCGGTCATGTTGGTGACGTACAATCGGCTCCTCGCCAGTCTTCATCCGGATTTCCGCAGACCGTTCGTGTGCGGCTTTGGTACCTGCATCCGCCGGCGGAGTTGCGCATACGCGCCGAAGCCGGCCAGGCACAGTTGCGAAAGTGTGCAACCTGCAAACCGGCCGCTGTCTCGACCCTCACCCTCCACGCCGCACAATCTTCAATGCTGATTGACGGGAGCAAAGCTTCTGCTTCCGAGCTTCGCATCCACGGCGTGTATCAGATGAACGCTGCCGGTGAGCCGCCGCTGCATGCCGACTTTCCGCTCGACATTCGCGCCGCTAACGGTCATCTGCTGCTCACCGCGCTCATGCCGATGGAGGAGTACATCGCGGGAGTGCTGGCGGGCGAGACCGGCAACTTCAAGTCCGACGAGGCGCTGAAGGCCATGGCGGTTGCGGCGCGGACTTTCGCGATGCACTTCGGCAGCCGTCACGCGCTTGACGGCTTCGATTTCTGCGACACCACGCACTGCCAGGACCTGCGCCTCGCCGGCATCAACTCGCGGCTGCGAAAAATTGCCGACGCGACCGCGGGCGAGATTCTCTGGTACGAGGGCGAGCCTGCTGCGGCCTACTACGCCGCCAACTGCGCGGGCACCAGCGAAGACGGACGCTTCATCCTCGGCAATGACGAAGCGCGCGCGCCGTATCTTGTCGAACACTCCGACCAGTACTGCGTGCGCAGCGGCGGTTCGCAGTGGAGCAGCGAGGTGTCAAAACGAGATCTGCAGCGCGCGCTGGCGACGGATGGCATCGTTGTTCCGGGCACACTGCGCTCGGTTGCCGTGCTGCAGCGAACTCCAAGCGGCCGCGTCGAGTTCCTGCGCGTTACCGGCAGTTTCAGTGTGACCGTTTCGGCGCTGAACTTTCGCGCCGCCATCGGCCACAACATCGGCTGGGACCGCCTGAAGAGCAACCTTTACGACGTGAGCAACGCGGGGAATGGTGTCAAGTTTAATGGCCGGGGCTCAGGGCACGGCCTTGGCCTTTGCCAGGCAGGCGCCGAAGTGATGGGCGAGGAAGGCCATTCTTACCGTGAAATCCTCGCCTACTACTATCCCGGCACAAAGCTCGGCGTCAGCGCCCAGGGCATTGCGTGGCAGCGTCTCGCCAACGAAGATGTGGAACTGCTGACCACACAGCCCGGCCGCGATCGCGCCTTGCTCCCGGTGGCCTCGCGCTACATGCACGAGTCCGAAGAGAGCACCGGGCTCGTTTATCGCGATGCTCCGCGCTTGAAGATCTACGCAACAGTTGCGGCCTTTCGTAACTCCACCGGCGAGCCGGGATGGGTTGCTGCTTCGACGCGCGGGCGCACGATCCAGATGCAGCCCTCCGATGTACTGCGGCAGGCCGGGACGCTGGAGAGCACCATCCATCACGAGTTGCTGCATATGCTGATCGAGTCGTACGCGCGTCCGCAAACGCCGCTGTGGTTCCGCGAGGGACTGGTGCTCTATCTTGCGGGAGGAAATGCGGCGCAGTCGAGCTCTCATCAAAGCTTTGAAGACCTGAGCGCCGTAGAGAAGGCATTGCGCTCGCCCGCAAGCGAAGCGCAGTTGCGCGCCGCTTACGGCGAGGCCTATTCCCATGTGGCAGAGTTGGCACGACAGCACAGCAAAGCTGCGCTGCTCGATTGGCTGCAGAAGGGGCTGCCTTCGGAGCAGGGTGCTAATGGCGCCGCTCAGCGTTCCGGCAAAAGGTAAATTCTAGACGACGCTATTCGACTCAAGGGCCTCCCTTTCGGTCCGCACTCCCACCATCCACACCAGCGTGATCCACGCCGTGATCAGAATTACGTACGCGACGAAGAAGCGCAGGCCCATGCTCCAGGCCTGCTTGCGGAGGGTGTCAAGGTTGGGAATCCACCAGATGAGCTTGTAGGGGATGTAAGCGCCGACGAAGACCAGCACGCAGAACCATACCCAATACATCGGCCGCTGCAGCACGCGCCAGGAGCGCGCCACTCCCTTGGTGAATCCGGAGACGGCGATGGTAGTGCCGGCCGGCAGCCAGATTGCCGGGATGATCGAAACAATCAGCACAATCAGCCAGTCGAGGTCGCGAGTCACATTCCGCGGTGGCGGACCAGCACCTAGCTTCTGCCGAATCCAGACGCCAGCCTGCGGTGTGTAGGTCCGGAGACTCCAGAAAAACCATAACAGCGCCGCCAGCATAGCGGCCCAGATGGCCAGCACGACAATGTGCCGCAGCGAATGACGAAATGCGCGCCAGACCCCGCCGCTGTCGCGGAAACAGGCCAGGCGGAAATAGGCGAACGTCCCGGCGCGCAGCCATACCACGAGCACGATGATGCAAACCGCAGTCGGCAGCGAGGCTGCCACCTGCCAGCCGTGAGCATCGGGAACAAGCAGCCAGAAATAGCAGGCGACCAGCGCGGCTGCGTTGCCAAAGAAGTTCAGCAGCCATAGCCTCGCCACTCCGCCGCGATTTGCCTTAACCGTCATTTCACCGTCACCGTCAGCGCGTCGCTGGTTGCCAGATACTCGGGCTGATACATCGGCTCCACGCGTGTGGGGCTGACGCGGAACACGCCGGGGTTCACTACCTTCAGCAGGTACACGTATTCGTGCTGCCCTTGCGGGAAGTAGAGGTTGAAGAACGTGGTGCGGTCGTCGCGCAGTTCACGATAGCTGGACCACCGGCCCCACCAGTCAGGCTTCTCGTCGAGTTGGTACAAGTCGTCGCGCGCGATCGATTCGGTGCCCGACGGAATCGGGTCCTCGATCATCAGGTACTTCCAGTCGCTGCCTCCGACGGTAATTCGGACCGCCAGCGTGTCGCCTACGTCCACGGGCCCGGCCAGCCGGTCAAGGTGATAGACAACTCTGTCGCCCTGCTGCTGCGAGGTCAGCTTGTAGTATTCGCGTGCCACGCTCAGCTTGAAGCTGCCGGTGTTCACCGCCTTCGACGCATTGGAGTAGTACTCACCGCGCAGAGACCAGTACAGGCGGCCATCACCAGCTTTGGCGATGCGGACCTGGTTGTCGCCCGGCGCCAGTTGCGATTCGTTTAGCGCGATAGTGGTCGCCGGGGCCAGGGCGTCGGCAGCGGTGAACTTCTTCGTCTCTACGGCCTTGCCGTTCACCTGTACCTCAACGCCGTAGTTGGGCTTCAGTTCCTGCGTGCGGGCGAGGTAATCGGTGAGGCCGTAGATGACCATCGCGGTCTGCTCGGTCGAATCCCAGTAGTAGCCTTGATCGCGGTGGTTCACCAGATAAACAGCGGCTTTCGCCAGCAGCGGATTGTTGGGGGCGGTGCGGGTCAGCAGCTTGAGCACGTAAGCCGTGGCCTGCGGCGTGGTGTCGCCGGAGAAGTCCATCAGGTAGTTCATGTCGGTCTGCCACCAGGCCTGCGAGTCGTCTTGTTTTGCCTCGTTTTCGAGCTGCTTTGTCAGCTCAGCGGAACGGGGATCGTTCATCTCCACCATGGCGAGGCCAAGCAGCGCCTTGCCGTAGGAGGTGAGAGTCGAGCGCTGGCTCCAGACGGAATCGAGGATGGCAGTTTGATGCGCGCCGTTCAGCACCAACGCGTAGGCCATGTACGCACGCAGGTCGGTCTTCACCTTCTGCGAACGGCCGAAATAGGGCTTCAGCCAGCCGCTTCCCTTGTCGATGGCGTCCTGTTTGACGTCAAAACCCGAGGCTTTCGCCTGGCTGAGTCCTGCGAGCACATAGGCGGTCATGAAGGGATGGCTGTCGTCGCTCTGCCACCAGCCCCAGCCGCCATCGGGATGCTGGTAGTTGTAGAGCCGGTCGAGCCCGGCCTGCACCTGTTTCTTAAGCGTCACTGGATCGATATTCGACTTAACGCCAAGCTTCTGTATGGCGTTAGCCACCAGCACATCCGGCAGCAAGCTTGACATCGTCTGCTCGGTGCAGCCGTAGGGATACGAAGTGAGGAAGTTCAGCGCCGCAAATACGGTTCCCGCGACCGACGGCGTGACGCTGATGGTCAGCTTGCGCGTGCCTTGCTCGGCCCCCCGCGGGAAGGCCACCGGCTGCACGGTCTCACTGCTGCCGTCCGCGATCGAACCCGACTTCGCGATTGCCAGTTTCACGCCGAATGGTACGACCGGCAGCGTGAGCTCCATCGCGTCGCTTTCCACATCGGTCAGTGCCTTGCCCAGCACACGAGCTGAATCCACATCGAGCACGCGGACGCGATAGTCGACTTTCATCAGGCCGCGGCTGGGAACGGAAACGTCCCTGGTACCGCCTTCGATTACCTGGAGTCCGTCGAACTCCATGGAGACGCGGGCCGTCTTTTCGGTGGGCAGGTAGTTCTGCACGATGGTGGAGAGCGTGATCTCATCGCCACGGCGGAAGAAGCGCGGCACCACCAGCCGCACCATCAGGTTCTTGCGCACGATGGTGTTCTCCACTGCGCCGCCGACCATGGTGTTCTGGGTGACGCCGCGCGTGGTAGCGCGCCACGAGGTGATGGCGTCGGGGTAGTTGAAGCGCACCAAGGCCTGGCCGTTGCTGCCGGTATTCACATCGGCCACCCAATACGCCGTATCAGGAAAGGCCTTGCGCACTTTTGGCTGAACCAGGCGCTCGGGCTTGAGCTGCGCCAGCCGACGCGACGGGCGCGCGTTCGCCAACTGCATGGCGCGCTTGCCCGCCTGTCCGTTGAAGTAATAGGTGAGCGAGGTGTCGGTACTCACTTTGGAATACACGCGCCCGTAGAAGGCGTTCATGACGTTGGGCGTGGTATCCGGCTTAATGGCATAGATGGCTTCATCCACGACGCCCAGGCTGAACTCCGCACCCGCGACCGGCTTGCCGCTGACGTCGGTTGCTTTGACGGTGTAACTCGCGGCTTCGCCGGGTTGATACTGCGGCTTCGATGGCACGAGCTGCACCTTCAGCTCGTGCTGCGTCGGCGGCACGGTCAGGCTCTTCGATCCCTGGTAGAGCTTGTTGTCGCGGATGAAGACTGCACCGACGTAGAAGTTCGGCGCATACTCCGGCTTGACCGGAACGTCCACCGTGATGCTGCCGCCTGGACTCTTGATGACCTGGCCTGAGTACAGGCCGTTCCCTTCCGCGGTCACCAACACCGAGGCAGGCTCTTTGCCGGTGACAATCAACACGTGCGCGGTGTCGCCCGGCTGGTAGGTTTTCTTGTCCGGCACAATCTGCACGCGCTCCTGGGCCGGGCCGCTCCACCATGGGCTTTCGCCCGGCGCCCAGAGATAGGCGGTCGTCTCAACCTGCCGCTTCTCGGGAGTGTTTGCCATCACGCGAACGCGGAATTCGCCAGCGTCGGGAATGGTTAGCTTGACTTGCCCCTTGCCGTCGCTCCCCGTCTGGCCCTGCGTCGTGGTGATGGCCGGACCTGCGCCCTTATGCCAGTCCCAGCGATTCATCTCGACTCGAAATGGCGTCTGCACGGGCTTCTTGTCGTAGTCCTGCGCGGTGACGGTAATGGTGGCGGCGCTGCCTTTGGTGTAAACGAACGAATCCGGCTGCGCACTGAGGAAGAAGCTGCCGTAGGTCGCAAGCGCAAAACCGTGACCGGAGATCTCGCGATTGCCCGCGTCGGTCACCCTCGCCTCGACGCGATACACCAGGTCCTGCTTCTTGCTGTCCACGCGAGTAGGAAACTCGATTTGCAGTTTGCCGTCGGCATCCAGCGTTCCGCTGTTCTCGCGTTCCTGCTCGCCGCCGTAGGTGTCGCGCTGGTCGGCGTCAGGATTCTCTCCTTGATATTCGCCAGCTTCGTCGTCGCTCTCCGGACGTCCCAGCGGCCAGTAGGTCCCGGTGTGCACTACCCACTTCACCTTGGCGTTCGCCACTGGCTCGCCAAAGTAGTACCGAGCGTCAATCATCGCCTTAATTGGCTGGCCCTCCAGAACGCGCGGCGTGAGCGCAGTGACCTTCACCTGATATTCCGGCTTCTTGTAGTCCTCCACCGAGAAGCTGACACCTTCGATGTAACGGTCCTGGCCAGATTGCATCTGCAGGTAGTAGAAGCCCAGAGTGGCATCGGAGGGAATCGCGTAGTCCCAGTGTGCGGTGCCCATGCCGGAGAGCGTTACTGTCTGCTGCCAGATGGTCTGGTAGCTTTGCGGATCGCGCAGCTCCAGCCTGAGCTCGCGCTGCTTCGGTATCTCGTAGCCGGTGGTGGATTCGGAGCGCACGATGGTCTTGAAGTGCACGATGTCGCCGGGACGATACACCGGGCGGTCGGTGTACGTATAACCCTTAAGGTTGCGGTCGGGGCCGGCCCCAAGGTTCCACGCGCCCGGCGTGTTGATGGCAAACTGGTCGCCGCTGGTCGCCAGCACCGCGACGTTCTCCGGCTTGGCTTCATCGAGCGCGGTGTCCAACAGGCCCTGCTGGTCAGCCGACTTGGCCGCAACCTCCTGCTGGTCTATCCACACGCGGACCATCGCTCCCGCAATCGGATCGCCGCTGCGGCGATCGACGACGAAGCTCATCAGCCGGCCGGGAGCGCCCTTGGTGATGATGGCAATCTCAGTGACAACGATAACGGTGTAGGCGCGCAGTTGCCCATTGGTGGCTTCCACCAGATAGACACCTTTTTCGCTGACTGGAATCGGGACCGTCTGGCTCTCCCAGCGCTGATGCGCCGGTACCGTCCACTTCCACACGGATACAACCTGCTGTGGGTTCAGTACCGGAACCTGGGCGTAGCTTTCGATTTTCGGTCCCTGTTTTTTTTCCTTTCGCCCCATCCTCCACAGGCGAATTTTGTGGCGTGACTCGGGCGAGAACTGTGCGCGAATGAAGTCGCGGAACCATGCCCAGATGCGGTGCTTCCAGGCGTGGAACTTCTCCAGCCAAGTGCGCGCCTGCTTCGGCATCGCCGGGCCGCGACCGCCGAAGGTATGCAACTCCTGCATCTGGCTGAAGAACTTCACCTCGTCCTTCACGCGATAGACGCGAAACTCCAGCGTGCTTACGTTGTGGCTATAAACTGCGACCGTGGGCTTCTCGCCCGGCAGATAGGTGCGCTCGCTGGCCAGCGAGAAGAAGACTTCCCTGTCCTGCTCTTCCTGGGCACAAAGGGGCGCAGCCAAACAGCAGCACAACAGCGCCGCGATAATGGCCCGCATTACTCCGCCCCTCGCAGAATGTTCCAGCGATAGACACCGAGAAAGGCAGGGTTGGAGGCAATCGGCCGCCAGCGTGCTTCCGGATAGTTAACAAGTTCCGCGACGGACCAGCGCCTGATTTCGCCACGCGACTTGGCAATGGAACCCGTGTGGTAGATGACGTACTGCTCATCGCCGGCTTCGATTTGGCTGCGGCCCAGGAAGATCATCGCGTGGAAGGGCATGTTCTGGCCATCCTGGCGAAAGAACAACAGATCGCCCGGCCGCGCCCGTCTGAAGTCGCGCCCTACGAAGAAGGTGTTGTAGCGCCAAATGGTTTGTACATCAGCGAACTGCGCAAAAGCGCCGTCAGTCAGGTCGCTGGCGCTAAAGCTTTCTCCGCGCACCCGGAAAAGCGACGCTCCCAGGGGAGTGTACGGATATTGATATTGCCGAACGTTCACGCCGGAAGCCGGAACGGGGACCATCGCCTGCGCCCAGGCAGCATTGGGTTCACGCAATGCTTCGCGATAGGCGAAGCGCAACAGCGCGGCGCAATCATCAATCTCAGGCGGGGGCGCCTTGCGGTAATACTGCGCCTCCGCCAGCAGGGTGAACCATCGGCGGAAGGCCGCGCGGTCGGCCGGATCGTGCAGGCGAAGGAAGTCGGGCGTGCCGTCGCCGATGCCGTCCCCCGGGTCAAACATCGTGTGCAGCGTCGTCTCCTGCCGGGCAAAACCTGGCGCCGTGACCAGCAGGCGAGTGGCGCCGGCGAGAACACCTGCGCGCAGCCGAACGACCGCGGCTCCACGGCTGACGGTCACCCCCTCAACCGTCGCGACGTGAGAGTTCTCGCTGCGGACATCCAAACCGCCCAGATCGCGGCCGCCAGACGAGCGAATGTTGAGTTTGGTAGTGCTGAATCCGTCGGCCGGAAGGGTGCTGTCGGCAAGCTGTAGCACGAGGACACTGGCGGCCATGGATCGACGGACGGTAAAGGCACACACCGCGGACGCAATCGCGACCACGACCAGCACTGCCAGCCATCGACGCAGGCCGCGCATTCGTCTCCTCCGCAGACGCGCGGATTATAAATCAACGGTAGAGGACGGCTGAGGACGGCGGCCTAGCACGTCAAGAG
>Ga0335082_10008260_pt1 | contig 11298 bp, 13 predicted proteins | sample Lox_Sample_41_FD_206718 | JGI IMG/M metagenome (GOLD analysis project Ga0335082, IMG submission 206718) | Soil microbial communities from Loxahatchee National Wildlife Refuge, Florida, United States - Lox_Sample_4.1 | ecosystem: Environmental > Terrestrial > Soil > Wetlands | place: USA... | reverse complement strand
ATGAGCGCGAGGCCCATGGGCTGCCCCCAGCCCACGACCACCTGGCCGTGGATGAGGCGGTCGTCGATGCGGTGCAGCTCAACCGGCACGCGCGGCGTCCGGATAGGTCTTGAGCGCGGCGCCGCCGCGCGCGGCGGCCTCGCGCGCGGCGTCGGCCGGCGCGAGCTCCTCGTGCATCGCGAAGTAGAGGAGCGCCGGGAGATTGGCGCCCATCACGAGCACCGCGCCGGGGCGCTCGTGCACCGCGCGCACCGCCGCGGTGCTGCAGCTCCCCGCGGGAAGATCGGTGAACAGCACCGTCGCCCCCGTGGCCCGCATCGTCTCGCGCAGCAGCGCGAGGATCTCGGGGCCGCCGAGCCCGTCGTTCGAGAGCGGGTGCAGGCGCGCGCCGCGGCCGGTGATGCGCTCCACGGCGGAGACCATCCCCGCGGCGATCGTGCCGTGCCCGAGCACGATCGCCGGGGCGCGGTCACTCATCGTCCTCGGCGAGGTAGCGGCGGAGGTCGGCGTTCGCGCGCATGCGCGCCATGAGGCGGTCGTTGAAGGCCTCGGCCGCGTCCACGCCGCTGTACTTGAGCAGGTGGTTCATCGCGACCACCTCGGCGACGACGGTGATGTTCTTGCCGGGATTGAGCGGGATCACCGCCTTGGGGAGCTCGACGCCGAGGATCTCGCAGGTCTCGCGGTCGAGGCCCGTGCGATCGACGCGCTCCGTCTGGTCCCACTGCTCGAGCTGCACCACCACCTCGATGCGCTTCTGCTGGCGCACCGCGCGCACGCCGAAGATGGACGGGATGTCGATCACGCCCACGCCGCGGATCTCCATGTGGTGGCGCTGCATCTCGTGGCCGCGGCCGATGATGATGTCGTTGCCGCGGCGCGACGCGATCACGAGGTCGTCGGCGACGAGCCGGTGGCCGCGCTCCACGAGATCGAGCACGCACTCCGACTTCCCGATGCCGCTCTGCCCCTGGAAGAGGAGCCCCACGCCGTAGACGTCGGCGAGCGACCCGTGGAGCGACGTGGTGGGCGCGAACTCGTCGGCGATCGCCGGCTTCACGCGCTGGTAGAAGTCGCTGGTGGTGAGCGTGGTGCGCAGGATCGGCACGCCGCGCTCGGACGCGCGCTGGCGCATCTCCGCGGGGATCGCCTGTCCCTTGGTGACCACCACGCACGGCACGTCGAAGGAGAAGAAGAGCTCGAGCAGGCGCGAGCGCTCCGCCTGCGGGAGCGATCCGAGATAGGTGATCTCCGTCTCGCCGAACACCTGCATGCGCTGCGCGGGGAAGCGCTCGACGTAGCCCGCGAGCACGAGGCCGGGGCTCGAGACCTCGGCGCTCTTGATCTCGCGCTTGAGGCCCGCGTCGTCGCCGATGAGCTCGAGCTGGAGCGGCTCGCGCATCATCTCGAAGAGGCGCCCGACGGTGAAGGGCGCCGTCACGGGACCCTCCCGGCCGCGGCGCGGCGGTGCGGCTTGAGCCGCGCGATCTGCACCGAGACGTTCGCGGCGGCCTCGGCGAGCGCGGGCCCCACGCTGCGCCCGCGCCCCTGCCCCACGATCGGGTTGTGGCGCGGCGCGTGGAGCACGATCTCCACGCGGCGCAGGGGCCCATCGGGGTCGACGCGCACGACGGCGTCCACCGGCCGGCGCACGCGCCGCGCGAGCTTGCCCACGATGCGCTCCGCGCGCTGCCGCGTGGCCGCCGCGATCGGCGCGTTGTGGGCGTGAAAGGTGATCTCCACGAACCTCCTCCCCGGGCTACGCGCCCGTGATCCCGCGCAAGTGTGCCTCCGTCTCGTCCGCCGCGCGCTCCCACGTGAAGCGCTCGGCGAAGGCGCGGCCGCCCGTGCCCAGCCGGCGCACGAGCGCGGGATCCCCCGCGAGTCGCGCGAGCGCCGCCGCGAGCGCCGGCACGTCGCCGTGCGGGACGAGGAACCCCGTCACGCCGTCGCGCACCGACTCGCGCAAGCCGGGCGAGTCGGAAGCGACGACGGGCGTCGCGCACGCCGCCGCCTCGAAGTTGGTGATCCCCCACCCTTCCTTGGGCGAGGTGAAGACGAGCGCCCACGCCTCGCGCAGGAGCCGGAGCTTCTCGGCGTCGGTCACGAATCCAAGAAACCGCACGCGCTCACCGAGGTCAAGCGAGCGCACCAGCGCCTCGAGCGCCGGACGGTGGCCGCCGGTGCCCGCGATGGCGAGCCGCGCCCCCGGATGCGCGAGGGCGGCGAAGGCGCGGATGATGAGGTCCACGCGCTTGTAGCGCTTGAGGCGGCCGAGGTACACGAAGAGCGGCGCGGCGGCGCGCTGCGCGGGCGCCGGCGTGTACGTCACGCTGTCGATGCCCGGATAGATGACGCGGATGGCATCGCGCGGCACGCCGCGCGCCGCGAGGTCGCCCGCCGTGCTGTCGCTGATCGCCTCGAAGGGGAGCCCGCGGTACGCGCGCACGAGCGGGCGCTCCAGCGTCCACACCATGGCCGCCATGGGGAGGGAGACCTCCTGGAAGGCCGTGGTGCCGAAGAGATGCGGGACCAGCGCCATCGTGCGCCGGGCGCCCCAGCGCGGCGTGTAGAGCGGCACCTTGTTGATGTCCTCCACGAGCACGTCGGCGTCGAGCGGCGCGAGCACGCGCCGGTAGTAGCCGTGCGCGAAGAACTGGAAGGTGTAGCGCGTGCCCACGCGGTGCACGTCGATGCCGTCGAGCACCGCGCGCGGCGCGCAGCCCCGCCACCCGCTGCAGAGGAGCGTCACGGCGTGCCCGCGCGCCGCGAGGCGGCCGAAGATCTCGTGCAGATGGATCTCCGCGCCCCCCGCCTGCGGATTCTCCCGGTCCTGCCAGTTGACGAGGAGGATGCGCACTAGATCCGCCCCAAGCGGCGCGCGAGCGCGTCCACGACGCCGTTCACGAAGCGCGCGCTGGCCTCGCTGCCGAAGCGCTCGGCGAGGCGCACGGCCTCCTGCATCACGACCTTGGGCGGCGGGTCGCCGAGCAGCAGCTCGGCCGCCGCGACGCGGAGCACCGAGCGTTCGATCACGCCCAGGCGCTCGAGGCGCCAATTGGTGGTGACGTCGCGGAGCGCTGCGTCGATCTCCGGCGCGCGGTCGGCGATGGCGCGCACGACCTCGGCCGCGCGGGCCCGCACCGCGCCGCCCACGAGGAGATCGTCCCAGAGCTGCGCCGCCACCCGCTCGAGCTTGGCGTCGCCGACGACGTCCCACGCGTACACGGCCTGCACCGCCCGCGCACGTGCGCGTGTGCGCACGCGGATCTCATTCCTCATCGCCCGCCTGGAGCTGGTCGTAGAGGTCGGCCACCTCGAGCGCGGCGATGGCGGCGTCCCAGCCCTTGTTGCCGTGCGCGCCGCCGGCCCGCTCCGCGGCCTGCTCCATGGTGTCGCAGGTGAGCACGCCGAAGCCCAGCGGCACGCCGGAATCGGCGGCGGCCGCCGCGAGCCCGCGCGCCGCCTCGCCCGCGACGTAGTCGAAGTGCGGCGTGTCGCCGCGGATGACGGCGCCGAGCGCGACGAGCGCGTCGTAGCGCTCCGACGCGAGCAGCACGCGCGCCGCCGCGGGCAGCTCGAAGGCGCCGGGCACCCACACGACGTCGATGTCATCGGCCGCGACGCCGTGGCGGGTGAGCGCGTCGATCGCGCCGTCCACGAGCGGGCGCGTGATCGTCTCGTTGAAGCGGCTGGCGAGCACGGCGACGCGACGCCCCGCGCCGATGGGCGTGCCGCTGAACTCCGCCATCAGTGCGCCAGGAGGTGGCCGAGCTTGCTCTGCTTCACCGCGAGGTAGTCGCGGTTCTCCTCCGTGCTCGGCGCGCGGATGGGCACGCGCTCGCCGACCTTGAGCCCGTAGCCCTCGAGCCCCACGATCTTGCGCGGATTGTTCGTCATCGGGCGGATGGACGTGAGGCCGAGGTCGAGCAGGATCTGCGCGCCGATGCCGTAGTTGCGGAGGTCGGGCTTGAAGCCGAGGCGCTCGTTGGCCTCCACCGTGTCGGCGCCGGCGTCCTGCAGCTCGTACGCGCGGAGCTTGTTGAGGAGGCCGATCCCGCGCCCTTCCTGGTCGAGATAGACCACCACGCCGCGTCCCTCTTCGGCGATCATCTGCATGGCGCTGTGCAGCTGCCAGCCGCAATCGCAGCGCCGCGAGCCGAACACGTCGCCGGTGAGGCAGCGCGAGTGCACGCGCGCGAGCACCTGCTCGCCGCCGGTCACGTCGCCGAAGACGAGCGCCACGTGCTCGTGCGGGTCCACGTCGTTGCGGTAGCCGATGATGCGCCATTCGCCCCACTCGGTGGGGAGCCGCGCCTCGGCCACGCGGTGCACCAGCCGCTCGTGCTGGAGCCGGTGCGCGACGAGCTGCGCGACGGTGATGAAGGTGAGCCCGTGCGCCTTGGCGAAGACTTCCAGGTCCGCGCGGCGCGCGGGCTGGCCGTCCTCGTCGCGGAGGATCTCGCAGATGACGCCGGCCGGCTGGCGCCCCGCGAGCCGCGCGAGGTCCACGGCGGCCTCGGTGTGTCCCACGCGCTGGAGCACGCCGCCGGGGCGCGCGCGCAGCGGCTGCACGTGCCCGCCGGCGCGCAGGTCGGCGGCGGTCGTGGCGGGGTCCGCGGCGACGCGGATCGTCGTCGCGCGGTCGGCGGCGCTGATCCCCGTGGTCACGCCGAAGCGCGACGCGGCGTCGATGCTCACGGTGTACGCCGTGCGGTACGCGTCCACGTTGTTGTCGGTCACCGCGGCGAGCCCGAGCGCGTCGCAGCGGTCGGCCGGGATGGCGAGACAGAGCAGCCCGCTCCCGCGCTTCGTCATGAACGTGACCATCTCGGCGGTGACCGCATCGGCGGCGCCCACGAGGTCGCCCTCGTTCTCGCGGTCCTCGTCATCGGCGACGACGATGAGCTTCCCGTCGCGGATGTCCGCGATCGCCTGCTCGACGGTGCCGAAGGGGCTGCTCACGACGCCATCCCCGCGCCGTAGGGCGCCATCAACCGCTGCACGTACTTGCCGACGACGTCCGCCTCCACGTGCACGCGATCGCCCGCGGCGAGCGCACCGAGCGTCGTGTGGCGGAGCGTGAAGTCGATGAGCGAGAGCTGCACGACGCCGGGCGCGGGGAGCGCGTTCACGGTGAGGCTCACCCCATCCACGGCGATCGACCCGTGCGGCACGACGAGCTCGGCGAGGGAAGCGGGGAGCGCGACATCGACGAGCGTCGCATCGCCCTCCCGCCGCACCGCGGCCACCGCCGCCACGGCATCCACGTGCCCCTGCACGATGTGGCCGCCGAACCGGTCGCCCACCGCGAGCGCGCGCTCGAGGTTCACGCGCGTGCCGGCGGCCCACCCGCCGATCAGGGTGCGCTCGAGCGTGGTGCCCACCGCGGCGGCCGTGAACGTCCGCGGCGCGCACTCGCGCACGGTGAGGCACGCGCCGTTGAGCGCGATGCTCTCGCCGGGGGCGAGGTCGTCGTAGCGGCAGCGGACGGCGAGCTCGAAGCCGGCGGGCGAACTCGCGGCGCGCTCGATGGTGCCGACGTCGTCGATCAGTCCGGTGAACACGGGAGCTCCTGCAACGCGTACACGGTCATCAGGTCGCCGCCGAACGCCTTCCGTTCGACGATGCGCAGCGCCCTCGCGCCCGCGATGTCCGCGGCCGGCATCCGGTCGAAGGGGCGGAGCGCCCCGGCGCCAAGGATCACCGGCGCCTGAAAGATAACCAAACGGTCCACGAGCGCGCGCTCCAGGAGCGCGACGGCGAGGGTGCGCCCCCCTTCCACCAAGAGGGCGCGGATGCCGCGGCTGCGCAGCTGGAAGAGCGATTCCTCGAGGGAGACGGCCTGGATCACGTCCACGCCCAGCCGCTCGAGGGCGCGCCGCCGTGCCGGGGGCGCGGACTCGGTGACGAGCACGGTGGGTGCGGAGCGCGCCGTGCGGGCGAGCTGGCTGTCGAGCGGCAGGCGCGCCCGCCGGTCGAAGATGACGCGCGCCGGCGGCATCGACGCCTGCGCCACGGCGCGCACGGTGAGCAGCGGGTCGTCCTTGAGCGCCGTGTTGATCCCGACCGCGATCGCTTCCACGCCCGCGCGCATGGCGTGCACCTCCGCGCGGGAGGCGTCGTTCGTGATCCACTTGGACTCGCCCTTCGCGTCGGCCATCGCGCCGTCGAGCGAGAGCGCGAGCTTGAGCGTCACCCAGGGGCGCTCGGACACGAAGGAGAAGAAGAAGGGCGCGTTGAGCTCGCGCGCCTGCTCCGCCATGAGCCCGATCTCCACCCGGATGCCGGCGGCGCGCAGCTTCTCCACCCCGCCCCGCGCCTCCGGATTCGGATCGCGCACCGCGATCACCACGCGCGCGAGACCCGCGCGAACGAGCGCGGTGGCGCAGGGCGGCGTCTTCCCGAAATGCGCGCAGGGCTCGAGCGTGACGTACATCGTCGCGCCGCGGGCGCGGTCGCCCGCCGCGTCCAGCGCCATCACCTCCGCGTGCGCGCCGCCGTACCGCTCGTGCCAGCCCACGCCCTCCACCTTCCCCTCCCGGACGATGACGGCGCCGACCATCGGGTTCGGCGCCGTCCGTCCCCAGCCACGGCGCGCCGCCTCGAGCGCGAGCGCCATGTGCGCGACATCCGCCGCCGCGGCCGGCGTCCCCGCGGGGTCAGTGGCCAAACGAGACCGCGACCGACGCGAACGATCGCGGGGCCCCCGCGGCGGGATTGAAGGTATTGTACGTCTCGAGCGTGCTCCCCTCCACCTGTCCGACCTCGAGGATGATGTCGAAGCCGCTCATCGAGAGGCCGAAGTCGCCGAAGAACTGCGTCTGCAGCGACGTCGCGGAGACCGGCGGCTCCACCGTCGGGTTCACGCCGTTGTACGACCAGGTGATGTTCGCCGCCGATGAGAAGCTCGTCTGCCCGGCGCCGAACGCGAGCACCACGGACCCGAAGTGCTTGCCGATGGTCGCCGCCCACGCGTGCGTGTCGATGGTCATGTCGTACACGTACACGGTGTTGTCGAACAGGTCGCTCGCGATCACCGTGGACTTGGGCATGTTGCGCACGAGATACGAGACGCCGATGCCCGGCATCACCTTCCCTTCCTGGATGACGCCCACGCGGGCGCCCCACGCGAGATAGAGCTTCTGCGACGGCGTGACGCTGTAGCCGGCCGCGCTCGAGCCGGGGACGATGTTGAGGCTCGCCCACGCGTCGAGCGCGCCGATGCGCGCGAAGCCCGCGTCGATCCCCTTGAAGAGGCCGAGCGTGCCGTCGGCGGCGACGGTCGCGAAGTCGGTCGGCTGGGTGTTCACCGCGCCGGGCGTGGCCGGTCCGGGCGGGATCTCCGACGACTTCAACGCCGGCGCCGAAAGACTCATGCCGGTGACGTGCAGCGCGACGCGGAAGTGCGGGAAGCCGCCGACCGCGTCGGCCTTCCCGGGCTCGATGTTCCCGGCGGAGAGGAGGATCGCGTACTGCTGCGTGGCGTACGCGAAGGAATCGAACGCCTGCGCGCACGCGTTGCCCGCCTCGAGACCCGGCCCGACGAACGCCGTGTCGGAACAGGCGGGATTGAGCGCGCCGCCCTGCGCGGCGGCACGGGTGGCGGCGAGGACGGCGGCGAGCGCGGCACAGCGGACGAACGTGGAAGACGGCATGGCATCCCTCCGGCTAAGTGAGGCGCACCCGCCCGCTGCCGGGCGCGACGTGTCCGAGCACCCACGCCGCACACTCCGCCGCACGGGCCGCTTCGATCACCGCGCCGGCGTCCCCCGCGGGCGTGATGACCACCATACCGACGCCCATGTTGAAGGCACGGAACATCTCCATCCGTTCCACCCCCCCGGCTTCCTGGAGCACCCGGAACAGCGGGGGGAGTTCCCAGCTGCGCGTGTCCACGACCGCGTCCAGCGTCCGCGGGAGCGCGCGGTCGAGGTTGCCGGGGAGCCCGCCTCCCGTGATGTGCGCCATCGCGTGCACGCGGCCGAGCACCGGGCGGAGCGCCGCCAGATACGAGCGGTGCACCGCGAGGAGCGCGTCCGCCACCGACCGCCCGCTTCCCGGGAAGGGATCGTGCACGCTGAGCTTCATCCGCTCGCTCACGATGCGCCGGGCGAGCGAGAAGCCGTTCGTGTGCAGCCCGGAGCTGGCGAGCGCGACGAGCGCGTCGCCGTCGCGCACGCGCTCGGCGCCCAGCACGCGCGACTCCTCCACCATGCCCACGACGAAGCCCGCGAGATCGTAGTCCGGCGGCGTGTACAGTCCCGGCATCTCGGCGGTCTCGCCGCCGAGCAGCGAGCAGCCGTTCTCGCGGCAGCCGGCGGCGACGCCGCGCACGACCGCCTCCACCACCGCCGGCACGAGCGCGCCGAACGCGACGTAGTCGAGGAAGAAGAGCGGCTCCGCGCCCTGCACGAGGATGTCGTTCACGCAGTGGTTGACGAGGCAGTGGCCCACCGTGTCGTGGCGGCCGGCGTCGATGGCCACCTTGATCTTGGTGCCCACGCCGTCGGCGCTCGCGACGAGCAGCGGCGCCGTGGCGCCCTCGGGGACGCGGAACATCCCGCCGAAGCCGCCGAACCTCCCGCGCGCGCCGGCGGTGAACGTTCCCTCGACGAGCGCGCGGATGCGGCGCTTGGCATCGTCGGCGGCGTCGATGTCGACGCCGGCGGCGCGGTAGTCGAGCGGCTCGGTCATCCGATCATCTCCCGCTCGAAGCCGACGAGGCGGTGGAAGGCATCCACGCGCTCCCAGATGTCGCGCATGCCGATCTCGAGCACGCGGCCGATGGAGAAGCTCTCCACGGCGAAGGAGCCCATCGCCGAGCCGCAGACCACCGCGCGTTTCATGTTCTCGTCGCTCAGGTCGCCGCTGCGTGCGAGGTAGCCGATGAAACCGCCGGCGAACGAATCGCCGGCGCCGGTGGGATCGAAGACCTCCTCGAGCGGATACGCCGGCGCGAAGAAGATGTTCTCCGGCGTGAACATGAACGCGCCGTGCTCCCCCTTCTTGATCACGACGTGCCGCGGGCCCCGCGCCATGATCCAGCGCGCGGCGCGCACGAGGTTCACCTCCTCCGTGAGCTGGCGCGCTTCGGAGTCGTTCACCGTGAGCGCGTCGACGTGCGGGAGGAGCGCGAGCAGGTCGTCGCGGCGGCTCTCGATCCAGAAGTTCATCGTGTCGCAGGCCACGAAGCGCGGCTTCTCCACCTGCTGCAGCACGTCCAGCTGGAGGCGCGGGTCGATGTTGCCGAGGAAGACGAAGGGGGCGCTGCGGAACTGCGGCGGGATCTTGGGACGGAAGTGCGAGAAGACGCCGAGGCGCGTCTCGAGGGTCTCGGCCGCGTTGAGGTCGTGGCGGTAGCGGCCGCGCCAGCGGAAGCTCTCGCCGTCCGCGTGCTCGATGCCGGCGAGGTCCACGCCGCGCGCGGCGAGCGGGGCGAGCTGCTCCATGGGGAAATCCTTCCCCACCACGCCCACCACCTGCACCGGCGCGAAGTGGCTCGCCGCGGCCGCGAAGAAGGTGGCCGAGCCGCCGAGCACGTTCTCGGCGCGGCCGAAGGGCGTCTCCACGGAGTCGAACGCGATCGAACCCACGACGAGGACGCTCACATCCGCTCCGGCGCCGTGATCCCCAGCAGCGCGAGTCCGTTGTGGAGCACCACCCGCGCCGCGCGCGCGAGCACGAGCCGTGCGCGCGTGATGGGCTCCGGTTCGTTGAGCACGTGGTGCTTGTGGTACCAGAGGTGCGTGAGGCGCGCCGTCTCCAGCAGGTAGTTCGCCACGCGATGCGGCTCGAGCGCGCCCGCCGCGCCGGCGACCAGGTCGGGGAAGTCGAGGAGCGCGGCGATGAGCTCCTGCTCCTCCGGCTCGGCGAGCACGCCGAGGTCGGCGCCCTCGCCGGTGACGGACTCCGGCGCGATCCCGCCCACGCGGAAGATCCCCGCCATCCGCGCGTGCGCCATCTGGATGTAGTACACCGGGTTCTCCTCGCTCTGCGAACGCGCGAGGTCGATGTCGAACACGAGCTGCGTGTCGGCCTTGCGCATGAGGAAGAAGTAGCGCGTCGCATCGCGGCCCACCTCATCGATCAGCTCGCGCACGGTGACGATCGTGCCCGACCGCTTGGAGAACTTCACCTCCTCGCCGCCGCGCATGAGCGTGACCATCTGGTGCAGCACGTACTCGGGATAGCCCGCCGGGATGCCGATGCCGAGCGCCTGCAGCCCCGCGCGCACGCGCGTGACCGTGCTGTGGTGGTCGGAGCCCTGCACGTCGATCGCGCGGTGGAAGCCGCGGCGCCACTTCGTGACGTGGTACGCGACGTCGGGCAGGAAGTACGTGTACGTGCCATCCTGCTTCCGCATGACGCGGTCCTTGTCGTCGCCGAAGTCGGTGGTGCGCAGCCAGAGGGCGCCGTCCTGCTCGAACGTGTGGCCGCCGGCGATGAGCGCCTTGACGGTCTCGTCCACCTGGCCGCCGCTGTAGAGCGAGCTCTCGAGGAAGTAGGTCTCGAACGCCACGCCGAAGGCCTGGAGGTCGAGGTCCTGCTCGCGGCGGAGCTCCTCCACCGCGAAGCGCGTGACCGCGGCCGCGTCGGCGCCGCGCGCGTCCTCCGGATGCGCGGCCACGTAGCGGGCGGCGATCTCCGTGATGTACTCGCCGTGGTAGCCGCCCTCCGGGAGCGCCGCGCTCTCGCCGCGCTGCTGCGCGATGCGCGCCTGCACGCTCGCGCCGAGGTTGGTGATCTGCACGCCGGCGTCGTTGTAGTAGTACTCGCGGGAGACCTTCCAGCCCGTGGCCTGGAGCAGACGCGCCACCGCGTCGCCGAGCGCCGCCTGGCGCCCGTGCCCCACGTGCAGCGGCCCGGTGGGATTCGCCGAGACGAACTCGACGTTCACCGCCTGCCCGCCGCCCGCCGCGGTGTGCCCGTATGCCGGCCCGTCGGCGAGGATCGTGAGCAGCCCGCTCGCGTTCGCACCGGCGGAGAGATGGAAGTTGATGAAGCCGGGGCCCGCGATGTCCACGCGCGCGACGCCCGCGGCGGCGAGGTCGAGCGCGGCCACGAGGGCGTCGGCGACCTCGCGCGGCTTGCGGCGCAGCGGCTTCGCGAGCGTCATCGCCAGGTTCGTGGACCAGTGGCCGTGGGCCGGGTCGCGCGGCCGCTCCATCACGGGCTCGAGGGGCTCGGGGGCGCCGAGCGTCCGCGCCGCGCGCACGAGCGCGGCGTGGATGACGTCACGCGGGGTCATTCCCCGCCCTTCGGCTTCGCGGCGGGCGCGCTGTCGGTCTTGGGCGT
>Ga0335082_10008259_pt1 | contig 11298 bp, 9 predicted proteins | sample Lox_Sample_41_FD_206718 | JGI IMG/M metagenome (GOLD analysis project Ga0335082, IMG submission 206718) | Soil microbial communities from Loxahatchee National Wildlife Refuge, Florida, United States - Lox_Sample_4.1 | ecosystem: Environmental > Terrestrial > Soil > Wetlands | place: USA: Florida... | reverse complement strand
CGATTGGAGCCGGCGCTTGGAGCACATCGAGGAACTCAGCCGCCAGCACGGCGCGCAAATCGCCGAGGGCTTTGCCAGCGAAGGCGAAGCGTCAGCCGACCTGTACGAGCGCTTTCACGCCTATTTCGAGGGGCTGCTGCAAGCCGACCCGTCGATTGCAAAGCGCGTGAACATCGTGACCTGGTGGGTGGTCGATGGTCCGCATGGCGGCGACTGGGTCATCGACTTCACGCGCGCGCGCGACTGGGTGTATCGCGGCGTGCCGTCGCACTGGAACCTGCGCCTCAAGTTCCCTGCACGTCTCGTGCAGCAGGGCGTCGGTGGCGAGGCCATCTGGGACAATCTCGTTCTGTCGTTTCGCGTGCGCCTGGCGCGCAACCCGGATCGCTACAACAAGGAGTTCTGGACGTGGCTCTGCAAGCTGTGAGTCCGGACTACCAGGGAATGGGACGCACGCATGGCTGAGTCGCTCAACCTTCTGCTCGTCGTCCTCGGGTCGGCGCGCGCCGATCATCTGTCGTGCTATGGCTACACACGCGAGACCACACCGGTCATCGACGCCCTCGCTCGTGACGGGGTGCGCTTCAGTGCCATGATCGCCACCGCCGCGTCGGCGCTCTCTGCCCACGCCTCGCTGTTCACGGGCACTCCTGCCGTCGTTCACGGGGCGACTGAGGAGCAGAGCAGTCTGGCGGCCCGCCGCTCCGTGCTGGCCGAATCGTTCAAGGCCGCCGGCTATCGAACGGCGGCCTTCTGCACGCACCCGGCCGTGAGCCCGGACAGCGGATTCGGGCGCGGCTTTGATGCCTTCTTCACGCAGCGCTACCACAACCGCATTGCCGCCCGGGCGGTGTCCCTCGGGCGGCGCGCCAGCGATGTCCTGCTGCGCCGGCGCGACGCCGGTGCCCGCCGCACCAATCAGACGCTGCGGCGCTGGCTGGGCGCGAGCGAGCAGCCGTTCTTCGCGTTCGTGCATTACAACGAGATCCCCACGCCGTACGGCACCGGCTTGGCCCAATTCTCCGATGCGGACTGCGAGTCGGTCAGCGCGCTGTACGATGGCGCCTTACGCTACATGGACCTGCGGCTGGGAGAGATTGCGGAGTTCCTGCGGCGCCGCGGCGTGTGGGAGCGGACGGTGGTGGTAGTGACGGCGGACCACGGCGCCCTTCTTGGCGCGCGTAGTGTGCCAGAACCCTGCGACGGGCTGCACGACGACCTCCTGCGAATACCGCTCATCATCCGTTGTCCCGCGCAGCTGCCGCAGGGATTCGTCGTCGACGAACTGGCGCAGACTACTGATCTCTTCCCAACCGTCCTTCAACTGGCCGGTATCGGACATGCTGAGACCGTGGGCGTCGGACGCGCGCTGTTTGATGCAGCGCGAGCGACACCGGGGCCCGCCTTCGTGGTTGCAGAGCGCTTCCGCCCAGATCTGTCAGCGGCGCGTCGTGCACGCCCCGACTTCGACTGGCGTCCGTATGATGTTCGTATGAAGGCCATTCGCACCAAGCGCGAGAAGTTCATTTGGCACTCGGACGAGTCGAACGAACTGTACGACCTCGCGTCGGACCCCGCGCAGGTCCGCAACCTGATCGACCACGACGACCCGCGCGCGGATCTCCTGCGCCGGCAGCTGTTCGACTGGCTGGCCGAAGTCCAGCGCCTCGACACCGGTGGTTCCAACGTCAGCGAAACGCTGCTGCCCCGCCCGCTGCCTCGCATGCGAGAGCGCGCCTGAGCGGCGTGAGGCGCCGGCCGAACGTGGGGTGCGCCGATGCTGGTGTCCGGCGCGACCTGGAACGACCTCCGGGCCGCGATGGATGGCTCTTGGCGATCTTGGCCATGAGCCTGATCCTCGGGCTCTGCGAGATCAATTGGGGTCTGCCGAACGGCAATGCCTCGTGGGCGGCGGATGCGCTCGGCCCGCTCACGGTTCTGAGCATAGCGCGACGATCAGTGAGCACGTTCAACTCGGGATGGTTCTACTTCAAGTACCCGCTCGGATATCCGCTGGTCTTGTTGATGGCGAATGCGCCCTATCTCGCGCTGCTGCTCGTGACCGGCAACTTCAAGCACCCGCAGTCGGCGTATCCGTATGGGTTTGCCCACCCGGAGGCCGCGCTCCACGTGATGGGACTCGTCGGTCGGATGGTGAGTGTCGCGGCGATCACGGCAACCGTCGGCCTCGCGTATGGAATCGGGCGCCGACTGTTCGGCCGACTGGCGGGTCTGCTTGCAGCCGCCTTCGCGGCAACCGCCTACCCGTTGGTGTACTACGCCCACACGACGAACTTGGATGCGGTGTTCCTCTTCTGGCAGACTCTGGCGCTCTGGGCGACCACGGTTGCGGCACAGACCGGCAGGCGGGCTGCGTATGTCGTGCTGGGCGTTGCCGCGGCGATGGCGGTGTCGACGAAGGAACAGGCCTTCGCGTTGCTGCTGCCGCTGCCGATCATCGTCACGGTCTATCGCCGGCAAGCGATGGGAGTCGGCCTGAGTGGGCTGCGCGGGTGGCGTGCGGCCATTTGCAGCGACGGCACTGTTGTCTGCGTGATTGGTGCGGTTGTTACGCTGCTACTGGTGAACAACGTGCTGTGGAATCCCGCTGGCTTTGTGAACCGGGTCCTGTATCTCAGCGGCCGCTCGATTCCCGGCGTATCGGCGCGCTTGGCGCCGGTCGAGTTCGCCCTCTTCAAGGGGGGGGCAAAGGAGTACAACTACCTCGCGCAGCTGTCCGATGCCGTCGAGAGCAGCCTGGGTTGGCCGCTCCTCATCGTGGTGCTGATCGGCGTCGCGTACGTTGCGGTTCGACACACGCGCTGGGCGCTGTTGCTGCTCACCCCGGCGGTTGCGCACTATTACCTTTCCCTACGCACGCTCGACCTGATCACCCTGCGCTACGTGCTGCCGCTGCTCGTCATCGGATCTGTCTGTGCGGGTGCCCTCTGTGCGGCCATACTCCAATCGAAATATCGGACCGCCGCCGCCGTCGTGGTCGGGGCTGTGTGTCTGCTTGGTGTTGCACGGGCGATAGAACTGGATCTGCTCCTGCGCGACGACACGCGCTACCGCGCCGAAGCCTGGATGCGGGAGCACGTTGCCTCCGGGAGTGTCGTGGAGACCTATCAGAAACCAGCGTACCTGCCGCGCTTCGTTGGGCTGAACACGAAGGTCGTGCCGCTGGCGGAGCGCACCATCGACGGCGTCACTGCGCGCAGTCCGACGTTGATTGTGACGAGCTCGGCCGCAAAGCAGGCGATCACGCATCGCTGGAACGCGGATTGGCGGAAGGGGCATGCCTTGCTTGTTGCCGAACCGCGTGCGGTGGAGCTCCTGACAGCGTTGGAGAGCGGGGCGCTCCCCTATCGCGAGGTCGCACGGTTCGCGCAGCGGCCCCGCATCTTGCGCGTGCGGATTACCAGCTTGTGCCCCGAGATCGTCATCTACCAGCGGACTGCACTGTAGCCGTGCGACGCGTGCGGATCTCAATGTCCCCGGAGTGCGAGAGCTAGCCGATGCAGGTTGCCGTCGACGAGCCGGTTGTGACGCCGACACCAGTCGATGCTGTTCAGGATGAGCCGCAGACCACAGCGGCCTGCGCCACCGCCGCGCAAGACGCGTCTCTCCTCTGGAAGGTGTGGCTCTCAATCCCCATTTTCCTGCTGATTCTCGAGCTGACCTTCCACCTGTACTTCTGGCAAATCCCGAAGCTGACGGGGCGTTCTGCGGACTACGGGTATCAGTTCCTGCTCGACGTGCACCGCCTGCAAGAGCCCAAGCCGCCCGGGACGGTCCGCGTCGTTGCCTTCGGCAGTTCGGTGACCGGTTCATTCGACCCCTATCAAGTCGAGGGTCTGATCGCGGCGCATGAACCGAACGTACCGCTCGAGGTGCATCGGCTGTTGCTTCCCGGAATCAAGCCGTCGGACTCGCGCATCTTCTTTGCGGCACAGCGCGAGGCAATCCAAGCGGACGTCGTCGTGCTGATCGTGAACCTCGTCGACTTCCTGAATCCGAGCTTCGAACGCGACCTCAAGGAACAGATCCGCTACGTCCTGCCGCCGTGGGAGACGCTGCGCGAGCGTGGCGCGTATATGCCCTTCAGCAGCAAACTTGACCTGGTGCTCGCTGGAAGCAGCGATCTCTACCGCTACCGCAAGCTCGTCCGCTCGAGCTTGCGTGATCACATCAAGTTGCTGCCGCGCTGGCTCCGTGGCCGGTCAGGTCGGGGCGCGTACGGGATCTATCCCGACGGCTATGCGGCGCAGCATTTCGCGCTGCCGATTGATGGCGCGGCGACGGCCGACCTCGAATACTACGTAGCGCCGGAATGGATCGCGCAGCGTGGGCAGGTGGCGCTGAGTTTCTCCGCCGACGGTCGAGTGTTGGAGCACCGTAACGAGGACCAGCCCGGGTGGAAGACGATTCACCTACCGGTGACTCCACTACACCAGCGCTTGTTGGAGGTGGAGGCCGACAGTGCGTGGGTGCCTCACGCCAGCGACGCGGGCGACGATTGGCGCGTGCTGAGCGTGCGCCTGCGGCACATTCCGCCTGCGCACACGGACGGCCGTGCCCGGCCGTTTCGCTATCCGCCGGTCGATGAACGGCAGATGGATACGTTCCTGCGTTTCGGCGAGCCGAGCGCTGGGTCTTTGGCGGCGAGATGGGACGCGCTGTTGCAGGGAGACTCCGAGTTCGCGAAACGCTTCCGGCGCTATCGTGAGCTGAAAGTCGCTGCGCGCGACCAGGCTTTCCCGTCGAGTGGCGAGTATGGCGAGTTCGAGCAACTGGTTCGCGAGCTGTCTGCGAGCGGAACAGCCGTCGTGATAGTCAACAGCCCCGAGAGCCCGTGGATCCTCAAGGACTATGGCGAGAGTCCCTACTATCACGCCTATCGTGCATTCTTCGAGAAACTCGCCCGTTACTCGGGCGTATCGTTCCACGACTTGAGCGGCGTTTTGCCTGCGGAAGATTTCAACGACTGGCATCATGTCAACTACGTCGGTGCAGTGAAGGTCGGGCCGAGCTACGCGCAGTTCATTTCGGCGGCAGTGCCCGATCGGCGCACCACCCACTAGCCATGCTGTTCAACTCCCTGGCGTTCCTGGTGTTCCTGCCGATCGTTTTGATCGTGCTCGGTGTGGTGCCGCGCCGCTGGCGGAACCCATGCCTGCTGGCGGCCGGGTATTTCTTCTACGGCTGCTGGGACTGGCGTTTTCTCGGGTTGCTGGCCCTGTCGACGGTGATCGACTTCACGGCCGGGCAACTGATGTCGCGATCCACCGATCCGCAGCGGCGCAAGCTGGTGTTGGTATGCAGCATCAGCGCGAACTTGGTGATCCTCGGCTTCTTCAAGTACTTCAACTTTTTCGCCGACTCCTTCGTCGGGCTGATGCACGGGTTCGGCCTGCATGTATCTGCGCCGATGCTGTCGGTGGTGCTGCCCGTCGGCATCTCGTTCTACACGTTCCAGTCGATGTCGTACGCGATCGACGTCTACCGGCGCGTGACGCCGCCCGCCGGCCGGTTCTTGGACTATGCGACCTACGTGGCGTACTTCCCACAGCTCGTGGCGGGGCCCATCGAGCGGGCCGGGCATCTGTTGCCGCAAATCGTGTCGCCGGCGCGGGTGACGCCGCAGCGCATCAACATCGGGCTGACGTTGATGATGCTGGGCTACATCAAGAAGGTGCTGATTGCCGACCAGTTGGCCCCTCAGGTCGACCACATCTTCGCCAACGCCGCTCATCTGAGCTCCGGGGTACTGCTCAAAGGAGCATACCTCTTCACCTTCCAGATCTACTGCGACTTCTCCGGATACTCCGACATCGCGCGCGGCGTCAGCGAGTTGCTCGGCATCCGACTGCGGCTCAACTTCAATCAGCCGTACCTGTCGCAGACGATCACGGAATTCTGGCGCCGCTGGCACATGTCACTCTCGGCGTGGTTGCGCGACTACCTGTACATCCCGTTGGGCGGCAACCGGCACGGTGCCCTGATGACGTATCGCAACCTGATGCTCACCATGCTCATCGGTGGGTTGTGGCACGGAGCCAACTGGACGTTCGTTGTGTGGGGTGGGTTGCATGGCAGCTATCTCGTGATCGAGCGGCTCCTCGGCATCGGCCGTGGGCAGCCGCAGCCTTCGCCGCATCACGTCTCGGCTTGGGCATGGCGGATGGTGCGCACCGTGTTCACGTTTCACCTCGCCGTATTCGCCTGGATCTTCTTCCGCGCCCCGGATTTTGCGACCGCTTTCGCGTTCATCAGCGGCTTGTTCCACTTGACGCACCTGAGTGCGGTCGGTGTGGTTCCGTTCCTGGTGGCGGCGGCGGTGTTGGCCATCGACATTCCACAGAACGCCTCCGGGGACCACGCGGTGTTTCTACGGTTGCCGTGGTGGGTGCAGTCGCCGGCGTATGCAACGGCGTGCTTCGCCATTTTGCTGTGGGGCGGCGGCGAGGTGCCGTTCATCTACTTTCAGTTCTGAGGAGGAGTGGATTCAATTCAGCCCGCGCGCATTGGTCTAGTGGTGGGGCAGCTCTCGACCGGGGGTGCCGAGGGGCAGTTGCTGCAGGCGAGCCGGGGACTCGACCGCCGGCGCTTCGAGCCCACCGTGTACTGCTTGTCGGCGCAAGTGGATCCGATTGGGCCGCTGCTGCAGCGCGAGGGCGTGACACTCCGGGTGGCGCCGCGCTCTGGTATGGCACGCGTGCGCTGGCTCGCTGGGCAGATGGCCGCGGACCAGATCGACCTTGTGCATGCGTGGCTGTACATCGCCAACGCGCTGGCGTGGAGCGCGACGCGGCTGACGAAGAGGAGGCCCCTCGTCACGTCGGCGCGCAACTGCAAGGTGCAGGGCCGAGTGAGCCAGGTGGCCAACTGCCTCGCATTCCGCGGCAGCCGCGCCATCGTGGCCAACTCGCACGATGTAGCGGACTACATCGTGCGCCACTATCGTGCCCCGCGCGACCGCATCCGCGTCGTGTACAACGGCATCGATATCGAGCGGTTTCGTCCGCGGCCGCAAGCGGGCGAAGCAGCGGGACCGATCGTGACCGTTGGGCGGTTGGTGGGGCAGAAGAACCACGCCCTCTTCCTGCGCGCTGCTGCGGTGCTGGCGCAGCAGGGGGCCGCGGTCCGCTTCGCCATAGTGGGTGATGGCCCGTTGCGTGCGAGCCTGGAGGCCACGGCGCGCAGCCTGGGTATAGCGGAGCGGGTCGAGTTCCTCGGTGAACGCAGCGACATCGAGAACGTGCTGAGAGGCGCATCGCAGTTCTGGTTGACGTCGCGCTGGGAAGGAATGCCAAACGTGGTGCTCGAAGCGATGGCGAGTGGGGTGCCGGTGCTGGCGACAGACGTCGGCGGTGTCCGGGAGTTGATCCGTGACGGCGTCGACGGCTTCGTGTTGCCACCGGACGACGCCGCTGCGTTTGCGCGTCATGCGCGCGCTCTCTTGGACGATCCGGCGCGGTTGAGCGCGTTCAAAGCTGCGGCGCGCGCGCGCGCGGAGGCCTTCGCAACGCCGCAAATGGTGGCTGCGTTGGCGCGGCTGTACGAAGAGGTCCTCAATCAGGGAAACTGACACTGATGCTGCCGTTCGTTTCGATCATCATCCCGATGCGCAACGAGGCGGACCACCTCGCGCGCTGCATCGATGCAATTCTGGCGCAGGACTATCCGGCCAACCGATTCGAGGTGATCGCCGTCGACGGGGATTCGGATGATCGCTCCTTGGAAGTGCTGCGCGCCTACGAAGGGCGGGTGCGAATTCTGCACAACCCGGCGCGAATTGTGCCGACGGCCATGAACATCGGCATCCGCGCGGCGCAGGGTCAGATCGTCGCGCGCATTGACGCCCACACGGTGATCGAACCGGACTACATTTGCAGCGGTGTGGAGACCCTCGAGCGCAGCGGCGCCGACAACGTCGGTGGGCCCATGCATGCGGTCGGCGGTGGTCCCTTCGGCGATGCGGTAGCGCTGGCCATGTCGTCGCGCTTCGGTATCGGCGCATATTTCCACTTCGCAACCCAGGATCGCGACGTCGATACCGTCTACATGGGCATGTACCGGCGCACCGCTTTCGAGCGCATCGGCCTCTTCGATGAAGAGTTGGTGCGCAACCAGGACGATGAACTGAACTACCGCCTGCGGAAGCACGGCGGGCGGATCTTCCTGACGACGCGGATGCGCTCGCACTACCAGAATCGGCAGAGCTTGAAGACGTTGGCGCGCCAGTTCTTCCAGTACGGCGTGTGGAAGGTGCGCGTGCTGCAGAAGCACCCGCGGCAGATGAGTGTCCGTCACTTCGTGCCACCGGCCTTCGTCGCACTCCTGCTGACGACGGGGTTGCTGGCGCCGTGGGCGTGGGTCGCGCGCCTACTGTTTGCCACCGTGCTCGGGGCCTATTTCGTGGCCCTCACGGTTGCCGCGGCCGCCGTCGCGACTCGGCACGGCTGGACACGGTTTCCGCAGGTGTTGAGCGCCTTTGCGATTATGCATCTCTCCTGGGGTTTGGGGTTTCTGGTCGGTGTGCTGCGCTTCGGGCATCGGTGGCTGGTTGAAGAGCCGTTACCGCCTCGCCTGCGCGCGGCAGCCAATCAGCCGCTGCCAGCCTCGGCGGGGAAATGAAGTAGGACCGAAGTAGGAAGAGTTTCACCCAGGACAAGCGAGTTGTTCAGGGGAGGGTGTATGAGAACACGCGAAAAACTGACTCTCGAAGAGAAGTTCGCACTGGCACTCGAATTGATCAAGCGCGTGCGGAGCTTGGACGAGATCCGCATGCACTATCGGGTCAGCCACACGACAGCGTACAAGATCCGCAACACCTTCCTCGAAGGCGGCCGGGCGGCGCTGATCGGAGAGCGGCGCTCACGCCACGCACGCGACCTCGAGGCGCGGGTCAGTGCGCTGGAGGCGTTGATGCGAAGCAACGGCGAGACACATCGCAAGCCGGTTGCACGGCTCAAGAACTTTGCGCTGGCCGACGGCGAGGGCTTGGCGAGCGACCGGCGTGCCGGTAAGTGAACGCTGTACGAGAGGAGAACGGATGTACCTAGTGACTGGGGGGGCTGGATTCATCGGCTCGAATATCGTGGAAGCGCTGGTCCGCAAGGGCGAGCGGGTGCGCGTATTGGACAACTTCTCGACCGGCGATCCGGCCAACCTGGCGGCGGTCCGCGAGCGCGTCGAGATCATCGAGGGCGACCTGCGTGACATGGATGCGGTGCGCCGCGCCGTCGCGGGCGTGACGTATATCTGCCACCAGGCCGCGCTGCGCTCGGTGCCGCGTTCGGTCGACGATCCGCTGAGCACCGACGCGGTGAACACCCATGGGACCCTGCAGCTGCTGGTCGCGGCCCGTGAGGCGCAGGTGCGACGCGTCGTCTACGCCTCATCGTCGTCAGTGTACGGAGACGCACCGGTTCTGCCCAAAGTCGAGGATCAGACGCCGGCACCAATCTCGCCGTACGCCGTGGCGAAGCTGGCGGCCGAACTCTACTGCCGCATGTACACCCGCCTGTACGGCTTGGAGACCGTCAGCCTGCGCTATTTCAACGTCTTCGGACCGAAGCAGAGTCCGGAATCGAAGTACGCGGCCGTCGTGCCGCTGTTCATGCGCGCCGCATTGAACGACGAACCCGTCATCGTCCACGGCGACGGCGAACAGTCACGCGACTTCACCTACATCGACAACGTCGTGCAGGCCAACCTGCTGGCGTGCACGACACCGGGCGTCGGCGGCGAGGTATTCAACATCGCCTGCAATTCCCGCCACTCCGTGCTCGAGATCGCCCTGACGGTCCAGAAGCTGCTCGGCCGCAAGCTCACCATCGAGCATACGACGGCACGTGCCGGTGACGTGCGGCATACCCAGGCGTCCATCGACAAGGCGACGCGCTTGCTGAACTACCATCCCACCGTTGGTTTCGAAGACGGCATGCGCCGCACCTTCGAGTACCTGCGCGCCGAACTTGGCCGCAATGCCGCGGCGCGCGCCGCTTCCTGACGCTTCCACCACAAAATTGACTTCGCTCCGACGAGCGGTTACGGTACCCGCCTTTGCGGAGCACTGTGCAATCGAGGTGTAGGACGTGAGCATTCTGGTCAACAAGGCGACTCGGGTCGTCACCCAGGGGATCACGGGGTCGACCGGCCAGTTTCATACCCGTGCCTGCCGCGAGTACGGGACACAGATGGTCGCCGGCGTCACCCCCGGGAAAGGCGGCACCGACTTCGAAGGGATTCCGATCTTCGATACCGTGAGCGCCGCGGTGGCGGCAACCGGAGCGAACGCCTCGGTCATCTACGTGCCGCCGCCATTCGCCGCCGATGCCATCATGGAGGCGGCGGACGCGGCAGTTGCGCTCGTGGTGTGTATCACCGAGGGCATTCCTGTGCTCGACATGGTGCGCGTGAAGCGCTACCTCGACGGCCGTTCGACGCGGCTCGTCGGCCCCAACTGTCCCGGAGTCATCACCCCGGGAGAGTGCAAGATCGGCATCATGCCCGGCTACATCCACAAGCCGGGCACGATCGGGGTCGTCTCGCGCAGCGGCACTCTGACGTACGAGGCCGTGCACCAACTCACGCAGCTGGGACTGGGCCAGTCAACCTGCATAGGTATCGGCGGCGACCCGATCATCGGTACCGGATTCATTGATGCCTTGCGCCTCTTCCAGGACGATCCCGGCACTGCCGGTGTCATCCTCATCGGTGAGATCGGGGGTAACGCGGAGGAGCAGGCAGCAGAGTTCGTGCGCCAGCACATGACCAAGCCGGTCGTGGCCTTTGTTGCGGGCCAGACCGCGCCGCCAGGAAAACGCATGGGGCACGCAGGTGCCATCATCGCCGGCGGCCGCGGTACGGCGGCGGACAAGATCAAGGCCTTCGGGGCGGCGGGAATTCGCGTCGCCAAGAGTCCGGCGGAGCTCGGCAGCACCATGGCGGCGGTTCTGAAGGGGCAAACGAAATGATCGAACGTACGCTCTCCATCGTGAAACCCGACGCGGTTCACCAGCACGCCATCGGTGAGATTCTGCGACGCTTCGAGGCGGCGGGCTTGCGCATCGTTGCCGGGAAGCTGCTGCGGCTGTCGCCCGACACCGCCGCGCGCTTCTACATCGTGCACAAGGACCGGCCGTTCTACCGCAGCCTGATCGACTTCATGTCCTCGGGGCCGGTGTTCGTCTCCGTGCTCGAAGGGGAGAATGCCATCGCCAAGAACCGCGAGATCATGGGTCCGACCGACTCGACCAAAGCCCCGAAGGGAACCATCCGGGGTGACCT
>Ga0335082_10008258_pt1 | contig 11298 bp, 13 predicted proteins | sample Lox_Sample_41_FD_206718 | JGI IMG/M metagenome (GOLD analysis project Ga0335082, IMG submission 206718) | Soil microbial communities from Loxahatchee National Wildlife Refuge, Florida, United States - Lox_Sample_4.1 | ecosystem: Environmental > Terrestrial > Soil > Wetlands | place: USA... | reverse complement strand
AGCCGCTTCGCGGGGTCGATGGTGATCACCATTGTGCGTTTGCCCGACAAGGCAGCGTAGACCGCAATCGAGGCGGCGGTCGTGGTTTTACCGACACCGCCGCTGCCCGCGCAGATCACCACACGGTGGCGTCGCAACATGTCGTCAAGACCGGGCATTGCTCTGGGAACGGCGCATCGCACCCATCACGATTGGCGCGATGGCGGTCGCGATGTCCTGCACCTGCGCTGCGCCGAACTCCTCCGTGAAAGCAAATGGGATCTGCACTACCGGCAGCTCGATGTCCTGCCGGAGCTGTTCCAAGTAAGTATCGTTGATGGCGCTCCAGCCAACCTCTTCGCGCCCGCGGCTCACTGCCTCTGCCGCGATGGCGCGTTGTTGCGGATCAGCAATGCGGTCGAGCCGTTGCGCCACACCCTCCAGGTCTGCGCGGGTGAAATCGGCATGGTGCACGCGGTTGACAAACAAGAAGCCCAGCGGCATGTCCAGCTCGTCCCGGATCTGCCGGTACATCTCGAGTGTCTCGTTGACCGGCATCTCCTCCGCAGTGGTCACGAGATTGATTGTAGTCCGGCGCGGATCGGTGAGCAGGTCGACGATGCGTTGGCTCTCGCGGCCCACCATGCCGGAACCGAAGGCGTCGTGCGCCGCGTGCGGCATTCGTAGGTATTGCAAGCTGTGGCCGGTAGCCGGCGCGTCCAAGATGACCAGGTCCCACAGGCGCTGCCCGTCGTCACTGCGCTCCGCCTCGTACCAGACCTTGCCGATGGTCATCAACTCCTTCAGGCCGGGAGCGGCCGCCACGAAATACTGATAGATGCGGCTGGAGAACACCGCCTGCAGGACGCGTTTCACCGGCACGATGATCTCCAGATATTCGGCGAGGGCGGCACTGCCGTCCACCGACATGACGGAGAGGAAGGGGCGGGCTTCCTTGGCTTCGCCGACCGGCCCGGCGTCGATGCCGAGCAACCCCGCTGCGCGGCCCGCACCGTCGACCTCGGCGAGCAGCGTCCGCTTCCCGGCCTGCGCCGCAACCAGCGCCAGCGCGCACGCCACCGTCGTCTTCCCGACGCCCCCTTTTCCTGCAACGATCAGCAGGCGGCGGTCCAGCAAAGATCCGCGTGTGTGGTTCACCGCAGCCGTAGGCTTTCAGCCAGCTGTCCTGGCACCGGGGTGTAGCTGCGAAAGGCGAGGCAAGCGTTGGCCCCGCCGAATCCGAAGGAGTTCGACAGCGCGACCCGCACGGCTGCCGAGCGCGCCTGATTCGGCACGTAGTCGAGATCGCACTCCGGATCGGCGTGCTCGTAGTTGATCGTGGGCGGGATGATGCCGTGGTGCAGTGTCAGCGCCACATACGCCGCTTCGATGGCGCCGGCCGCTCCCAGCGCATGGCCGGTCATCGACTTGGTAGAGCTGACGGCGACGCGAGCGGCGTGCTCGCCGAAGACATGCTTGATGGCCTGGGTCTCGTTGGCGTCATTGTAGGGCGTCGACGTGCCGTGCGCGTTGATGTAGTCGACGTCGCGCGGGTCGATCGCAGCATCTTCGAGGGCCAGCCGCATGCAGCGCGCCGCGCCCTCGCCTTCCGGCGCGGGCATGGTGATGTGATGCGCGTCGGCGTTGGCCCCGTAGCCAATGATCTCCGCGTAGATCCGGGCGCCACGGCCGACGGCATTCTCCAGGGGTTCGAGCACCAGCATTCCGGCTGCCTCGGCCATCACGAAGCCGTCGCGCTCCTTGTCGAAGGGGCGGCTGGCGCGTTGCGGCTCGTCGTTCCGCGTCGACAGCGCGCGCATGACGGCGAATCCACCGACGCCCATCGGGGTCACCGCGGCTTCCGCGCCACCCGCGAACATCACATCCTGAAACCCGAAGCGCACCAGACGATAGGCCTCGCCGATCGCGTGTCCGCCGGAGGCACACGCGCTGGTGGTCGCGTAGTTCACGCCCTTGGCGCCAAGGCGTATGGCAATTTGTCCGGGCGCCATATTGGCAATGAGCCGCGGGATGAAGAACGGTGTGACCTTCTTGAGCCCCGACTCGAAGAACAGTCGCAGGTACTCTTCGATGGTGCTTATGCCGCCCATTCCCACGCCCACCAAAACGCCGACGCGCTCGCTCGGAATGGCGTGCACCGACAAGCCGGCATCGTCCACCGCCATCTGCGCGGCCGCCACCGCGTAGTGGGTGAATGGGTCCATGCGCTTGATGTCCTTCTTGTCGATGTAGGCAGCTGGGTCGAAGCCGCGTACTTCACCGGCAAAGCGCACCGGCAGCGCCGAGGCGTCGAATCGGGTGATCGCGCCGATGCCCGAGCGCCCGGCGCGGAGATTCTCCCAGTTCGTAGCGACGTCGTTACCAAGCGGCGTCAGCAGTCCCAGGCCGGTCACCACCACGCGCCGGTCGAGCGGTCTCATCGACCTTGGTGTTTACGCGGCGCGCGCACGTGGATCAAGCCGCAGAGTTGCCGACTGCGCTCCGCTCGCGAGCACGGCAACGGCGGAACAGCAGGGCCAGAGCGGGGAGCAACGCCACGTATGCTTGGCTGCGCGCTATCGGCGCCAGCGCGCAACTGCCGCCCCCATCGCCCCCTCCTGGCAGCGGCGTCGGCGTGGGGGTGGCTGTGGCTGTGGGTAGTACCTGCAATTGTCCATCCACGCACTGCGCTGGCACTGGTTTGCCTTGCAGGTCGGTGGCGCTGGGGTCCAAGCACGTCAGTGGGTAGCTGCCGACGGCAGCGCCAGCGGAAATCTTGACATCGCACGTGTAGAGGGTGGCACCATTCGCAATCGGTATGAGCGGAAACTGGACGATCAGGACACGACCTGTTTGGCAGTCGACGCCCGGCGTACAGTTGTCCGGCAGGAGGATTGCGCCGCTCAAACCGGCAAACGCGGGACTCACGGTACAGCTGACGAGCGGTGTCGCCGGATCAACGGCGACCTCGTTCAATGTTCCTGCCACCTGCATATTCATCGTGCTCAGGGTCACCGCGAACTGCACCTGGGTGCCCGCGGTACCGCTAGCGGAACCGACGTTGAACGACACCGCGTTTCCAGGTGCGGCGGAGAGGAGCAGTCCTCCCGTAGCCGCCACGCATAGCAGCGTCCCTCGCGCTCGGCATGTCCTCATTTGGAGCCTGCACCCTTACCGACCGTGATCTTCCCGGCCTTTCCTGTAATGGTGAGCCGCTTACCGGAGGAATCTCCGGCGCTGACCTTCACCACCCCCACCTGATAGGTGCCGGACGCTCCCGGGGGAAGCGGCACCATTAGCGTCCCGACTCGAACCGTCCCAGTGAGCGGCGGGCTGATCGTGGTCGCGCCGTAACCGATCGCCAGCTTCGCAGCCGCTTGAACGGCGGTGTGGAGATCAGGGGGTGGGGTCCCCTTAGCTGCTTCGTACGTGAGCTTTTCCGCAATGGCTGGCGCACTACCCTGCGGCGTCACCGTAAACGTGGCGCCGAAAAAGGTTACGTTATCACCCCCGAGCTTGAGCGTAATCGGCACCGCTGCCGTCTTTCCCGCTTTACCGCTGACTTCCCCGGCGGCCAGCTTGTCGTCCGCTACAGACACACTTGACCATGCCATACACGCGACGGCCCCCAACACAGCGCAAAACGCGTGCTGCTTCAATCCGGTCTTCATTTTTGATGTGTCCATCGGAACTCCTTTCGCGTTCGCAGACTACTGCGCTTGTGCTTTCGACATACAGGTCGACCCCGTATCCGTCCGACCATAGTCGGGTTCGTCGAGCTGCCCGACTCCGAAGCACTGCCGGACATCGAAAATGTCGAGTGCTCCATCACCCCCACAGGTCGGCGGGGTATCTACGGTTGAAGCGTCCATCGCTGAGAAGCGGTCGGTCCCCGTTTCCGGCATGCCGACACCGAGTTGCGCGGCACTGAAGATCGCCCGCACGTCGAAGATGTCGATCGTCCCATCCCCAAAATCCCCGCCGTTGTCTCCCGAGGATGAGGATACATCACAAACGCGAAACCCTGTCTGCACTCGCCCATCAGCACACTGCACGGGCAATGGCTTGCCATCGGGGTCGCTGATGCTCGGCATGGAGCACGTAAGCGGATAGGTCTTCATGGGAGCGTCCGCGGCGATAGCCACCGTGCACGTGTACAAGACCGCGCCATCTTCAATGGGAAACGGAGGGAACTGTATGATGAGGACACGCGACCTGTGGCAGTCGACGCCAGGAGTGCAACCATCCGGCAAGAGGATGGCGGCGCTGAACCCCACAAACTCAGGACTGATGGTGCATTCAACGATCGGCGCCCCAGAGTCGAATAGGATGTCGTTTGCGACGCCCGCTACTTGCTCGCCTGTCGTGTTGAGCGTCACGGGGATCTCCACGCGGCTCCCCGCGGCGCCGCTAGCCGAGCCCACAGTGATCGATACCGCGTGCGCGCGCGCAGCAGATGTGAGCAGTCCGCCGACCATCGCCACGCATATCAGTGTCCTTCGTCCTCGACACGTTCGCATTGCTTGAAATTCCCTCTGGAAGAGGACGAAGGCCCGGTGCCTTTGCTTCAACCGACCCTTCCAGTCTCGGACCAGGGTAGCCGCTACAGCGCGCCCCGCAAGTAGGGTGGTCGGGGCCGCCATCCTCTCGATCAGGCGATCGATCGCCAGACTATTCCAGCCCCAACGACATTACCTTGGCGGCATTGCGCTCGCCAGAGCAGGAACGTACCACAGACAACAAGGCACCGGGAGCCCTAAGGCTCCCGGTGCCTGAGTTTCTACAGCTAGGGCTTGACGCCAGCCGACAGCTACCGCCGCCGACGCCGCAGCACGAGCAGGCCGATGGCAGGAACCAACAGCCAGCCAATTCCGCTGCGACCCACGGCGTTGATATGGCAACCGCCGTCCTCGTCAAAGGGCGTGACGCCGGCGACGAGGACCACCCGTGTTCCCTGACTGTGTGTCGCTGCTGTTGTGCCGTTGACACCACGGACGACACCCGTCAAACCTGCGGCGACCGCGGCTGCCGACCCCTGGGCAGCTCTCGGGCTAGCACCAGGGCTAGCATTAGGGGTAGCGGTAGCCGCAGCGACGTTCTTCCCTTCGTACGTCATCTGCTCCGCGTCGATTTGTATCGTTCCGCTGTCCGGTAGTGAATCCACGTTCCCCACCACCGGGATCGTAGTTGCCGTCGTGCTGATGTCCGCGGCCAGGAACACGCCAACACCGCTCGTCGGGGTCGCTGTGCGTGTCCCCGTTGTTGTCCCGGTCACCCCTGGGGTTTGCGTTCCGGTCCGCGTCCCGGTCACCCCTGGGGTTTGCGTCCCGGTCCGCGTCCCGGTCACCCCTGCGGTTTGCGTCACCGCTGGGGTTTGCGTCACCACTGGGGTTTGCGTCACCGCTGGGGTTTGCGTCACCGCTGGGGTTTGCGTCACCACTGGGGTTTGCGTCACCGCTGGGGTTTGCGTCACCGCTGGGGTTTGCGTCACCGCTGGGGTTTGCGTCACCGCTGGGGTTTGCGTCACCTCTGGGGTTTGCGTCCCGGTCACCCCTGGGCTGGGCGTGCCACCACCACCAAGCGAAATCGCTCCGTTCATCGGGGCGAGCGTTACCTTGGCCTGCGAGGAATCTCCGGCGCTCACCTTCGACAGTTGCACCTGGTAACTACCCGTGGCTCCGGCAGGGATCGGCACCTTGAGGGTACCAACCTCAACAGTGCCGGTCAGTGCTGGATCGATGGTTGCACCGGCGTAACCGATTGCCAGCTTCCCCTGCGCCGCAACCGCCGTCTTGAGGTCAGGTCCAGGAGTAACCTCGGACGTGTAGTCCATCGCCGTCGTAATGGCAGGAGCGCCTCCTTGTGCTACGACCGTGAAGGTCACCCCAAAAAACGCCACATTGGCGCTGCCGGTGTTGATCGTGATCGGAACCGATGCGGTTTGTCCTGCGGTGCCCGTGACATCTCCCGCGCTGATCGTCTGCGCCGTGGCCATGCTGGCCGAGGCCACAAATCCCAAGCCCGCCACCGCCGCCGACAGGAAGTTACCTCTCAACCCAGTCCTCATCGATCGCATGTTCATCGCAGCTCCTCCCGTATCCGAATTAGTAGGCTATTGCGTTAGTAGGCTATTGCGGTGCTGCTTCGGAAGTGCAACTCGCTCCCGTACCGGTCCGAATGAAGGTGCCGACAAGCCCCGCATTGACGTTGAAGCACTGCCGCACATCGAAAATGTCGAGTGTTTGGTCGCCGCCACACATCGTGGGGTTGTCCACTGTTGAAGAATCCATGGCAGAGAAGCGAGCCGTCCCGTCCGCCGGCGCGTTAATGCCGAGCGACTCAGCGTTGAAGAGCGCGCGCACGTCAAAGATGTCGATTGTCCCGTCACCGAACTGCCCGGACTCGTCTCCTTGGTCCCCTGGTGACACGTCGCAGACCGTGTATGGCCCGCCCCCGGCGGTCGTAACGGTCACCTTGCCATCGACCGCAGTCGGATTCGGCACCAATTGGAAGGCGGTGTTCGCGATACTGACGGACGCAGCTGGAACAGTGAGTGGGTAGTCGCCGAGTGCCACGCCCGGTGCAACGCTAACTTTGCACGAGTACAGCACAGCGCCATCAGGTATTTCCGTAGTCACATTGTTCAGGGCAAAGATCAAGGCGCGAATGCCGGTGCAAGCCGTCGTGGCCGGGCCGCAGTTGCTGGGCTCGAAGGCGAAGAAGCCGCCCTTGCCGGACACCTTGACCTGGCAGTCGGGCGCTCCCTTGTTCACACAGGGCTCGTTACCGGTCAGCGGCGGCGGGGTGAGTTCCGGGCAATCGCTGTCCTGGGTGCAGGTCATCGACGTCGTGATCCCGCAGTTCCCCAACGCGGAGACCGCGATCGGGGTGTTCACGGTGTAGTCGATGTCATTCTGCGTCCCCAGTACCATCGTCCCCTGACTCTGCAATGTAACGTCGAACGATGCGTTGCCGCCGGCTACACCGGTTGCCGTGCCGACGGTGATCTGGGCGGCGTTGGCCGCGGAGCCCGCGAAGCACAGCGCACCCACAGCGACTAGCGAAGCCAGCAGCGTCATTCGTTCGGTTCTCCTCACGATGTGCATCATAATAGGTTCCTCCTGCTTGAGTTTTCCGATCCCGCTTAACCGACCTACCTAGCCGAGTGCGCCCGCCGAACTCGGCCCCCCGTTTACTCAAACTTCCATTCGTTGTCTAGCCCCGTCGAGCGGTTTTTTTGAAACCGCCCCGTCGGCCTCACATTGCCCCCGTCTTTAGCTGCACCCGTGCAACGCGTTGTTCACGGCGGTGACGATGTCGTTGATCTGCACACCGTCGCCTGCTGGATCACCGGCGGCGCAACTCGACGCTTGATCGGTGCCGAGCGCGATGTTCGTCATGATGACGACCTCGTTCACGGCGACCGATCCTGAACTATCGCAATCACCGATGCACGACGCGACGGTGACCGCGGCATCGGCCATCTCGACCTGGCTCACACTGTCGCCCGCGCTGCAAGGCGGCTGCCCGGTGACCGGCACGCAGGTCTGATCAACGGCGACCTTGTCGCCGACCGACAGGAACGCCGTGAACTGTGGGCGGGAGCTATCGGTCACTTGGTTGATGAGATGCAGCGGGATGCTGCCCGCCCCCGTATTCACCTTGAGCTTGAACGTGACCAGCCCCTGCGGTCCCGCGGGCAGCGTCGGGATGTCAATGCCACCAGCCCCTGGCGTCGGCAGCGGCAGATGCGGCCCGTAGATGACCAGGTTGATGAAGTTGTCGCGCGTCTGCCCGGCGTCCGGACACAGGCAATGCGTCCGCCCGTTGTTGCAGTTGGCATTCTCCACCACGACGTTGAAGTTGGAAGAAATCGACGGGTCGGGAATGACGTCGGCCTCTGGGAAGCCATCAGCGTTGAGCGTGCAGGTCGCCAGCATCAGCGGCGTACCGGACCCCATGCCCGGGATGCCCAGAGTCAGCGCCAGCGCGGCGAGCTTGCCGATGCCGCCGGCTTGTTGTCCGCTGTCGGGCCCTTGCTTGAACATCAGGTGCGCATCGAACGTGTCGCCGATTTTCAGGGTGCCAGTCGTTCCGACATCCACCTTCACTTCAGCGCAGTTGTTGGCGTCCGGGCATTTTTGAATCGCCAACGTGGTTCGCTGGGTGCCCGCCAGGGCGATGATCGCTCCCGCGATCATGCAGATTGCTCGTCCCTTCATTTGCGGACCTCCCCGCCGACCACGTGGCAGCCGGCGTTCTACCTTCACATTCCACTCACTCATAGCGTGCATCCGTTCAAAGCTTTGTTTACCGCCACGACGATCTCGTCGATGGTGATCTGTTGGTCGCCGTTCAGATCACCCGCCGTGCACGTCGACACCTGCGCCCCACCCACCGTGCACACAGACCCCAAGGTGATGTTCACCAGCGTAATGACCTCATCGACCGAAACTTGACCGTTGCCGTTGCAGTCGCCGGCACAGCTCTGCGCTGGCGTTGTCGTGTTGAGCAGCACCGACACCGTCCCATCGTCGGCATTGGCGGAGGCGATGTCACGCTTGTGATCACCGTTGAAGTCGGCCGCCACGATCCCGAAGGGTCCCAGACCCACATCGAAAAGAGAGTCGACGGTAGGCATGGTGGGTGTGAATGTCCCATCACCGTTTCCGTGAAGCACGGACACCTTATTGTCAAAATCGCCGGAAGTTGCAATATCCATCCGGCCGTCGCGGTCAAAATCCGCCGCCACCACCCACTCCGGAGAGCTGGCCACGCCGGGGAAGCTGCCGGGCGCCGGATTGAAGGTCAGGTTGCAGTTGCCGAGCAGCACCGAGACGCTGTCATCCTCGTTGTTGGCCACGATGATATCCGGCTTCGAATCGCCGTTGAGATCGGCCACGGCTACTGCGACTGGCACGCATTCGGACGTGACGCAATCGGACAGCAAGGGAATCTCCGGCTCCGCCTCGAACATGCCACCGGCAACACCCTTGAGCACGCTCACGCTGCCGCTCTTGCAGGCGGCGGTGGCGGTGCAATCGACGCCGCCAAAGCTGTTCGCCACCACCAGGTCGCTCCTTCCATCTCCATCCAGATCTGCTAGCGCCAGGCCGGTTGGCTCGACATCGGCACCGATGGTAACCGTCTGCGCCAGGAAGAGGGTTCCGTTGTCTACGTTGTGCAAGATGCTCACCGTGCCGTCGAAGTTGTTCGCGACCGCTACATCCGGCAAGTTGTCACCATCGAAGTCGGCCACGACGATTCCCTGGGGATCACCGCCAACGTCGGTCGAGACCCCTGCCGCGAAGGACCGGTTGCCCTGATTCAACAGGACAGTTACCGTGTCGCTGATCTCATCCGAGGTCACGATGTCGAGTTTCCCATCGTGGTTGAAGTCGGCCACCGCAACAGCGAACGGCGCGACTCCACCGTCGTCGGTGTTGTCGATTGCGGTGGAAAACGGTGCGCCCGAATCGAGGAAGCCACCCATGCCGTCACCCCAGAGCACGGACACGCTGTCCCCATCGTTGTTCGCCACGACGAGATCAAGCTTGCCGTCACCGTCGATGTCCGCCACCGCAATTCCAAGGGGGCTCAGGTCCGCGACGAAGTCTGGAACCACACGCGTGAAGGAAACGGGCGCCGCCGCCTGCGCAGCCGACAGAGTCAGCGTCATGATGACCATGCCGGCCAGGAACGTTCCCCTTCGCATTCGGTCCTCCAAAGCAGCGGTGGCGCTGGCTGGTTGGCGCTGCCCCCGCGGCCTGGCGGACAGCCGGGGACCACGTCGGTGTGGTGTTCAGAATTCAATTACTTCCCCGGCAAGGCGCGCTCGCTCTTGTGAAACTGCAGGCCATATTGTTCAGGGGGTCAACTAATGTCAAGAGCATTCGCAACTGCGCACGCGGCGGCTGCACACGCATCTCCTGCCTCTCTGTACGCTCACGCATACGCCAATGAGACTGATGCGACTGCGGCCGCTCTTGCCCCGCGCCGGCGTCCCTTGTAGATCACCAACGTCCCACATGGAAGCTCCTCCCGATGCCGCAGCGAAACCGCCAATCAAGGCCGCGGACATCCACGTGCTGCGCTGCCTGAACCCGCAGTGCCGCGGACTCCTGGCCTACGAAGTCGACAGCACCAACGTGCTCTATGTCGACCTGGCATGGACGGCGGCGCGCGACGGTGAGGCGCACTACTTCCCCTGCCCGAAGTGTGGCGGCAAGAACATCGTCGAGGCGATGCGCACCGAGAAAGGGCTGCGGCATCGCGTAACCCGGTTCGTCGCGCCCGGCGTGACAGGTGAGTCGTGACGCGCAACGAGCAAGAGAGCCTCGAGTTGATCCCGCGCACCGTGCGCGACAAACTCGATCGCGTCGGCATCAGGCTGCATCTGAAGGACTGGCAAGCGCTGGCGCTCGCCGAGCGCGTGCGGCTGCGCGATCTGCCCTGCGGAAGCGCCGAGGAACAGGAACACTACGCGGCCGAACTGGCGGCGCTGGTTCTCCGCATCACCGGGAAGCCTGCAGAGAAGATCCGTGGTGCGTGACCGGGTGGCGAGCGCCGAGCACTGCCAAGGGACCTATTGGACACGGTCAGCTGATTGGCCCTCCTGCGTCGGCCGGTCGCCGCCCTTTTGGGCCAACACGCGCGGCAACGCTTCCAGGACTCCAACCAGCAGCCCGACGCTGACCACCAAGTCGGCGAGGCTGATCAGCGCCTGCTCCGGCGGCAGCAACACCAGGAGTTGATACAAGTCGTTGCCGGTGCGCAGCGCCATGAGCATCATCACCGCGTAAATGGCCCCGCGGTTCGCCGCTGGGGCCGCAGCCGCGTACCAGAAGACGTAGGCGAGTACCAACTGCGTGACCGCCAGGCCGTTGGCGAGGGCGCGTCCCAGCGGCGGCATGAACGCGCCCACAAACAGCTCCCTTTTGAACGCCAGAAGAACAACCGCCCAGGCGAGCGACACACCGGCCGCAATTCGGAGCAGCGCACCCACCCCCGTGGCCTCCTCAGTCCAGAAAGTCCAGCAACACGCGCGCCAACTCCGGCGCGCTCGCCCAGTCCGCCGCGCGCCCGCCGATCCCTTGAATCATGAGCACGGGGTCGCCCACGGGCTCGCCGTGCCCATAAACGTAGTACGCGAGGTTGATGCCGTTGACGCGCGTGAAGTGCATGCGCTCCTCCCCGTGAGCAGGTCTGAGTCTCACCGGTTGCTGCCTTCTAAGGAAGCTGACGTAAAGTTGCAAGGCGCCGCGCCTGATGGGCCGGGCGCTCCGCCGCGCCACGCCGCGTCTTGAACCGCTAGCGTCT
>Ga0335082_10008257_pt1 | contig 11299 bp, 10 predicted proteins | sample Lox_Sample_41_FD_206718 | JGI IMG/M metagenome (GOLD analysis project Ga0335082, IMG submission 206718) | Soil microbial communities from Loxahatchee National Wildlife Refuge, Florida, United States - Lox_Sample_4.1 | ecosystem: Environmental > Terrestrial > Soil > Wetlands | place: USA... | reverse complement strand
AATGTCCCATGCTACCCAGTGGACCCAAGTGCCGACGGGAGCATCGGGATCGTCGACGATCAGGGCGAAGCTCTGGGTCTTGGGCGGAGCCTGGCTCCAGGAGAGTGCGGGAGAGATGTCGGAGCCCTCGCACGTGTATTGCTTGGGAATATCGGCGCCTTCCTTGAACGCGGGCGATTGTAGAGAGAAGGGCATGGTTCCTCCTTTTTGGGCGGCGACCTGAAGGGCAACGAGGACGAGAAGGGCAGCGAGACGGAGCATGCGGGCCTCCGGAGAGGGATTTTACCGATAATCCGCCGTGAGGGTGCGACAGAGAAGGCCCGGGTCGCTGATATAATCCAAGATTCTGCAACCATCCATGGAGTTTTCAGAAAAATGATCCGTTTTCTTCAGACACCTGGAACATTCAAGAAGGTCGCGCTTGGCGGCATCCTGGTTTTCTTCTCAGTCGCCATGGTGATCCAGCTCATTCCCGGCGGGCTCGGCGAGGCGTTCGGATTCAGCGGCGGCACCAACCAGGCCGGGGTGCTGGCGCAGATCGGCGACCAGCAGGTCACGACCCAGGAGATCGAGGCGCGCGCGGAGCAGATCCGGGCGCAGCGCAACTACCCGCAGCAACTGATGCCTTACATCCGGGAGCAGGCGGCGGATGGCCTGGTCACCCGGAAGGTCCTGCTGGTGGAGGCCGATCGCATGGGGCTGAAGGCGACCGACCAGGACGTGCAGGCGGAGCTGCACAGCGGCGCGCTCGGCCAGCAACTCTTCCCCAAGGGCGAATTCATAGGGGAGGCCGGCTACGAGCAGGTCGTCTCCCAGTACTTCCGCATGAGCGTCGCACAGTTCGAACAGATGGTGCGGGAGGAACTCCTCCTCCGCAAGCTCAATGGCCTGGTGATGGACGGCGTGGTGGTCAGCCCCGACGACATCAAGGCGGCGTACCTGCGGGACAAAACCAAGGTGAAGCTGGAGTACGCGGTGCTGTCGGCCGAGGACCTGATGAAGCAGGTCAATCCCGGGGAGGAGGAACTGAAGGCCTACTTCGAGCGCAACCAGGCCCGGTACAAGGACACCATCCCCGAGACCCGCAAGGCGAAGTACGTGGTGGTGGACAGTGACAAGGTCGCGGAGAAGATGCCGGTCACGCAGCAGGACCTGCAGCGGTTCTACAACGAGAACAAAGACCAGTTCCGGGTGCCCGACGAAGTCAACGCACGCCACATCCTGGTCAGAACCCCACTGCCGGGACCAGATGGCAAGACTGACCCCAAAGCGGTAGACGACGCTCGCAAGAAGGCCGAGGACATCCTGAAGCAGGTAAAGGCAGGCGGCGACTTCGCCACCTTAGCCAAGAAATACTCCGACGACGAAGGCACGAAGGAGAAGGGCGGGGAATTGGGATGGTTCCAGCGCGGCCGGATGGTGAAGGAGTTCGAACAGGCGGCGTTCGCTCTGGACAAGGGGCAGACCAGCGGGGTCGTGCAGAGCTCGTTCGGGTTCCACATCATTCGCCTGGACGACAAGCACGCTGCGCACCTGCGTTCGTTCGACGAAATGAAGAGTCAGATCGAGCCCGTCGTGAAGCGGCAGAAGGCGCAGAAAGACGCCGAGCAGCTCGCCGACACTCTCCAGGCCCAGGCGCGCACCACGACCCTGGAACAGGCGGCGGCGAAGAGCGGCTTCGCGGTCACGACGACCGACTTCGTGAAGAGGACCGACCAGCTTCCGGGTATCGGCCCATCGCCCGATTTCATGGAGCGGCTGTTCAGCGCCAGCGAGAGCTCGCCGCCGGCAGTGGCGCCCTTGCAACAGGGATTCGTGGTGTACCAGGTCACCGGAATCAAGCCGCCGCAGACCCCCAGCTTCGAGCACATCCGCGCCCGCGTGGAGAACGATCTCAAGCGCGAGCGCAGCCAGCAGATGCTGGTGCAGAAGGTCCAGGAGCTCTCCGACCGCGCTCGCGCCGAGCATGACCTGAGGAAAGCGGCGAAAGAGATCGGGGCGACGGTGAAGACCAGCGAATCGGTCGGCCCCGATGGACAGGTGCCGAACATCGGCTCGATGAGCGGTCCGGCCGCCGTGGCCTTCTCCATGAAGCCGGGGGAGATCAGCGGGCCGGTGCGGGGCTCGACCGGGGAAGGCATCGTGCTGACCGTCACGCAGCGGGAAGAGCCGTCGCTGGCGAACCTCGACAAGAGCCAGGAAGAGGTCCGGGAGAAGCTGTTGCAGGACAAGCGGCAGATCGTGCTGCAGAACTTCGCCACCAGCTTGCGAGAGCGGATGGATAAAGAAGGCAAGATCCGCTGGAACAAGGACGAGCGGACCCGCTTGTTCAATCCGAAGCTGGGCGGGGCCGGGATGTAGCAGGCGGCAGTCGCCGGCCGGCAAGTCGTCAGCAAACCCACTTTCAGGCGCCCCCTTCGGGGCCCGCCGGGCGAGGGCGCCCGGCCCACAAGTGCATACCCATGCCATTCGAGAGAGCTTCCGGGATCCTGCTGCATCCGACGTCGCTGCCGTCCCGCGGCGGCATCGGGGACTTGGGTCCGGAGGCGTACGCTTTCATCGATTTCCTCGCCGAAGCCAAGCAGGGCCTGTGGCAGGTGTTGCCGCTGTCGCCCACCGGATACGGGAACTCCCCGTACTCGTCGACCTCGGCGTTCGCCGGGAACCCTCTGCTGATCAGCCTGGAGCGGCTGGCGGAGCGAGGCTGGATCGAGGCCAGAAAGTTGCCGGTCCTCGGCCAGCGGACGCAGGCTGGCGCACCCAAGCCGGTGGACTTCGAGCGGGTACGGGCGGTCAAGCTGCCGCTGCTGCGCGAGGCGGCGCGCAACTTCCTGCGGCAGGCTGCCGGCGGCAGCCGCGAGCGCTTCGAGACTTTCCGGCAGGCGAACATCTGGTGGCTGGACGACTACGTTTTCTTCGAGGCGCTGCGCGACCGCTTCCGGAACGCCAGCTGGAACACGTGGCCGCGGGAGCTGGCGCATCGCGATCCAGGGGCGCTGGACCGCGCCGGCTGCGAGCTGGAGGAAGAACTCGCCATGCGGAGGGTGATCCAGTTCGCATTCTTCGAGCAGTGGCGCGCGCTGCATCAATACTGCCGCAGCAAGCCGGTCCGGGTGATCGGCGACGCCGCCATCTTCGTCAGCTACGATTCGGCCGACGTCTGGACCCATCCCGACATCTTCCAACTCGACCAGAACCGCGACCCGTACGTGGTGGCGGGAGTGCCGCCGGACGCCTTCAGCGTCACCGGACAGCGCTGGGGGAACCCGCTGTACCGCTGGGACGTGCTCAAGCAGCGTGGCTACGAATGGTGGATCCAGCGCATGTGGTGGGCGACGCACACTTGCGACATCCTCCGGCTGGACCACTTCCGCGGCTTCGAAGCCTACTGGGAGATCCCGGCCATCGAGCCGACTGCGGTCCACGGGCGCTGGGTCAAAGGGCCGAACGACGACCTATTCAACGCCTTGCGGGCGGCCTTGGGCGAGCTGCCGTTCATCGCCGAGGACCTCGGGTTCATCACCCCGGAAGTGCACGCACTGCGCGAGCGGCTTCAGATCCCCGGCATGCGGGTGATGCAGTTCGGCTTCGGCAACAAGGGCGCGCATGTCTACCTGCCGCACAAGTTCATCCCCAACACCGTGGTGTACACAGGGACGCACGACAACGACACGACGGCGGGCTGGTGGAAGTCGTCCGCCACCGAGGAAGAGCGGCGTGACGTGCGGGCGTACCTGGGCGAGTCGAGCGACGGGATCCACTGGGATCTCATCCGGGCGGCGACGGCTTCGGTGGCCGACCTGTGCGTGGTCCCGCTGCAGGACGTTCTGGGCCTGGGCAGCGAGGCGCGGATGAACGTGCCCAGCCGGTCGGAGGGCAATTGGGCGTGGCGATTCCAGCCTGGAGCGCTGACCGGCGAGCTGGCGAGGCGCCTGGCCGAGCTGGTGATGGTCAGCGACCGCGAACCATCGGCGGCCCACCCGGGGCGCGGGGACGAAGAGTTCGCGGCGTGATCGGAGACTCGGGGGTCTCGGCGATCTCGGCGGTGAAATCTGAATGCTGGCGGCGCGACGATCTATGGTTTGGGGCGGACCTCGCAGGTGGCGCCAGGCATGCCCGAGCTCTCGAAGTAGCGCTGCATGGCCGCCCCCAGAGAGTCCATTTCCTCCCCTGACATCAAGGCCTGGCACTGCTCGAAGAGCTCGCGCTCTTCGGTGCGGATGTGCTGGGAGAGAGTTTGGTGGAAGGTCTCGAGCTGGTGGACGTCCAGCTTCTTCTCGGCGGCCGTGGTGAAGAAGCCGCGCAGCGCGCCGTGCTCGGAGAGCAGTTGCTTGATGAGGCCCTTCAGCGGTGCGTATTTTTCGCAGGCCGGGAAGAGGACGGTTTCTTCGGCGGCGAAGTGATAGCGGATCTCGGTGTCGAAGATGCGAGCGATCTCGCCGTGCCAATCCTCGGCGGCGCCTCCGGCCTTCAGCGCGCGCTCGATGCGCACGCAGAGAGCGAGCGCGTGCTGGTGATGGTGGGAGAGCGGGATGAGGTTCTTGTCGCGAAGCATCGGTCAGCGGTAGTGCGCCGGATAGAAGTAGTGCTCCAGGTAATAAAGGGCGGCGAAAGCGACCGTCACGGTGACGAAAGGAAAGGCCAAGGTCCGCAGCCGGCGCAGCGGTTGAGTCCAGTCCGCAGTCACAACGAAGGCGAAAAGAGCCGCGACCAGGGCGAGGATCGAGAGTTGGAAGATGTGGGCGGCCGTGCCTTCGTCGGGCAGAGGCGCCTGGAAGTAGCCGGTGGCGACCATGAGCAGAGCGCTGACCGAGAAGACGATCATCGACGTGGCGCTGAACCTGTTGACCTGCACGTTGTGCATGCTCTTACGCCCCTGAAGGGGCTACCCGCTGTTGTTCGATTCTATCCCCGGGCGGGAGCGCCGACTTTACTAAATCCCCGGCAGCGACGAAAATAACAGATTCGCGCGCGTGAGGCGGCGAAGCAGGGCGTCCCGGCTTTCCTTCACTGCCGGGAGGAGGGAATCATGGCGGCAGTCACCACCGGCGAACTCATCCGTGTCATGAATTACGTAGACGACATTTCGGCGACGCTGCGACGCATCGTCGCCAACATCCCCATGATGACCGACGAGGAGAAGAAGCGCCTCGCCGAATACATGCGTAAGGCCGACCCGAGTTACGCCAAAGTGGTCGATTCGCTGGAGAAGGGCGGCAATGGCTGAGATCAAGACCATCTCGGTGATCGGGGCCGGGCTGATGGGGCGGGGCATCGCCCATGCCGCGGCCCTGGGCGGGTACAAGACCATCCTCGAGGACATCCTGCCGGGGAGCTTGCGCAAGGCGGAGACCGAGATCCGCTCCAACTTGGACAAAGCGGTCGAACTGGGCAAGGTGAGCGCGACGCACGCCGACGAAGCCTTCAACCGCATTGATTTTGCCGGCTCCATCGACGAGGCCGCGCGGGCTGCCGACCTGGTCATCGAGGCGGTTCCCGAGGAGCTGGAATCCAAGATCGAGATCTTTACCCTGCTCGACAAGATCTGCTCGCCCAAGACCATCCTGGCCAGCAACACGTCGTCGCTGTCCATCACCGAGATTGCCTCGGTGACCTGGCGCGCGCCCAAGTGCGTCGGCATGCACTTCTTCAACCCGGTCCACAAGATGAAGCTGCTGGAGGTGGTGCGGGCGCTGGAGACCGACCACGAGACCCTGCACGCTGCGGTCGAGGTGGGCAAGCGCATGGGCAAGGAAGTGGTGGTCATCAAGGAGTCGCCCGGGTTCATCACCAGCCGCATCAACGCCATGATCGGCAACGAGGCGTTCTACATGCTGCAGGAGGGCATCGCCAGCGCTGCCGACATCGACAAGGCCCTAAAGTTGGGCTTGAACCATCCCATGGGACCCTTTGAGCTGGTGGACCTTGTCGGCCTCGACACCCGCCTGCACATCCTCGAATACCTGCACAAGACGCTGGGCGAGAAGTTCCGGCCTGCACCACTTTTGGTGCAGTACGTGAAGGCCGGACGGCTGGGACGCAAGGCCGGCCGCGGCGTCTACGAATATCCCGACCAGATGCCGAAACAGCCGGAGGGCAAAGGCCCGGATGTGGCCGGGCTGACGGCCAGGGAAATGAAGACCAGGTAGTCGTAGTGGTCCGCGAACCGTCCCCAACATTTTCCTTCCAAGCCGATAACCATTAGCCGCACAATGAGTCCAAGCATGGACCCGAGCAGGAACATTTCGCGTCAAAGACGCGTACTGGAACATATGAGGATCCTGGCCGACATCTTTCGGCAGACCCTGCGCACGCTATGGGCGCACAAGCTGCGCTCATTCCTCACCATGTTCGGGATCGCCTGGGGGGTGGGCTCGCTGCTGTTGCTGGTAGGTGTGGGCGAAGGCTTCCGCAGCGGCAACCAGCGCGAGCTCAATCAGCTCGGCGAAAATATTATGTTCTTGTTCCCGGGGCGGGTACCGGCGATGCCGGGCCAGAGCACCGGGATGCGGCGCTACTGGATCACCTACGAAGATTACGTCGACATCGCCAAGCAGCCGCACATCAAGTACGCCACCCCGCTGCTGATCCGGCAGGACATCCGTGCGGTCAGCGAGTTTCAGAGCTCCAACGGGCAGGTGACCGGAATCCTGCCGGTGTTCGGCAAGATCCGCTACCTTCCCATGGGCAAGGGGCGCTGGATCAACGAGCTGGACAACGAGCAGAAGCGCCAGGTGGTGGTGCTCGGCTACGAGATGAAGCGTAACCTGTTTCCGAACGACGAAGCGCCCATCGGGAAGGCGGTGTTGCTGAACGGCATCCGCTTCGAGGTCATCGGGGTCATCTCGAATTTCACAAAAGACGAGAACAACTCGACCAGCGTGCGGGCATTCGTGCCCTTCAACACGCTGACCCAGTTCTTCGCGGTGAAGGACGCGCCCACGACCACCGCGGTGTCGTTCATCAATTACACGCCGACCAGCAAGGAAGACCACGAACTGGCCAAGCAGGAGTCGCGCGCGGTGATCGCGCGGAACCACGGCTTCGACGTCAACAATGAGGACGCCTTCGAGGACTGGGACACGGTCAAGAACCAGGAGATGGTGGGCAAGATCTTCGACGCCATGAACATGTTCCTGGGCAGCGTGGGGCTGGTGACACTGGCGCTGGGAGCGATCGGCATCATCAACATCATGCTGGTGTCGGTGGCGGAACGGACCCGGGAGATCGGGCTGCGCAAGGCGCTGGGGGCCACCAACAAGAACATCATGACGCAGTTCCTGCTGGAGGGGGCGACGCTGACGTTCGTCTCCGGCGGGGTGGGCATGGGGGCCGCGGCGTTGCTGATGCACCTGCTGCACCAGCTGCCGGCGCCTCCGGGGTTCGATCCCCCGACCCTGGTGGCTTCGAGCGCGGCGCTGGCCATCGGCTCGTTGTCGCTGGCGGGGATCGCGGCCGGACTGTACCCGGCAAGCAAGGCGGCGGCGCTGCCGCCGGTGGAAGCCTTGAGGCAGGAGTAGCCCCATGGTCGGCGATCTGCTGAACGAAGCCTACGGCGCGATGCAGCACAACCGCAAGCGCGCCACGCTCACCATGCTGGGCATGGCGTGGGGCATCGCCACCGTCATCCTGCTGCTGGCCTATGGGGAGGGATTCGGCACCGCGGTGGAGCACATCTTTGAGGCGTTCGGAGCGAAGGTGATCGGCATCTTTCCCGGGCGTACTTCGATGCAAGTAGGCGGCGCCAAGGCAGGCACGCAGGTCCGGCTGACGGTGGACGACGTGGCGCGGCTCCAGGACAGCGTTCCCACCATCAAGCACGTGACGCCGGAGTTGTGGAAGGACGCGACCGTGCAGGCCGACAACCGCTCCTATCAGCTGCAGGTGATCGGCAACAATCCCAACACGCAAGCCATCCGCGTGCTGAAGGTCGACACCGGCCGTTTCTTCAACGAGGAAGACAGTATCCAGCGGGCGCGGGTGGCGGTGATCGGCAGCGAGGCCAAGACCAAGCTGTTCTCCGGCCGTTTCGCGGTGGGCGAGCAGATCCGCATCAACGGCATCACCTTCCAGGTGATCGGGGTGCTCGAGCCCAAGATGCAGGAGGGGAACGACAACATCAACCGCATCATCTATGTCCCCTTCACCACCGCGGGCGACCTGAAGAACAGCCAGTACATCGACGCCATCTGGCTGGACTACGAAGGCATGGATTGGGAGAAGACGGAGAGGATGGTGCGCCAGAGCCTGGCCTCGTCCCACCAGTACAATCCCGAGGACCACCGCGCGGTCTTCCTGTTCAATTCCATGAAGCAGCTGCACCAGTTCCAGATCATCTCGATGGGGCTGAAGGTGCTGCTGGCGTTCATCGGGACGCTGACGCTGGGCATCGGCGGCGTAGGCTTGATGAACATCATGCTGGTCTCGGTGCAGCAGCGCACGCGCGAGATCGGAACGCTCAAGGCGCTGGGCGCGAAAAAGCGGTCCATCCTGTTCCAGTTCCTGGCGGAGGCGCTGGCCATCAGCTTTGCCGGCGGGATCTGCGGCATCGGGCTGGCTTATCTGGTGTCCCTGTCGGTCGGCAGACTGACCCTTTATAGCGCGTTGGCCAAGAATGCCGAGGCCGGAGACATCCGGCTGATCATCGATCCTACCAACCTGGTGGTGGCGACGGCGATCCTCATCCTGGTCGGGCTGGTCAGCGGCATGCTGCCCGCCATCAAGGCGTCCCGGCTGAGCCCCATCGAAGCGCTGCGCTACGAGTAGCGGAAGAAAAATCCACCGCTGAGACACAGAGGCACGGAGAAGAATAAAAAGGGACTCGGTGTCTCCGTGCCTCCGTGGGGGACGTTAGAATCGCTGGCGTGAACCGTGACTCCCCTCTGCAGCGCGTCCTCGACCAACTCAAGCTCTACGAGCACCCGGTGCTGAACTTCGACGCGCGGGAGGCCGGGGATGCGGTCGAGGTGGTCATCACCTTCAAGAACCCCGAGGTGAAGGTGCACACCTACATCTTCCCTCTGCACCCGCGGGACATCGAGAGCCCCAATTTCGAGTGGCAGTTCCAGCGCCAGCTGTATGACTGCCTGCACGACTATTTCGTCGAGATGTTCACCCGCACGCCCCAGGACTTGAGGGACCGCCAGGCACGGGAGCGCGGGTGAGGTTGCGCGAGATCATCGCCGAGGAGATCCGGCGCCAGGGCCCGATCCCGTTCTCCCGATACATGGAGCTGTGTCTCTACCACCCGGAGCACGGCTACTACAGCCGCAACGCCTCGCAGTTCGGAAAGGCGGGCGACTTCTACACCTCCAGTGACGTGCACGCGGTGTTTGGACGGCTGCTGGCCCGGCAGTTCGAGCAGATGTGGCGCGCGCTCGATGCCCCCCAGCAGATCCGGATCGTGGAACTGGGGCCGGGACGGGGATTGTTCGCGAGAGATGTGCTGGACTGGTCGAGAAAGAAGTTTCCCGAGCTCTTCGCGGCGTTGCGGTACGTGCTGGTGGAAAGATCGGCAGCGTTGCGAGAGGTATTGCGTGAACGGCTGCAAGAGCACGTCGGTGCCGGGAAGGCGTCGGTGCGAGAGACGCTCGGAGACGGTGCAAGCAACGTCTCTACCATTGTTTTTGCCAACGAGTTCTTCGACGCGCTGCCGGTGGACATCGTGGACCACCGGGGCGAGGTACGAGTGGGCGTCGCAGGGGAACGGCTGGTGGAGACGTTCGCGGCGCCGAGACCGGAGCTGCTCGACTTCCTTGACCGATACTCCGTGCATCCGGAGGAGCACGAGCGAGTGGAGGTGGCGCGGGCGGCGTCGGACTGGATGCGCCGAATCGGTGAAGCGGCGCCGCGCGGGTTCGTGCTAGTCGTCGATTACGGCTACACGCGCGGCCAGCAACTTGGCGGAAGGCACCGCGGGACGCTCATGACCTACCGCCAGCACACGGCGAGTGACGATCCCTACGCCGCGCCGGGGGAGCAGGACATCACCGCGCACGTCAACTTCACGGCGTTGCAAGCGGCGGGGGAGGCCGCGGGGCTGGAGCATCTCGCACTTGTGACCCAATCCCAGTTTCTCATCGGGATCGGCGAGGAGAATCAATTCGCCGATGCCTTCGAGGACTGCCGCCAGCCGCAGGAGCAGGCCAAGGTCGCGTTGCAGTTGAAGCACCTGGTCACTCCCGCCGGCATGGGAGAGACCTTTCAGGTGCTGGTGATGTCGCGGGGCGTGGAAAAGGAAAGGGCCGCCCGGTTGAGCGGCCTGAGCTTCGCGCGGTGACAGACGCCCTGACGGGCGTCTCTAGCGGATCATCCCTTATCTTTTTCGCGGTTATAGGGGGCTTGCATGTACTTGCGGGCCTCGTCGAGTGCGCCCTGGGTGTTGTCGTTGGTGGCCAGGGCCTGACGATACTCGTTGGTGGCGCGCTCGCGCTGCCCGGTGGTATCGAAGATCTTGCCCAGCTGGATGTGGCTCCAGACGTTCACCCAGGCGGGCTCGCCGTCGCCGTTGAGGGCCTCGCGATAGGCGTTGGCGGCGGCCTGGTAGTTGCGCTGGAGGAAGAAGACCTCGGCAATCCGGTAATGGGCCAGGGAGCTGTTGCGGTTCGAGTCCAGGGCCTTCTGGAATTCCTTCAGCGCGCCGGCGAAGTCGCCCTGCTGGATCATGGACTGGCCGCGCAGGATGGAGGCGCGCACCCGCAGATCGGCGGAGTTCTTCAGCACGCTGTTGCCGGGATCGATGGTGATGTGGCGGGGCTTGCCGAAGGTCTCCACCACATACGGCGAATCGGTGCCGACCACCTCGATGCGTTTGACCTCGGGCTTGCCGTCGGTCTCGATCTTCAGTTCGACCGGCATGCGGAACAGGTCGAGGTCCTGGGTGATCTCGCCGACCACCCGGAACCCCTTGGGCGTGCGGTAGACGGTGTACTTGTTCTTGAACTCGGGGGCGCCGGTGGAATCGAGCCACTGGCTGAAGAACGAGGTCAGGCTATCGCGATAGTTGGCCTCCGCCACCTTGCGGAAGTCTTCGGTGGTGACCGGCTTGCCGGCGAACTGCTGGGAGAAGGCGGCCATGGTCTTGTCGAAGGCGGCATCGCCGATGACCCAGCGCAGCATGTGCAGGATCATGGCGCCCTTGTCGGTCGCCTCCGATTGGAACTCGGGGGAGAAGGGATCAAGCTTGCCGATGCTGCCCAAGGGCACGGTGTCGTAGGCCAGGGCGCCGACCGACATGTCCTTGGCGGCTTCCTGGTAGGCGGCGAGTCCGGCCGCCTGCTCGACGTAGCGGGCCTCGGAG
>Ga0335082_10008255_pt1 | contig 11302 bp, 9 predicted proteins | sample Lox_Sample_41_FD_206718 | JGI IMG/M metagenome (GOLD analysis project Ga0335082, IMG submission 206718) | Soil microbial communities from Loxahatchee National Wildlife Refuge, Florida, United States - Lox_Sample_4.1 | ecosystem: Environmental > Terrestrial > Soil > Wetlands | place: USA: Florida... | reverse complement strand
CCGGGCAGCGCGGTCACGCTCTCGGCCGGCCCGCTCACCCCCACGGCGAGCCTGATCCCGGAGCGGTCCGACTCCACCACCGGCTGGGCGGCGCGGATCGTCGCGGCGAACCGGTACGCGGCCGGGGCGGCCGCATCGGGGGACTCATCCGGGGATTCGTCCGGGACACTTTCGCCGGGAGCGGGGACCAGCACGACGATCTCGTCGCCCAGCGGCGCGACCAGGGCGTCCTCCGCGGCCGGCCGGACCAGCTCCCCGGCCAGGTCGCAGCGCCAGCGTTCGGCGTTCGGCCCGGTCACCCGGTCGGCCTCCGCGGTCACGACGGCGACCAGGTAGCGGCCGTCGGGCGGCAGCCCGGCCGCGCGCATCAGCGAGGCGATCTCGGCCGGCGCGGCGCCGTCGCCACCCCCGGACGCGAGCGTAGTGACGATCGCCTCGGCCAGCTTGGCGTCCCCGGTGCGGGCAGCGTTCAGCCTGGCCCGTTCGAGCGCCACGTCGGCGGCCAGCTCAACTATGGATTCCCGCAGCTCATGCGGCCAGTCCTGCTCGCTGCCCGCGCAGGCGAGGAACCAGCTGGTGATCCTCGGCTCGCCGCCCACCCCGAACAGCGAGTACTCCCCCGCGGCGCTGACCTCGGTGACGGGCATCCGGCCGGCCCTGAGGTATTCACACGCCAGCCGGAGCGCCAGCGGCCGGGGCAGCGACGGGCCGGTCCCGCCGATGACCCGCCCGAGCCCGGTCAGCAGCCAGCATTCGGCGCCGAGCTCCCGGCTCATCAGCCGGAACATCGCATCCAGGCCGGCGCCCTCGGCCACCGCCGACAGCAGCAGCCTGCGCCGGCCGAGGACCCGGGTCATCTCGGTCGCCCGGTCGCCGCTGAGCCGCCGGCCCACCTCTTCGGTGACGGCGGCGAACGAGGTCTCGGCCGGCACCGCGAGCAGCGGGAGGCCATGCCGCCCGCACGCCTGGAGCACCTCGTCCGGCACCTTGCCCAGCGCCTCGCCCGCGCCGAGCGCCGCGACCCCCGCCCGGGCCAGGGCCGACACGAACCGGTCGGCGTCGCCGGGCGTACGGCACCAGATCAGGCCGGTCAGCACCAGGTCCCCTTGTGTCAGGTAACGGCTGGGGTCGGGCAGGTCGGTGGTGTACACGCGGCGGATGGCCCGGTCCATGCCCGCGACGTCGGTGAGCAGCCTGAGGCCCAGATCGGGCACGTCGAGCAGTTCCCTGACCCGCACGGACTCACCCTAACCGCCGATGTTTAGCGAAAGCTACAAATAGCCTGAGTCAGGTTACCGGTGATTGGGCCGACCGGCGGCTACCTGACGTCCGCCGGGGCCTGATTGGATGGCGGAATGGCCAACGTGAGCTCGCAGGCGTCCGCGACCCTGCGTTCCTTCAACGCCGCCTCGGCGCGGGACGCCGAACGGACCGTCCTGGCCTGCTGTGCGTCCAGGGCCTTCGCGAAGGCGGTCGCCGACGGACGGCCGTACCTAGATGGAACCGCGCTGCTGACCGCGGTTGACGCCACGTTTAACGCTTTGAGCTGGGACGACATCGCCGAGGCCAGGAACGAGCACCCCCGCATCGGCGACCGCGCCGTCCGTGGCGGGATGTCGGCGGCGGAGCAGTCTGGCGCGGCGGCGGCCAGCGACGAAGTCCGGCAGGGGCTGGCGGGCGGCAACCTGGCCTACGAGCAGCGCTTCGGCCATGTCTTCCTGATCTGCGCCAGCGGCCTGTCCGGCCAGGAGATGCTGGACCAGTTGCGGGCCCGGCTGGAGCACGACGAGGCAGCAGAACGGCCCGTGGTACGTGAGGAGCTGAGGAAGATCACCCGCCTGCGCATAACGAAGATGCTCCAGCTATGACGCTGTCCACGCACATACTCGACGCGACGACCGGGCGGCCCGCCGTAGGTGTCCAGGTCCGGCTAGACTGCGCTGCCGGCGAAGGGGGCGCCGACGCCGGGTGGGCGCCGGCCGGCCAGGGCCAGACGGACGCCGACGGGCGGCTCCGGCTGTCCGGCCCGGGGGGTGCCGCCGACTTCGAGCCCAGCGTGTACCGCATCACGTTCGGCACCGGCGCGTACTTCACGGCTCGCGGCGTGCCGTCGTTCTACCCCGAGGTCACGATCACCTTCGAGATGACCGCGCGGGACGAGCACTACCACGTGCCGCTGCTGCTCAGTCCCTACGCCTACTCCACCTACCGGGGAAGCTGATCGGCGCCGAAGCCGTCGTGATCGAGAACTGCGCGATCGCGACAATGGACGGCCCGCGGCACGACGAGGGCGGCACCGAGTACCGCCGCGGCCACGTCACGGTGACCGGCGACCGGATCACCGCGGTGGGCGAGGGCCCGGCTGCGAGCGTGCCCGACGGGGCCCGGCGGATCGACGCGGGCGGCTGCCTGGCCACCCCCGGCCTGGTCAACACCCACCACCACCTTTACCAATGGCTCACCCAGGGCCGGGCCCAGCAGTCGGTGCTCTTCGACTGGCTCACCGAGCTCTACCCCGTGTGGGCCACGATCGACGCCGGGCAGGTCCACGCCGCGGCCACCGCGGGCCTGGCCTGGCTGGCCCTGTCCGGGTGCACCACCAGCACCGACCACCACTACATCTTCCCCCGGGAGGCTCTTCGGGGCGACGGCGACGGCGACGCGCTCGCCGCCGAGGTGGCCGCGGCCGCCCGGGTCGGCCTGCGGTTTCACCCGTGCCGGGGATCGATGGACCTGGGCCGGTCGGCGGGCGGCCTGCCGCCGGACGAGATCGTGGAGGACACCGACGCGGCGCTGGCCGCCACCGAGGAGGCCGTCCGACGGTTCCACGACCCGTCTCCCGGCGCCATGGTGCGGGTGGCGGCCGCGCCGTGCTCCCCGTTCTCGGTCAGCCCCCGGCTCATGCGCGAAACGGCCGACCTGGCCCGCGCCCTGGGCGTGCGGATGCACACGCACCTGGCGGAGACCCGCGAGGAGGACGCGTATTGCCGGCAGGCGCTCGGCCGGACCCCGGCCGAGTACGCGGAGGACCTGGGCTGGCTCGGCCCGGACGTCTGGCTGGCCCACTGCGTGCACCTCGACGAGGCCGCGGTCGGCCGGTTCGCCGCGACCGGCACGTCGGTGGCGCACTGCCCCACCTCGAACGCGCGACTCGGCGCGGGCATCGCGCCAGTCAGGGACCTGCTCCAGGCCGGAGCCGCGGTCGGACTGGGCGTGGACGGCGCCGCCTCGAGCGAGGGCAGTTCGCTGGCCGGCGAACTGCGCCAGGCCCTGCTCGTGGCGCGGGTCAGGGACGGGCACGGGCCGTCCGCGCTGACCGCGCGTCAGGCGCTGTGGCTCGGGACCCGCGGCGGGGCCCGCTGCCTGGGCCGGGACGACGAGACCGGCGCGCTGCGGCCCGGCCTGCTGGCCGATGTCGCGCTGTGGCGGCTCGACGGTCTCGCGCACGATGCGATCGCCCACGGCCCCGGCGGCGACCCGGTCGCGGCCTTGGTGCTCGGGCCGCCCGCCCCGCTCGAGCTGCTCCTGGTCGGCGGCACGCCGGTGGTGGATGGCGGCGAACTGCGCACCGTCGATGCCGCCACGGCCACCCGCGAGGTCCGGGCGGCCCGGCTTCGGCTGGTCGGCCCCGGGCTGAGCTAGCCGCCCGCCATCGCGCCGACGATCAGGTACGGCTCGGCGCCGGCCGCGACGGCCTCGGGCAGCGGGGCGTCCGGCTGCTCGTGCGACAGGTCCTCCTCGCAGGCGAAGAACCTGATGAACGCGCGGCGTTTTCCGGTCCGCTGGTCACGGATGGTGCCGCACAGCATCGGGTACCTGGCCTCCAGCGCGTCGAGCACCGCGCACTGGGTGACCCGCCCGGGCACCTGGAGTTCAACCTCGCCCTGAACCCGGGCCAGCGTCCGCAGGTGCGCGGGCAGTGCCACCCGTATGACGTCGGCATGCCCGGTCATGGCAGCGTCTGCACCTCGACGGACAGCACCGCGGGAAGATCACGGACGATGGGCGCCCAGCTGTCCCCTGCGTCGGGCGAGGCGTACACCTGGCCCCCGGTGGTGCCGAAGTAGATTCCGCAGGAGTCCAGGGAGTCGACGGCCATCGCGTCGCGGAGCACGTTGACGTAGCAGTGCTCCTGCGGCAGGCCCTGGGTGAGCGGCTCCCACTCGTCGCCGCCGGTGCGGCTGCGGTAGACGCGCAGCTTCCCCTCTGGCGGGAAGTGATGAGAGTCACTGGTGATCGGGACCACGTACACGGTCTCCGGCTCGTGCGCGTGCACGTCGATGGGGAAGCCGAAGTCGGTCGGCAGGTCACCGCTGATCTCGTGCCAGGACTCACCGGCGTCGTCGCTGCGCATCACGTCCCAGTGCTTCTGCATGTACAGCACGGACGGGCGCGACGGGTGCATCGCCAGGCGGTGCACGCAGTGGCCGACCTCGGCCGCGGGATCCGGGATCCCCTCCGAGCGCAGACCCTGGTTCACCGGCCGCCAGGTCTGGCCGGCGTCGTCGGACCTGAACGCGCCCGCGGCCGAGATGGCCGTGAAGATCCGCCCCGGTGAGGACGGATCCAGGATGATCGTGTGCAGGCACATCCCGCCCGCGCCCGGCTGCCACGATGGCCCCGACTTGTGGCCGCGCAGCCCGGGCAGTTCCTCCCAGTGCTTCCCGCCGTCGGCGGACCGGAACAGCCCGGCGTCCTCCACCCCGGCGTAGACCGTGTCCGGGTCGTCCAGTGACGGTTCCAGGTGCCAGACCCTGGCGAACTCCCACGGGTGCGGCGTGCCGTCATACCACTGGTGTGTGCCGGCCTCGCCCTGGTAGCTGAAATCGTTGCCAACCGCCTCCCAGCTGGCGCCGCCGTCGTCTGACCGCTGGATCAGCTGGCCGAACCAGCCGTTTGATTGCGACGCGTACAGCCGGTCCTGGTCGGCGGGCGACCCCTTGAGGTGGTAGATCTCCCAGCCCGGAAAGTGCGGCCCGCTGACGTCCCACTGGTCGCGCTTCCCGTCCGACCTGAGCACGAAGGCGCCCTTGCGCGTTCCCACGAGTACCCGTACACCGCTCATCGGCAAACCCCTTCCGAAGACGAGCTGACACAATTCTGCGTCCTACCGACGATGAGCAGGCTCTGAACTCATCGGTATTTCGAAAAAGCAACCGAAGCTTGCGACAGGAAACCACTGGTTGCCGGGTCGCCTGGACTCAGGAGCGGCTAGGGGCAGCCGACGGCATGAGAGACTGGCCGCTGTGCGTACAGAAGGCCTCCGGTTCGACGTCAACTGCTCGATCCTGTTCACCGAGCTGCCGCTGCTGAAGCGGCCCGGGGCCGCGCGGGTCGCCGGGTTCGGCGCGGTGGAGTTCTGGTGGCCGTTCACCGATCCGGTGCCAGCCGACCGCGAGGTCGACGCCTTCACCGGGGCGCTCGCGGACGCCGGAGTCCAGCTCGCCCTGCTGAACTTCGCCGGGGGCGACATGGCGGCCGGCGACCGCGGGCTGGCGGGGCTGCCGGAGGGTTCGGCCGCGTTCCGGGACAACATCGACGTCTGCGTGGGGATCGCGGCCCGGACCGGGTGCACCATCCTCAATGCGCTGTACGGCAACCGGGCCGACGGCTTGTCCCGGCAGCAGCAGGACGAACTGGCTGCGGAGAACCTCGCGCTGGCCGCGCGGGCCGCCGCGGGGGCCGGAGCGACCGTGGTCGTGGAGGCGCTGAACTCCTACGACAGCCCGCGCGCGGCGCTGGTCTCCAGCCGGCGCGCACTGGAGGTGATCAGCCTGGTACGGACGCAGGCCGGCGTGGCCAACGTGGCGTTCCTGGCCGACCTGTACCACCTGGGCAAGATGGGCGAGGACCTGCCGGGCACGCTGGCCCGTGAGGCGCCCAGCATCGCCCACATCCAGATCGCCGACGTCCCGGAGCGCGGCGCGCCGGGCACGGGCGAACTGGACTTTGAGGCGCTGTTCGGCCAGCTCGCCAGGCAGGGGTATGCCGGCTGGATCGGCTGCGAGTACAAGCCGGCCGACCCGGCGGACAGCTCGACGAGCTTCGGCTGGAGGGAGCCCGATGAGGTATGACCTGGTGGTCCGGTCCCGCCGGGCGGTGCTGCCAGACGGCACGAGGGCGGCGGCGGTCGCGGTCAGCGGCCCGGTCATCGCGGCCGTCGAGGACTATGGCACGCCACTTGAGACCGACCGCGAGATCGACCTCGGCGACCTTCCGCTGCTGCCCGGCCTGGTCGACACGCACGTGCACGTCAACGAGCCCGGCCGGACCGAGTGGGAGGGGTTCGCCACCGCCACCCGCGCGGCCGCGGCCGGCGGGGTGACCACGATCTGCGACATGCCGCTCAACTCGCTCCCGCCCACCACGTCGGTGGCGGCGCTGGAGGAGAAGCGCGCGGCGGCGGCCGGGAAATGCTGGGTCGACGTGGCGTTCTGGGGCGGCGCGGTGCCGGGTAATGAGGCCTCGCTGCGGCCGCTGCACGAGGCCGGCGTGGTCGGGTTCAAGTGCTTCCTGCTCGACTCCGGGGTGCCCGAGTTCCCGCCGCTGGACGCGGCCGGGCTGCGGACGGCGCTCGGCACGCTGGCCGAGGTGGACGCGCTGCTGATCGCACACGCCGAGGACGCTGCGGAGATCAAGGATATGAAGCCTGGGTCCGGCCGCGACTTCGGCTCGTTCGTTGCGTCCCGGCCGCCGGTAGCGGAGCGGCGCGCGATCGAGAAGGTGATCTCGGCCGCGGCCGCCACCGGGGCGCGGGCGCACATCGTGCACCTGTCCGCGGCCGAGTGCGTGGCCATGATCTCCGGCGCGAAGGCCGCGGGCATCCGGCTGACCGCCGAGACCTGCCCGCACTACCTGTACTTCGCGGCCGAGCAGGTGCCCGACGGGGCGACCGAGTTCAAGTCCTGCCCGCCGATCAGGGATTCCGTCAACCGGGAGGCGCTGTGGCGCGGGCTTGAGGCAGGCGCGATCGACTGCGTGGTGTCCGATCACTCCCCCTGCCCGCCCGAGCTGAAGTCCTTCGGCTCGGGGGACTTCGGCGCGGCCTGGGGCGGCATCGCCTCGCTCCAGCTCGGCCTGTCCGCGGTGTGGACGGCCGCCCGGCGCCGTGGCCGGACGCTGGACGACATTGCCCGGTGGATGGCGTCCGCCCCGGCCGCGCTCGCGGGTCTGCCGGCCAAGGGACGGGTGGCGGCCGGGTGTGACGCAGACCTGCTGGCGTTCGACCCCGGCGAGACGTTCGTCGTGGACCCCGCCACGCTGCGGCACAGGCACTCGGTCACCCCGTACGCCGGGAAGACGCTGACCGGACGCGTGAAGCAGACGTGGCTCCGCGGCACGCCGCTGCTCGAAAGTGCGGGTGAAATCCCAGTCGGGCAGCTGCTAAGTCGGGGATGAAGCGCCCGTCGCCGCTGGGAGGAGACGTCCTGGCAGGTATCAAGTGACGAGAAGCCCCGCGCATGATCTCATTGGGCAATGAGCCACGTGGTGGTCGCTCCGGACAAGTTCAAGGGAACGCTCACCGCCGCCCAAGTGGCCGTGCACGTGGCCGCCGGGCTTGGCCGGGCCTGCCCGGGGGTGACGACGGTCCAGGTCCCGGTGGCTGACGGCGGCGACGGCACCGTGGACGCGGCCGAGGCCGCCGGATATCGCCGCGTCGACATCGGGGTCCGCGGGCCGACGGGCAAGCCGGTGGACGCCTCGTTCGCCCTGCTCGACGGGACCGCCATCATCGAGTCGGCGCAGGCCTGCGGGCTGACCAGGCTGCCCGGCGGGACACCGGCCCCGCTGACCGCGACCAGCCGCGGCGTCGGCGAGCTGATCCTCGCCGCGGTCCGGATGCGCGCAAAGCGGATCGTGGTCGGCCTGGGCGGCTCGGCGTGCACCGACGGCGGCGCGGGCCTGGTCACCGCGCTGGGCGGCAGGCTGCTTGACGCGTCGGGGATCGAGCTCCCCCCGGGCGGTGCGGCGCTAGCCCGGCTGGACCACATCGACGTATCCCGGCTCAGGGACCTGTCCGGCATCGGTACCGAGTTCATTGTGGCCACCGACGTGGACAATCCGCTGCTCGGTCCGTGCGGCGCGGCCGCGGTCTACGCGCCGCAGAAGGGCGCCTCGCCGCAGGACGTGACCTGCCTGGAGGAGGGCCTCGCGCGCTGGGCCGATGTGACCGAGCGGTCGTTCGGCTTCGTCAAGCGGGACGAGCCCGGCGCGGGTGCGGCCGGCGGCCTGGGCTTCGCGGCGCTGGGGTTCCTCGGTGCCGCTGTGCAGCCGGGTATCGAGCTGATGCTGGATCTGCTCGGGTTCACCGGCCGGCTGTCCGGCGCGCGCCTGGTGGTCACCGGCGAGGGGGCACTCGACGAGCAGACGCTGCACGGCAAGGCCCCCGCCGGGGTGGCCCGCGCGGCGGCCGCGTCCGCGCCGGACCTGCCGGTGGTGGCAGTGGCCGGGGTGTGCTCGCTGTCCCCCGACCAGCTCCGTTCGGCGGGCATCGCGCGCGCCTACGCGCTGGCCGACATCGAACCCGACCTGACCCGCTGCCTGGAGCAGCCCGGTCCCTTGCTGGAAGAACTGGCCGGGCACATCGCCCGCGACTGGCTCACGCCGTTACGATCACGCCGGACCTGTGTATCCACGTCAACCACGACGAGGTCACTTCGTGGTGGTCATAGCCACGTCAATGCCACATGGGTGCGGCTCCTTCAGAGTGAGCATGCCGGGGGCACCTTACGCCCCTGGCGTCACCTGCGGCTCGGGCGGCCCGCGCCGGGCCGGCGGGCGGCGGCCCGGCGGGCGACGGGCCCCGGGACCGGCACGACGGATGACACTGCCGTGGTTCCCCGCGCGCCCTCCGGGCCGGCGCGATGGTGCCCGCGCGCGCCGCGGTGCTGGTGCGCGGCGTGATGCACGGGCAGGCCGGCCAGCCCGCCCCGCTCCACGGGGGCCGCGGCCCGGGCCAACCGCATCGATGTGACATCGGGTCGGTTATAACCGCACCGATGTCACATCGATGCGGTTGCGGCGCCCGCTGGGCGGCAACTCACTCCACAAGAGCCGCACCCATGCCACATCGTGGTGGTTGGGCGCCTGGGTCGCCGGTGCCGCCGTGACGGGAGTGTCGAATGGGATCCACTGTGGCTTGAGTGGACACTGCTGGCATGGGGTGTGGGGGTCCCGCCCTCAAAGGTGTCTGGGGTGAGGGGGCCCCCGCCCCCATCCTTTGGGGCAATGGCCCCCTCACCCCACTAGGCGGGCGGACACGCTGGTGCGGCTGTGAAGCGGCGAACACGGTGGCGAAACCGGTGGGTTCTGGTGGATGCGGGGTCACGCTTGCCTGGTGATGGGGATCGGGGTCTGGTGATGGGGATCAGGGGTTGGTGCCGGTGATGAGCTTGTACTCGGCTAGGGCGGCGGCCACAGCTTCGTCTTCGCCGGGCAGGGCGTGCCCGCGGGCCGCGGCGGCCTTGCGCAGCCGGGCGGCCAGCACCTCGTCGGTGAGCACGGCGCGTACCGCGTCGGCTAGCCGCCGTGCGTCACCGGGCGGGATGAGCACGGCGGCGTCTTCGCCGGTGAGCACCGGCGTGCCGCCGACCCGGGTGGCCACGATGGGCGCCCCGGCGCACAGGGCTTCCTGCAGGATGAGCGGCTGGCCTTCCCACGTGCTGGGCAGGACGAACACCGCGGCCGCGGCCAGCAGGGCGGGTATGTCGCCGCGGTGCCCGGCGAACCGGGTGTCGAGCCCGTGGCGGGCCGCCTGGCTCTTCAGGCTGGCCTCGAGCGGGCCCTCGCCCGCGATGACCAGGAGCGGTTCGGGCCGCAGGTCCCGCCAGCCGGCGGCCGCCTCCAGCAGGGTGCCGAACCCTTTCTGCGCCGCCAGCCGGCCCGCCGCGAGCACCAGCGGGCGGTCCGGGGCCGGCTCGCCCGGCAGCGGCCGGGCCGCGGGCGTTTCCGCGGAAACGCCCGCGGCGGAAACGCCGGCCGCGGAAACCCCCGCGGCGGGAGCGGCCATGGCGGGGACGGGAGCCGGGACAATGGCGCGGCCGACCCGGCGGGCGCCGGCCGCGCGCATGCGCTCTTCCAGGTCCGGCGCAACGCAGAGCACCGAGTCGGCGCGGTCGGCCACGATCCGCTCGAGTACGCGGTAGACCGCGCCGGTGGCGCCGCCCGCGGCGGGCGCGTTGTGCACGGTGACGACCAGCACGGGGCGCGGGTGGTAGACGGTGGGCCGGACGAAGGCCAGCGCGATCGCGGTGAGCGCGCCGGCCCGCAGGCCGTGCGCGTGCGCCACGTCCGGCCGCCAGGCGGCGAGCAGCCGGCGCAGCCGCCGGATCGCGCGCAGGTCGCGGGCGACGCGGGGCCGGTCGGCGATCTCGACCGGGGTGAAGGAGACCCGGCCGCCGGCCAGGCGGCTGAACCCGAAGTCGCGGTCGGTCTGCGCGGGGCCGAACACCCCGGCCGCCACGCCCCGCGCCGCGCAGCCCGCCGCCAGTGTCCGGACGTGCCGGGCGGTCCCGCCGGTGCTGGTGCCGAGCACGAACGCGACCTTCATAGGCGGATCACCTTGCGCGTCACCGCTCGCAGGTCCCCTCCGTCGGCCACCGCCACCACGGCGAGGAAGGCCACCAGCACGGCCGCGCTGGCCAGCAGGGTAACGCCAACGTTGGGCAGGAAGCCCGTCACCCGCAGCCCGGCCGCGACGCCGAGGCCGGCCGCGGAACCGGCTACCGCGCCGGCCAGGCCGGCCAGGGCGGCGCGCGCGCAGCCGCGCAGCGCGGCCCGGCCGCGGAACCGGCGGACCAGGAAGAGCAGCGCGACCCCGGAGCCGGTCAGGCCGAGGGTGGTGCCCGCTCCGAGCCAGGGCACCACGGCGGAGCGCGGCACGAACGGCACGATCAGCAAGTCGGCCACGATGACCAGCAGCCAGCCGCCGCTGACCGCCAGGGCCGAGGCCCGGCTGCGTCCGTCGGCATAGAGGACCCGGGACAGGTTCGCCGTCAGCCCGTACCCGACGAGCCCGGGCGCGAACGCGGCCAGCGCGATCGCCAGCTGCCGTGCATCGGCCGCCTGGCTGACGTGGGACTGGAACACCCGGGCCAGCGGGACGCAGGTGCCGGCCATCCCCGCCACCCCCAGCCAGGATGCCACCGTGACCGCCCGGGTCGAGGTGGCGCTGGTGCCGTCGAAGCTGTCGGTGCGCGCGGACAGCTCGGGGAAGGCGCTGGTCGCGATCGGCACGGCCAGGACGGCGTAGGGCACGAAGAAGACCGCCCAGGCGAAGCTGTAGAGCACCAGCGCTCCGCTG
>Ga0335082_10008253_pt1 | contig 11303 bp, 11 predicted proteins | sample Lox_Sample_41_FD_206718 | JGI IMG/M metagenome (GOLD analysis project Ga0335082, IMG submission 206718) | Soil microbial communities from Loxahatchee National Wildlife Refuge, Florida, United States - Lox_Sample_4.1 | ecosystem: Environmental > Terrestrial > Soil > Wetlands | place: USA... | reverse complement strand
CGGCGGAGGCCGAAGTCGACCACCTCGTCGCCGCGGGCGGCGAGGCACACCCGGGCCGCCTTCGTCGCGATCAGGGTCTCGAAGTTGACGAAGTTCAGGAGCGCGGTCTCCACGAGCTGGGCGTGGAGGATCGGCCCCCGGACCCTCACGAGGGGCTCGTAGGGGAAGACGACCGTGCCTTCGGGGACCGCGTCCACGTCGCAGCGGAGACGCAGCCCGGTGAGCTCGCCGAGGAAGTCGGGGTCGAAGAGAGGGCGCCCGTCGTTGCCGGTGACCGTGCCCAGGTACGCCACGTCCTCGTCCGTGAAGTGGAAGCCCTCGAGATAGTCGAGCGCGCGGACGAGACCGCAGGCCACCGCGAAGCCCCCGTCGAAGGGGTTCTTCCGGAAGAACAGGTGGAAGACCGCCTCCTCGTCGGACCGGCCCGCGTGACGGTAGCCCTGGGCCATCGTCAGCTCGTAGAGGTCGGTGCTGAGAGCGAGGGAGGGGCGGTAGACGTCGGCGAGGCCGGTCATCGGAGCCATCATGCGACAGGACCGCCCCTGGAGGCGAGCCTCCGTCGTCCTGGTTGCTACAATCCCGCATGCCGCCCGTCATCGCCCTCCTCACGGACTTCGGTCTGAGGGACCACTACGTCGGGGCCATGAAGGGCGCCATCCTGTCCGTCTGCCCGGAGGCGACGCTCGTGGACGTGACCCACGAGGTGCCTGCCCACGACGTGGCCGCGGGGGCCCTCGCGCTCGCCGCCGCCTACCCCCACTTCCCGGGCGGCAGCGTCTTCGTGGGGGTGGTGGACCCCGGCGTCGGCTCGGAGAGGCGCCCGATCGCGGTGGGCGCGGGCCGATGGCTCTTCGTCGGGCCCGACAACGGACTCTTCACCCTGGTGCTGGATGCGGACCCCTCTGCCCGCGTACGCCTCCTCGCGATGCCGGTCCTCTTCCGCGCGCCGCTCTCGCCCGTCTTCCACGGCCGAGACCTCTTCGGCCCCGCGGCGGGGCGCCTGGCCGCGGGCCTGCCCCTCGACGAGGTCGGTCCGGCGGTCCCGGACCCGGTGCGCCTCGCTCTGCCGCGCCAGGCGCGGGTGGAGGGAGGCTGGGAGGGAGCGGTCGTCCACGTGGACCGCTTCGGCAACCTCACCACGAACCTCGTGGAGGCCGACCTGCACGCCCTCGCCGGCCCGACCCTCGACACCCTGGAGGTCGGCCTCGGCGAACGGTGGCTGCCGCTCGTCCGTGCCTATGCGGAGGTGGACGAGGGCCGGCCCTGCGCACTCGTGGGGTCGAGCGGCCGGCTCGAGATCGCGGTCCGCAGCGGCCGGGCCGACGCTCTCACCGGGGCCGGGCCGGGCACGCCGGTCCGCGTACGAAGACGGGGCTCGGCGTGCTAGACTGACGCGGGCTATAAACCGCGGAAGGGGCGCGCTTTGGCGCGGCCGGGCGCGGGCCGCCGTTGCGGCCAGAAAGGGGCCTCACAGGCATGGCCGGGGACTTCGAAGAAGACCCGCACGACGAGGACATCTTCTCCTCCACGGGCGTCCGGGAGTTCCGGCACATCCACCTCGACACCGCCCAGGGGATCGCGCGCATCACCCTCAACCGCCCGCCCGCCAACGTGCTCTCCGTGGAAGCGATGCAGGAGCTGGCCGCGGCCGTGGATTCGCTCGAGTACCAGCGGGACGTGAAGCTCGTGACTCTCTTCGGCGCCGGGAAGTACTTCTCGGCCGGCTTCGAGCTGGACGACCACCTCGGGGACCGGGCTTACCCCATGCTGGAGAGCTTCCGCCGCATCTTCGAGGGGCTCGCCAAGGTGGACAAGCCCACGCTCTCGGTGGTGGCGGGGCCGGCGCTCGGTGCCGGGTGCATTCTCGCCGCGGGCTGCGACATGGTGGTGGCCGCGCAGAGCGCCAAGCTCGGCTTCCCGGAGATCCGGGGCGGCGTCTTCAACACCGTGGCCGCGGCGCTCCTCCCCCGGCTCGTGGGCCGCAAGCGGGCGTTCGAGCTCCTGATGGTGGGCACGAGCCTCGGTGCGGCGGAGGCGGAGCGGCTGGGGCTCGTCACGCGGGTGGTGCCGGACGAGCGGCTCGACGCGGAGGTGGCGGCTCTCGTCCAGCGCTTCCAGGAATCGAGCGCGCCGGTCCTGCAGCTCGCCCGCCGGGCGGTCGCGGGCGGGCTGGATCTGCCCTTCGCCGAGGCGGTCAGCCACGCCGAGGACGTCTACCTCAACCACCTGCTCAACACCCAGGACGTCGAGGAGGGCCTGCTCGCGGTGAGGGAGAAGCGCAAGCCCGCCTGGAAGGACCGGTGAGCGGCGGGCGCCGCGCTTCCCACGGCGACTGGGACGCGGTGCTGGAGACGAACCAGCTGTACGAAGCGGAGCTCGCGGCGCTGCGCCTGCGGGCGGCGGGCCTGGAGGCGCGGGTCATCGACCAGAGCTACCACCAGGAGCCGGCGCCCCTCGTGCCCGGGCTCGCCCGCGTCCGGGTGCTGGTGCCGGCCGAGCACGCGGCCGAGGCGCGCCGCCTGCTGGCCGAGGGGGCGAAGCTGCCCGAGGACGCCGACGAGGCGGAGGGCGGGCAGACATGATCGACCTGGAGCTGACCGAGGAGCACGACGCCCTCGTGGCCACGGTGAGCGAGTGGGGCCGGAGGGAGGTCCTGCCGCAGATCCACGACCTGGACCGGGAGCACCGCTTCAACCGGGACTTCCTCCGCCAGATGGCGGAGCTGCAGCTGCTCGGGATCTGCATCCCCGAGGAGTGGGGCGGGGCGGGCATGGACTACGTGAGCCTCGGCCTCGCCTGCGAGGAGCTCGAGTACGTGGATACCCACCTCCGCGTGATCATGTCCGTCCACGTGGGCCTCAACTCGATGACCCTCTGGTGCTGGGGAACCCCCGAGCAGAGGAGGAAGTACCTGGTGCCCCAGGCGAGGGGCGAGAAGATCGCGACCTACGGCCTCACCGAGCCCAACGCCGGCTCCGACGCCGTCGGCATCCAGTCGACCGCGGTGCGCAAGGGCGAGCGCTACGTCCTGAACGGCGAGAAGATGTGGATCAGCCTCGCCGACGTCGCCGACCACTTCCTGGTCATCGCCTGGACGGACCAGGAGAAGAAGAAGAAGCGCGACCACTCCGGCATGTCCGCGTTCATCGTCGAGCGCTCGTTCAAGGGCTTCTCCTCCTTCTCGATCAAGGAGAAGTGGGGAATCCTGGCCGGCAACACCGGCGGCTTCTCGATGCAGGACGTGGAAGTCCCGGCGGAGAATCGCGTGGGCCAGGAGGGCGAAGGGTTCAAGGTCGCGATGTTCGCCCTCGAGAACGGCCGCTACACCGTGGCCGCGGGGGCCACCGGCCTCGTCCGGGCCTGCCGCGACGCGTCGGTCGCCTACGCCCGGACCCGCAGGACGTTCGGGGTGCCGATCGGCGAGCACCAGCTGGTGAAGGAGATGATCGCCCAGATGGTCTCCGACTACGATGCGTCGCGGCTGCTCTGGCTGCGGGCGGGCTGGATGAAGAATGAGGGCCAGCGCAACACCCGCGAGACCTCGCTCGCGAAGTGGTTCGCCACGGTGGCGAGCGAGCGGGCGGCGGGGGACGCGGTGCAGATCCACGGCGCGAACGGCTACTCCGACGAGTACCCGGTCGGCCGCTTCTACCGCAACTGCAAGGCGGCGGTGATCTACGAGGGCAGCCGCGAGGTCCACAAGCTCATGCAGGCCGACTACGCCCTCGGCTACCGCGAAGACAAGCCGCGCCGCATCGAGCTTCCCGCCTTCGGGCACGGCTGAGCCGCGATTGCGCCGGAGCGCTTCCGCGGGCGGGTATGATGCCGGGAGCCACCGACTGACCTTGCGGAGGTGCCCGTGATACCGGCCGATCTCCCCCTCGAGTTCGTGCGGGTCGTCGAACGCGCGGCCATCGCCGCCGCGCGGACCATGGGCCAGGGCGATCGCCAGGGCTCCGACCGGGTGGCGGTCGAGGCCATGCGGAAGGAGATGGAGACCGTCGACATCGACGGGGCGATCGTCATCGGGGAAGGAGAGCGGGACGAGGCGCCGATGTTGTTCATCGGCGAGAGGGTGGGCACCGGGGCGGGCCCCGCCGTGGACATCGCGGTCGACCCCCTGGAGGGCACCAATCTCTGCGCCACGGGTACCCCCGGCGCCATCGCCGTCCTGGCCGCGGCCGAGCGGGGGGGACTCCTCCACGCCCCGGACATCTACATGGACAAGCTGGTGGTGCCGGGCCCGGCCCGCGGACAGGTCGACCTCGCCGCCCCGGTGGCGGACAACCTGCGGGCGGTCGCCCGGGCCCTGAACCGCGACGTGGACGACCTGGTCGTCATCGTCCTCGACCGCCCGCGCCACGAGCGGCTGATCGCGAACATCCGGCAGGCGGGAGCCCGGATCCGGCTGATCGGGGACGGGGATCTCTCGGCCGGCATCTCGGCCGCCGTCTCGGGTACCGGGGTCCACGCGGTTATGGGCACGGGCGGGGCGCCGGAGGGAGTTCTCACCGCCGCCGCCATGCGCTGCCTGAACGGCGAGATCCAGGGGCGGCTGGTGCTGACGCGCCCCTCGGACGCCGACCGCCTGCGGAAGATGGGGATCGTGGACATCGACCGGGTGTACCGGACCGAGGATCTCGCCCCCGGCCGGAACATCATCTTCGCCGCGGCCGGGATCACCGACGGCTCGCTGCTCAAGGCGGTCCGGTTCTTCCGCGACGGCACGAGGACCGAGTGCCTGGTCATGACGACCGAGCCCCACCAGGTCCGCTTCATCGACACGATTCACGCCGAAAGCCACCCCAACGTCGTCATCCGCTTCTAGCTCCGGCCCCTCGGGGGCTCGCATCGTGGCTACTTTTGTGACGCCCGACATTGCTGGAGGACCCCCTTCGGACGATCTAATGCCGGGCGGTATGGGGGGAGGAAGGGAGCCGCCTCGCGCCTTGTTGGCGGTGGGCGACGAGCCTGCTAGGATTGTCAGGGGTTTAGGAGCCGCCGCTTCAATTTGCGCTTGACATGACGGGGGGCGTCTGGTACGTTCAGCCTTAACTTTAACTATTCTTGATAAGTGTAGATTGAAATTGAGTTCTGATGAGAAACCGAGCGGCACCGAAAGAGGCCGCGAAACGACAGGCTGGGTCGGGAGCGAGAACGATCAGTAGAGGAGACGCCCGTGGGCCTTTTCGGTAAGAAGAAAGGACTGGTCGGCGTCGACATCGGCTCCTCGGCCGTCAAGGCGGTGGAGCTCAGGGTCGGCGGCAAGGGCGGCGAAGAGTATCAGCTCGTGAACATCGGCATCGAGTCGCTCCCTCCCGAGGCGATCGTGGACGGCGCGATCATGGACTCGGGGGCGGTGATCGACTCGATCCAGCGAGTGTTCCAGGACAACAAGATCAAGACGGGCGACGTGGCCACCGGGGTGTCCGGCAACGCCGTCATCGTCAAGAAGATCAGCCTGCCCCAGATGAGCACCGAGGAGCTGGCGGAGTCCATCCACTGGGAAGCGGAGCAGTACATCCCGTTCGACATCCAGGACGTGCAGCTCGACTACGAGGTGATCGAGGGCGGCGGCTCGGGCGGGAACATGGACGTGCTCCTCGTCGCGGTGAAGAAGGACAAGATCAGCGAGTACACCTCGGCGATCACGCAGGCGGGCCGGAACGCGTCGATCGTGGACGTGGACGTGTTCGCGCTCCAGAACTGCTACGAGGTCAACTACGGGATCGACCAGAGCCGGGTGGTGGCCCTGCTGAACATCGGGGCCTCCATCATGAACGTCAACGTGGTGAAGAGCGGTACCTCGGTGTTCAACCGCGACATCGCCGCCGGCGGCAACCAGTACACCGACGCCATCCAGAAGGACCTGAACCTCTCCTTCGAGCAGGCCGAGGCGCTGAAGAAGGGAGAGCAGGTCGAGGGGGCCAGGCCGGAGAGCCTCCACCCGATCCTCCAGGCGGTGTCGGAGAACATCGCGATGGAGATCCAGAAGACCTTCGACTTCTTCCGGGCCACGAGCCAGGAGGACCGGATCGACCAGATCTTCCTGTCCGGCGGCACGGCGAAGGTCCACGGCTTGCGCGAGCTGCTCCAGGAGCGGTTCAACGCCCCCGTGGAGCTCTTGAACCCGTTCCTCAACGTGCGCTACAGCGAGAAGGACTTCAACCCGGACTTCATCGAGGATGTCGGGCCCTCGGCGGCGATCGCCGTGGGTCTCGCCGCGCGCAGGGTGGGTGACCGATGATCCGCATCAACCTCGCCCCCGGCACCGAGCGGGCGGCCAAGCCGAAGACCAAGACCCGAGGTCCGGTCGTCTCCGGGGGGGGCCTGCAGAGCTACCTCCTGCTCGTCCTGTTCGCGGGAGGCGCCCTCGTCCTCTGTGCCTTCTTCTGGTGGATCCAGTCGAACAAGCTCCGGGATCTCGACGGCCGCATCGCCGCCGACGAGAAGAGGCAGCGGGACCTGCAGGCCATCAAGGCCCAGGTCGACCAGTTCCAGCAGCGCAAGGCGATCCTCGAGAACAAAGTCCTGGTGATCGAGCAGCTCCGGCTCGCCCAGAAGAGCCCCGTGCACATGCTGGACGAGATCTCCAAGGCCCTCCCCGACTTCGTCTGGCTCACCGAGATGAGCGAGTCGAGAGGGAGCCTGAGGTTCAACGGCCAGAGCAACAGCCTGGCCGCCGTGGCGGACTTCATCAGCGCCCTGCAGCGCAGCGGGTGGTTCCCGCAGGTGGACCTCGGGACCAGCCAGGAGCAGCAGAACCTCGTGAACTTCACGCTCTCCGGGTCCTTCCGGGATCCCGAGGTCGCGGCCAAGGAGAAGGCGGCGGCGGAGGCGGCGGCGGCGGCCGGTCCCCCGGCCAAGGCCGCTCGTTAGGGAGGGAACGGAGATGGCCGAGAACCCGCTCACCAGGCTCCCCCTCGCTGGCCAGCTCGGTGTGGCCGCGGTGGTCGCCGCGCTCATCTGCGGCGGCTTCTACTATTTCTGGTACTCCGACGCCCTCGAGCAGCAGAAGAAGAAGGAAGCCCGGCTCACCGACCTCCACAAGCAGATCCAGGCGCTCGAGGCGACCGCGAACAAACTGCCGGAGTTCCAGCGTGAGGTCCAGGCCCTCGAGGCTCGTCTCGAGACCCTGAAGCGGATTCTGCCCCCCGAGAAGGAGATGCCCGACCTGATGCGCCGGGTCCAGTACCTGGCCGCCCAGTCGAGCCTGCAGATCCGGAAGTTCAACCCCGCAAACCCCGTCCAGAAGGACTTCTTCCAGGAGATTCCGGTGACCCTCGACCTCGAGGGCACCTACCACAACCTCGGGGCCTTCCTGGACCGCGTCAGCCGGATGTCGCGCCTCGTCAACGTGGGCGAGGTGAAGGTCAAGTCCCAGCAGAAGCCCACACTCAACAACACCATCCAGGCCTCCGCGGTCGCCACGACCTACGTCTACCAGGACACGCCGTCGGGCACGGCAGGCCCGGCGGCCAAGCGGCCGGCGCCGGCGCCGCCGGGAGCGAAGCGATGAGGGGGCCCGCCATGAAGCTCGCGCTCGCCGCCGGCCTGATGCTCGCCGGACCGGCGCTCGCTCAGACACCGACCCCCATCCCGCCGGTACCGGCCGGGCAGGCGGCGCCGGCCCCCGCCGCCGAGGCCGCGCCGGGCGCCTCGGACGCCACCCGTCCGCCCCTGGACGTCGAGTTCGAGACGGGCGGCTACAGCTACAACTCGGCCGGAAGGCGGGATCCCTTCGTGAGCCTGCTCACGCCGGTCACGGCCGACAAGGGGCCGAAGACCCGCAAGCCGGGCATGGAGGGCTTCCTGATCCAGGAGATCGCCCTCAAGGGGATCGTGAGGACGGCCGGCGGCGGGACGGGCATGGCCCAGAAGACGGGCTTCATCGCCATGTTCCTGGGCGCCGACGGGCATTCCTATTTCGTGACCACGGGGCAGCGGCTCTTCGACGGTGTCATCACCGCCGTGGACGCGACCTCCGTGACTTTCCGGCAGGAGGTGACGGATCCCCTCTCGCCGGTCAAGACGCGCGAGGTCCGCAAGAGCCTGTATGCGTCGGAGGAGGCGAGGCAATGAGAGCGAAGCTCGCTGGGGTCTGCCTGTTCGCGGCCGTCCTCGCGTTGGCCACGGGGGCGCGCGCGCAGGAAGGGACCCCGACGACCATAACCGACATCCGCCAGGAGAGCACCGATCGGTCCACCCGGCTCGTCGTGGAGTGTACCGGTCCGCTCGCCTACACCTACTACAGCCCGGACCCCCTCACCCTGGTGGTCGACATACCGGAGGTGGACGCCTCGCAGGTCCCGGCGCGCGTGAACGTGGGGACGCGGGAGGTCGAGTCGGTCCGCGTGACGAGCCTCGCCCGGGCGGACGGGCGCAAGCTGGCCCGCGTCGAGGTCCGGCTGGCGAGCCTCGTCCCGTACCAGGTGTTCTCCAAGGACAAGGCCCTGAACCTCCTCTTCGAGCGGCCGGCCAGCCTGGCCGCGTCGGAGCCGCGCGCCGCCGCGGCGCCGGTCGAGGGTGCGGTCAAGCCGGCGGCCTCCCCGGCGGCCGCTCCGCCTCCGGCCTCACCCGCCCCCGCGCCCACGCCCGCGCCCCGCGCGGCCGAAGCCGCTCCCCGTCCGGAGCCGTCGGCGGGCCCCCGGGCCACCCGGATCCTCGCCGTGACCCGGGACGAGATCGCCGGCCTGCTCGCCTTCACCGTGAAGGCGGACGGTCGGCTGAAGTACAGGGACTTCGTGATCCCCAAGCCGGACCGGCTGGTCCTGGACTTCCCGGACGTCACCGCGCGAGCGAGCGTGCGGTCGCTCGAGGTGGGGCAAGACCCGGTCCGCAAGGTCCGCCTCGGCCAGTTCAGCGCCGAGTCGCCGAAGGTCGCCCGCCTGGTCCTCGACCTCACGCAGAAGGCCCCTTACCGCATCATCGACGGCGCGGACGGGGTGCGCATCGTCTTCGGCGAGAGCACCGAGGCCGCCCCCGCGCCGTCCGCCCCCCTCGCCGCCCTGCGCACCCCGGAGGCGGCGGACGCGGCGGCGACGCGGCCGGCGGCCGTGGAGCCGCTCCCCCTGCCCCCCTTGCCCGAGCCGCAGGCCGCCGCTCCGGCGGAAGCCGCTCCCTCCGAGCAGCAGAGCTTCGGCACTGCGTGCGGGGTCACCGGAAACCTCGGGACCCCGATCAGCCTGGACTTCAAGGACGGTGACCTCCAGGACATCTTCCGCCTCTTCTCGGACATCTCCGGCCTCAACGTGGTGGTGAACCCCGGGGTCTCGGGCAAGGTCACCCTGAAGCTCAACGAGGTGCCCTGGGGTCGCGCTCTCGAGCTCATCCTGAAGACGAACGGCCTCGGCTGCGTCCTCGAGGAGAACGTCATCCGCATCGCTCACCTCACCGACCTCCAGAAGGAAGAGCAGGACCGCCGCAAGCTCCAGGAGGAGAAGGCCCTCGCCGGGGAGCTCGTCGACTTCACGCGGCGCGTCTCCTACGCCAAGGCGGAGACTCTCTCCGACGTCCTCAAGAAGGCGGGCGCCCTCTCGGCGCGCGGCCAGATCAACGTGGACACCCGCACGAACATGGTGATCATCCGCGACCTTCCGGCCTTCGTGGACAAGGCCAAGCAGCTCATGGCCGACCTGGACACGGCCACGCCGCAGGTCGAGATCGAGGCCCGCATCGTGGTCACGAGCCGGAACTTCACGCGCGACCTGGGCATCCAGTGGGGCTTCGGGGCCGAGGCCTCGCCGCGATTCGGAAACACCACGGGCCTCGCCTTCCCGAACTCGATCGTGGTCAACGGGAACGGAGTCCAGAACACGACGCTGCCCGGCCTCCCCGCCGACATGCTCGGCCCGGGGGGCGTCTCCTCCGGGGCCGGGATCGGCGCGGCATCCCGCGGGTATGCCGTGAACCTGCCCGCCAACGCGTTCAATACCGGCGTCGGCATCTCGATGGGCAACATCCTCGGCAGCTTCAACCTCGACGTCGCCCTGACAGCCCTCGAGCAGCAGGGCCGAGGGCGGCTCCTGTCCACGCCGAAGGTGACGACCCAGAACAACCAGTCCGCGGAGATCAAGCAGGGCGTCCAGATACCGATCCAGACTCTGGCGAACAACACGGTGACCGTGACCTTCAAGGACGCCGTCCTGACGCTCAAGGTGACGCCCCAGATCACCGAGGCGGGAACCGTGATCCTGAACCTGGAGGTCGAGAACAACTCCGCCGACTTCGCGAACCGGGTGAACGGCATCCCCCCGATCAACACGCAATCGGCGAAGACGATCGTCCTCGTGAAGGACGGGCAGACGGCGGTGGTGGGCGGGATCTACCAGAGCCAGGAGTCCGTGAACGAAGACCGCACCCCCTTCCTCAGCAACATCCCGGTCTTCGGCTACCTGTTCCGGCGGAAGGGGACGGCGACCAAGAACAACGAGCTGCTGCTGTTCATAACGCCGCGCATCGTCAAGTCCTAGAGGATAAGAGTCCATGTGCGAGAATCCTTTTGGCCGGAACGGGGGGGCTAGGATGCGGCTCGGAGCATTGGGGGCGCTCGGCCTGCTGGTCGGCCTCGGTGGCTGCTCTTCGCAGTACGCCACCAGCAACTCCGCCAGCGTCAACCTGATCATCGCCTCGGTGAACGGCGGGGCGAAGCTCGACTCCGACGTGTTGAACGGCACCGGAAACGGGAACGGCACCCAGGCCGACAACACCTTCATATGCCCGGACACCGTCTCGGTGGCGGTCGCGGTCCGGAACAAGAACCCGAACGCTCCCGCGCCGAGCGTCCCGTCGGCGGTCCTCATCCAGAGCTACGAGGTTCGGTACGTGAGGAGCGACGGGCGGGCCACCGAGGGCGTCGACGTTCCCTACCGCATCACCGGACAGCTCAGCTTTGCGGTGGACGTCGCCGACTCGGGCACGTCCTCCTTCCCGCTCGAGGTCGTGAGGCGGCAGGCCAAGCTGGAGCCGCCCATCAGCAGCATCCTGCAGGCCAACATCCTGACCGTGACGGCCGAGATCACCCTCTACGGCCAGACCGTCTCGGGCGACCGGGTGACGGCCACCGGCGCCCTGCAAATCGACTTCGGCGACTTCTTTGACAAGGCAGCGTCGTGCCCCACCACGACCAGTTAGGAGAAGCGGCCATGGGTCATCGGAAGTTCTTCGCCGGCACGCAGACCGCATGCGCCGCCGCGGCGGCGATCGCGCTCCTCCTGGCCGGAGCCGGTTGTGGTCTCGACAAATCCCCGCAGCCCGACCTCCAAGGGCCGTCCACAACTGGCGTCTCTGTCGACCTGCGGGCC
>Ga0335082_10008250_pt1 | contig 11304 bp, 11 predicted proteins | sample Lox_Sample_41_FD_206718 | JGI IMG/M metagenome (GOLD analysis project Ga0335082, IMG submission 206718) | Soil microbial communities from Loxahatchee National Wildlife Refuge, Florida, United States - Lox_Sample_4.1 | ecosystem: Environmental > Terrestrial > Soil > Wetlands | place: USA... | reverse complement strand
CCGATCGCCACCAGGGACGAGGTGCCGAACTTCTTGCCGAACTTGTCCTGGGCGTGGATGAACGGATGGTCCGGGTATTGCGCGCGCGCCGAGGTGTCGACGCGCACCACCGGACCGGGCAGCTTGTGGTCGAAGCCCGCGAGCACCGCGTTCACGATCGGATAGAGGAAGAAGAGCGTCGTCGCGATCAGCCAGATCACGATCGGGAAGCGGTTGCGCACGACCCAGCGCGCGAAGACGAGCGTCTTCGTGGGGCGCGCGTGGGAGACGGGAGGGGTTTCCGACATGAAGGCCTCTCGCGGAGGGAACCCGCACTAGGGTTGACGCCCGGACGAGCCAACCCGATTCCCCAGCCGGGCTTGAGTCCCGGAGACCGGGCCTGTGTCCCGGCGAGACCGCCACCGGGGGGAGGTCGGCGCACCCGGGCCGAACGTTATGGCCGATCACTCCCCCGGGTCAAGCGCCTTGGTGCCGACGGGAGGGGGGACGATGCCGAATCGAGCGAGCGTCTTTGCGACCCGCGCGCTCCCCGGCGACGCGTTCGCCGAGCTCGCGCGGCGCTGCCGGGTCGAGGTCTGGGCCGACGGGGCGCCCCCGTCGGCGGAGGTGCTCGCGGAGCGCGTCGCCGCTGCGGAGGGGCTCCTCTGCATGCTCACCGATCGGGTCGACGAGCGCCTCCTCGCCGCCTGCCCGCGGCTGCGGGCGATCTCGAGCTTCTCGGTGGGGGTCGACCACATCGACCTGGCCTCCGCCACGGCGCGCCGCATTCCCGTGGGCCACACACCCGGCGTGCTCACCGAGACGACGGCGGATCTCGCCTTCGCGCTCCTGCTCGCCGCGGCGCGGCGCGTAGCCGAGGCTGACCGCTGGGTCAGAGAAGGGCGCTGGCAGCCGGAGTCCGTCTGGGAGCCCGACCTCTTCCTCGGCCGCGACGTCTCCGGCGCGACGCTCGGGATCGTCGGGATGGGCGCGATCGGCCAGGCGGTGGCGCGCCGGGCGCGCGGCTTCGGGATGCGCGTCCTCGCCTGGTCCCGAGCCCGCCGCGCGGTCCCGGACGCGGAGTGGACCTCGCTCGAGGACCTCCTCGCGCGGGCCGACTTCGTGTCGATCCACGTGGCGCGCAGCGCGCAGACGCGCGGCCTTCTCGACGGCCGCGCGCTCGCGCGCATGAAGGCGGGCGCCGTGCTCATCAACACGGCCCGCGGCGGCATCGTCGACGAGGCGGCGCTCGCCGAAGCCCTGCGCTCGGGCCGCCTCGCGGCCGCCGGGCTCGACGTCTTCGAGCGCGAGCCGCTTGAGCCCGGGAGCCCCCTCCTCGCGCTGCCGAACGTGGTCCTCACTCCGCACGTCGGGAGCGCGAGCGCCGCGACGCGCGCGCGCATGGCGGAGCTCGCAGTGCGAAATCTGCTCGCCGCGCTGGCGGGCGAGCGCATGCCGCACTGCGCCAATCCGGAGATCTACTCGGCCCGTTAGCTGGTGATCTTCGCTCGGCTCCGCGGATTCCTAGCCTCATGAACTTCGCTCGCCTTCGGCTCGCCGCGCGGCGAAGCGCCTTGCAGGGCTGCGCGTCGGCCGACTCTAGGAGTCGGCCTCCTTGCCTCTACAGCGCGCGGCGAACTCGCTCGGGCGGACGACCTGGGCGCCGCGATGGCGGGCGCGGTCGGCGAGCTGGCGGTCCGCAGTCACCACTGCGATGCGGCCCGGATCCGGCGCCGCGCGCAGTGCGGCCAGCATCCACTCATCCGCGGACGCGGCGAAGACCACGCGCGGGCGAGGCTCCTCCTCGGGGGCGGACGCCTGCGCGCCGGCGTCCGGGGATCCGCCTCCGTCGAAGACCACCACGAGCTCGGCGCGCGGATCGTCGAAGCCGCGCGCGAGCTCGACCACCCGGCTCCGGTTCTCCTCGCGCCACCACTCCTGGCGAGGGCCCCCGCGCAGGACGGCGGCGTGGAGCACGTTGAAGCCGTCCACCAGCCAGGTCGTCGGCGCCGCCGGTTGGCTCACGGAGGCCGGAGGGTAGTCCCCCGGCCCGCCCGCTTCGAACGCGGCTCCGGCGAGCGCCAGCGCGACGAATCCCGCCATCACCGCGAGCGCGCCGGCGGCCTCTCCCAGGAATCGACGAGCGGACGATCGTCGGACGGGCGCTGCCCTCCGCGCCTCCCCCGTTCCGTCCCTGCGCGGCTTCTCCATGCGCGGCCCTCCTCACCGCGCGAGCCTCGCCCGGAGCCGTGACGGGGGCGGTCACAGGGCGGCGGTTGCGAGGGGGGCCCCCGTTGCCTACCTCCCCGCGCATGGCGAGAGAGGGGGCTCCGCCCCGCGCGTCCCTGCCGGGGGACTCCGTGCTCCGGCTGGCGCTCGTGCAGCAGCGCTGCACGGAGCGACCGGACGAGAACCTCGCCCGCGCGCTCGCCGCGATCGAGGGCGCTGCGGCGCGCGGGGCGCGGCTCGTCTGCCTGCCCGAGCTCTTTCGCACCCGCTACTTCTGCCAGGCAGAGGATTCGGCGCGCTTCGCGCTCGCCGAGCCGCTCTCGGGCCCCACCGTCGAGGCGATCGCCAAGCTCGCCGCCGCCCGCGCGGTGACGGTGGTCGCGTCGATCTTCGAGCGGCGCGCCGAGGGCCTCTACCACAACACGGCGGTCGTGATCGACGCCGATGGGTCGCTCGCCGGCGTGTACCGCAAGATGCACATCCCCGACGACCCGCTCTACTACGAGAAGTTCTACTTCACGCCCGGCGACCTCGGCTTCGCGGCGTTCGAGACGCGCGCCGGACGGGTCGGCACGCTGGTGTGTTGGGACCAGTGGTTCCCCGAGGCGGCGCGCCTCACGGCCTTGGCCGGCGCCCAGGTCCTCGTCTACCCGACGGCGATCGGATGGGAGACCAGCGTGCGCCCCGCGTGGGAGGCGGCCGAGCACGACGCCTGGGAGACGGCGCAGCGCGCGCACGCGATCGCGAACGGGGTCTTCGTGGCGGCCGTCAACCGGGTCGGTCCCGAGGAGCGGCTCACCTTCTGGGGCCAGTCCTTCGTCGCGGATCCCTTCGGCCGCGTGGTCGCGCGCGCCTCGGCGAGCGAGGAAGAGACGCTCGTCGTCGACTGCGACCTGGCGCTGATCGAGGAGGTGCGGCGCGGCTGGCCATTCCTGCGCGATCGCCGCATCGACGCGTACGGCGATCTCTTGCGGCGCTTCCGCGATTGAACGAGCGGGCGAAGGGATCGAAGGCCCCCGCCGACCTCGGCTACCGGTGGCCGGCCGAGTGGGAGCCGCACCGCGCCACCTGGCTCTCGTGGCCGCACAACCGTGAGACCTGGCCGACCGGCCTCTCCGCGGTGGTCGAGAGCTTCGCCGCGATCGTGCGCGCGCTCGTCCCACACGAGGCGGTGTGCATAGGGGTGGGCGACGAGGCGCTCGAGGCGAGCGCGCGCGCCGCGCTGGCCCGCGCCGGCGTCGATCCCGAGGGCGTCACCTTCCACCGCTATCCGACCAACGACGCCTGGGCGCGCGATCACGGGCCGATCTTCGTCGTGCGCGCGCAGCCGCCGGGGCGCGCGGTGCTCGACTTCCGCTTCGACAACTGGGGACACAAGTATCCGGATTGGGAGGCGGACGACGCCGTGCCCGGGCGCGTCGCCAAGATCCTCGGCCTGCCGCGCTTCGCCTGCGAGACCGTCCTCGAGGGCGGCGGCATCGACGGCGACGGGCGGGGGACCGTTCTCACCACGGAATCGTGTCTCTTGAACCCGAACCGCGGCGCGGGCCGCACGCGCGAGGGCATGGAGCGGCTCCTCTCGGAGACGCTCGGCGCCACGCGCGTGCTCTGGCTGGCGGGCGGGATCGAGGGCGACGACACCGACGGACACGTCGACGACGTGGCGCGCTTCGTGGCGCCCGGCGTGGTGGCCGCCGCCGTCTGCAGCGACGCGACCGACGCCAACTTCGCCCCGCTCGCCGAGAACCGGCGCCGGCTCGCGGGCATGCGAGACGCGCGCGGCGCCGCGCTCTCGGTGATCGAGCTGCCGATGCCGCCGCGCCTCGTCGCCGGCGGGCAGCGCAGCCCGGCCAGCTACGCCAACTTCTACCTCGCCAACGGCGTTGCCCTCGTCCCGACTTTCGGGGCGGCGAGCGACGCGCGCGCGCTCGCCGTCCTGCGCGAGGCCCTCGCCGGGCGCGAGGTCGTCGGGGTCTCGTGCGCGGAGCTGGTCTCGGGCTTCGGCGCGATCCACTGCGTGACGCAGCAAGAGCCCGCCGTCTAGAGGCGCGCGAGACGCCTGAGCGCGTTGCTTTCGGCGCCGAATCTCGTTAGACCCTATCGCAGCGAAACCGTGGAGGAGCCCGGCCCGTGGTCGAAGTCTTCCGGCACGATCTCGTCGTGGTCGGCGGCGGTGCGGCGGGGCTCCGGGCCGCGATCGCTGCGGTCGAGGCCGATCCCCGCGCGAGCGTCGCGATGGTCTCGAAGGTCTACCCGATGCGGAGCCACACCGTCTCCGCCGAGGGCGGCGCAGCGGCCTACGTGCCCGGCTCCGACGACAGCCTCGAGAAGCACGCCTACGACACCGTGAAGGGATCGGACTTCCTCGCTGATCAGGACACCGTCGATTACTTCGTCGAGCAGGCGACCCCTGAACTCACCCGCCTCGAGCATTGGGGCTGCCCGTGGAGCCGCAACGACGACGGCACCGTCGCCACCCGCCCGTTCGGCGGGATGACCGTCCCGCGCACCTGGTTCGCCGCCGACAAGGTCGGCTTCCACATGCTGCACACGCTGTTCCAGCACTCGATGCGCTTCGAGCGCATCGTCCGCTACGACGAGCACTTCGTCACAAAGCTCCTGGTCGACGGCGGCGCGGTTCGCGGCGTCGCGGCGATCGACATCCGCTCCGGTGCGATGCGCTGCTTCCTGGCGCGCGCGGTGATCCTCGCCACCGGAGGCGCCGGCAAGTGCTTCCCCTTCACCACGAACGGGACGATCAAGACCGGCGACGGCATGGCGCTGGCGTATCGCGCCGGTGTCGGCCTGAAGGACATGGAGTTCGTCCAGTACCACCCGACTGGTCTCCCCGGCACCGGCATCCTGATCACCGAGGCATCGCGCGGCGAAGGCGGCTACGTGCTCAACGCCGAGGGCGAGCGCTTCCTGGTGACCCGCGATTACGGCGTCGGCCAGAAGGCCGAGCTCGGGCCGCGCGACATGATCTCGCGCGCCGAGATCCTCGAGATCGAGGCGGGCCGCGGCGTGAAGGGGCCCTACGGCGAGCACGTGCTGCTCGACCTGCGCCACCTCGGCGAGGCGAAGATCATGGCCAAGCTGCCGTTCGTCCGGGAGCTGGCGCGCACCTACGTGGGCGTCGACCCCGTCCACCAGCCGATCCCGATCCGGCCGGTGGTGCACTACATGATGGGCGGCGTCGACACCGACGTGCGCGGCGCGACCCCGCTGCTCGGCCTGTACGCGGCCGGCGAGACCGCCTGCGTGTCGATGAACGGTGCCAACCGGCTCGGCTCGAACTCGCTGACCGAGTGCCTGGTGTTCGGGGCGCGCGCCGGCGTCGAAGCGCTGCGCTACGCCGCGGGCTCGTCGGACGGCAGCGAGGTGCAGCTGCGCGCCCAGGCGGAGGGCGAGGCCGCGCGCATCGACCAGCTGCGCGGCCGCAAGAAGGGCGGCGAGAAGCTCGCGCAGATCCGCCGCGAGATGCAGCTCGCGATGGAGCGCGGCTGCGGCGTGTACCGCAACCAGTCCTCGATGCAGCAGACCGTCGCCGAGCTGGCCCCGCTCAAGGGCCGCTTCGCGGACCTCGCGCTCGAGGACGGGAGCAAGGTCTTCAACACCGAGCTGCTCCAGGCCCTCGAGCTCGGCAACATGCTGGATGTCGCGGAGGCCGTGGCGGTCGCCGCCGCCGCGCGCCGCGAGTCGCGCGGCGCGCACGCCTGCCGCGACTTCCCCAAGCGCAACGACGCCGAGTTCCTGCACCACTCGATGGTGTTCTTCTCGCCGGCCGGCCCCCGCCTCGACAAGAAGCCTGTCGCGATCACGCGGTTCCAGCCCGAGGAGCGGAAGTACTGATGGCGGACGAGAAGCTGCGGACCTTCGTGATCACGCGCTTCGATCCCGACCGGGACCAGGTGCCGAAGACCCAGTCCTACCGGGTGCCATGTCGCCCGGACTGGAAGGTCCTCGACGCGCTCAACTTCATCAAGGACGAGATCGACCCGACGCTCTCCCACCGCTGGTCGTGCCGCATGGCGGTGTGCGGCAGCTGCGGCATGAACGTGAACGGCGAGCCGAAGCTCACCTGCAAGACCGCGCTCGACGACTACGGCGACACCGTCGAGATCGCGCCGCTCTCGAACTTCCCGATCATCCGCGATCTGGTGATCGAGATGGACGGCTTCCTCGAGAAGTTCCAGAAGGTGAAGCCCTGGGTGATCGTCGCGAAGGAGAGGGCCGCCGAAGAGGGCACCTACCGCCAGACGCCGGAGCAGCTCGCGGCCTTCAAGCAGTTCAGCATGTGCATCAACTGCATGCTCTGCTACGCCGCCTGCCCGGTGGTGTCGCAGGAGCCAGACTTCCTCGGGCCGGCCGCGATCGCGCTCGGCCATCGCTACAACATGGACTCCCGCGACGAGGGCCAGCCCGAGCGCAACCGCGTGTTCCGCGGCGAAGGGACCGTCTTCAGCTGCTCCTACGCCAACGAGTGCAGCGAGGTGTGCCCCAAGAACGTCGACCCCGCCGCCGCCGTGAACCAGGCGAAGCTCAACGCCGTGATCGACTGGGCGACCTCGTTTGTCGTCCGGCGGGAGGGATAGATGGCGCGCCCCGCCAACCCGCACGCCATGGCGCCGGCGCGCCCGGGCGCGACCCGTACCGCTCCGCCCCAGATCCCGGACGACTTCTGGTCGCAGCCGCGGATGCGCACCTACCTGCTCTTCGACGCCACGGGGATCGTCTACCTCCTGGTTGGGCTGGTCGCTCTGCGCGTTGCCTGGGCCCTGGCCGCCGGGCCCGAGGCGTGGCGGGCGCTGCTGCACGGCTTCTCGAACCCGCTCTACCTGCTCTTCCACGCCGTCGCGCTCGCGGCGTCGCTCTTCGTCGGGGTTCGCTTCTTCCGGCTGTTCCCGAAGGCGCAGCCTGCGCACATCGGCCCCGCGAAGCCCCCGCCGCAGCCGGTCCTACACGCGATGCTGTATGCCGCCTGGGCGGGGGTGACCTTGGCGCTGCTCGCGATCCTCGGAGGAGTCTGGCCGTGAAGGCGCTGCTCTTGCGGCTCGAGCCGGTGATCTGGCTGCTCTTCGGCGCCGGCATCATGGTGGGGACGCTGCTGCTGCCGGGCTACCTGCTCACGGTGGCGCTCGGCGCTCCCCTCGGGCTCCTCCCCGCGCACGCACTCTCCTACGAGCGCGCGCACATGCTCGCCGCCCATCCGCTGGGCCGGCTGGTGCTGCTCGCCGTCATCGCGCTCCCGCTCTGGAAGGGCGCCCACCACACGCGGGCGCTCTGCGTCGACCTGCTCGGGCACGGCAGCGACGCGTTGGTGGGCTCGCTCCTCTACGCGATCGCGCTGGCCGGCAGCATCGCCGGGATCGCGGCCGTCCTCACGATCTAGAAACCCGCGCTCCGGCGTCCTCTGGAGGCAGTCCCCTCGGGCGCCCTCGCCGGCCGGCTTGACGGCTCCGGGGCGGTGCTTAGCAATCCGGCGTACCGAACCGGCTCGAGGATGGGGTCCTCGCCGGAGACCGGCGAAATAGGAGGCAGAGAGAGCAATGGCACTTCCCAGCATCTTCCGCATCAACCCCGACCACTCCATCGAGCGGCTCTTCGACGACATGTGGCGCAGCGTCGGCGCGACCCCGGTCGCCCCGAGCTTCTCGCCCCGGCTCGACGTCGTCGAGAACGAAGGCGAGCTCCTCGTCAGCGCAGAGCTGCCCGGCCTCGACGAGAAGGACTTCGCGATCGAGGTGCACGGCAACGTGCTCGCCCTCAAGGGCGAGAAGAAGGCAGAGCACGCCGAGCGCAAGGGCGCCTGGCACTGGACGGAGCGGAGCTACGGCGCGTTCCGCCGGGTGATCGAGCTCCCCGTCGACGTCGACGCCAACAAGGCGTCGGCGGCCTTCAAGAACGGGGTCCTCACCGTCACGCTGCCGAAGGCGGAGTCCGCGAAGGTCCGACACATTCAGGTGAATGCGGGCTGACGCGGCGGTAGACGCAGCGCGCTCACGCGGAGGCGTCGGCCAGGTCCGAAGAAACCAGGAGGCGGGGGCGATTGCTCGGAATCGCCCCCGCCTCCGCGCGTTCAGGAAGCGTCGAAGAGCAGCTCGGCGAGGCGCCGGCGATGGTGGACGGCGTCGCCGAGCATCGCGCGGTTCCAGAGCGCGCGGCGGAAGTAGAAGTGGACGTCGCAGTCCCACGTGAAGCCGTAGCCGCCGTGGAGCTGCACCCCCTTGCGCGCCGCGGCGACGAACGCGTCGCCCGCCTGCGCCTTCGCCATCCGCGCCAGCGCTTCGGCGCCCGAGGGCGCGTGGTCGAGGGCAGCAGCGGCTCCGACCGTCAGGCTGCGCGCGAGCTCGATCTGCACCATCAGGTCGACGATCGGGTGCTTCACTGCCTGGAAGAAGCCGATCGGGCGGTCGAACTGCTTGCGCGCGACCGCGTAGTCCCGCGTCGCGAGGAGGAGCGACTCCGCTCCCCCGACGGACTCGGCCGCGAGCGCCGCCGCGCCCCGGACGAGCACCTCGGAGAGCGCCGCCGCGCCGTCTCCCTCGAGACGGGCCTCGCGACCGACGCGGGCGCCGTCAAAGGCGGCCCGCGCAGTCGCGCGGGTCGGGTCGATGCAGACCTCTTCCTCGATCGCCACGCCGGCCGCCGGGAGCTCGACGGCGAAGAGCGAGAGCGCGCCGCTCGGCTCGCGGAAGGGTGCGAGCACGAGGCCTGCGTCCGCCGCCCCGAGCACGTGCGTCTTCTGGCCGCGCAGCACGAAGCCTCCCTCGCAGGGCTCGGCGGTCGCCGCGAGCGTGCCGGGCTCGAAGGCCCCGCCCGGCTCGCAGAGCGCGAGCGTGGCGATCGCCTCGCCGGACGCCACGGCGGGCCCCCAGCGCTCGCACTGCGCCTTGCTCCCTGCGAGCGAGAGCGCGACGCCCGAGAGCAGGGAGCCGAGGAACGGGCCGGGCACCAGGCGGCGCCCCATCTCCTCGAGCAGGATCGCGAGGTGCAGCCAGCCGAGGCCGGCGCCACCCCAGCGCTCGGGAAGCACCAGGCCGACCCAGCCGAGCTGCGCGATCTCCTTCCAGAGGCCGCGATCGAAGCGACCGCCGGCGTCGACCTGACGGCGCAGCTCCGCCATCGGCCAGCGCTCGACGAGGAAGCGGCGCGCCTCCTGGCGGAGCAGCGCGTGCTCCTCGCTGAATCCGAAGTCGCCCGGCACCTCGATCCGCATCAGGCCCTCACTTGGTCTTCGGCAGCCCGAGCACGCGCTCGCCGAGGATGTTGCGCTGGATCTCGCTGGTGCCGCCTCCGATCGTCACGCCGAACGAGTTGAGGAAGGCGCGCGGCCACTCGGCGCGATCGGGGGCGCAGGGGTCGCCGAGCCAGAGCGTCGCGTCGGGCCCCAGCACCTCGCAGGCGAACTCCGCCGTGCGCTGCGCCAGCTCGGAATAGACGAGCTTGTTCATGAGCCGCGTCGCGAGCGGGCGATCGTCCATGTTGAGGCCGGCCACGCGCGCCCGTTGGCCGGTCAGCCGCAGCGCCTCCTCCTCGATCCAGAGCTGCGCGGCGCGATCGCGGAGCACCGGGTCCAGGGCGGCGGGACGCCCCTCGCGCCGCGCCCGGCGCGCGAGCGAGGCCACCGCGCGGATCGACTCCGTGGTCGCCGTCGCCTGTCCGCCACCGGTCCCCTCGGCCGCGCCGCGCTCGAAGGTGAGCGTCGTCATCGCGATCTGCCAGCCCTGGCCGAGCTTGCCGAGCAGCGCCGAGCTCGGCATCGGCGAGCGGTCGAAGATCACCTGGTTGAAGCCGCCCTCTCCGGTCATCTTGACGAGCGGAGAGACGGTGACGCGCGGGGCGTCCATCGGAAACAGGAAGTAGGAGAGCCCCGCGTACTTGTGCGCATTTGGCCCGGTCCGCGCCAGCAGGATCATCCACTTGGCGACGTGCGCGAGCGTGGTCCAGACCTTGTGCCCGGTGACCAGCCAGCCGTCGTGGGTCGGCTCGGCGGTCGTCTGCGCCGAGGCGAGGTCCGAGCCGGCGCCCGGCTCGCTGAAGCCCTGGCACCAGATCTCTTCGGCCGACAGGATGGGCGCGAGATAGCGGCGCTTCTGCTCATCGGTTCCGTAGGCGAGGATCGTGGGCCCCGCCCACTGCAGGCCGATCACGTTCACCAGGAACGGCGCGCCGGCGCGGCCGATCTCCTGCGACACGATTCGCTGTCGCTTGTGCGGGTCGCCGCGCCCGCCGTACTCGGCGGGCCAGTCGAGTCCGAGGTAGCCGGCCTCGTACACCTTGCGCTGCCAGGCGCGCAGGAACTCGAACTGTCGCTCCGACTCCACCTCGAGGAAGCTCTGCGGAAGCTTGAAGCCGGGGTGCGCCGGCTGGTTGGCCTCGATCCAGGCCCGCACGTCGCGGCGGAACTCCGCGTTCTCGCGGGACTCGGTCTCCTCGTCGGGTTGGCTCATTCGGGTCTCCGGGCGGTTGATTCGCGAGTCGAACGGCGCGCGAGTATAGGCTAGCTTCCGCGCGCTCGACGGAGAGCCCCGATGGACTTCGGCTTCAGCGAGGAGCAGGAGCTGCTCCGCCAGGAGGTGCGCAAGCTCCTCGACGCGCAGGCCCCTCTCGAGCAGGTGCGCAAGCTCGCCGAGACCCCGGAGGGCTTCTCGCGCGAGCTCTGGAGGCAGATCGCGGGGCTCGGCTGGGTCGGCCTTGCGATTCCCGAGGCGTACGGCGGAGCCGGCCTCGGCTGGGTGGACCTCGCCGTGGTGCTCGAGGAGACCGGCCGCACGCTCTTCCCGTCGCCGCTGCTCGCGTCGGCGATCGCGGCGTCGGCGATCGCCGACGCCGGGAGCGAGGCGCAGCGGCGGCGTTGGCTGCCCCGGATCGCGGACGGCTCGACGATCGCGGCGCTCGCGGTCGCGGAGACCGGCGAGCGGCCCGCACCCGAGGGCATCCGCCTCGAGGGGGCGCTCGAGGGGGAGGGCTGGTCGCTCCGCGGCGACAAGATCCAGGTGCTCGACGGGGCGGCCGCCGGCCTCCTGGTCGTGGCCTTCCGCTCCGGGCCCGCTCCGACGGACCTCTCGCTCGCGGTGATCGAGCGCGGCGCGC
>Ga0335082_10008249_pt1 | contig 11304 bp, 11 predicted proteins | sample Lox_Sample_41_FD_206718 | JGI IMG/M metagenome (GOLD analysis project Ga0335082, IMG submission 206718) | Soil microbial communities from Loxahatchee National Wildlife Refuge, Florida, United States - Lox_Sample_4.1 | ecosystem: Environmental > Terrestrial > Soil > Wetlands | place: USA... | reverse complement strand
TGTATGACTTGTCGAAAAGCTCGATTCGGACTCTTCCGATAAGATACATGCCATGATTGTGTCGCTCCGGCATCTCCTTGGGTGGATGGTCAGCGCTTTGCGTTCTCGGGAGCACCTCGCCCTCGAAAACTTGGCTCTGCGTCACTAATTGTGGCTCTGTGGCTCTGCACGCGCAACGACCTAGCCGTCGATTGCCGAAGCCCTGCATCGCTGCCTCGCCTTACCAGAACGCCATTTCCTGGTTTTGTGCGCCCTGGGCAGACGCTACCGCTCGGCGCGTGAGTTCGCGGGCCTTCCCAGCCTTTCCGTAATAGGCTTCGGTGTTCGTGACGCCGAATCTGCAGGGCGCAAGCCGCTGCATTCAATGGCAAACAGCGTCGCCATCTCATCTGGGAATTACCTGGCATTCGCTGCGGCGTCGTGTGCCGCGAGTGCAAACGTGGCGGCATGAACTGCCACAGCGATTAGAATGCCTGTCATAGACAGGCCCATTAGGGCAATTAGGATGGCAATCACCTTCGAGGTTCTTTTCGCCGGCCGGACATCGCCATAACCCACAGTTGTTTGGTAAGCGATGCGGCTTAGAGAGTTTAGGACTCGCGATTATGCGTTGTTGGCGATAGCGTCCTTTATCGTTCGCTACTTGAGTCGGCAAGCCCCGCAACAGGTTTCTGGGTCACTTGTCCGAGATGCCGACTATACGACCGGGTGGATTCCGGGACCCATCGGCGTTTCTCGTTCCTAATCCGGCCACATCTCCCAGAACCGGACTTGCGGACAACTGTCGGCGAAAGTCTCTGTTGTGGGCCGCTTCTCAACCGGCCGATGAGTCGCACGCCTCATACGGATCGGTCCATAACATCCGGTTTGACCGATGCTCAGCGCTATGTCCGCCGAGGTGGCCGGCCAGGTGCCTCTGCCGATCTTGATCTAAGATCAGTCTGGACAGATTGTCCTTCAAGATCAACGAGCTTGCGGAGCACAACATGAGCCGGGTCCTCGTCATCGGAAATGATGCCCAAGTGAGCCGGGAAATCGGGGGGGCACTCGTTGCCGCCGGTTTCCCAATGGAGTATTCGGCCGGTCATGCCGACGCCCTTCACCGCTTGCGCATGCGATCGTTCGGAGTCGTGATCACCAGTCCCGACAGCACTGTCGAAGAGGATTTGGCCCTCCTGGAGGAGATGCGCGCTATCAGGCCTGGGGTAAAGACCGTCGTCCTAGCTCGTCATAGCACACCCGACGAAGTCATTGCTGCATTGCGTGCCCGAGTATTCGCCTGCTTCACACCTCCATTTGACTCGCGCGAGATCGCGAACCTGGCGGGTAGTGCAGCGTCCGACAGTCAATGGCGGGACGACATACAAGTTCTATCGGCCAAGCCGGGCTGGGTGTCCGTCCGGGTAAATTGCCGGCTCATCACGGCTGAGCGCCTCATGACATTTGCGAAAGAGCTGAGCGCTCAATTGCCTGAGGACACAAGGAGCGAGGTGATGCAGGCGCTGCGAGAGATTTTGCTGAACGCGATGGAGCACGGAGCGGCGTTTAATCCCGAGCAGGTCGTTGAGGTCACTGGCGTTCGCACCGAAAGAGCAATGGTGTTTTACGTGCGCGACCCCGGGGCTGGCTTCCGCCGGAATTCGCTTACGCACGCGGCCATTGCAAATCCGGCTGACGATCCCGCAGCCCACATTATGCAGCGCGAAGCAGAAGGAATGCGCCCAGGGGGATACGGCCTGCTCCTGGCTGCTGGTACCGTGGATGAGTTGATTTACAGCGAGATCGGTAACGAGGTGCTGCTCATCAAGTACGTGGATTCAACCTCGGCAGTGAATGGGACCTAGCCTCGGGTTAGCGGTGCAGTTCGAAGGCAGCTCGTGATGTGCTTATGGCGATGCTCGGAGCGACCGACGCAATGAGCATCCGGTGGCGGCACGTCACGCCATTTGACGTAAAACGGCCATACCGCTGAAGTGATCGGCTTGCGCTCGAGGACACAGATACGCCCTTCTCGTCACGTTATTAGTGAACGGTCGGAAATGCCGGAGCAATCCTGAACCGGGATGTGGAATGGGCCGGCTTCTCCTTAACAGAGGCGCGGCGGCTCTAGCGAATCGGCTTCGCGGACATGCACAGAAATGTATTGCAAGACCGCAGGTCATAGTTGGTCTCAAAACGGTACATCTCGAGCCCGTACAACAGGGCCTTTCGCCAGCGGAATGGCGTGCAGGCCATTGGGCGTGAAGTTCTTTACGGGCTGTAGCCAACTTAGAGCGCTGCCGTCTTCTTTGCAAAAGCTGACGTAACGACCGATGTCATTGAGCGCGCCTCCCGATTGGTGGCCACGGATGAGCCAGTCCTGGTCTCGGCATTGGACGGTGAGGCACCCACCAGCCTTTCAGCGTGATGCCGTCTGAGCTCGTGAGAGCAATGGTTTCGGCCGTGAATCCCAAGTCTTCGGGTATGGTCCTGCAGCCCTGCACGTGGTGGTAGAACGCCTTGTGAATGAAGTACAGAGTGGAGCCGTACATTCCCAGCAATAGCAATGAGGACTATGCCGGTCAACGTCAGCGCTGCCCAGCGAAGTGGTCGCAAAAGACGGGCCTTGGCACCCACGGGCCCGTTTTTCTGCTCTACCAGTTGCTGCATGGAATCGCCTCCGGACTAGGTGCTCGCCCCGGTTTTGGCGTACGACCTTAACGTACGAGGCCTAGATGTCGTTTCTGCTCGCTGCTTGATCGCGAGCATCATCTTACGTTCCATAACGAAATGCGCCGGCTCCCAGAAGGCATAGCCAACCATGCGGTCCCGAAGTCGTGGTGAACTCTCGGCACGCGCTCGCATGATAAGTCGGGTCGAATGTTCGTCGATTGGATCAAGAATGAAACCCCATGTGGCCTTTACACCTCCGCTGATGCTGAGTGAGGGAGGAACATCTCGCGGTGGTATCAGGATCATGGCACGCTCTGGCTCCAGAAGTGCCACTTCCATTCTCCCCACACCCCGGAATTTATGCTTGGGAGTCATCCAGACCATATCGCCGACTTGACGTTGCTGCCATTCGGACACGATGCGGTCCGCATTGCGCATCTCGCAGCCGACTATGTTCTCGAGGGGCGTGTAGCTGTAAAAGCCGGCGCGATCCTGGCCAATCTGAACGATCCACGGCCATATTTCAGCGGCCGGCGCGTTGATCGTCAGAGCGTGAGTCTGATCACCACACGCGTTAGGAACCAGAGCATCGCCAGGCCATTCCCGCCGAAGTTCCTGCTCTGTCGTTCCCCAGTGTCTATGCCAGGGACGTACGATGCGGTGATAAACGACTGCAAGAGCTGTGCCGGCAGCGGCTGCGGAAAGAACTCTCCAGCGGGAGCGCATGTGTCCTCCATATTCACTTGGGATATCCCACGGACTGCGCCAGAACGATCCTCTGGTTTGATCCGAGCTTCATGACCTTAGCCAGAGCGTCACGGTCGATAGATCCTCGCACCACGGTAGCGAGACCCTCCGAAGCACAGAACAGGTAGACGTTCTCTGCGATGAAGCCCGCGTCCGCGGCAGTGAACATATCCGTCTTACTGTCTGAGCGCCCGGTTCTACCCAGGTCCACGACGTACACAAGGTTGATCGGTGCACTGGCTACGAAGTCCTGCGTTCCCGTAGCGGCGCGGACATCTTTCGCCAGCACCGGCTCGAGACGGTTCTCTCTGGCGCTATACACGAACACGCCGTCGGCAAGGGCTACGTAGAGCTGCATCTCCTGCCAGTTCATGGCCGAAGGCGCGGTGCGCCGGCCATCCGGACGATTGACACCGAAAGCCGCCCAGAGCAGGTTCGATATAAGCTGCGGCGACAATTGCTTTGAGCTGAACTCTCGGGTTGTGTGTCGATCCTTGAGTACTTGCATTAAAGGACGGCCACCCTCAGTCTGCGGCGTGGGCAGTTGGATCGGTTTCAGTTCCTGCGCTTGAACGGCAATGCTGGCAATCAGGATGAACAACCAGGCCAATTTGCGCATCAAGCTCCTCACGGGCCGTACACCTGCGCTGGCGTGAGATATTGCGGAAAATTCGCCAGCAACGACTTTCTCACCACATAACAGAGATGGCACTCGTCAACGTAGCCGTCGGCAACTTCGAGCCGAAAGAACTCGGCAAGCCTGGCCGGTCCGCCTTTGATCAGAGGCCCCACAATCGGGTGCTTCGTCGCGTCATAACCGGTCACCAATTCCGAAAGCGGGGTGGTCCACATGTTGCCGATGCTTATGCCTTGGCACACCTGCACATTCCCATACGTATCGATATGAACCCGCTCGGGACGAGCAAGCTCTTCGTGGGGACAGGTGGTTAGTTCCCGCCAACTCAGAGAGGGCAGTCCGACAGTCAGTTTTTCAGCCGCGCGACCTTTGAAAAGAACACTGCCACCCGTGACAGGCCGTCCTTTGCCGCCTCCAGAATCACTTCTCGCCATTACTGCGGGCTTCTCAATACAGATCTTTGTGCAAGGCAGGCCAACTTCTTGTGCGGCACGGTACGCGAGCGCACCGGGGCTGGCGTCACCCTTGCTGCTGTGGAATTCATCATCGCTTACGCTGAAATCGGCGATGCCCAGATCAAGCATCGGACGTAGCCATTCCACCGCATCGTCTACCGAGGTGGCCCAGTACCCGTTCGTAACGATGCCGGATTGCAGCCCTGCTTCGGATATCATCCGCAGACCGGCAAGCAACACCGGGTAGAACAGGAACGGCTCGCCGCCTTCGAAGTAGACCGTGTCAATGCTTGGAATCTTCTTGATCTCGTGCAGCACTTCGCGCAATTGCCTGAGATTGAGAGTTCCCTCGCGTTGTGGACTGCAGTGCAGAAAGCAGTGATCGCACTCGCTGGTGCATTGGTAGGTGAGCAGGACGTGGATTGCAGTCAACATGAGACAGCTCGCATCAACAGTGGCGTAGACGAATTCCCGCACGGCGCCCTACTGCTGATCGTCCTCGATTGCGGAGGTTCTGTCAGTGACCTGTACACGCAAATAATGGTCGTACCCCAAACGGCTGATTAATTGTTGTCTCAACCGTAGTACCTGAAGTGCTGCCAGAAGTCAGGCCGTCGCTGACGCAAATGCCGACAGATGAAGACGGCTGCGTAGCCATCGATCGACTGATTCTCAATCCGGTATGAATTTGTTAGAAGATCCACCACTTCGCAGCTCTCAAAGCTGCGAGAGATGAAATCACGGCCCATGCCCACTGCTATCACCGTTTCGGGCGAGGATCGCCGTAGCCCCTTAGCCAGTCAGCGGGAGACCTCTCACAACCGGACTTCTCGGGAGTCTGGATGCCCACCTCCGCGGTTTGGCCGTTATACGGTCCGGTGAAAGGAGAGCATCCATAGACAGTGGCCGACAAGGGAGGACCTACTTTCCCCGAGCCTGTTTCCGATGCCAGTGTTCGGCTAGGAACAACCCACGCAACTGATCGGGTTTCCCGTTCCTTATCTCGTTGCCGAACCAAGCTGAACCCGTTCCGCTCCGCCAAAGCGATGTGAGTAGCGTCACTGCAGCCAGAGGGGTGAAGGAATACGCTAAGGGAGTTGACGTGTCTTTGCGCAACGAAGCACGTCGCTGGAGCAGCAATGGGCGAAGAACAACGCTCCCCGGTCTGTCTTCCGGTTGAGGAGTCGCCAACGCTCGACACGCAGTCTCCCAGACCCGGTGCTCCTCCGGATTCTCCTCATGGTCGATTTCTGCCCGGCACGATCTTCGGCGGCCGCTATCGTGTGATCGAGCTTCTGGGCCGCGGCGGCATGGGCGAGGTTTATCGGGCTGATGACCTGGAGGTTGGGCAGACAGTCGCCCTTAAGTTCTTACCGCCGTCAGTTGTAAGCGACGAGATCGCTTTAGCCAGGCTACGCAATGAAGTTCGTTTCGCCCGCCAGGTGTCTCATCCCAACGTCTGCCGAGTTTTCGACCTAGGCCACCTTGAGGATCGCTATTTCCTTTCCATGGAGTATGTGGATGGCGAAGACTTGTCTTCGGTTCTGCGGCGTATGGGCAGGCCTTCGACAGAGAAAGCAGTTCAGATCGCCCGACAAATCTGCGCTGGAGTTGCGGCGGCCCATGCAACTGGGGTTCTCCATCGTGACCTCAAGCCCGCCAATATCATGCTGGACGGCCGGGGACGCGTGCGGCTCATGGATTTCGGTTTATCTTACCTCGCGGGGGAAGCGGAGACTGCCACAGAGTTTGTAGGCACGCCGATCTACATGGCACCCGAGCAACTCGAGGGCGCACCGGCATCCGTGCGTACGGATATCTACGCACTGGGCGCCGTGCTGTACGAATTGATGACCGGCACGCGCCCCTATCCGGTGGTGACGATTGCGGAGTTACGGAGAGTACAGCGCAGTGGCACTGCGCCGTTGCCGCCGTCGCAACAAGCGTCAGGTGTGAATTCCGCATACGACCACGTGATCTTGCAGTGTCTGGAGATGCGGCCGCAGGCGCGTCCGGCATCCGCTGCCGAAGTCGCAGCCGCTCTTGGAAGCGAGAACGCTCTGCAAGAGGCGATTGCGGCAGGTGAAACGCCTGCTCCCGAGTTGTTGGCCGCAGCCGGGAGCACCGGAGTGCTCTCAGTTCGAGTGGCGGGGCTTCTGCTGGCGAGTGTCGCATTGCTCTTGCTCAGCGCTGCCTGGCTGGCCAAGTACGCCACCGTGATAGGGCGTTCCGATCCCGAAAAGAGTCCCGAGGTTCTGATGGATCGTGCGCGCGAAATCATCAAAGCCACAGGTGTCCCTGCCGCCAACAACGACTCGGCCTACGGGACGTTTCACAATGGGGGTTACGTGAGGTACCTGGCCCAGGAACACGACTGGCGGAACTGGACGCAACAACTGCGTGAGGCGCCGGGACCTCTGCGATTCTGGTACCGGCAGAGCCCGCAGCCGCTCATCCCTAGTGATCAGGGTGGTGTGGTGGGAGAGACAGATCCTCCTGTCGTTGAGCCCGGCATGGTGAACGTATTGCTTGACGCGCATGGCCGGCTGCGCACGTTCTGGTTTGTGCCCCCGCTCTCAGAGCCTCGCGAGAAGAAGCAGGCTCAAGTGGACTGGGCTCAGTTGTTCAATGCCGCCGGCTTCGATCCGAGACAGTTTGTGGAGGCCGAGCCGCAGTGGATACCGAAACACGCCCTTGACTTTCGCATCTCGTGGGATGGCAAGCCGAACGGTGTTCCGGTTCACATCGACGCCGCTGCTTTCCACGGGGTGCCTGTCGACTTCGACGTTGGCGGGCCATGGTATGCCCCGTCCGTTATCGAAGCTCAGCAGCGCACACAATGGATTTGGGACTTTCAGGCCGCCGCCCAAGCTATCGTCGCTTTCCTGGTGCTTGGCGCCGGACTCGTCCTTGTGCGCATGAATCTGCGTGCCGGACGCGCTGACCGGCGGGGAGCCGCGCGTGTGGCACTCTATGCTCTTTTTGGCTTGGGTATTGCTGGAATTCTGGGCGCGCACTGGCCTCATGAGCTTTCCCGGTTCTGGGCGGTGTTTTCCAAAGTCGCTGGTAACGTCACGTTCGGCGCTGGTTTCGTCTGGTTATCGTACTTGGCTCTGGATCCCTTTGCGCGACGCTACTGGCCCGATTTGCTGATTTCATGGAACCGCCTACTGGCGGGACGCGTGCGCGATCCGCTGGTCGGTCGCGACGTACTGATCGGCGTGGCCGCCGGCTGTGTACAAACTCTGCTTTGGTATGGCTTGGTGACTCTGACAACCTGGATTCGAATGCCCGAAGTCACGCCTTCTCCCGGTTTCGATACGGCGTTCCTGGGATCTCCGGCCCAGGCGCTGAGCGTCGTTGTTTACAAGGCATTCTTGGCCGTGATCATCGCCCTGGCATGCACCTTGATTCTTGTTCTAGCCCGGCTGCTCTTGCACAACAAACTGCTCGCATTGCTGGCAGCCTGGATCGGCATGACCTTTCTTCTTAACTTCAGAATCGACGGGGTTCACCTGATTCTGTTCGCGCTCGTGAGCGCCATGTTATTTCTGCTGCTATTGGTACGATTCGGAATCCTTGCCTTCGGAATATCGATCCTTATTGTCGACCTGATCTATTGGACGGCATTGACGCTCGACATGTCGCGCTGGTACGCGGGCCGCTCAATTGCGATTGTGCTGCTCGTGCTCGGTATCGCCGTCTATGGCTCTCGTTGTGCCATTGGGAAGAAACCGCTGCTCAGCGAATTGCTTCGGATGGAGCAAGCATAGGAACTTAAGCTTCGCTGTCGCCGATTCACGGACAACACAGAAGTTGGCTGCGTTTCCCGGATTAGCCCTGACTAACGGGGTTTTTAGCGATCTGGCGCAGAGTCAATCCTGTCGGGGGACTTGCCAGATCACTTGGACGAGAAGTCGGCGTTGCATCCTTGTGACTGGACCTCCAAGACGATGGCTGGGGCGTTTCTCGTCAACTGGACTGTCGAACAGCCCAATGGGATCACCCCTTATTTGCACCACAACAGCTCTCGCCGGTTCTTGCAGCAACTTACTGAGAGTCGAGGAATTTGCGAATGAGTGCCACCGTTTCCGCAGCGCGCTCTTCCATCAGCCAATGCCCGGAGCCACCCACGACCGCCTCTTGAACATTGGTTGCAACGTTTCGCATGATCACTGCTTGGAGTGGACCAAAGGATTTCTCTCCGCCAACGGCCAACACGGGCATCGTGAGCTTCACTCGCGCGAAAACTTCATTGTCCTTTGCATCCTGGGAAAACGCAGTGAACTGGGCAAATCCAGCCCGCATTCCCCCTGGTTGCGCGTAAGTGGCGGCAAAGAAATTTCTGGTCGCTTCGTCAGGTTTGGAGGGGTCGCCCGTGAAGTCATTCCAAATTCGATCGAAGTAGATGCGCTCACGCCCAGCCACGAGCCGTTCTGCATCCGGACCGTGAAAATTGAAATGCCAGACTCCGGGGTTCAGCAGAATCTCTTTCCAAGGCTCGATCCCCGGAATCGGTGCGTCCATTACGACCAGTCGCTCAACCTTGTCCGGATACATGGCTGCGTAGGCGTAAGCCACCATGTTGCCGATGTCGTGCGCGACCACAAACGTCTCGTCACATCCCAACGCAGTCACGACCGCGCGCATGTCGTGGGCCTGCGTCTTCTTGTCATACCCGGATTCAGGCTTCGATGACTTCCCAATTCCGCGAAGGTCCGGGACGACAACGGTGTGATCTTTCATGAGATCCGCAGCCAGAGGAGCCCAGGAATCGCTGTTCTCAGCGTATCCGTGAATGAGCACAACTGCCGGTCCCGTTCCTCCCCAGCGCACGAAGATATCCGCTGCTTCCGGGCTGTGAATGACCTTTGCCTTAAAATTGGCCGGCAGAGACGGCGGCGCGGCAGAACCTCGAAGCATGCTTCGTTCACCTCAGCGTTTGGCTTTCAGCGCTAATCGCGATTGCGCCATGCACGACACGATAGGACGTTTCTACGTCAGAGCGGTCCTCAGAAGTTCAAGCGCTTCAATGGCATTCCTTCATATCAGAATCCAGAGTCAATTACTGCACAAATCGTCGGACACTCGGAAACGATCGCTCGCTGCCCCAACTTTCCATTGGCCCGTACCCGGGGGGAGTTAAGGAGTCCAAACTATTCAAGCACAGCAAAACGGGGTATCCCTCGTGAGCTGCACAGTTGCTTGATTAATTGTCGCGCGACCATAATGGCCGCCGGTTTCCATGTGCCCTCGCCAGGATTCAGAATTATCTGATGGTGGCGCGAAAGAAGTGACTTAGGCAAGGAGATGAGGTCATGCGATTCGAAGAATTCTCTTTTGGCTCCATTCGGATCGATGGGGTCAGCTACGACCACGACGTCGTGATCGACCGCGGCGAAGTGTCGAAGCGCAAAAAGAAAGCCTCCAAGAAGTTTCGCGAAGCCTTTGGGCACACACCGCTGTTGCTGAAAGAAGACATACCGTGGAAATGCTCCCGATTGGTGATTGGTACCGGCACAGGTGCATTGCCTGTCATGGAGGAAGTGAAGGCCGAAGCCCAGCGTCGCAAGATTGAATTGTTGATCTTGCCGACCGCCAACGCAATCGAAGAGCTGAAGCGGCGGCCTGACGGATCGAATGCCATCCTGCACGTAACTTGCTGAGTCAGAAATCACCAAACTTGTCCGTAAGTATCCCCTGGTGCTCGATATGCCGAAATGTCAGGTTAATCCGCGGAAGGGCCACATCAGGCTCTTTTGGTACCTCATGCTTAAAGTTTTTCTGGGTGTTTCCTGCCATGATGAACAGGCTTCCGTGGGGCAACCGCTCCGCAAAGGCAACGGCGCCAGTTTTCCCTTTGAGACGAAATGAGCGCTCAGCTCCCAGACTGACGGAAGCGATCACCGGCCCCATTTCGGGCTCCGCATCCGCATGCAGGCCGACGCTGTCATTTCCGTTTCGGTAAAGGTTGCAGAGTACGGCGTTGTAGCCCAGCCTTGGCAGTCCCAGGTTCGAATATGCAACTGCGGGAGTGGCCTCTTCCACGCGAGTTTTCAAAGAGAGCAATTCCGGAATCCAAGCGAGAGGTTTATACTCCCGCCGCGAATACGTGTAGTTGGTGCCCGGATCGCCGTAGTACGCCTCGTCCCGCGGCACGAGAGATTTGAACGATGTCCTGTTGCGACGGCGAATATTGTTGCGCCGAGATGAAAAATCGCTCGTACAATTATTTGCGTTCCCATCAGACCGACGTTCTCGCCGGCCCGATCATTTGCAATCGAGAAAAGAGGTGGGTGGCGTGGAACAGCAAGATGCAGGGCATCCAGATCGTCTTCCCGGCGGGCAACCGCACGGCGGTCGTTCACAACTCCACATCCAGAGAGTGATTTCACGGATCCTGCAACGGGAGAAGACGGGGGTTTCCCCACCTCGGCCCGAAGAAGATGACGGCAGGTGTTGCTACGGAATTGGCTGCCCGAGTGACAGTGAGTAGAGCGACTGCTTCCAATAGAGGAAAAAGCGCGACCTCCACCCAGCACGTCGTCATTGAATCTGGAGAGATCCCGGAGTGAGGAAAATCGATCAGGATTGAACTCAGCGAGTCGACCTTCGAGGAGGCAAGCCGTACTCAATTCGAGTTGCACATCCACTGTGGTGGGTCAGGCCGGTGCCAGAAACCGGGTGGTGTTCAGCGCCAGAGCTTTAGTACGGCTAAGCGCCCGGTGATTACTCATTGACCTGGGGATGTTGGGGGTGGGTTTGCTGTCCGCCTATGTCTAAGGAACCTCTGAACTACCCCCTGTTTTTCGA
>Ga0335082_10008248_pt1 | contig 11304 bp, 8 predicted proteins | sample Lox_Sample_41_FD_206718 | JGI IMG/M metagenome (GOLD analysis project Ga0335082, IMG submission 206718) | Soil microbial communities from Loxahatchee National Wildlife Refuge, Florida, United States - Lox_Sample_4.1 | ecosystem: Environmental > Terrestrial > Soil > Wetlands | place: USA: Florida... | reverse complement strand
CCACGCCGATCTCCTCGAGGCCGTAGCGGGCGGCGAAGTAGCGCCAGGCGCCGTGGAAGGCCACGAACTTCGTCCCGTGTCCCTCGAGCGTGCGCCGGATCTCCGCGTCGAGCTCGTCGATGCGCGCGCGCAGCGCCGCGAGCGCCGTGTCGTACTCGGCGCGTCCGCCTGGATCGATGCGGACGAGCGCAGCGACCAGCGCGGGCGCGACCACGTCGCGGACCCGGATGGGGTCCAGCCAGACATGGGGATCGAAGCGCGCAGGCCTGCCGCTCGCATCGAGGTCGCGCTCGTGCGCATCGGCGGGCAGCGGGTCGAGTCCCGGCAGCTCGATCAGGACCAAGCGCTCGGGTCGCTTCGCGGCTGCGTTCTCGAGCTTCGCGGCCCAGGTGTCGAGCCCGGCTCCCACCTCGACGAACAGTCCGGTCTCCTCGACCGCCGCGACGTCACCGGGCCTCGGCGCGAAGGTGTGGAGGCTGGCGCCGGGCGGCACCAGGCTCGTCACGGCGACGCGACCGGCGCCCAGCTCGCGCACGAGCATCGCGATCGGCTGGATCGTCGCGACCACGCGAATCGGTGTCGGCGCGGTGGCGGCGCTCGCCACCGCTGCGAGTCCGGCCAGCGCGGCCCCCATCGCCAGGAGCGGGCGCCTCACCGGACGATCCGCAGGTTCACCTTGCCGTCCTTCGCGGGCTCGACCACGTAGGTCTGGAGCCCCGGCAGCAGGCGCTCGAGCGTCTCGAGGTAGAGGCGCTGCTCGGTCAGCGCGGGCGCGCGGTCGTGCTCGCGCGCCAGCGCCTGGAAGCGATCGGCCTCGCCGGAGGCCACCTCGATGCGGCGGTAGCGGGTCGCGGTCGCGTCGGAGAGGCGGCGCTGGGCGTCGCCCTGCGCCTCGGCGAGCACCTGCGCCTCGTAGGCGCGCGCCTCCGAGATGCTGCGCTCGCGGTCCGCGCTCGCGTTCTGCACCTCCTGGAAGGCGCTGCGGACCTGACCCTCGATCGGAGGTGCGAGCTCCTTGATGCTCACCGCCTGCACCTGGATCCCGACGCCGTCCGCGTCGAGCAGCGCCTGCAGCTCGCGGCGCACGAAGTCCTGGAGCTCGGCCCGCTTCGTGGTGATCGCGGCGTCGACGTTCTCGCTGACCAGGAAGCGCGACAGCACGCGCTCGCCGCCGCGCCGCAGGAGCTCCCGCGGCTCCTCGTGGGCCAGCGCGAGATCGGTCAGGCTTCGCACGCTGTACTGGACGTCGAGCCGGGCCGTGATCTCGTTGGTGTCGCCCGTGAGCCACAGGTCCGAGATGGGCGGCTCGCCCGGGCGATCGACCAGGCGATAGCCGATCGGCATCGTGAAGTTGGTGGCCGTCTTCTCGACGAGGACGCGCCCGAACGGCCAGGGCGGGTTCCAGTGCATGCCCGGGAGCTCGTCGCGCCCGACCGCCCGGCCGAGCACGAAGGCGACGGCGCTCTCGTCGGTCTGGACGCTGTAGAAGCCGGAGCCGAGGTACGCGGCAGCGGCGAGCGGCGCCACGCCCCAGCGCAGCAGTCGGCCGAGCCGGCCGGAGCCCCAACGGCGGCGGCCTTCCATCCGCTAGCGGCCCGCGCCCGCAGCGTGGCCGCCCGGCGTCCGCGAGAGCAGGAGGTCGAGGAAGGGCGAGTCGGCCGGCAGCACCAGCGTGGTGTTGTCCTTCAGCGTCTTCTCGTACGCCTGCAGCGTGCGGAGGAAGCGATAGAAGTCCTCGTGCCCGCGATAGGCGTCGGCGTAGACGCGCGCGGCCTCCGCCTCGCCCTCGCCCTGGAGCCGGGCCGCCTCCGCCTCGGCGTTGGCGAGCAGCGTCGTGCGCTCGCGATCCGCTTCGGCGCGGATCTTCTGCGCCTCGGCCTTGCCCTCGGAGCGATAGCCACGCGCGATGCGCTCGCGCTCGGCGCGCATGCGCGCGAAGACGCTTTGCAGGTTCTGCGCCGGGTAGCCGAGGCGGGTCACGCCGACGCTCGTCACCTCGATCCCGAAGTCGCGCGCGGCCACCTCGCGAGCGGCGCTCGCGACGCGCTCCTCGACCTGCTTCAAGTTCGTGCCTCCGGCCGCCGCCGGGACGATGCTCGAGAAGGGCTGGCTCCCCAGCGTCGAGCCGAGCTCCGACTGCACGAGCGCGGCGAGCCGCGCCTCGGCGAAGTCGCGCGAGCGCAGCGCGGAGAGGAACTTCAGCGGGTCGGCGATGCGCCACGCGACATAGGTCGACACGACGATGTTCTTCTTGTCCGCGGTCAGCAGCTCCGTCTGCGGGAGCTGGCTCAGGAGGATCCGCTTGTCGAGGAAGGTGGCGCGCTGGATGGGCGCGGGGAGCTTGATGTGCGCTCCCGCCTCGCTGATCACGGCGACCGGGCGGCCGAACTGCGTGATCACGGCATGCTCGGTCTCGTCCACCACCACGATCGACGAGACGAGCGCGGCCGCCGCGAGAGCGACGGCGACCAGGGCGAGCAGCATTCTCATGGCGTGGCGGGCTCCTTCGCGGCGGGCGGTCCGATCGGCGGGGCCGCGGGCAGGGAGAGGGCGGGCAGCCCGCCGGGCGGCGGATTGCCCACCCAGAGGTCGACGTCGCCGGCGTTGCCCGCGGCGCGGATGAACTTGCGCGGCGCGGGGAGCGTTCGCTCGAGCGACTCGAGCCACAGGCGCTCCTCGGTCACGGCGGGGTGTTCGGCGTCGACGGCGGCGAGGCCGGCGAAGGCGGCGGCGTCGCCCGCCGCCTGCTTCGCGACGCGCGTGGCCTCGGCGCGCGCGGCTTCGACCAGCGTCGCGGACTCGCCCGCGCCTTGGTTGCGCCGCTCGGCGCCGTATCCGTTCGCGTCGTGGATCTCGCGCTCGCGATCCTCGACGGCGCTCGCCACGTCCCGGAAGGCGTCGTGCACGCCCTCCGGCGCGTGCACGTCGAGCAGCCGCGCGTCCACCAGCTCGGCCCCGATTCCGAGCGCCTCGACCTCGCGGCCGAGCGCCTCGCGCCAGGCGCGCTCGACGTCGAGGCGCCCCGTCGCGTAGATGGCGTCGATGGTCTGCGCGGTGGCGATGCGCACCAGCACGTCCCGGGCCAGGGCGCCGATCACCGCGTCGGGGTTCTCCACGCCGAGCGCGAAGCGCGCGGGGTCGCGAACGCGGTAGCTGACGACGGAGCGGATGTCGATCAGGTTCTCGTCGGCGGTGAGGTAGAACGCCTCGTCGCCCATGCTGACGCGCACGTCCGCGGGGTTCCCGCGGAAGCCGACAGTGAGCTGCCGCACCCAGTCGACGTCGACGGCCACGCCGCGGCCGAGCGGCGCCGGCCAGTGCAGGTGGAGGCCGGGCGGGAGATCGCCCGCCACCAGGCGCCCGAAGCGCTGCACGACCCCACGCTGGCCGGGCCCGACGACCAGCACCATGCGCGGTAGCAGGAGCGCGAGCAGCAGCGCCGCGAGCGCGGCCAGCACCGGGGGCCGGAGCAGCGCGCGGGGGTCGAAGCCCGCGAGCGCCGCGCGGAGGCGGTGGATCTGGTCGGCGGCATCGCGGCGCCCCTCGCGGAAGCGGGTGCGCGCGAAGCTCCGAGCCAGCAGGGCGCCGAAGGCGATCGCCGCCAGGAGCTTCGCGAACGCCGGGAGCCCGCGCTCGGGCAGCCGGGCCGCGCCCAGCGTCGACGCCCGAATGGTGTCGCCCGCGAGCGGATCGAGCGCGAGGCCGGCGGCGATCGAGAACGCGAGCACGGTGAGGACGTAGATGCGCAGCCGCCGCGCGCCGAGGAGCTGGCGCGCGACGCTCAGGGTCGCGGCGTTGGTCGCGGGCCCCACCAGCAGGAAGACCAGCGCGGCGCCCGGCGAGAGGCCCTTCGCGACCAGCGCCGCAGCGACCGGCGTCGAGGCGCTCGCGCAGAGGTAGAGCGGCACGCTCGCGAGCGCCATCGCAAGCATCGGCAGGAGGCCGCGATCCCAGCCGAGCACGGCCGAGAAGAAATCGTTCGGGAGCAGCGCCGCGAGCAGGCCCGTCAGCGCGAAGCCGACCGCGAGCCAGAAGGCGATCTCGTCGAGCAGCGGGCCGAACCCGTACGCCACGCCCGCGCGCAGCCGATCGCTCCACGGCCGCGCGGCCTCGTCGGCCAGCTCGGCGCCAGCCGCATGCTCGTGATCCCGTGCCAGCGCCGGGAGCGGCACCGTCGCGCTCGCTTCGATGTCGTCGCGCACGAAGAGACCGCCCACGCCGGCGGCGATGCCGGTCGCGATGGCGACGAGCGGGCGCACCACGGCCATCAGCGGACCGAGGAGGCCCCAGGTCAGCGCGATGGAGTCGACGCCGGTCTCGGGCGTGGAGATCAGGAACGCCATCAGGGCGGAGCGGCTCGCGCCTTTGCGTCGCAGCGCCGCGGCGGCGGGCAGCACGCCGCACGAGCAGAGCGGGATGGGCGCGCCGAACAGCGCCGCGAGCACGACCGAGCGCGGGCGCTCCTGGCCGAGGTGGCGCGTGATGATCGAGGTCGGCAGGAACTCGTGGAGGACCCCGGCGACCAGGAAGCCGAGCAGGACGTAGAGGGAGCCCTCGTAGAGGACGTTCGCCGTCTCGCTCAGCCATGCGGTCAGGAACGCGATCATCGAAGGGCACCCCGGCGCGGCGGCGAAGATAGCCGTGCGTCCCGCAAAGCCGAGGGCGCGGCGCGCCGGCTCAGCGGACCGAGATCGGAACCCGGATCTCGAGCTCCGAGTCGACCGGCCGGCCCTGCTCCATCGCGGGGAAGAATCGCCAGCGCCTGAGGGCGGCGAGCAGCGCCTGGTTCAGCCGCGTGTCGTTCGTGGCCCGGACCAGCTCGACCTGCGCGCTGCCGTCGGCGGCCACGCGGAAGCGGGCGAGGGCGACCGCCTGGAGGTTCTCGCGCCGCAGCTCCTCCGGGATCTCGGGCACCGGCTGATAGAGGGCGCGCGCGCTCATGCGCCCGCCGGGCAGGGACGGACCGCCGGCGCTCGACGGGACTGCGGCTTCACGGGATGCGGTCGCGGAAGGAGCGGCGCTGGCGGGCGCCGAAGATTCCGCCGGCTTCGGCGCCGGCGGCCTTCGCTCGCGAGGCCGCGGTGGCAACGGCTCGGGCGGCTTCGGGGTGACGAGGTCGGGCGGCGGTGCGGGGGCCGCTGGCTCGGGCGGCGCGGGCGCGGCGGAAGCGGCGGGTCCGGGCGCTGGGAGCTCCAGGAGCTGTGCGCTGAGGGCGGGCGGCTTCTCTCGCTGCGGCGGGGACTCGGCGAGCATCCGGACGAGCCCCATCAGGGCGAGCAGCGTCAGCAGCGCTCCGCCAGGGAGCGACCACGGGAGTCGTCTCCAGGGCCCGTCGTCGAGGCGGATCGAGTCGGCCACGCTCTACTCGTGCTGCACCGCGATCAAGAAATGCTCGGCACCGGCCTCGCGTGCCTTGAGCATCGCCTGGACCACCAGGCCGTGCGGTGCAGCGCCGTCCGCCGCAACCACGACGCTCGTCTCGGAGTCGCCCAGTAGCGGTCGCAGCGCGGGCTCGAGCGTGTCGAGGGTGATCGCGACCTCGTTCAGCAGCAGCTGCCCGTCGCGCGTCACGGTGAGCGTGATCGGGCTTCGCGTGTCCATCGCCGCAGCGCGGCCCTTCGGAAGGTTGATCCCCAGCGAATGCAAGTGCTGCATCGAGAGCGACGCAAGCATGAAGGTCGCGAGCAGGAAGAACATCACGTCGATCATGGGGATGATCTCGATGCGCCCGCGCCGCGAGGTCCGCGATCTACGGAGCTTCATCGAAGAAGCCCTCCTGATCGAGCCGGATGCGGTCGACCAGCCGCGTGCCGAGCCGCTCGAGCTCGTCCATCAACTGGGCGCGGCGCTGCGAGAAGAAGTTGAACGCGAAGAGCGCCGCGAGGGCGATGAAGAGCCCCACCGCGGTCGCGATCAGCGCCTCCGCGACCCCTCCGGTGACACCCGCCGGGTCGACGAGTCCCTGATCGCCAAAGAGCCGGAAGGAGCGGATCATGCCGGTGATGGTGCCGAGCAGCCCGAGCAGCGGCGCCGCCGTCACGATCGTCTCGAGCACCCAGGTCCAACGCCCGAGCGCCTTCTCGATGACGCTCGCCTCGTCTCCCGCGCGCGACTCCACCCACCATCCGGGCTGCCGCCGGCTCTGGACCAGCACGCGAAGGAACCGGCCTGCGTAGAGCCTGGGGTTCACGTCGGCGAGCTGCTGCTCGAGCTCGCTCCACTTGAAGGCGCCGCTCTCGATCGTCCGGACCAGCTTCGGCGAGAGGTGGGTCCTCGTCGCGTAGACGAAGCCCTTCTCGACGATGACGACCGCCGCGACGACGGCCAATCCGAGCAGTGGATAGATCGCTGCGCCGCCCGCCTGCAGGGCGGTCCAGAGGTTGGTCAGGTCGTGCACGCGTCTCCCGCTCCCGTGTCCGCGGTCCTCCGCGGTCAGAAGTGTTTGGTCAACCCGCCGAAGAAGCCGCGCTCGGGCCCCCGCTGCGCGGCGAAGACGCCGATCCCCTCGCCCGAGCGGATCTGGTTGTGCTTGTCGAACAGATTCACGATGTCGAAGCGCGCCGTGAACCGACCCAGCGTCGGAAGCACGAAATCGCGCGAGGCGCCGAGGTTCACCTGGTTGGAGACGGGCATCTTCATCGTGTTCGCGAAGCCCTGGCGCAGTCCGCTGCCGAAGATGTTCTCGGCGTAGAACCGCGTCCCCCAGAGGACGTAGGAGACCCCCGCGGTGCTGCTCCAGCGCTGGTCGTGGTCCAGCCAGACGTAGTGGTGACTGATGTATTCGAATTCATCCGGCTCGAACAGGAACTGGGCGGTCGTAATCTTCCGCCCCTGGGCGTACGACAGGGCTGCGTTGGTGTAGGCAGAGAAGTTCCCGCGCTGGTAGGTGGAGGTGAGCTCGACGCCCTTGATCGAGCCCTTGTCGTAGTTGAAGGGGGAGAACACCAGGGCCGCGCCGAACTGGCCGTCGTCGAGCTGGTTGTGGGCAATCTTGTAGTAGCCGTCGAGCCCCACCCGCCACTCGGGAAGGATCTGTTGGACGATCCCGACACCGAAGTAGTGGGCGCGCTCGACGTTGACCGGCTTGATCCCGGTGTCGATCGCGCAGGCATTGGTCGTGTTCGCGAACTTGTCGCAGCCGTCCTTGGCGAGAAGCTCGAGCGGCGGCGGCGTGAAGTAGCGCGAGTAGCCGGCGTGCAGCGTCGTCGTCTCGGTCGGCCGGTAGACCAGATTGATGCGCGGACTCGCCTGGAACTCCTTCACGAAGCCGTCGTAGTAGTCGAAGCGGAGGCCGCCGTTGATGGTGAGCTGCGGGAGCAGCTTCCACTCGTCCTGCAGATAGACGCCGTAGAGAAAGGCCGTCTTGTTGGTGTCGTCCGTGACCACGATCGGGACGTCGCTGCTCTGGTTCCCGGCCGCGTCGGTGGGGAAGACGCGCGAGGTGTTGTTGGTGTCGGCGCGGCTGCCGCTGAAGAAGAAGCCGCCCCGCAGCGTGTGCGACTCGTTCAGGTGGTAGCTGCCGTCGCCCTCGATCCCGTTCTCGAAAACGCTCCGTTCGGTGCGAGACGCGACGCCGTTGAAGAGGAGGTCTGGCGTGTTGTCCGGGTTGAAGCGGATGTCGTTGTACTGGCTGAATGCGGCGATCTGGAAATCGAGCGGCCCCAGTGACTTCTGCAGCGCCAGGATCCCCCACGGATTGATCTCCTGCTGGGTCTCGTTCACGTCCTTCGAGTTGAAGCTGTCGACTCCGGCGAGGGAGAAGGCCGTGGGCTGGCCCGGGTTGTTGGGAATCTCGAAGTGGCCGATGGCGCCGCTCAGGGCGAGGCTCACGCGCGTCGACGGGTCGGGTACTGCGGAGAAGAGTCCGAAGACCTTTCCCTGCCGTGTGTAGTCGTGGATGGCGTTGGGAGTCGGCGGCTCGACACCTCGATCGTTCTGGATGTAATCGCCGGTGACGAAGTAGTTGAAGATTCCCGAGGAGCCACTCGCTTCGAAGTGCGGCTGGACCCAGCTGTCGCTGCCGCCGTAGATCCCGAGGCTCGCCTCGGGCTGGAGCGTACCCTCCTGCGTCTGGATGTCGACGACGCCTGCGGTGCGGTAGCCGTACTGCGCCGGAAGCGCGCCGGTCAAAAGCGACGCGTTGCTCACCATCCGGGTGTCGAGCGTGGAGGCGAAGCCGGTGAGGCCGCCCGGCAGCAGGATGCCGTTGATGCGGTACTGGAGGTTCGCGTGCTCGCCGCGGACGTGCAGCTGACCGTACGAGTCGTTGGCGACCCCGGGTGAACGGAGGATGACCTGATTGAACGGCGTATCGTCGCCGTGGGCCTGGTCCTGGATGGCGTCCTGCGTGATGTCGTAGTGGCTCACGCCGATCGCGGGCGTGATGTTCACCCGGCGCTGGTCGAGCCGCTGGGCGACCACGTTCAGATCGAGGGGCGTGGTCGATGCGAGGACCAGCTCCGAGCGCACCCCCTCGCCGGCCTTCACGGTCACGATCGCCGTGCCGGTCTCGATGCCCTTCTTCTCCCCGACGACGGAGTACACCCCGGCGTCGACGCCGTGGAACGCGAAGCGTCCGTTCGCATCGGTCTGGGTGCGACCGGCAACGTGCCCATCCGCCGCCTCGAGGCGCAGCGCCACGTCCGCGAGCGGCCGATCGAGGGCGTCCTTGACGTGCCCCTCCACGGAGCCCTGCGACGCGGGGTCGCCGAGCGCGATTCCCGAAAAGCCAAAGCCTGCCGACCACCCTGCGAAGAGCAGGGCGAAGAGTCCCCTCCTGCCTCTCATCTTCTCGACTCCGGGCGGCCGAAGCGCCGCCCCTCAGATCGTCCCTGGAAGGCGGTCCTCAGGCGCGGATCGCGGAGGCTCATGGGCGCGGGCCCATGGCAGCCATCACGCGACGCGTCTCGAGCGGACCGCGACTACGAGATGGCGATGCGCGAGGCGGAGGGAGGCGCGCGAGCGTCAGGGCTCGCGACGTCCCGGAACGGCGGGGTCTTGCGTTCGGTCGAAACGACGAGCGGACGAGACTCGAACGCCGCAGGGACTCGAGCCGCATCCGTGGTCGCGGCGTGAGCGTGGGAGAGCGCGGCGCAGATCGGGCAGTTCTGCTCGTCGTGCGCTGCGACCGGTACGGCCGAGATCCCGCGCGCGCCAGGGGTCGGGTCGAGCGCGCGAGACGGACTGTGCGCGTCTGCGCCCAGGGGCGACGCCTCGGCGGATGCGAGGCGGATCTCCAGAGAATGGAGGAAGGGAAGGGCGAGCTGGAGCAGGAGGGCGGCGACGCCGAGCCAGGCGCGGGAGCGAAGCCCCACCGCGCTTTGCAGAGAACCGGCGGAACGAGCGCGTGCGTTCGACTCGAGCCGTCGCATTGGCGCGTCACGATAGGGATGGGAGCTGGATCTTGCAATTCGCTGCGGGCGCCGAGCACGGGGGGCAACGCCGGTCGTCATCGAAGCGTCACCAGGCCGGGAAGCGGTGGCGCGTCTCCGCGCTGGAAGCGGGAGAGGAAGCGCCAGGGCAGCGTGTCTGCGTCGATCACCTGCGTTGGGGCGCCGAGCATCCACTCGGGTCGCGCGGCGGGTGGAGGCGCGCTCAGCGCTTCTTCGCATCGCGCTTCACCGCCCCCGAGAGCCGCTCGAGCGCCGCGACGAGGTCGGGCGCCGCGTCGAGCACCGGGCGCAGCGGGTCCGCGCCGAGCCGCCGCATGCGCCCCGCCGCGCTGCGGATCGTGAAGCGCGCGGGATCGAGGCGCGCGCCGACCTCGCTCCAGCGCAGCGGCATCGAGACCGGCGCGCCGGGGAGGGGCCGCGCGGAGAAGGGCGCGGCGAGGAGCTTCCCGTGGCCGTTCTGTCCGGTGTCGACGTAGACGCGGCCGCCGCGCGCGCGCAGCGGGCGCGCCATCGTGGCGATCTCCGGCAGGCGCTCGACGGCGGCGTGCGCGAGCAGCTCGGCGAGCGTGCGCGACTGCTCGAAGGTGAGCCGGCCGCCGAGCGGCACGAGCACGTGGAGCCCGGCCGAGCCGCTGGTCTTCACGAAGGTCGGCAGCCCGATCTCCTCGCCGATCGCCCGCAGCGCGCGCGCGATCTCGACGACGTGCGCGAACGGCGCCCCCTTCGGGTCGAGGTCGAGGATCGACCAGTCCGGCCGCTGCAGGCTCGCGATGCGGCTCGACCAGACGTGCAGCGGGATGGTGCCCATGTTCGCGACGTAGAGCAGCGACTCGACGTCGTCGCACACGAAGTAGTGGATCTCGCGCCCGCCGTGCTCGCTCCAGAGCGTCTCGGTGCGGAGCCACGAGGGCGCCCAGCGCGGCGCGTCCTTCTGGAAGAACGATTTGCCGGCGATCCCGTCCGGATAGCGGGTCATCACCAGCGGGCGATCGCGCAGATAGGGCAGGAGCCACGGCGCGATGCCGCGGTAGTACTCGATCAGGTCGCCCTTCGTGTAGCCCGACTCGGGCCAGAAGATCTTGTCGAGGTTCGTGAAGGCAACCGACCGTTCGGGCTCGGGATTCTTCTTCTCCGCAGGTGCCATGGGCGGCTCCTCCGCGGCGCCGGCGAGGGCCGGCGGCGGATCGATCTCCTCGGGCTTCTTGTCCTCGCGCAGGCGCACGAACACGGGCTGGCGCAGGCTGCCGTCGGCGGTGACCTCCGCATAGCGAACCTCGCACACGAGGCGCGGCTCGACCCAGACGTCGCCGCGCGCGCTCTTCGGCGCGCCCTCGCAGGCGGGCGTGGCGCGGCGCAGCGGCTCGAGCGCGCGGTGCAGCGCGGCGAGCTGCGCGTCGGAGAAGCCGCTCCCGACCCGGCCGACATAGCGCAGTGTCGATCCGCTGCGCGCCGCCAGGTGCAGCGCACCGAACCCGGCGCGCGACCCGCGCGGCGCGCTCATGCCGACGATCGCGAAGTCGTGCGTCGGGCGGATGCGGATCTTGCGCCAGTCCGGCGAGCGGCCGGCCCGGTACGGCGCGTCGGCGCGCTTGGCCACCATCCCCTCGAGGCCGAGGCGCTCGATCTCGGCGAAGACGACCTCGCCGCGCGCGGCGAAGTGGGGCGCCACGCGCAGCGGCCCGCGGCCGGGAAGCGCGCGTTCGAGGAGCCGCTTGCGCTCGACGAGCGGGAGCGGGCGGAGGTCGAGATCGCCGAGCGCAAGGAGGTCGAAGGCGAAGTACGTCGCGGGCGACTCGACCGCTGCGCGCCGTGCCTCGGCCGCCGTGCCGGCCTGTGCGCGCTTCTGGAGCCGCTGGAAGCTCGGGCGGCCCTCGCCGTCGAGCACCACCAGCTCTCCGTCGAGGACGATGCG
>Ga0335082_10008247_pt1 | contig 11306 bp, 5 predicted proteins | sample Lox_Sample_41_FD_206718 | JGI IMG/M metagenome (GOLD analysis project Ga0335082, IMG submission 206718) | Soil microbial communities from Loxahatchee National Wildlife Refuge, Florida, United States - Lox_Sample_4.1 | ecosystem: Environmental > Terrestrial > Soil > Wetlands | place: USA: Florida... | reverse complement strand
GTCCTCTTCTGGAGGGTGCCCAAGGACCACGCCGCCGACTGCCAACTCGTCCGTGCGACACCTGGCGGCGCCGAGCGCGTGCTCGCGTCCGTTCCCGACGCTCGGGTGGGCACGACCGAGCACCTCGCCTGCGAGGCGTCGATCCACTGCGGCAGGCGCCGCTGCTTCGTACGCGACGTCACGAACGACCGACTCGTCACGTCCGAGCTCGACCTCGCCAGCGGGAGCCGCGGCGCGCGCCTGCGCGACGAGGAACGACCGCGCCTGCGCGACGTCGCCTCCTGGGCCGTCGAGCAGGACGAATCGGCGCTCGTGTTCGTCGACACGACGTCCGCGGGGCGCGTGCTGACGATCCTGCCTACGCGCCCCGGGAGCCCCGTCCCTGCCCCGCTCGCGCTGCCTCCGCGCGAGTTCCCGTACGCCGTGGCCACGTCGGCCACGCCCGGGCGTTACCTCGCGGCGGCCGTCGACGAGCTGACCGCGCAGGCGACGCTCTGGGAGGTTCGGTCCGACGGGAGCCGACAGCTCTGGTCGACGCACCTCTCGACACGCCCCGTCGCCGTCTCGCCGAACGGGCGACTGCTCGCGCTCGAGGCCCAGACGGACGACACCGACATCTGGCTGCTGGACCCTCGGTAGGGCGCTCCGTCTGGACCGCGTCTCCTGGGGGCTGCTCGCCGCCGTGAGCGAGGTGCGGCGGGCGTATACGGGTCCGGATGGTTGAACGTACCGCTTGCGCGATGCTTCTCGCGGCCGCAGCCGCGTGCAGCTCGGGTTCGCCGGCGCCGGCAGGATCGGGCGGCGACGGAGGGACCGGCCACGGCTCTTCCGGCGGCGCAGACAGCGGGTCGAGCAGCGGCGGAAGCAGCGGAAGCAGCTCAGGCGCGGTGGACCCGTCGGTGACCGCAGCGCGCCAGCAGTGCGTGCAGATCATCAACATGTACCGCGCCACGTTGAGCCCAGCGTCTCCGCCGCTCACCGAGGACACGATGGATGAGGCCTGCGTCGACACGCAGGCGCACGCCGACTACACGGCGATGACGCCGCACTCCGCGTTCGGCAGCTGCTACGAGGGCGCGCAGAACGAGTGCCCTGCCTGGCCCGGGCCCCCGAGCTCCATCATGACGAACTGCCTCGCGATGATGTGGGCCGAGGGCCCGCCGCCGCAGGGGCAGGTCAATCACTGGTACAACATGCAAAACCCCCAGGCCACGCGCGCGGCGTGCGGCTTCTATCAGGACCCGCAGGGCACCTGGTGGGCGACGCAGGACTTCTGGTGAAGCTCGGGCCCTCGAGCGCGAGGCGCTTCACCCTCGATAGCAGGGTGCTCCACCCTCGATTCCCAGGCGCCTCGCCCTCGGTCGCTTCGTGCTCTACGCCAATCGCAGCCCACCGCACCCCCGATCGCTCCGTGTTCTGCACCCGATCGCAAGGCAGACCACCTCCGACCGCTGACGGCTCCACCCCGATCGCAAAGCACTTCACCTCCGATCGTCGAGCGGTCCACCCTCGATCGCAAGGCACGTTGCCCTCGATCGCTACGTGCTCCACCTCGTACGCAAAGCACCTCACCCTCGATCGCCAGGCACGTTGCCCTCGATCGCTACGTGCTCCACCCCGATCGCAAAGCACCTTGCCCTCGATCTCCAGGCACGTTGCCCTCGATCGCTACGTGCTCTACCGCGATCGCAAACCACCTCGCCCTCGATCGTCGACTGCCTTGCCCTCGATCTCCACGCACCTCGCGATCGATCCCGAGTGCTTTGCGGTCTTCCCCGAGTGCCTCGCCCTCCACCCCCGAGCGCTCTGCGGTTGCTCCCGAGCACGTTGCCCTCGGGGGTGATGTGCTTTGCGATCGGAGCGGAGCGCTCTGCGATCGGGGCGGAGCACCTAGCGATCGAGGTCAGCAGCCTGGCGATCGAGGGTTAGGAGGCCCACCCAGGAGTCGGCCATGTTGCTCCCGGATCCGTGCCCAGCGGGCGAGTGCCGTAAAATTGTAGAATTCTACGCGTAACGGTCACTTGCTCGAGGCTGCTTGGTAGCTCAAGTAATGACTACCTTGTCCCACACTCGCTGGTCAGCCACCCTCGGAAGTTCATTTCTCCTCGTCATTCCCGCAGCTTGCGGCTCCCCGCCTGACGGCGGGTCGGACACCTTGGCGCGGGCGGGCGAAGCGGAGTCGTCAGCCGGCGGGGTCGTCGCGAACGAGTGCGCCAGCGGGCCCTCCGGCTGGATCGAGGTCTTCAACGGAGGCACCGCCGCCGTGGATCTGGACCGCGACCAGGCGTCTTGTTTCTTCGTCGACGACGAGGAGGGCGGAGGATCCCCGAAGCGCGTCGCCGACGGAGCCGTGTCGCACGCGGCCGGATCGAGCACGTGTGCCGCCGCGGGCCGCCCCGACGGATGCGCGCTGCTCGCCCCCGGCGAGCACGCGTGGGTCCACTACGCCTACGTCAACTACAAGACGCCGGACCAGTGCCGCTTGCTCGCGAGCGCGCGAACCGGCTCCACCTGCGCGACGACGTACACCGTCGCCGATCCCGGCGGCACCACCAGGTCCACCGCCGCGGGTCAGTGCTTCGGGCGCGTGCCGAGCGGCGGAACGTGGGCGTCGACCAGGATTCCCTGCACACCCGGCGCTCCGAACGCCGGTGGGGACGACGCGGGAGCGGGCAATGGCGACGCCGGTGACGGAGGAAGCGGCTCGGCTGTGATCACGCGCACCGGCACCGCTGGCATCCTGCTGCAGGGACTCGTCGTCACGCCCACCACGGCCTTCCAGGGAGAGGTCCTCGTGCTGGGGAACACCATCGCCTGCGCCGCCCCGTCGTGCGCGTCCGCGCAGGGCGCGTCCACGGCGACGGTGATCGCCACGCACGGCATCATCTTCCCGGGGCTGGTCGACACACACAACCACATCCTCTTCGACATCTTCGACGAGACGGACTGGTCGCCGTCGAAGACGTACACGAACCACAATCAGTGGCCGAACGACGCGAAGTACGGCGCCCTGGTCGACGCCAAGCAGTGGATGAACGGCGAGACCGCAGGTTCGCCAGATTCGCTCGGCTGCGAGATGGACAAGTACGGTGAGATCAAGGGCCTCATCGCCGGCACGACGTCGATCGTCGGGGCCGCCAACCCGGCGGACAAGGCCTGCTACGGCTCGCTGGCCCGAACAATCGACCAGAAGCCCAACGGGCTCGGGCGCGACTCCGTGCAGGTCGCGACGCTCTTCCCAAGCACCGCCACGGCCGACTCGGTGTGCGGCAACTTCACCGACGGCTCGACCGCGGCTTACGTGATCCACGTCGGCGAAGGCGTCGACTCGTCCGCTCTCGGCGAGTTCTCGAAGCTCACCTCGATCCCGACGGTCGCCGGCTGCCTCGACGAGGCGCAGACGACCATCGTCCACGGCGCGGCCTTCGGCGACGCAGAGTTCACGACGATGGCCGCCGCCGGCATGAGCCTCGTGTGGTCGCCGAAGTCCAACGTGTTCCTCTACGGCGCCGGGACGGACCTGACGAAGACGGCGAACGTGCCGCTCGCGCTCTCCAAGGGCATCAACGTCGCGCTGGCTCCGGACTGGTCGATCGGCGGCAGCCACAACCTGCTCGACGAGATGCGCTTCGCCGATCGGGTCGACAACGGGGTCTGGGGCGACGTGCTCACGCCCCAGAAGATCGTGGAGATGGCGACGATCGACGCGGCCAAGGTCCTGAAGCTCGACTCGGTGCTCGGGTCGATCGACGCGGGCAAGCGCGCGGACCTCTTCGTCATCGGCGGCGACCCGAGCAAGCCGTACGACGCGCTGCTGGCCTCCACGCCGAAGGACGTGCGCCTCGTCCTCGTCGACGGCGTGCCGCTCTACGGTGACGGGCAGCTGCAGGCAGTCGCGCCGGCCGCGCCCGGATGCGACGCGCTCGACGTCTGCACGGCGAGCAAGTTCCTCTGCGTCGCGACCACCGGGGGTACGAGCGCCAACAAGCTGGGGCAGACCCTGGGCGACATCGAGTCGTCTCTCACCTCGGCGCTCGCCAGCTACGACGCGATGGATCTGACCGAGTGGGACTTCTCCCCGATCACACCGCTCTTCGACTGCCCCTGAGACTCGTCCGAGTCCTCGTCGTCGTCGCGCGCCAGGGAGCCGAGCGCCACGCGCACGCGCGGATCGGCCACGCGCGACGCGGCGACCCGCAGGCGCGAGCGCTCGTCTCCGTCGAGCGGCAACGCGTGCGCCAGTGCCTCGGCCGCTGCGGTGCGGGTCGGCGCGTCGGTGGCCGCGCCCTCCACGAGCCCCCAGAGGTGCTCGCGCGTCAGGGTCGGCTCGCGATAGCCGGATGGCTCGACGGCGGCGCCGGCCGCCTTCTTCCTCGCCGCCATCGACTGCACGAGGGCCTCGACCCCGCGTGTCTCACCGCTGCGGGCGCGCGCGATGGCGTCCGCGACGCGCGCAAGCACCTCGTCGCGCCGCCCAGCGTCGTCGCCGTGCAGCTGCAGCCGGAGCACGACGCGACCGCCGCGCAGCACCTCCAGGTCCGCGCCGGCCGCGCGCACCTCGTCCATCCCGCGGTACGCGAAGAAGCGCGTGCTCGCCGCTTCGCCCACGTAGACGCCGTCGATCCCGATGGCGACCCTCGACGCCCGACGGAACGCGTACACGGCGCCCGCAGCCGCCGCGATGTACGCCGCGACGGCAGCGAGGAACGCCGGGCTCTCCACGAGCATCTCGCTCGGCGCCAGGGCGACCCACAGCGCCATCGCCGCCGACGCGACGCCCATCGCGCCGACGGCGCCTCGCGTGCGCGGCGTGACCGCGACCGCCGAGAAGACGATGTCCCCCTCCTCCCGCGGCAGCGCCTGCACGGGCTCTTCCGGCACGGGCTCCAGCAGCTCGCGCACGACCATGCTCCCCAGCTTCCCGAGACCGAGGGCGATCAAGGTGTGGGGCACCACGTAGTGCACGATCTCGAGCGAGGACGGCGCGACCCCCGGTTCGACGCGGGCGAACAGCAGGTGAAGATGCGCGATCCACGGACTCACGTGGCCGAACAGCACGCGGAGATACATGGCGAAGTACGCCACGGCCGGCGCCCAGGCGGCCAGCTGCATCGCCCGCGGGCGCCGCCTCAACGCCTGGAGCGGATCGGCGAGACCGGCGCGGATACGTCGCCACGCGAAGCCGCGCAGCACGAGCGCGACGACCGCCGGCACCGCGGCGCACGCCAGCTGGGGCACGAACCATTGCCCCATCATCGCCCACAGCATCTCGTTGAGCGTCGCCCAGAAAGTCCAGGTGAGCGCGCCGTGTGCCGCGCTCGCGTGCTGCCGGGTGACGTACCCCAGCCACCCGAACGCGCCGAACCCGACGCGCGTGCCGAGCACCAGGAGCAGCGTGAGAATGCCGGCGTACGCAGAGACGATCGCCGCGCGACGCCGGGTCACTCCTTCATTGTAGCCGCAGCTCTCGAATGCCGCCGACGGCGCGTCGCGAAGACGACGACGCCGAACGCGAGGCCGGCCAGGGCGCCCTCGCCGCCGCGGTCGGAGCCGCTCACGACCTTGCAGCCGCAGCCGCTGCTGCTTCCGCTGCCGCCGGAGCCGGCATCCCCGCTCGCGTCGGCGGCCGCGCCGTCCGGCTCACCGGAGTCCACCTCGCCGGCATCAGCGGGCGTGCTCGCATCGGCGGCTCTTCCGGAGTCCGCCTGCGACCCCGAGTCGACTGGCGTGCCCGAGTCGAACGTCGTCCCCGAATCGTGGGTGCTGCCCGAGTCGGGCGCGCCGCCGGCGTCGCCGGTCGTGCCGCCCGCGTCGCCGATCGTGCCGGAATCGGGCGGCGGCGACGCGTCGGCGCCGGCGTCGGTGGTACCGGTGAAGCAGCCGGACGTGAAGGTGCTCGTCCCCCAGGGCGGCGTGCCCGTGGGACTGCCCACGGTGACGTCGGCGATCACCTCGGCGCCGTCGGCGTCGATCGCGCTGACCTCGACCCATCCTGCCGCCCCCGTGCCCGCGGTGAACAGGCCCGACGTCTCGTTCATCGTCGAGCAGTTGTTCCCGTTGGTGTCGCAGGTGGTGTCCGCCCCCGTGTACCACTTGACCGGAGCGACGCCGGAGGTCGACGTGAACTGCTGCGTCGCTCCCGGTTGCAGCGTGAGCGTGCCCGGCGTGAGGCAGAAGCTCATGGGCGCGAAGCCGATGCGGACCTTGGGCGAGACGGACGCGAGGTGGTACGCGTCGCCGCCATACTCGGCGACGACGTCGACGTACTGCGCCGACGGGTTCACGAGGCCCGGCGGAACGGCGGCCGTGAGCGACGTCGTGCCCGAGGCGGCCATGCCGCCGACGATGTTCGACGTGCCGATGGTCCAGGAGAGATCGAGGGTGCCGTCCGCCAGGTACGACTGGAACGCGTACGTCACCGTGCCGCCGACGGGCTGCCCGTTGGGCATCGTGACGGTCACGGTCGCACCGAGGTCCACCATCGCGCCCTCGCTGGTGCTCGTGGTCGACGGCGTCAGCGCGATCGACGTCGGCGCGAGCGCGCCCCACGCGCTGACCAGGTTGTAGACGTCGAGCGATCCGAGGCCGGTCGCGCAGTCGTATCCGGTGGTCGCGGGGTACCCATAGAGCTTGCCCGCGGGACACCCCGGGTCGGCCGCCGTGCAGGAGACCTCGTTGTTGCCCGTCTTGATGTCGTGGAACGCGGCCGGGGTCGACTGCGCGATCGCGTAGAGGAGCGGGTTGATGTTGCCGAGGGGCGCGCCCGCGACCTGCTCGATGAGCGCCACGACCCCGGCAAACGCCGGCGTCGCGAACGAAGTCCCTCCGCCCCCCGAGAGGCGCGGGCTGCCGCCGATCGCGCTGCAGTCGCCCGTCGCGTTGTTGAAGGTGCACTCCACGAGCTCGGCGTAGTCGCCTCCTCCGCCGGCCGACGTGAACGCCACGTCCGGAATCATGCGCATGCTGCCGGGCACCGTGCCGGCCACGGGCAGCGAGCCCAGCATGCTGCACGTCGTCACGCCGCTCTGGTAGGTCGGCCGGTCGAAGAGCGAGCTGATCCCGCCGCCGCCCCCGCCGACGTTCGGCGGTACGTGGCTCTGGTTCCAGACCGTCTCGCTGGTGCTGTACGCGGTGAAGTACGGGGTGCCGGTCAGGCTCCCGTTCGGGAACTCCGTTCCGCCGACCGCGGTGACGCCCGGGTACGCCGCAGGGAGGTTCACGTAGAGGCCGGACGTCGGCGGCGAGGGGTCGGCGATGCAGCCCGTGGCGTCCTGGTCACCCGATGCGGCGACGTACGTGATGCCGAGGAGATTGGCGGCCGACGCGTAGACGTCGAAGAGGTTCTGGTCGCCGGCGTTGTATCCGGCCTCGAAGTAGTAGCCTTCGCAGCCGCCCCAGCTCTCGCTGATGATGGGCGCGAGGTCGTTGTCGATGATGTGGAACGTCGCGTCGTCGACGTTCCCGTCGTTCGCGCCCGTGTACACGTAGTTGACCGTGGCGCCCTGCGCGATTCCGCCGGACCACTCGACGTCGAGCACCGCTTCGAACCCGGTTCCCCCGGTGCCGGCAGCGGCCGCGCCGGTGTTGGGCACGAGCGTCATCTGCACGGTGGACGCGGGCAGCCCGAACCTCGTGCGCCAGGCGTCGACGTCGCTCTGCGCGATCTCGGCGACGCCGACGATGGCGATCGTGACCCCGGCGCCGGTGACCGGGTTGCCGTTGACACCGGTGGTGTAGAGCTTCGCGACGTCGTAGACGTTCGCCCAGTCGGGCGGCGCGAAGCCCGTCGTGGTGCCGCTCGTGTAATCGGGGGACAGGTTTCGACGGACCATCGGGCGCGGATAGAAGTCGTGCGTGTTGGTGACGGTGAGCACGACGTCCGCGAGGTCCACCGGCACCTGGGCCGGCGTCGCCATCGCGTAGTGCATCTCGTCCTTCACCTCGTAGCGGTGGATCTCGGCCCGGAACGCGCGCTGGATGCTGTCCACCGTCCCGGAGAACGTGATGCGCGAGCCGAGGCGCGACGCTTCGTGCACCTCGAGCCCCTGCGACGCGAGCCAGCCCCGTGTCCGCTCGATGTCGGCCGGCTTCGCCCCGAATCGTGCCGCGTATCCCTCGGGCGTGAGCCACTTGTGGTAGCTGGGCGAGGCCGGGTCGAGCTGCGCGCTCTTCAGGGCGTCGCGCTCGCGGATTTGCTCGGGCGTCATCCGGAAGACGAGGGACAGGTTCGAGAGGCGCCTGCCGGGATCGAGCGGGCCGCGATCGAACTCGGGCCGCGCGAGCGGGTGCGCGTGGCGCGTCAAGGGCACGGTCCCCGTCTGCGGCGACGGCGTCGCGCCGGCGGGGGCGGGAGCGGGAGCGCCGGACCGGTCGCTCGTGCCGCAGGCCAGCGGCGCCACGCCCGCGGCAATCGCCACGATCACGCCGATGCGCCCGTACCGCCAGTAGCCACGCTTCCGAGAGATCTCGTTCATGTGCGCACCCATTTCGGGCGAGCTTTCTACACTGAGCCCCCCGCAGGGCGCTCGACATTCGCTCCCTCACATGACGCCGACGGCCACGGGCGCGCGCATCGATGCAATTTTCGGATGCTGACGTCGAAGTAGACTGACCACCCCCATGCGCTCGCTCTCCTTCGCCGCCCTTTCCGCCGTCGTCACGCTCTGCGCGTGCAACGACGCGACCCTTCCTCCCGCGCCGCCGCAACCGCCTCCCCCGCCGCCCCCCGTCGCCGCGACACCAGCTCCCGCCGCGGCGACTCCCGACGCGACCCTCGACGCGCGACGCGCGCAGCTGCGGGCGCTCATCGACGACTACTGGGAGTACGCGTTGAGGACCTCCCCCGAGTTCGCCAGCATCATCGGGGACAAGCGGTACAACGACCGCTGGAGCGACGATTCCGAGGACGCGGTCCGCGAACAGCTCGCGCAGAGCCGGACCTTCCTCGACCGGCTCCAGGCGATCGACGCCACCGGGTTTCCCGATCAGGAGCGCCTGAACCACGCGCTCCTCGCGCGAAGGCTCCGGATGACGCTCGAGGGCGCGCGCTTCGAGGACTGGCTGATGCCGGTCGACCAGATGTTCGGCAGGCACCTGGAGCTGGCGAAGCTCGTGGCGTCGCTCGATTTCTCGTCGGTCAAGGACTACGAGGACTACGTCGCGCGGCTGCGGGCGCTCCCCGACGTGCTGACCACGAACATCGCGCTGATGCGCGCCGGGATGGCCAAGGGGCTGATGCCGCCGAAGCTCGTCCTCGCGACGGTGGCGAAGCAGGCCGACGATCTCGCCACGCCCGCTCCGGAGAAGAGCGCGTTCGCCGCGCCGCTGAGCTCCTTCCCCGCGGCCGTGCCCGAAGCGGACCGCACGCGGCTCAAGGCGGCGTGCCTCGCGGCCATCCGCGATCGCGTCGCCCCGGCGTACCGCGCGTTCGCGAAGTTCGTCCGCACCGAGTACGAGCCGCATGGCCGCGCAGATCCGGGCGAGTGGTCGCTCCCGCTCGGCGCCGAACGCTACGCTTTCCACATCGACGAGCGGACTTCGACGAAGAAGAGCGCCGACGAGATCCACGAGCTCGGCCTGTCCGAGGTCGCGCGCATCGAGGCGGCCATGCTCGCGACCGCGAAGAAGCTCGGGTACGCCGACCTCCAGTCGATGGCGGCGGCCACCGCGAAGAACCCGGCGCTGCACTTCAAGTCTCGCCAGGCCATCGTCGACGCGTACCGCGCGTACGTGGACCCGATGAGCGCGAAGCTCCCGTCGCTCTTCGGGCGCCTGCCGAAGGCGAAGCTCGAGATCATGCCGGTCGAGACATTCCGCGAGAAGGGCGCCTCGGGAGCCGAGTACGAGCAGGGCACGCCCGACGGCTCGCGCCCCGGTCACGTCTTCGTCAACACGGGCGACTTCGCGAAGCGTACGACGCTGGACGTCGAGACGACCGCGTACCACGAGGGCGTGCCGGGGCATCACCTGCAGATCTCGATCGCGCAGGAGGTGCCGGACCTACCGCCGTTCCGCCAGCACTACTTCGAGACCGCGTTCGTCGAGGGCTGGGCGCTTTATGCAGAGCGCCTGGGAGAAGAGGTGGGCGCCTACCAGGATCCGTACAGTTACTACGGACACCTGCTGGACGAGATGCTGCGCGCGATCCGGCTCGTGGCGGACACGGGGCTGCACGCCAAGCATTGGACGCGGCAGCAGGTGGTCGACTTCTTCCACGCGCACTCGACCCTCGACGAGGTCGAAGTACAGAGCGAGACGGACCGCTACATGGTCGCCCCGGGCCAGGGGCTCGCCTACAAGCTGGGGCAGCTGAAGATCCTCGAGCTCCGCGAGAACGCGAAGAAGGCGCTAGGCGACCGGTTCGACGTGCGCGAGTTCCACGACGTCGTGCTCGACTCCGGCGCGCTACCGCTAGACGTGCTGAGCGGTCAGGTCGACGCGTGGATCGCCAGGCGCAAAGCGGGGTCGTGACCGCTTGCGATCGCGGCTCGTCTCCCTATGCCGTGATGGAGCGACATGCCTCGACTGCTCTCGGTGAATGTCGGACTTCCGCGCGACGTCGCGTGGAAGGGGCGCACCGTGCACACTGGGATCTGGAAGGATCCCGTGCGCGGCCGCTGTCGGGTCGGCCGGCTGAACCTCGAGGGAGACGGTCAAGGTGACCTGGCCGGGCACGGGGGCGAGCAGCGCGCCGTCTTCGTCTACCAGATCGAGTCGTATCGCCACTGGCAGGAGCAGCTGAAAAGGACCGACTTCGTCCACGGGCAGTTCGGCGAGAACTTCACGATCGAAGGGCTGTCGGACGACGTCGTGTGCATCGGCGACCGCTACCAGATCGGCAGCGCGCTCTTCGAGGTCACCCAGCCTCGCGTCACTTGCTACCGCGTCGGCATCCGCATGGACGAGCCGCGGATGCCAGCCCTTCTGACGTCGAGCGGGCGGCCCGGCTTCTACTTCCGCGTCCTGCGGGAAGGAGACGTGGGCGCCGGCGACGAAATCGTGAAGGTGGGAGAGGCGACGGAGCGGATGACCGTCGAGGAGATCAACGCGCTCCTCTATTCGCCGAATCACCCGCGTGATCGACTGCAGCGGGCATTGCGGATCCAGGCGCTCTCGCCCGGGTGGCGGTCGTCGTTCGAGGCATTGCTCGAGAGCCAGGCAACCGCCGCGGGGAGTGGCAACGCGGGACTCGCGCCGACGACGGCGGCCCATCCGGCGGCGCCTGGATTTCGGCCGCTCCGGGTGACGGCGATTGATCGCGAGTCCGCGGACGTCCTCTCGCTCACGATGCAGAGCGCAGACGGTCA
>Ga0335082_10008246_pt1 | contig 11306 bp, 9 predicted proteins | sample Lox_Sample_41_FD_206718 | JGI IMG/M metagenome (GOLD analysis project Ga0335082, IMG submission 206718) | Soil microbial communities from Loxahatchee National Wildlife Refuge, Florida, United States - Lox_Sample_4.1 | ecosystem: Environmental > Terrestrial > Soil > Wetlands | place: USA: Florida... | reverse complement strand
GGTGCTGGCCCTGCAGGCCGCCGATATCGACGTTCATTATCTGTCCAATATCACCGGGCACGGCTGGCGCAAGCTGATGCGGGCCGAAGCCAAGCTCAGCTACGTACTGCACGAGATACCGCCGGTGCCGCCGATTTTTGACTTTATCGCCGAGCAGAGCGGCAACGACCAACAAGACATGTACGGCAATTACAACATGGGTGCCGGCTACGCCGTGTACGTGCCGGCCGATCAGGCCCAGCGCGTGGTTGAGGCGGCCAAATCAGTCAACTTGCAGGCTTGGGTGGCCGGCGAGGTGCAGACCGGACCCAAGCAAGTTGTGATCGAACCCAAGCAAATCACCTTTGCCGGCGACAGCCTGGAGGTGCGCTAGTGCAGGTCTACCGGGGCGGTGCGGCGCTTTCGGACTTTCGCCGGCAAAAACTACTCGCCCGGCTGCAGGCTGTCGATCCGTCAATCAAGAGCGTAACCGCCCAATACGTCCACTTGGCCGATGTTGACGGCCAGCTATCGGCCGCCCAAGAGCAGGAACTCGTTGAGCTGCTCACCTACGGCACACCGTTTGAGGGCGCCACTGAGGGCACGCTGTACCTGGCGGTACCGCGGCCGGGTACCATTTCGCCGTGGTCAAGCAAGGCCACGGACATTGCCCACAATTCCGGCTTGAGCAAAGTCAAACGCGTGGAGCGGGGCACGGCCTACTATGTGCAAGGTACGGCTTTTACGCCGGAGGTTGCCGTAATCTTGCACGACCGCATGACCGAGGCTGTGTTTGAGAGTGAGGACGCTGCCCAAATTTTATTCGAAACCGAGCAGCCTGCAACGCTGCAAACTGTCGAACTATCGAAGACCGCCCTCACAGAGGCCAACCAGGCCATGGGGCTGGCTCTGACCGATGACGAGATTGATTATTTGCACCAGGCCTACCAGGCGTTGGGCCGCCCACCGACCGACGTAGAGCTGATGATGTTCGCCCAACTTAACAGCGAACACTGCCGGCATAAAATTTTTAACGCTGACTGGGTGATCGACGGGCGTGAGCAGCCCAAAAGCCTCTTCAAAATGATCAAAAACACCTACGAGAAGGGCGGGCAAGACGTCTTGTCGGCCTACCATGACAATGCCGCTGTTCTAAAAGGGCCGGCGGCCGGCCGGTTTTTTGCGGACGAGCAAGGCCGCTACCAATATCATAAAGAACCGATTCACAGCGTCATCAAGGTGGAGACGCACAATCACCCGACGGCCATCGCGCCGGTACCCGGCGCAGCTACTGGCATTGGCGGCGAGATTCGCGACGAAGCGGCCACCGGCCGCGGCGCTAAAGCCAAGATGGGCCTGGCCGGCTTTAGCGTATCCAATCTGGAGATTCCCGGTTTTGAGCAGCCGTGGGAGCAGCCATACGGGCGGCCGGATCGGATTGCCAGCGCCCTCGATATTATGCTTGAGGCGCCGATTGGCGGCGCCGGCTTTGCCAACGAGTTCGGCCGGCCCAACCTGGCCGGCTATTTTCGTACCTACCAACAGGCGGGCGACGATCACGCTTGGGGCTATCACAAACCGATCATGATCGCCGGCGGCCTGGGCAATATCCGTGATCAACACGTACAAAAGCAACGCTTGCCGGTTGGCTCGCTGGTGATTCAGCTTGGCGGGCCGGCCATGCTGATCGGCTTAGGCGGCGGCGCTTCTTCCAGCCAGAATATCGGCTCGCAAGAGGCCGAACTGGATTTTGCCTCGGTGCAGCGCGGCAACGGCGAGATGGAACGCCGCACCAACGAGGTCATCGACGCCTGCTGGGCGCTCGGCGACGATAACCCACTGATCACCATTCACGACGTCGGCGCTGGCGGCCTGAGCAACGCCTTGCCGGAATTGGTGCACGACTCGGGCCGCGGCGCCCGCTTTGAACTGCGCGACGTGCCAAACGCCGAGCCCGGTCTCTCACCCCTGGAGATCTGGTGCAACGAGGCTCAAGAGCGCTACGTTCTGGGCATTGCCCCGGCCGACCTGGAACGCTTTAAACAGATCTGCGAGCGCGAGCGCTGCCCATTCAGTGTGGTCGGCACAATTACTGAGGAAGAGCGGCTCGTCGTGCACGATGCCCATTTTGATAACCAGCCGATTGATCTGCCGCTGGACGTGCTCTTCGGCAAGCCGCCCAAAATGACGCGCCAGTTTAGGCGGCAGGCCGCTCCGCAGCCGGAGCTTGATCTGCAAAACATCAAGCTCGACGAGGCTGTGGAACGCGTTCTCAAGCTGCCGGCCGTGGGCAGCAAGAAGTTCTTGATCACCATCGGCGACCGCACGGTCGGCGGCCTCAGCGTGCGCGACCAGATGGTCGGACCGTGGCAGGTGCCGGTGAGCGACGTTGCCGTCACAGCCGTCAGCTTTGACAGTGACGCTGGCGAAGCCATGGCCATGGGCGAGCGCACACCTCTGGCCGTGACCAACGCGCCGGCCGCGGCTCGGATGGCCGTCGGCGAAGCCATTACCAATCTGGCTTCAGCCGACATTGCCCAGCTCTCCGACATCAAGCTGTCAGCCAACTGGATGGCCGCGGCCGGACAGGGCAACGAAGATCAGCATTTATACGACAGTGTCCGCGCCGTCGGCGAAGAGTTTGCGCCGGCGCTTGGCCTGACCATTCCGGTCGGCAAAGATTCGCTCAGCATGCGCACCGCCTGGCAGGATAACGGCGATAGAAGCGTTATGTCTCCGGTGTCGCTCATCATAACCGGTTTTTCGCCTGTGCAAGACACTGCCAACACCCTCACTCCGCAGCTCGATCTCACCCAAGAGACGGCTCTGATTCTGATCAACCTGGGGCAGGCTGAAGTACGCTTGGGCGGTTCGGCTCTGGCGCAGGTGTATAACCAACCTGGCGGCGCTACTCCCGATGCCGACCCAGAGACATTAAAAGACTTTTTTAAAACCCTGGCTGAGCTTAAAAAAGCCGGTAGGATTTTATCCTACCACGACCGCTCGGACGGCGGGCTGCTGGCTACGGTGCTCGAGATGGCTTTTGCCAGCCGCTGCGGGCTGGCGCTGGACCTCGGCAAATTGCCGGGGACCAGCCTGCAAAAACTGTTCAACGAGGAGCTCGGCGCCGTCATGCAGGTCAAAAAAGCCGATGCCGAGGCCGTGGCCAAAGCCTTTCAGAACGCTGCCGTCATTGGCACGCCGACCGCTGAGCAGACCGTGATTATTAAGGATGGCGAAGAAATCTACCGCAACAGCCGCACCCAGCTCGAAAGCTGGTGGAGCGAAACCAGCTATCAACTGCAAAAGCTGCGCGACAATCCTAAAGCCGCCGATCAAGAATTTGCAGCCATCCAGGACAGTAAAGATCCCGGCCTGTCGCCGCACATCAGTTTCGAAATTACGTCAAAAAAGTATCGCGACCGGCCGCGCGTCGCCATTCTGCGCGAGCAGGGCGTCAACGGCCAGGTCGAGATGGCCGCGGCCTTCGACCGCGCCGGCTTTAGCTCAGTGGACGTGCATCTCAACGATGTTATCAGCGGCCGGCACAAGCTCGACGATTTTGCCGGGCTGGTGGCCTGCGGCGGCTTTAGCTACGGCGACGTCCTCGGCGCCGGCGAGGGCTGGGCCAAATCCATCTTATTTAACCCACCGCTGCGGACACAATTTAAGGAATTTTTTGAGCGGCCGGACAGCTTCAGTCTCGGCGTTTGCAATGGCTGCCAGGTGTTGGCCGCGCTGAAAGAAGTGATCCCGGGCGCCGACAATTGGCCAGTTTTCCTAAAAAACACCTCTGAGCAGTTCGAGGCGCGCGTGGTCAGCGTGCGTCTCAACGACACACCGTCGATCTTTTTTAAGGGCATGGCCGGCTCAATCCTGCCTGTGCCCGTGGCCCACGGCGAGGGCCGAGCCGCATTTGACGGCAAAGTTAATGAAAACTTAATTGCCGCCCAATACGTTGACAACTACGGCAAAATAACAGAGGTATACCCAGCCAACCCAAACGGCTCGCCCCAAGGCATCACGGCCTTGACCACACCGGACGGGCGCGCCACTATCCTCATGCCGCACCCAGAGCGAGCTTGGCTGACCAAGCAGCTGTCTTGGCACCCGGCCGATTGGGACCAATACTCTCCCTGGTTCCAGATGTTCCAAAACGCCCGCAAATGGATTGGCTAGTGCAGGGCATTGACTCATAAGAATATTAATGTTACTATAAATATATGACAGCCTCAGAAATTCCTACAGAACCTAGTTATAGTTTCCTAAATGACGTGTACACTGCAGCTGGTTTGACGTTTGACGATGGCCCTTCAGATGAAGAAAATAGAGCCATTGTCAGACCGATTGCGGCAGCTTTAATTCAAGGCCTTCGATTGCATGAAGGCGATTATTTCCCAGTGGCCGACCTTCCTGACCCTCGGGGTATTCTCGACTTTATTCCTGTACAGTTCCGCCCTTTAGAGTTTTATGAGGTTGAGGAGCGAATCCTGGGCGAGGGGCCCGCACAACCAATTAGTGGGTATCGAGGAAGGGGTAACGTTGTATCTCCTGTAATGGATGCTCCTGGGGAGCATACCTATCTGGGTACCGTAGATGTCAGACAGCGAGGTAGGCAGACCACTCTTGAAAGACTGCGTCTCAAGCAGGGTGAGGGGGCACCTGATGCCATCTTCTTGAGTCCTATTGAATCGCCGCCCAACCCTTACACTCAAAGCCCTCAGGCAATGAACTTTATCAAATTTCTGGGCACTTACTTAGACCGCTTAGGCATTCAATAGTACTGGCTGCATAAGTTTAGCTCGCTAAGAATTCCAGCGATTGCTGGTGTTTGGCGGCGTCGATTTTGCCCTCGGCGTGCATGATGTCGACCAGTTCGCGGACGGTCATAAAGGCGTGCAGGTTGTAGCCCTTGGCGGCCAGCGCCTTGTCGCCGCCTTTTTGGTAGTTCAACAAAACCACGGCGTCTTTGATGACCAGGCCGTGCTCCTCGATAGCCGGAATCGCCTCCAGCAGAGAAGTGGCGCGGGTGACGAGATCCTCGATCATGACGACGGTCTCGCCCTTTTTGAACTCGCCCTCGAGCGATTTTTTGAGTCCGTAGCCCTTGGAAAGGCCCTCCTTGCGCATAAAAATCCAGGGTTGTTCCAGCTCCAAGCTGATGGCGCCGGCGATGGGTAGGGCAGCGTAGGCCACACCGGCCAGGCGGTCATATTGCAGCCCTTGCAATTGCTCGGCGTAGAGTTTGGCGACCTTCTTCATAATTTTGGGATAGCTGATTAGTAGGCGCAGGTCGATGTAAATCGGGCTAACGATGCCGCTCTTAAACGTAAATTCGCCGAATTTGAGCGCGCCAATCTCATGCAAGTCGAGCGCTAATTGCCGTTTTGCTTCTGCCTCTGAGCCCATACCAAGCCTCCGATTATTGAGGCTAGTGTATCACAAATGCCTTAGGCAGCTTCTGTAGGCCACGGCTCCAGGAGTTGAGCGGCTTTTTTGCCCTGATGAGCGACGGCTACAAAGGCGTCGTTCTCTAACTCATTGGCGAGACGTTCGCGCAAAGGCTGGTGAATATAAGCAGGGCCCGGATTGTTCACGCCAACCGTATGGACGCTGTAGCCACTCTTAGCCATATAAGACTCAAGGCCAAGGTTGCCCGCGTTCAAGGGGCCATTATTTGACAAGTTAAAATAGCCTCTGTTTACAACTGAGCCATTGCGACGTAAATCACCGATCGCCAGAATAGAGTTGGGGGCTTCTGCCAACTTTAAGAGTGCTCTGAGCTTACGGCGAGCGGGCAGCCGATGGAAGCTGTAGTTAGCCGTCAACATGACCACGTCCTCTGGACCCAACTGGGACATATCCATTGCCTCAATCGCCTGAACAGCATCTCCTTCGACAACGCTTAGCGTACCCCCTTCAAGTGATGGATCTCGGTAAAATTCTCTTAGGGGAACAAATCTCGAATCAGGTATATCAAGACTTTTTAGCTGAGCTTCAGCTGCCGGCAAGAAGTCATCGCGTAACTGATCAAAGAAGACCGGCGTCGTCTCCAGCCCCGCCAGACTCAAGCGGCCCGCGCCAAGCGCCATGCCCCCGGACTGCGCCACGCCAAGCCGATTGACTATGGCCGAAAGAGTAGCACCGCTTTCTGAACCCACGTCGACAATATGCAGCGTGCCTCTAGGCTGCTGACTCATCTGTTCATACACATGCTGCGCCACCTCACCAATCGTCCAGTTGCTAACACTCAAATGAGGCATACCCCCTACTTCTTCAGAGCTGGCTGCTATCTCAGGGCTTTCGGATAAAACTCGCGCTGCGCCGGCCATAGTATCAGGCTTGAAATAAAGCTGATAATTAAGCGCTGCTAAGAGGCGCTCTTCATCTACAAGAATCTGCTCGTCATCGCCATGTTGTCCAGAGCCAAAAACAGCATTAGCACGTTCCACCTGCTGGCGACCAAATGCCTCGGTCGTCCAAAAAGCCTCCGGAAGAAGTACCACTTGTCCTTGGCGGACATTACCAATGTGAGCTTCCCATGTTTCTTTGTCGGGAACTGGAAAGCCGCTGTCAGTGTAGTCCGCTTCAGACTCTCCCAGCAACAATGCCAAGCTACCCATGGCATGGGGGAGACTATGGATAGGTAGGCGGCTTTCGCCGGCCTGCACAAGCTTCGTTGCCGCTGAAAGGTTATCACGCATGACAAAGCCGTAATATGGGCCTGCAAGCGCTCCTGCAACCCGTTCCTGATAAGGTATTTTTTCGGGATCATGTAATAGGCCTGCTCCTGCGCATGCTTCCGCAAAGACCTTATGCTCCTCAGCCATCTCAGACATGGCTTGATAATAACATATTAATTATATTTTGTAAATTACGTCTCGACTTAGCGTTGCCGGGCAGCGTTGATCTGCTGGCGCGTCGCCTGGGCTTGGGCGGCCGCGGCTTGGGCAAAGTCATCGCCGCTCGAGGCGTACAAAATCTGGCGTGAGGAGTTGATGATCAGGCCGGTGCCGGCACGGTTGAGGCCGGCTTTGACAGTGGCTGCGGCGTCGCCGCCTTGGGCGCCCAGGCCCGGCACCAGAAAGACCATGTCGTCGCCGACCAGTTGGCGGATTTCGGCTAGCTCGTCAGGATAGGTGGCGCCGACCACCAGCAGGCAGTTGCCGTTTTTATTCCAATCGTCGCGCACGTTTTGAGCGACGCGCAGGTACAATTTTTGCCCGTCGACCGATAAATCTTGCAGCTCGCCGGATCCCGGATTGGAGGTGCGGTCCAAGATGATAATGCCCTTGTCTTTACGATCCAAGAAGGGCTGCAGCGATTCGCGGCCGGCCCAGGGTTGCACGGTTACGGCGTCGGCGCCCAAGTAATCAAACGCAAATTGCGCATACAGCCCGTTCGTGTTGCCGATGTCGCCGCGCTTAAAGTCCAGGATAATTGGAATGTCGGAGTATTTGGTATGGATGTAGTCGCAGGTTGCTTTCAGTTCGGCGATGCCGTCTGCGCCGCGCGCTTCATAAAAGGCCGAGTTGGGTTTGAAGGCGCAGACCTGGTCGGCTGTGGCATCGATAATCGCCTTGTTAAAGTCGAGCAGGGGCGTTTGGCTCTGCGTGACGCTGGCCGGCAATTTAGCCATATCCGGATCCAGGCCCACACACAACAAACTGTCATTTTTTGCCCAGATGGCGGCTAATTTGCGGGTAAAATCCATATACTTGCGGCTCGTTTTCCTATATTATACATGTAATATGCCAAATCAGCCTGCAACGTTTTTTGATCCGGCTCAGACCTTCGATGACAATCTTGACCACGGGCCGTTTTTGCAGGCTGCGCCGGCCTATAAAAATAGCGGTCAACCGGCCTACAGTTTTTTGGGCCACAAATTGTATTCGCCCTTTGGCATCGGCGCCGGTTCGCTGCCGAGCAGCAAGCATGTGGCCGGTGCCTTTAAGCGCGGCTTTGACGTGGTCTGCTACAAGACCCAGCGCAGCGTGCCGTTCCCGGCCAATCCGTTCCCGAATGTCGTCTACATCGATATTGATGAGGACTTGACACTGGAGCGCGCCGAGCAGCCGCTCGTCGGTCGCCCGACCTCTGATGAACCGGTCGAAAAGATGACCATCACTAACTCCTTTGGCAACCCGTCGCGCGGGCCGGACTTTTGGACCAAAGATCTCAAACAGGCCGTGGCCGCCCAAGGGCCGGGCCAATTGCTGATCGCCAGCGTCGTCGGCACCATTCAGGACGGCTTTAGCCAAGATGATTACTATGACGACTTTGCCCGCGCCGCCAAACTGGCAGCCGACGCTGGCGCGCCCGTCATCGAAGTGAACTTATCCTGCCCGAACGTATCCAACGAAGGCGTCATCTGCTACACATTCGAAGCCGTCGACACCATCGCCCGCAAGGTCAAAGCCGCCGTCGGCGACGTGCCGGTGGTTGCCAAGCTGGGCTACTTCTCGCCCGCACAGCAAGCGCTGCTCGAGAAGACCGTGCTCGAGACCGCCCCGTATTTTTCGGCCTTTTCGGTCATCAACACCATCCAAGCGGCAGTGGTCGACGAACAAGGCAAGCAACTCTTGCCGGGCGAAGGCCGGCTGCGAGCCGGTATCTGCGGCACAGCTATTAAATGGGCTGGCCTGGACATGGTCAAACGCCTGGATGCCCTGCGCAAAAAGCACGGCCTCAAGTATGAAATCATCGGCCTCGGCGGCGTCATGACCCCGGCCGACTTCAAGGATTACCGCGCCGCCGGCGCCGACGTCGTCCAATCTGTTACGGCCGCCATGTGGAATGACCAGCTCGCCGCCCAGATCAAAGCATCACTGAAGTAGGATCTAACCAATTATGCCAAGAATTATACTTAGGGCACCGGTAGCCACGATGGCCACAAAAACAATCTTCTCGAATTGCTTAGCATCAATACGTTTGGCCAGTAAATGTCCTGTATAGTTACCGACGACAATCACCGGTAATAATTCTATAAAAGTTACAAATGGCCGGGCCGTCAGGCTACTCGGCTTAGTCGCATAAATAGAGATAAAACTAACTATGTTCATCAGCATAAAAATCATCGCCAGGTTGTGCCGCAGTTGGTTGGGCGTACAGATGTGTGTTCTGAACCATAGCACCAGGGCAGAGGCCGAGACACCGACAGAACTATTCAAGACGCCTGCTACAAAACCACTGAGCGTTATGCCACGCGATACTTGCAAAGACATTGTCGGTTTTGGGAAAACGAACTCTTGAATACTGAGCCCAGCTATAACAAAGACACCTACAATTATTTGAGCCAAGGACTTATCTATATGGTTGACTATTATAGCTCCGATTACCAATCCTGGTATCGCGGCAATAAACAAGCGGAGGACTACCGGCCACAATATCTCTCGCTTGTCTTTATGTGCAAAAGTAACCAGTAGATTGGAAGTTGTAGCCACCAGTAAGAAGGTAATTAGAGCTGTGGGCGGTGAAAAATACACCAGCAATATCGGAATGAGAAATGAGGGTACACCAAAGCCAACCGTTCGCTGAGACAGCACGCCTGAGAAGGCTGCAGCTCCAATAAAAAGAGCCTCAAGCATGTCGAGCCTCAAGCTCAGCGAGTATTTGGTCGACCAGCTTTTTGGGATCGGCCTCAAAAATAAGGCGGCCTTGGCCTTCTTTGGTGATTTTGCCGGCTAGTTTTGGCAGCTCGTCGGCGATGCCGCCGCTGCCGGTGAGCACCCCGATAGTTTTGCCAAAGTCGATCAGGTCGGTGAACTCGTTGAGTGTGCCCCAACGACCGGAGAGAATGATTGCCGCGTCGCAGGCTTCGGTACAGATAAGGTTACGGTATTTTTTGCTGACCCGCGGATTATCGGCCAAGGGGAAGTCTGCCGGCACATAGATAAGCTTTTTGTAGATGCTCAGATCATCATCGGCGTATTCCTGGCGCTGAGCCGCCTCATCGCGCGAGGATGAGAAGCCCCACACCTCGGCGCCCTTATCGGCGGCCGCCTTGGCCGCGACGTAGGGCAAGCCGGAACAGGCCCCGGTGAGCACAATCACCGAGTCGGCATGTTCGCCGAGCAGCTGGCCAACTTGCTGGGCGAGGGGTACAAAAGCTTGATAGTCACCGGCCGCCGAGCCATAGACGCCGATTTTGTATTTCATATAAACAGCGCCTTTAGGCCGTTGACGGTGGCGATGTCGGCTAGGGCGTCGAGGTCGTAGAGGTGGCAGGCTTCGAGCAGCAGGCGCAGTTCGGTCCACATGTCGCCGTCGCTGAAGGGCTTGTAGATGTCGGCGATGTCGTCGGTGCCCAGGGCCACGCGCACGCCGGCGGCGAGCAGCTCCTTAACGGGGGCGATGGAGTTGTGAATCGGACCGATGACGTCGTCGGGCTGGGCGTTCACCCAGCTATTGTCGATCCAGGCGCTCGGGCAGACGACCACAGTGATGTCCAGTTCGGCCAGGTCCTGATAGATTTTTTGCCGGTACGCCCGGGGCTGGGCGCCGACGGAGATGGCGTGCACGGCCACCACTTTGCCGGCGTAGTCGTGCTCACGGGTTTTGGCAATCAGAAGCTCGGTGTCACGCTGTTCGGGACTGTTGTACTGGTCGATATGGATGTGCAGCGGCTTGCCGTGCTTTTTGGCTGTCTCAAAGAGAATGTCGAGGTGTTCGGCCCGGTGGTCGGCGCCAATCTTGACCGCGCTGTCGCGCTCCGGCAAGCCGCCGATGATGTCGACGTAGCTGGCGGCTGCTTCGAACCACTTGCGCTCCGCTTTATCCATCAGGCCCTTGACAGGCTGGTGGATAAACTTCAGCTTGAGCTGGCCGCCGTAGCGCTGCTTGATGATGTCGGCCGCCTTGAGGTTTTTGTCTTCCACCACGCTGTCGCAGTCGATGAACGATCCCAGCGCCTGCACGCCTTGTGCCAGCTGGTTCTCGATGACCTGGGACATGTGGCGCACGATGTCGTCAACGCTGGCGCGGCGCTTGAATTCGTCCGGATGGTCCCACTTGAGATGCAGGGGATCGCTGGTTTTTACGAAGTTCTGATCGTTAATGATGTAGCTGCGATCAATGTGCGTGTGGGCATTGACAAAGCCGCCCTTGGCGTGGATTTTGCCGAGCAGAATTTCTTTAGGTTGAATTTGTTGCCATGCCATATGCTACTCCCATTCTAAGACATTTGTCAGGCAGTGAATACCGCCGCCGCCAATATTTTTGAACTCCGACACGTCAACCTCGCGCACGTCTTTGCCTAAGTCCAGCAACCGGCGCTTAAAGCTGCTGTTGCCGGCCTGCATGATAACCGTGTCGCCTAAGGTGATGCT